>Ga0207640_10000469_pt1 | contig 24706 bp, 25 predicted proteins | sample KBSCornC42_FD_184300 | JGI IMG/M metagenome (GOLD analysis project Ga0207640, IMG submission 184300) | Corn rhizosphere microbial communities from Kellogg Biological Station, Michigan, USA - KBS Corn C4-2 (SPAdes) (version 2) | ecosystem: Host-associated > Plants > Roots > Rhizosphere > Soil ... | reverse complement strand
CGACCTCAGCCTTACCAAGGATGCGCTCTACCACTGAGCTACGGCAGCACTGTCCGGGAAAGGCGGCGCCTATGGCGGTCAGCCGTGCGGCTTGTCAACCGGCTTGCCCCTTCGGACTTCGAGACCCATTGTAGGCAAATGGGCACACCGGACAAGTCACGCGAGGAGCGCCTGGCGGCAGCGCTTCGCAAAAATCTTCGGCGCCGCAAGGAGCAGTCACGAGAATTGACGAGCGAAGAAGGTTCCGCGCCGAAAGAAGAAAAAGCTGGGGAGAAACCCTGAACCGCAACTCTGGTCACGGGATCCCCACCGTTACCCGCACACCCACATTGTCGATCCCCGGGTTTTGCTTCCCGAACAGTGTGGCGTGGCTCATGTGAACCCAGTTTGCCTCGGCCGTGACCAGCGGCGCGACCTGCATCCCGATCCCGATCTCCGGCTCGAACAGCACTCGCGATCCGAACTCGATCTTTCCGTTGCCGGGAATGTCGTACTTGGTCGCAGAGCCGGTGTGGAGAGCGATCCCGAGTCCAGGCCGGATGAAGATCGAGCCGCCGAACTTTGCCGACAGTCCGGCGGCGACATAACTCGTGTCTCCGGCGCTGTTGAGAGCGCCGAAAACGTACGGTTGAAGCGGCGTGTGTCCGATTCCGCTACCGCGCACGCCGACCTGGAAATCCCAGCCTTTTTCGACCCCGCTGAGATCGGTCGGCAGCTTCACATCATGTTTGTAGATCCCGCCGAAAACTTCGGTAGCTGCCGCGGGCGTTGCGGAGGCCGCAGCAAGGGCACCGATTACGAGAGCTGATGCAATACGCTTCACTGGGATTCTCCTGTTCGGCTGAAAAATGCGCGGAGGGCGAATTCGTGCCGCGCTTCAGTGACCCGTCTGCCATGAACGGATCGTGTCGTTCGGCCAAAGCAGCATCCAGATATTGAGCGTGAGATTGTCGCGGATCGCATAGAGCGGCACCAGTTCAAAGATCAGCAACAGCAGGACGGCACCCCAGACCGGCAGCTTCCGGGCGGCGAGGAAGCCGAGGCACATCATCAGGATGTCGGACATCGAATTGAGCACGCTGTCGCCGCTGTAGCCGAGCGCCGCGGTCGCAGCGCGATAGCGGTCGATCACCAACGGCGTGTTTTCGGTGATCTCCCACGCGACCTCGATGACGAGCGCCGTCAGAAACCGCCATTCGACGGGCCAGCGGCGCGCGACCAGCCAGAGGATCGCGTAGAACAACAGGCCGTGCGCAATGTGGCTGAAACTGTACCAGTCGAGCAGCATCTGGCTCGTCTTCGGGCTGTCGCGGCTGCCCACCCACAGATCTATCGTCCCGCAGGTGCAGATCGGATGCCGCCCCATCGCGAGCTCAATCGCGGCCGAGGCAGCAATCAATCCTACTGCCGCAATCGCGACTGACCGGCTCTTCATCCGCCGAAACCTAACAGAGCGAAGCCGCTTGCAAAGAGCGGTTGTTCGGATGATGCACCGCCGATGCTGCGTACATATGGTCCCGGCTGCGAAGGTCGTCTTGTCGACGCGGAACGTCAGAAGATTCCGGATGGTGCGACCTGGATCGACCTCGAAGAGCCGACGCGCGAGGAAGAGCAGCTGGTCGAAGACTGTCTCGGCCTGGAAGTGCCCACCTCTGAAGAAATGGCTGAAATTGAGCCCTCAAGCCGACTTTATGATCGCAACGGCGCGCTCTACATGACGTTGAGCGCACTTTATGGCGTAGAGGACGGCCATCCAGCGAGTTCGCCCATCGGCTTCGTTCTCTCAGACAAGCGGCTTGTGACGGTGCGCTACGTCACGCCCAAGCCCGTCCGAGTTTTCAGCGATCACGTAAGGCGGGAGCCCGAGCTCAGCAGTGACCCGCTGACGGTCCTTCTTGGCCTTCTTGACGCAATCGTAGACCGTCTCGCTGATGAGCTGGAGAAGGTCGGATCGGAGATCGAGAAGATGTCCGGGCATGTCTTCGAGAACAAGGCCGGAGCCCGCCGAATTCCAGCGGACCGGTTGACGGCGCTACTCAACCGTATCGGCCGGACACAGATGCTGCTCGCGAAAATCCGGGAAACGGAGACAAGCACCAGCCGCCTCCTCAGCTTTCTTGGGGCGAGCCCGCGGCTGCACTCGCGGCGCAGCGCAGTTGCTCGAGATCGAATCGCTAGCCTCTCCGCAGACACCGCATCGCTCAGCGATCACAGCGCCTTCCTTTCGAACCACCTCTATTTCCTGCTCGATGCTGCGGTCGGCCTTATTGGGATCGAGCAGAATGCGGCAATGAAGCTGTTTTCCTGGGCGGCGCTCGTTTTTCTTCCGCCGACTCTTATCGCCGGAATTTTCGGCATGAACTTCCGTTACATGCCCGAGCTCGACTGGCATTACGGCTTCCCACTCTCGTTGGCAGTGATGGTGACGTTTTCGGGATTATCTCTCTGGTATCTTCGCCGACGGGGATGGATCTGATGCTAGCGCCCGCAACCGCACCATCACCAAGCCGTTCTGCAAAAAAACGGCAGTAGAGCCATCTTGGGAAACGGCGGCGAGGTAGAACATAAATCAAACGGCAGCCCAACGGCTGCTGCGACGCATGCCAAAAGAAAGATCCAGCTCGCGGTTGGCCGGCTCGGCCCCGGACTGATCACAGGCGCCGCCGACGATGACCCTAGCGGCATCGCTACCTACTCGCAGGCGGGAGCCCAGTTCGGGCTCAACATGCTGTGGAGCGTGGTTCTTGCCTACCCGCTGATGGTCGCGGTGCAGGCGACCAGCGCCCGGATCGGCCGGGTGACCGGCAAAGGAGTTACGGCGAACCTGCGCGATATCTTCCCGACGTCGGTGGTTGGCGCATTGGTCGTGGCGCTGTTCGTCGCGAATACCGTCAACATCGGCGCCGACCTTGCCGCCGTTGGAGCGGCGGGCGAACTGCTGGTTGGCAAAGGCCAGATTGTCTTCACTCTGGGTGCTGCTGCCATTTCAGTGCTGCTGCAGCTGTTCGTGCCCTATCACTTGTACGTCAGGTATTTGAAATGGCTGACGTTTTCGCTGCTGACCTATGTTGCGGTCGTATTCAGTGTGCATATCGACTGGAGCGAAGTCGCCACTCGCGTGGTCCTTCCGAACTCTCCAATATCCTCGGATTGGTTGACCGTCGTCATCGCCGTGTTCGGGACGACGATCAGCCCGTACCTAATGTACTGGCAATCGTCCGAAGAGGTCGAAGACATGGAGCTCAAGGATCGGCCTGAGCTCAGGAAAGCCGATCCCAACGCCGCGGAACGTGAGCTGAAGCGGATCAACATCGATACGCTCATTGGAATGGGTGTTTCCGACATCATAAGTTTCTTCATCATCCTGACGACCGCGGTAACCCTGCACCAATCCGGCCATACGGATATCCAGAGTTCGGCCGAAGCGGCGCAGGCGCTTCGGCCGATAGCTGGCCAATTCGCCTTTCTACTGTTCAGCCTGGGAATTATCGGCACGGGCTTCCTTTCGATCCCGACGCTTGCCGGTTCGACGGCCTATGCAGCGGCCGAACTGATGAACTGGAAGGAAGGCCTCGAAAAGCCGGTGCCGGAAGCCAAGGGCTTCTATGCGGTCATCGTGATCTCGATGGTCATCGCTCTCGGCATCATTTTCTCCCCGCTCGATCCGATCAAAGCCCTGTTCTGGTCGGCCGTTTTAAACGGTGTGATCTCCGTCCCGATCCTTGGCGCGATCATGGTTCTGGCCAGCCGTCGCGATGAAATGGGGCAATTCATCGCTCCTCCGTGGCAGCGGCTCCTTGGTTGGACGGCAACCGTCGTCATGGGTGCAGGCGCGATAGGAATGATCGTTTTGGCCGTCGCCTGAACCTCCTCTTTGCGGAGGCGTTCCCTCATTGCTAAGGGCCTCCCGCCGCCTCTCGCGGACTGACACAGCAGGGATAGACGATGACTTCGACCGGCCACGATAGCCTCAACACGCGTTCAACTCTTACCGTCGGGCCGAAGACCTACGCTTATTACTCGCTTGCCAAGGCTGCCGAGGCGCTCGGCGACATCTCGCGCCTGCCCTTCTCGATGAAGGTGCTGCTGGAGAACATGCTGCGCTTTGAGGACGGGCAGACGGTCACCGACAAGGACCTGCAGGCGTTCGCCGAGTGGCTGAAGGAGCGGCGGATCAACCGCGAGATCCAGTACCGTCCGGCGCGGGTGCTGATGCAGGATTTCACCGGCGTTCCCGCCGTCGTCGATCTCGCCGCGATGCGCGACGCGATCAAGAAGCTTGGCGGCAATGCGGAGAAGATCAACCCGCAGGTGCCGGTCCATCTCGTGATCGACCACAGCGTGATGGTCGACGAATTCGGCACTCCGCGCGCGTTCGAGAAGAACGTCGAGATCGAATATCAGCGCAACGGCGAGCGGTACGAGTTCCTCAAGTGGGGCGCTCAGGCCTTCGACAATTTCCAGGTCGTGCCGCCAGGCACCGGGATCTGCCACCAGGTGAACCTTGAGCATATTGCCCAGTGCGTGTGGACCAGCGAGGATTCGTCGGGCCAAACGGTCGCTTATCCTGACACTTTGGTCGGCACCGACAGCCACACGACGATGGTCAACGGCCTCGGCGTTCTCGGCTGGGGCGTTGGCGGCATCGAGGCAGAGGCCGCGATGCTTGGGCAGCCGGTGAGCATGCTCATCCCCGAGGTCGTCGGTTTCCGGTTGTCGGGCCAGCTGAACGAAGGCATCACCGCGACCGATCTGGTGCTGACGGTGACGCAGATGCTTCGGCAGAAGGGCGTCGTCGGCCGCTTCGTCGAGTTTTACGGCCCCGGGCTGGACAACCTGCCGCTCGCGGATCGTGCGACCATTGCGAACATGGCGCCGGAATATGGCGCGACCTGCGGTTTCTTCCCGGTCGATGAGCGGACGCTCGATTATCTCAGGCTCACTGGCCGGGACGAGGACCAGGTCGAGCTGGTCCGCGCCTACACGCAGGCACAGGGCCTGTGGCGCGACGGGAACGCTCCGGAGCCTGTGTTCACCGACACGCTTGAGCTCGACATGAGCTCGATCGAGCCGTCGCTCGCCGGGCCGAAGCGGCCGCAGGATCGCGTGCCGCTCGCCGATGTGGACGATCAGTTCAACGCCGAGCTTGAAAGCACCTATCATAAGGCGAACGATCCGAAGGTTCCGGTTGAAGGAGAGGACTTCGAAGTCGGAAACGGCGACGTCGTCATCGCGGCGATTACCAGCTGCACCAACACGTCGAACCCCTCGGTGCTTGTCGCCGCCGGGCTGGTTGCTCGAAAGGCGCGGGAGAAGGGCCTCAAGGCCAAGCCCTGGGTGAAGACCAGTCTCGCTCCGGGAAGCCAGGTGGTCAGCGATTATCTGAGGGAAAGCGGGCTTCAGGACGATCTCGACGCGCTCGGCTTCGACCTTGTCGGCTACGGCTGCACCACCTGCATTGGCAACAGCGGCCCGCTTGCGGAGCCGATCAGCAAGGCGATTAACGAGAACGATCTGGTGGCCGTCAGCGTCCTTTCGGGCAATCGCAACTTCGAAGGCCGGGTGTCGCCGGATTGCCGGGCCAATTATTTGGCGTCGCCGCCGCTGGTGGTCGCCTATGCTCTAAAGGGCACGGTAAGAGCCGACATCGGCACCGAGCCGATCGGCACTTCGACCAGCGGCGAGCCGGTTTATCTCAAGGACATCTGGCCGTCGAACGAGGAAATCCGCTCGCTGATCGACGCCCACGTCCATTCCGAGATGTTCCGCCGTCGCTATGCGCACGTCTACCAGGGCGACGAGCGCTGGCGTAAGATTGAGGTTAAGGGTGGCGAAACTTATGGCTGGCCCGCGACCTCCACGTACATTCAAAATCCGCCTTACTTCGAAGGCATGTCGATGGAGCCGAAGGCGCTCACGGATATCGACGGAGCGCAGGCACTGGCGGTGTTCGGCGATTCGATCACCACTGATCACATCTCTCCGGCGGGCGCGATCAAGCCGGACAGCCCGGCCGGCCGTTACCTTCTCGAGCATCAGGTGAGCCGGGGTGAGTTCAACAGTTACGGATCGCGCCGTGGCAATCACGAAGTGATGATGCGCGGCACCTTCGCCAACATCCGGATCCGCAACAGGATGTTGGACAACGTCGAGGGCGGCTTCACCAAATACCTGCCGACCGGCGAGACCATGGCTATTTACGACGCGGCGATGGCCTACAAGCATGACGGGACACCGCTGGTCGTCGTTGCCGGAAAGGAATATGGCACCGGCTCGTCGCGCGACTGGGCGGCCAAGGGAACCGTCTTGCTTGGCGTTCGGGCGGTGATCGCCGAGAGTTTCGAGCGGATCCATCGCTCGAACCTCGTTGGGATGGGCGTACTACCGCTGCAGTTCATGGAAGGCGAGGGCGCGCAGTCGCTGGGGCTGGACGGAACCGAGAGCTTCACCATCCGCGGAGTCGCCGATCTCCAACCGAGGCAGGAGCTCCAGGTCGAAGCAAAGCGTCAGGACGGGAGCGTAGCGACCTTCACTGTCCGCTGCCGGATCGATACCTTTAACGAACTGGAGTATTTCAAGGCGGGCGGCATCCTCCACTACGTGCTTCGAAGGCTTGCCGCCTGAGCCCTGAGCAGATCGCGGTCGAGGTCGTCGGCTGGGCCGGCGCGGTCCTGATCCTCCTCGCTTATGGCCTGCTATCCGCCGGCCGTCTCACTGGTCAGTCGCGCGTCTATCAGTGGATGAACGTTTTCGGAGCGGTTGGTTTCGCCATCAATGGATGGTGGCATAGAGCGCTGCCATCCACCGCGCTGAACGTTGTCTGGGCAGGGATCGGCCTTTTCACTCTTCTTCGGCTGTTGCAGCGGAAAGAGTGGGCTTCAGCCAATCGGGAATGATCGCATTGTCGGGAATGGCGTCGACCCGGGCGTGAACCACCGAAAGGCCGATGTCTGGATACTCGACCCGTGAGCGATCGCCTCCACCGCCGCTGACGACGAACAGTCGCCGATTGATCTTCTGTCGCCAGTTCATCCGGGCCGTATTCTCCTGCCCGACATAACAGCCCTTCGTGAAGCTGACGCCGTTCAGCTCGGCGGCGTTGCACTCCAGCCAGAGGAGGTCGCCGAGCTCGGCCCGGCCTTCGCAGACACCAAGACGGAGACGATGTTCCAGCCAGCCTTCAGCAGCTTGATCGGCTGGTGCTAACCGTCTCCAGCCAAGCTCCGGCAGGCGCGGATCGGGAGCGCCCTCCGCGCCATCTTGCGACCAATGCACCGCTAGCGAATTGTCACGCTCGATTCGGATCGGACGGCGCAAGCGGTAGATCGAAAGCCGCTTCACCAGATCGTCCGCTGCTTCCGTCTCACAATCGAGGAGGAGATCGTCGCCATCACTCCACACGATAAAATCAAATAGGCACTTCCCCTGTGGAGTGAGGAGCCCGGCCCAGACAGGAAGCTTGCCGGTAACATCACTCGTCACCAGCCCCTGCAGGAATCCGCGCACATCTTCGCCGCATAATCGGACTATCGCTCGGTCTGTGAGGGTGGTGGCTCTTGGGCTATTCTGGGCCATGCGCTTCAGTTAGGGAGCCGCCGTGGCATTGCAAAGCATCACCATCCGCCGCCCCGACGATTGGCATGTCCATTTGCGTGATGGCGAGATGCTGAAGCTGGTCGCGCCGTACACGGCGAAGCAGTTCGCCCGGGCCATCGTCATGCCCAACCTCAATCCGCCAATCACCGAGATTGGAGCGGCTGCCGACTATCGGGAGCGCATCTGGCAGGCGACCGGCCGCGAATTCCGGCCTTTGATGACCTGCTATTTGACGGATCAGAGCGATCCCGAGACTCTGGCGCACGGCTTCAACGACGACGTCTGGATCGCGGCCAAGCTCTACCCGGCCCACGCGACCACCAACTCGGCGCATGGGGTCACGGATATCCGCAACATCTACCCGGCGCTGGAGCGAATGCAGCGGATCGGAATGGTGCTGTGCGTCCACGGCGAAGTGACCGACCCTGAGGTCGACATCTTCGACCGGGAGGCTGTGTTCATCGACCGGGTACTCCAGCCACTCATTCGCGATTTCCCCGAGCTGAAAGTCGTTCTGGAGCACATTACCACCGCCGAGGCAGCGGCTTTCGTTGAACACGCAAGCGAAAACGTCGCCGCAACGATCACGCCACACCATTTGATGCTGAACCGCAATGCGCTGTTCGAGCGCGGCTTGCGCCCCCATGCTTACTGCCTGCCCGTTGCGAAGCGGGAGAAGCACCGCCTCGCAGTGCGGAAGACGGCGACGTCCGGCTCGCCGAAATTCTTCCTCGGCACGGACAGCGCACCGCATCCGGTCCACGCTAAGGAATCCAGCTGCGGTTGCGCGGGAATCTTCAATGCGCCGGTTGCACTTGAGGCCTATGCTAGCGTTTTCGCCGAGGACGGCGCCCTCGATCGGCTGGAAGCATTCGCTTCGGAGAATGGATCGCGATTCTACGGACTGCCGCTCAACGAGGGCACCGTCACGTTGCAGCGATCTGAAATGGAAGTGCCGGAGCGGATCGGGGTCGGAAGCGAGAGCGTGGTTCCATTTCTCGCGGGATCCACGCTTCCCTGGTCGCTTACCTGATCAGCCGCACTCGCTGTTGCTTCCGCCGAGCCCGCCTGCCCCGATCACGTCCGAAAAGTGCTGGCATACGGATGCGTAGCACCCGCAGGTAAGCTGTTTGAGCCCGGCGCGATCGACAACCTGGATCGACCCGCGCCGTGTCGCGATCAGACCTTGGTCCTGAAGAGTCTGCACGGCGGCGTTCACGGTGGTGCGCTGTGCTCCAAGAAGGCCGGCGAGCTCACCTTGCGTTAGCTCGATTCGATCGCCGCCCCTGTCCTGCGCGGTCAGCAGCCAGCGTGCGGTGCGTTGCTCGATCGTGTGGAAATTATTGCAGGCGACCGACTGCATCACCTGCGAGAGCAAATAGTCCGAAAACCGGCAGAAGAGATTGCGGATGTGGCCGGAGCGCATTTTCGCATCTTCCAGCACCTTCATTGGGATCTTCATGGCCGGGCCACCGATTTGCACTCGGGCTTCAGCGAAGGCCGGAGCATGCCCGCAACTGACGATCCCGCCCACTGCGCCCTCCGAACCGATCGAGGCGACCTCGATCGAACGGCCCGTGGAAAGTTCGACCACGAAACAGATCATCGTCGATTCATAGGGGAAGTATGAGGCCACGACCGGCACGCCTCTCGGATGCAGTTCCGAATCTGCCTTTAGGTCCACCAAGGTGCCGAATGGCTCGAGCAACGCCCGCGCCTCTTTCGGCATCGAAGCCAGGAGTTGGTTACCTGAAAAGGCGTGGTCGATCTGGGTAAGCTCGTCTTCCTCAGTTTCCATTGCCGGTCCTTCCGGCGCAAAAACGGATTCAGGTCAGGATTATTGCTGTTCCGTAACGCCGGACTTTCAACGCGGGGCGGGGGCTACGGTTGCAGCGGCAAACCTACATGTAGATGGGTTCGACCAGAGTCCTGCGTCCGAGCATCATGCAATCGGCAACGAGGCGCAGCGGACTGGCGTCGACGAGGCTCTTCCGTTCGTCGATCAATTGCGCGAACTCGCGATAGATGTCGGGATATTCGCCCAAGCCCGCCGCTTCCTGTGCGACTCCTCCGACGAATAACTTCGCCCCACCATTGATCAGGCGAATTTCGGTTCCGTCGGCGGTTTGGAAATCGATTGTCCACTCCTCTTCATCGCCCCAGCGGAAATCGAGGCTGCAGGTGAGCGGGCCATCCGCAACCGGGCTCTTGAAGACCATCTCTCCGGCGATCGGCGTTTGGGAGTTGCTCGGAAATTTGAGATCGCCGTGATCGACGAAGAGGGGACCCGGGAAGAACTTGGTGACGATCGAAAAGGCATTAATGCCGGGGTCGAACACTCCGAACCCGCCCGGTTCCCAGATCCATTGCTGGCCCGGGTGCCACTTGTGGACATTCTCGTGCCAACGGATCGCCATCGACCGGATGCGCTTTCCGGCAAGTAGCCGCCCCGCCGCCTCGACAGCCGGATTGTGGCGAGCGTGCCAGGTAGTGAACAGCGTCACGCCCTTGGCTTGCGCGAGCGACGCGAGGTCGTCGATTTCGGCCAGTGTGACCGTCGGCGGCTTTTCGAGCAGGCACTGGAGCCCGGCTTCGATACATTCCCGAGCGATGTCGTAGCGAGGGCCGGGGGGAGTGGTGATTGCCACCGCATCGAGATCCTTGACGCTTCGAAGCAGCTCCCGCCAGTCGGTGAAAACCGGCTGCGGACCGGTGCCGGACCGGCTCGAACTGGCGACCAGCTCGAAGCGGGAATTGCCGGCGATCGACGGCACGTGCTGATCGGCGGCGATCTTTCCAAATCCGATGATCGCAATCTTGAGCGGCTGCATTATCTCTCCTTCACTGCGGCCGCATAGGCGCGCGTTTTGGTCAAAGTGTCCGCGGCGCTTTGCCCCGGTTTGTAGAGGCCCGAGCCGAGGCCAAATCCGCTCGCCCCCGCTTCCAGCCACGACGGGATCGAATCGGGACCCACTCCGCCTACCACGACCAGCGGAACGTCTCGCGGGAGCACCGCCCGCATCGCTTTCACGACCTTTGGCGTCGCCGCCTCGGCCGGAAAGAGCTTGAGCGTATGAGCGCCGGCCTCAAGGGCTGTGAAGGCCTCGGTCGGGGTGAAGATGCCCGGGCAGGAGACCATCCTCGCCTCGGCTGTGGCCCGGATCACTGCCGGGTTCATGTTGGGGGAGACGATCAGCTTTCCGCCGGCGTCGCGCACGTGCTGCACCTGCTCAGGGCTGAGAACTGTTCCCGCGCCGATCGACGCCTGTTCGCCCAAGGCCGACGCGAGCTTTTCGATGCTCTTCAACGGTTCGGGCGAGTTCAGCGGTACTTCGATGATGCGGATACCGCCTTCGATGAGGGCGCTCCCGACATCCAGGGCTTCGTCAGGCGTCACACCCCGGATGATGGCGATCAGCGGACATTGCTCGAACTGGCGGTCGTAATTCTCAATAGCGCTCACTGGATCAGCTCCACGATCTGCTTTGCCCCTGCGATGAACGCGCGCTCCCCCGATGCCTGTTCCGTTCCCACCCCCGCTTCTTTGAGGGCAACGGCATAAAGCGCCGTGAGGTCGGGCCGGCCAATCGCGACCACCCGAATGCTCGGATGAGCAGCGAGCCCGATCCTGACGTCCTCACCGATTAACAGGCCGCTGATGAATGAAGCGCCATCTTCGGCCGGCATTCTGCCTAGGAGTACGTTGGCGCGCGTCTCGAACAGCTCCGCGGTGACTCCGCTTCCCGCAAGCCCCTTTCGAGCCCCCATCAGGAAGGCGTCTCCAGCTTCCACACGGCCGCTCAGCAGGTCGGAGAGGATGCTTTTCGCCTTGAGCAGGTTGAACAGCTCACCGGTCATCACCGTTCGGAAGGAGAGGATTCGGCCCGCCTCCAGCCGGATCCATTTATTATGCGTGCCCGGGTGGCAAACCAGGCAGTCCTGCGGAACTTCTCCGTCCGCCGCGGCGCCCAGGATCTGCACCTCCTCGCCGCGCATGATATCGACGCGGCTGTTCTCGTAGGCCACTCCGGGGACCAGAACAGCCGATCCGTCAGGCGAGCGAACGATGCCTCGCGCCAGTTCATCGAGCCCGGCCGGGCAGCGGACGTACGGCACTTCGATCCAACCGCGATTGGATCCGATCATTCCCGCAAGGAGCATCGGCCGATCGCCGAGCTTTTCACGAATCTCGCTCACCGCGGCTTCGAACCCGCCCGCGCCGATCGAAAGCACGCCCCGGTCGTCCGCCAATTCGGCGGTGCATTTGCCTTCTGCGTCGATGGCATAGGCGCGCCGATTGGTTGTCCCCCAGTCGACGGCGACGAATCCCTCTGCCCAGCGCATGATTCGCGCCCCATTGCAGATTGACCGGGAAAAGTCGAAATGCCTTCCGCTCGCCACTTTTGGACGGAATGAAACCGAATGCGTTCATTTCTGCCCGCCTTGTTTCTTACCGCAGTCAGTGCCGCGCCTGCTGCCGCCGCTCAGCCAGTCGAAGGGCTTTGGCGAAACCCCATCGGAAGCGCGATCATTCGCTTGGCGCCGTGTGGCAACCTGCTGTGCGGCACAGTCGTCTGGGCTTCGGCACGAGGACGGGCCGAGGTCGCCAAGAACACCTCGCATGTGGTCGGCACCACAGTTCTCACAGCGGTAAAGCGGACGGCGCCGAACCGGTGGACCGGGCACCTCTATATCCCCGACGACAATATTCATGTGTCAGCCAGGCTGGAGCTTGAAACTTACAGCAATCTGAAGCTCACCGGCTGCGGTCTTGTCGGCCTGATTTGCCGGACCCAAATCTGGACTCGAGTCGATGAACCGTTGCCGCCAAGCGGCTAGTCTTGCAGGCGTTCAGGGGCAGGCAAGCTCATTGATCCATTATCCGGCAGACGAGTTTAAGGCGTGATGATGAGAACCATCCTTTTGAGCATTGCGACCATCGCCGCAGCTGCAGCCCCCGCTGTGGCCAGGGACCCGATCGAGGGCCTCTGGAAGCACGGCCCCATGGTCGTCGAGATCGCCCCGTGTGGTGACGATCTCTGCGGCACGGTCGTGAAAGCGTCGCCTCTACAGCAGCAGAAAGCGGAACGCGGCAGCGGAACCCGGCTCATTGGATCGCGCCTGATCACCGGAATCGAGCCGACTGGGCCGGGAAGTTACAGGGGCCGCGTCTTCGCCGCCGATCGCAACGTCTACGCGAGCGGGACGGTCCACCAGCTGTCGCCGAACGAGCTTGAGGTCAAAGGCTGCGTGCTGATGGTGATCTGCAAATCCCGAACCTACCAGCGGGTGCGCTAGAGCAGCGGAAGCAGTTCGCGCCCGATTTCGCCGGACAACACCGCCGACTGAAGGGCGGTCATATCGTCCGCCCAGTACCGGTCCGACGTGAAATGCGGCGTCAGCTCGCGAAGCCTCGAATGGAGATCCTGGAGCTTTGGGGAGGTCTTGAGCGGGGTGTGGTGGTCGATCGATTGGGCTGCTGTGATCAACTCGATCGCGATGACCCCGGCGGCGTTGCGGACGATCGTTCCAGCCTTTCGACCGGCGATCGGCGCCATGGAGACGTGATCCTCCTGACCAGCGGAGGTGGTGATCGAATCGATGCTCGCCGGGTGCGCAAGGCTTTTGTTCTCGCTGACCAAAGCCGCAGCGGTCACCTGCGGGATCATCAGACCTGAATTGAGACCGCTGTTCTCAGCGAGAAAAGGTGGGAGGCCGCTCATCATCGGGTCGATCAGGACGGCAACCCGTCGCTCGGAGATGGAGCCGACCTCGCACAGGGCCAACGCGATCGTGTCCGCCGCGAAGGCGACCGGCTGCGCATGGAAATTGCCGCCGGAGATCGCCTCGTCCGTGTCGGGGAAGACGATGGGATTGTCGGTGACGGCGCCAGCTTCGATGGTAAGCGTGCGTGCGGCATTAGCGAGAAGGTCGAACGCTGCGCCCATCACCTGCGGCTGGCAGCGGAAGCTGTAGGGGTCCTGCACCTTTCCGCAGCGTGTGTGGCTGGCAACGATCTCGCTGCCGTGGAGCAGGTCCCGAAGCATGGCCGCGACCCGGATCTGCCCCGGCTGCCCGCGAAGTTCCGAGATACGCGAGTCGAACGGCTTCACCGAGCCTTTGAGAGCATCGACGGACAATGCTCCGGCGGCGACGGCGGCGGCGAACACCCGCTCCCCCCCGAACAGCGCGTCGAGCGCGACCGCCGTCGACATCTGTGTGCCGTTGATGAGCGCGAGACCCTCCTTGGGCCCGAGTTGCAGCGGCTCCATACCGATGCGCGTCAGCGCCTCGGTGGCAGGGAGAACCTCGCCAGCAACATCGATCCGGCCGTACCCCATCAGCGCAGCCGTCATGTGCGCGAGCGGGGCAAGGTCGCCTGACGCTCCGACGCTGCCCTGGCTGGGTATGACGGGAATTGCGTCGCGATCGATCAGCGCCTGCAGCGCCTTGATGACAACTGGCCGCACTCCCGAATAGCCGCGCCCCAACCCGAGCAGTTTCAGGACGATCATCAGATGCGACACGTGGCGCGGAAGCGGATCGCCGACCCCGGCGCTGTGGGAGAGGATCAGGTTGTTTTGCAGCTGCGAGAGTTGATCGTCGGGAATCCGGGTGTTGGCTAGCAGCCCAAACCCGGTGTTGACCCCATAGATGGTCTCTCCACTGGAGACGATGCGCTCCACCGCGTCGGCTGAAGCCGAAACGCGATCCATCGAGCCATCGTCCAGCCGCCCGGCCGCTCCCGCCCAAAGCTGGCGGAGCTGGTCGAGAGTCACGGCTTCGGGGTTCAGCTTCACAGGTCCACCATCGGCAGGTCGAGTCCCTGCTCTCGAGCGCACTCGATCGCCAGTTCATACCCGGCGTCAGCATGGCGCATCACTCCGGTCGCGGGATCATTCCAAAGTACCCGCTCAAGCCGCCGAGCGGCATCGTCGGTGCCGTCCGCCACGATCACCTGACCGGCATGCTGCGAATAGCCCATGCCCACGCCGCCGCCGTGGTGGAACGAGACCCACGTGGCTCCGGACGCGCAGTTCAAAAGCGCGTTCAACACTGGCCAGTCGGAGACGACGTCGCTGCCGTCCTTCATGCTCTCAGTCTCGCGATTGGGCGAGGCGACGCTGCCGCTGTCGAGATGGTCTCGGCCGATTACGATCGGCGCCGACACTTCGCCGGTCCTGACCATCTCGTTGAAAGCGAGGCCCAGCCGGTGCCGCTGACCCAAGCCGACCCAGCAGATGCGCGCCGGAAGCCCCTGGAAGGCGATCCGCTCGCGCGCCATGTCGAGCCAGCGATGGAGGTGCTTGTCGTCCGGGACCAGCTCCTTCACCTTCGCATCGGTGCGATAGATGTCCTCCGGATCGCCGCTCAGCGCAGCCCAACGGAAGGGGCCGATACCGCGGCAGAAGAGGGGGCGGACGTAGGCCGGAACGAAGCCCGGGAAATCGAAGGCGTGGGTGACGCCCTGGTCGAAGGCTTCCTGACGGATGTTGTTGCCATAATCGAAGGTGGGCACGCCCATTCCCTTATAGGCCAGCATCGCCTCGACATGCTGCGCGATCGAGACGCGCGCCGCCTCGGCCACTGCAGCCGGATCGCGCTCGCGCATCTCCTGCCACTTGGCGACGGTCCAGCCGACTGGGCAGTAGCCGTTGGCGGGATCGTGGGCGCTGGTCTGGTCAGTCAGAGCATCGGGGCAGATCCCCCGTTCGAGCATCTGCGGGAGGATTTCGGCCGCATTGCCGAGGAGGCCGACGCTCGTCGGTTCGGTCGCAGTGCGGACGATCTCCAGCGCCTCATCGATGCTGGTGGCGCGGCGATCGAGATAGCGCGTCTCGAGCCTCTTCTCGATGCGGCTTTCCTGCACTTCGATGGCGATGCAGTGGGTCCCCGCCATGACAGCCGCGAGGGGCTGCGCTCCGCCCATTCCGCCGAGTCCGGCGGTCAGAATCCATTTGCCCGAGAGATCGCCGGCGTAGTGCTGGCGGCCCATCTCGACAAAGGTCTCGTAGGTGCCTTGGACGATCCCCTGGCTGCCGATGTAGATCCAGCTGCCGGCGGTCATCTGGCCGTACATCATGAGACCGGCGCGATCGAGCTGGTTGAACGTTTCCCAGTTCGCCCACTTCGGAACGATGTTGGAATTGGCGATCAGCACCCGAGACGCGTCCTTGTGGGTGCGGAAGACGCCGACGGGCTTACCGGACTGGACCAGAAGCGTCTGATCCTCCTCCAGTCGCTCCAGAGTCTCCACGATTGTGTCGAAGCATGCCCAATTGCGGGCGGCGCGGCCGATACCCCCGTAGACCACCAGGCTCTGCGGATCCTCGGCAACCTCGGGATCCAGATTGTTCTGAAGCATCCGGACTGCCGCTTCGGTCGTCCATTGCTTTGCCGTGATCTCGCTGCCGCGGCGAGCGCGGATGTGGCGGCTGTTGTCGCGTCGGTCGGTCAATCAACTCCCCTCGAGCTGAGCCTTAGCCGGTCGCGTAAGGAGACCCAAGGGGAGCCGGCGGTCGAGCCATACGAAGACGTATCCGACATTCACAAACATCACGCCGATGCCGAGCGCGTTGAGCAGGGTGCGTTCCGTGCCGATCTTGCCGATATCGATGAAGGGATACGGGTAACGGCCGTCGGCTGCGCCTCGCGCGAGCACGTAAGCGAAATAGATTATCGGGAAGAGCGCCCAAAGCCACGGCGCACTCCACCGAAGCTTCCGGTGCGGAGTCAGCAGCAACCAATAAGCTGTCATGCAGACCGGCGACACATAGTGAAGCAGGTAATCGGCAACGAGCGCTGCTCCGCTGAGCGGGTGAAGCCCCGCCAGCATCGTCACATAAACTGAGCCGACGAGCAGGATCGCGAGGGTGACACCGCCCTGCAGGAATTCGGAGACTCTTCTCCCGGCGGCCACCGCCGTCATCGAAATTGCCAGTGCAACATTGCAGACGATCGTGAAGAAGCGCAGGAGGATCCACAGGCTTTCGAGCACAGCTTGCGTTCGCGCATAGGTGTCGCTGAATTGGATTGCGATCCCCGCCCAGCAGACGAGCGCGATCAGCGCTGCCGCGGCCCTACGCATCGTCCCCGGCGTAAATCCGGCGTTCCGGGCCCGGGAGCCCAATCCAGTAGCCGATCTCGGCAAGGTTCTCGATCCGCCAGACGCAGAGGTCGGCCGCCTTGCCTGCTGCAATCGTCCCGATCTCCTTCTCCTGCCCCACTGCCCGTGCGGCGTTGACGGTCATCCCCGCGAGCGCCTCCTCCGGCGTCAGGCCGAACAGAGTGCACGCCATGTTCATCGCCAGCGTTGGGGAGAGAAGGGGGGAAGTGCCTGGGTTGCAGTCGGTCGCAACGGCAATCGGAACGCCCTGGTCGCGGAGCAGCTGCACCGGCGGCTTCTTGGCCTCCTGTAGCGCGTAGAAAGCGCCGGGCAGGAGCACGGCGACCGTGCCGGCTTCGGCCATCGCCTTCGCTCCAGCTTCGTCGAGATACTCGAGATGATCGGCCGAAAGAGCCTTGTGGCGGGCTCCAAGCTCGGCCCCGTGCTGGTTCGACAGCTGCTCGGCATGGATCTTTACACGAAGCCCGTGACGCGCAGCCGAAGCGAACACCTGTTCCACTTCGTCGGGAGTGAAGGCAATAGTGTCGCAATAGACGTCGACGGCCTCGGCGAGGCCAGCGCGCGCCACGGCCGGAATCATTTGCCCGGCAACCAGCGCCACATAATCATCGCGGCGCTCCTTCCACTCGGGCGGGAGAGCGTGGAGAGCGAGCAGTGTCGGGACGATTCGCACCGCCTCGCTGGCCGCCAGGGCAGCCGCGCATCGGAGGAGTCGAATCTCTCCTTCGAGGTCGAGACCATAACCGGATTTGATCTCGATCGTCGTCACCCCACCGTTGATCAGAGCATCCAGCCGCATCGCGGCGGTGGCCAGGAGCTGGTTTTCCGTCGCGTCTCTGGTGGCCTTTACCGTCGACGCGACGCCGCCGCCGGCCTTCGCGATCTGCTCGTACGAAGCGCCGGCCCGGCGCAGCGCATGCTCGTCCGCGCGGTTGCCGCCGAATATCAGGTGCGTGTGGCAATCGATCAGGCCTGGCGTTACCCAGGCGCCATCGAGCGGCGTTACCTCCTGGGCCCGGTGGCCAGCTAACTCGGTGCGGGTGCCGACCCGGACGATCCGCCCGTCCTGGATCCCGATAGCGCCGTTCTCGATAATGCCCAGCGGGTTGCCGGGCGCGGGCTCCATCGTGGCCACTCGGCAGTCGGTCAAAAGGCGATCCCACATGGATTTGCCCTTATTGGAGTGCGGCTGTTAGGGCAAAGCCATGAATGGCTGGCCAAATCTTTCGGAACTGCTCCTCGATACCGGCGACGACATTCCGATCGGATTGCTAGGAGCGCCGCTGGCTGCGGGCTCGGTCACACCCGGCGCTTGCGATCGAGCGCCGGCACTGCTCCGCCAGACTCTCAAACGGATCGCCCGCTACGACATCGGAATGGGCCGCTCACTCTTTACGCCCGTCCGCGACCGGGGCGACATCGACCTTGCGGGTCTTACGATCGAGCAGGCGACCGATCCGATCCGCAATGCTGTCGAGGCGAGTGTGAGCGGGCACGCACTGACGCTTCTGGCCGGGGGGAACAATGCGATCACGCGTCCCGCGGTCCTGGCACTCGGTGACCTCGGCAAAGTTGGTCTGATCACATTGGATGCGCATTTCGACATGCGCGATCTCGATAGTGGTCTTTCGAATGGGAACCCCGTCCGGGCGCTATTGCAGGACGGATTGCCGGGCAGGAACATCGCCCAGATCGGCCTCGCGTCGTTCGCAAATACAGCGAAGATGCACCGCGACGCGATTGCCGCCGGCAGCCTCGCGATCAGCATCGATGAGGTGCGCGGGGGCGGAATCGCGAGCGCGATCGAGAAAGCGATCGAACATACCGGCCATTGCGAAGCGCTTGTCATCGATTGCGACATCGACGTGATCGACCGGTCGCAGATGCCTGGCGCGCCGGGCGCCCGGCCGGGAGGCATGGACGTCACCGATTTCTTCTGGGCCGTTCGTTCGCTTGCTTCGCATCGTCGGACCCGCGTGATCGACCTGACGGAATGGGATCCCTCGCTCGATCCAACCGACCTCAGCGCTCTGACGGCCGGGCGCTGGGTGGCGGAGTGCGTCGCCGGGTTCGAAGCGCGCTAGCGCTTCTTCCGCTGCGGCGGGTTCGGCGTGACGAGGATGCGACCAGCATCGATCTTGCGGACGCAATCCCACGGGACACGACGTCCCTTTTTTCGCGCTGTAAGCCGTTCGATGAAGCTGCCCGGCCCGACCATCAAGGCGGTGACCACACCCCGCTCGCAGTGGACTTCGTGCACTCGGCCCAGACGCTCGCCATCGAGAGTCCGGACTTCCTTGTCCCGGATATCCGTCAGCCGCATCACAGAGCGCCTCCATGTGGAATCCACTCGGCCGCGCGCCGCTCGCTCTTGTGCAGCCCCAGCTGCCACCCTGAGCATTCGAGGTGAACTGCGGCGCCGATGCTGTGCACTTTGTCCATCGGTACCCGCGTTACCCGATCGCCGGCAATCTTTTTGACCAGCCAAATCGCCCAGCCGGGTAGCCGCCCCTTGTAGGCCCCTGGCCCGACCAGCAGCGCCTTGAGTTTCAGGTCCTTGCCCGGTCCTCCAGTCAATTCGATGTCGTCGACAATCCCACAATATTTTCCCTCGACATCGTACAGTGGCAGGTCGAGCAGCTCGCTCACGAGCTTGATGAGGGAATCCGGCTTCATCCCTGGCCTCCGGAGGTGATCACGAACAGCGGCAGCGCGGCGATCGCCATGAGCACGATCAGCACGAAGAAAAGCCAGCCCAGCACTTTCGCGAGCCGACCGTTCACATATTTGCCCATATATTTCTTGTCGTCCGCCAGAAGCATCAGCGGGAGGTAGGTGAGTGGGAGCACCAGGATCGAAAAGACGATCGCATATTGAACGAGGCTCATTGGATCGACGCCGGTCAAAACGATCGCCAGCGAGAGCAGAAGGAGCGCAACCCAGGCGATGGTGAAACGTGGTGCCTCCCACGGCTTTTTGTGGCGCCCCCAGATCCATCCGAAGAATTGAGCGATCGAATAGGCATTGGCCATGCATGTCTCGATCGCAGCGCCGGCCACCGCGAAAAGTATTCCCAAAAGCGCGAGAACAAGGCCGACCGGCCCGAACGGGATAGCTGTTTGAAGCGCAACACTACCCGGGATCTGCGGCCCTACACCCGCCGGCCCGAACAATTGTGCTGCGCTCGCCAGCATCGCGATGCTGAGAAGGGAGCCGAGCGCCATTCCGGCGATGGCCGTAACGCGGTTGGTCGGCAGGTCTTTGGGCCCCCATTCCTCCTCGATCCCGCCCGATGAGTAGAAATAAGTCTCATAGGGAAACATCACTGCGCTGAAGATCGCCACCGCGAAATAAGAGAAGTTCAAGAGCTCCTTCGAGCTGAGGCCGGGCGGGATCTGCGGCAGGAATCCGGCGGCGATCTTCTCCCACGGCGGATCGATGGCTGTCAGCGCGAAAACGAAGACGAGCATCAGAAGGCCGAGGAGGCCGAAAATCCGCTCGATCCATTTGAATGGCAGGATCCAGATGCACCCCATCAGCGCGGCCGCACTGATCGTCGCCATCAGCAGATAGGGCGCGCCGGTGAGGTATCGCAGCAGTAGCCCCAGGCCGCCGATCTCTGCAGCGCAGGTAATCAGCGTACTGAGGACGGAAGCGGCGAGGGTGATGAAGCCCAGCTTCAACCCGAGCCGGTGCCGTATCAGGTTGAAGACTGGCTGCTTGGCGACCGCTGCCACCCGCCCGCTCATCTCGCCATAGACGATGATGCCGACGGTCGACAGGGCGAACGCCCAGATCAGGCTGTAACCGAACACCGATCCGGCAAGCGCCGCGAACACCACCTGACTGATGTCGACGAAGCCGCCGACCGCAGTCATGATCCCCAGCGTCAGCTCAATCGGATTCAAGACTGTCCTCGATCTGCTTCAGCTTCCCGGCGTGAGTCCGCAGCTCCGCAGCGGATGCGTTGCCGGGCTCCGCGACCAATGCCCGGATTTCGTTGCCATACTGGGACTCGGGCTGCGTCAGCGCCGACGCCGTTGTGCCGAGCTGCTTTTTCAGGCTCTCGCGCATTGTTTGGACGTAGGCGGCTGTGAGCTTCCCCTGCGCAGCGAGTTGGTTGACCATGGCCCATTCAAAGCCGAGCGACCGCGCCTGCGAGATATATTGGAGATCGGCCTCCGGGCCCTTCGAGCAGCCGGCCAACAACAGGAGCGGCAACAACGCGCGTCGCATGGCGCCAAAACCGTTCCGCTGGCGAACCGGTTCCGCCTACAACTGGTCTGCCAAACGCCGGCCTTTGTCGGAAAGGGTGCGAAAGGTGATCGAGAATCGGAGCGTGTCTCCCGGCGCGATACTATGCTCCCATTGGTGGCGTGCTTCGCCGGAAAGGAGGTAAGCCGAGCGTGGCAGGACCTCGATTTGAGTACGATCGAACCCGCCGGGCCGCCTCCTGCGGAACCTGAGTGTGGCGGGAGAGCCTAGCGAGATGCCCACGACGGTTTCGAACTGTGGCCGATCGCGATGCCAGCCGATGCCTGCTCCAGGATCGTAGCGAACCAGGAGTACGTGCGCGAAGTCTTCTGGCTGAAGTCCACCAAAGCTGGCCGCCTTTGCTCGCAGCGGCTGCAACCAGTCAGGAATGGGCTCGGCGGGCGCGAAGCTCGCATCATCGAAATCGTAGCGCCAGCCATAGGTCCGGGTGAGCCGCTTGCCGGTCCAGCCGTGGAAGCGGAATGGCAACAGCTCTTCGGTGGAGAGATGGCCGATCAGCTTCCGCTCTTCGGCCTGCGAGATGAAGTCCGGCCGGTAATCGAGCCCGGCAATCAACGGCTCGCCCAACAAGTCAGTGCTCACGAGCCGAAGATCTCCTTGAGCTGCGAGGGGCGAAGCTCAGGCTTCAGTTGATCGAATGTGCACTGCTTCGGGTCCTTGTCCGGCCGCCAGCGGAGGAGGGCGGTGCCGTGCCGGAATCGACGGCTCGTCACCTGGTCGTATTTCACTTCGACGACCAGCACCGGTTTAAGCGGCTGCCATTGGGTGGTGCGTTCGGTTCGCCAGCGGCTGGGGCCGCCCGGTGCGCTGCCGGTGAATCCGGGGGCTTCGATCAGCTTCTCGAGGTCTGCGGTCAGGCCCTCTCGTTCGTCGGCCGGTATCGCTGAGGTGAACCCGACATGGTTGAGCCGCCCTTGGTTATCGTAGAGCCCGAGCAGTAGCGAGCCGACGAGCTTCTTTTTCTCGGCATAGCGGAAGCCGCCGACGACGCAGTCGGCGGTACGTTCCGGCTTCACCTTGACCATCGCCCGCTCGCCCGATTTGTACGGCTGGTCGAGCCGTTTGGCGATCACGCCGTCGAGCGCTCCGCCGCTTCGCTCCAACCAATCGAGTGCTGCGCCGCGATCCGTCGTCCTGGGCGACAGCTTCAGCTTCGGCTCGCGGACGCTTCGAAAGAAGGTTTCCAGCGCACTGCGCCGCTCCGCCAGTGGCCGTTCTGAATAGTCTTCGCCATCAAGAGAAAGCAGGTCGAACAACATCAGTTCAGCAGGAGTCTCTGCTGCGAGCTTTCGGACGCGGCTCTCGGCCGGGTGAAGCCGAAGCTGCAGCGCATCGAAGGAGAGGGCGTCGCCCACAGGGATGATCAGCTCTCCATCAAGCAGGAAACGCTCTGGCTTCACACTTGCGATCGCCTCCAGCACTTCCGGGAAGTAGCGGCCGAGTGGCTTTCCATTCTTCGAAATGAGTTCGACCTGGTCGCCATCGCGTTGCGCCAGGCAGCGAAAGCCATCCCACTTGGGTTCGTACTGCCAGCCGCTGCCTTCCGGCAGCTCAGCGGCCAGCAACGCTTCCATCGGGGCAGGCGCTTTCATGGCGATCAAGCGCGGAGGAGGGGGCTTGTGTTCCTTGCCGCTCCTCCAAGCTATTCCGGCTGGGCTTGTTTACTCAGAACGGCTTTGAGGAGTCCCGGAAACAGGTGATCGAGCTCGGTGCGCCGCAACTCGTTCATGTGTGTTGGGCCATCGGTCCGAGTACGGACGACACCGGAATCCCGCAAAACGCGAAAATGATGAGACATGCTCGACTTCGGCCGGCCGCCGTCCAGAGCAGCGCAGGTTGCCTCACCCTCGCGGTCGAGCTGACGAACCACGTCGAGGCGCACCGGATCGCTTAACGCATAGAGCACCCGAGTGAGTTCAATGTCTTCCGTTCGCGGGTGTTTCAGCTCTCGCATGGATTGACCCCATAGCAGGTTGAAACTAAATGGACCATTGTTCGATAATTTTCGAACAATGGAATGAACTGTTTTCAGGAGGTCGAGTAGTAGTGGCTTCGCTATTCAAGCCTTTCACGCTCAAAAGTGTCACGCTCCGGAATCGTATCGGCGTTTCGCCGATGTGCCAGTATTCAGCGGAGGATGGTGTTCCCAATATGTGGCACTACGGTCACCTGGCTGGTTTGGCTCGGGGCGGCTCCGGGCTTGTTATTGCGGAAGCGACAGCTGTTTCGCCCGAAGGGCGGATCACGCCGGGCTGCACCGGGTTATGGAATGACGCGCAGGAATCCGCCTTCACTCCGGCCATACAGGCTATAAAGGCGGCTGGGGCCGTACCGGGAATTCAACTTGCCCACGCTGGCCGCAAGGCAAGCGCCAACCGTCCGTGGGAGGGCGATGACCACATACCTGAAGCCGATCCGCGTGCATGGGAGCCGATCGCACCCTCTGCGATCCCGTTCGGAGGGACCTTGCCTCGAATCCCGCGGCCAATGTCCAAGGACGATATCCGACGCGTGCAGAAAAACTATGTCGCTGCGGCCGAACGTGCTGCCCGTGCGGGGTTCGAGTGGCTCGAGCTGCACTTCGCCCACGGTTATCTAGCGCAAAGCTTCTTCTCACCTCACTCAAACCATAGGGATGACGAATATGGCGGCAGTTTTGAAAACCGCATTCGTTTCCTGATCGAAACTTTTGTCGCCGTGCGCGAGGTCTGGCCGGAACGATTTCCACTTAGTGTACGGCTGGGCGTGATTGAATTCGACGGTCGCGATGAAGAAACGCTCCTCGAATCGATCGAACTCGTACGTCGGCTGAGGGCACTTGGGCTCGATCTTGTGGACGTGAGTCTCGGCTTCTCAACGCCAACAGCGAGTATCCCTTGGGGGCCGGGCTTTATGGCGCCGGTAGCCGGACGTATTCAGCGCGAGGCTGACACTCCCACCGCCACGAGCTGGTACATCAAGGATCCCGCGCAGGCAGATGTCCTAGTTCGCGAAGGTGATGTGGATATTGTGATGCTTGGCCGCCCGCTGCTTGAGAACCCTCACTGGCCGTATGAAGCGGCTCGGGTTTTGGGAGTCGGCGATCCGGCTTGGTTACTACCCGCTCCCTATGCCCATTGGCTCGAGCGTTACCGAGCGGCGTGAGAAGCTAACGCGATCGGAATCAAAAAGCCGCCCGGAGGCGGCTGTTCGGGAAGGGCATGGGCCCCGGATCCAATCCGGGGCAACACAAAGCCTAAGCTCCTGCCTCGCTAAGTCTTTTGTGTTGGTTGCGGGGGCAGGATTTGAACCTGCGACCTTCAGGTTATGAGCCTGACGAGCTACCGGACTGCTCCACCCCGCGTCACCAACTCCGGGCTCCCGCCAAAGTAGCACTTTGGTGGGCCGAAACAAAAAAGCCGCCGCTCGACTTGCGTCGGCAGCGGCCGATTGACTTGTGAATGGGCTCTCGACGAAGCGCCGGCTGCAAAGCCTGGCGACGACCTACTCTTCCGCTGCTTAAGCAGCAGTACCATCGGCGCAGTCCGGTTTCACGGCCGAGTTCGGGATGGGATCGGGTGGGTCACGGACGCTATGGTCACCAAGCTATGGAGCCGGCGCATCGTCGGAAATTCTAGAAACCGTGCGGATTATCCAGCCAAGCGACTGGCCTCTGCAGGCCTGTCGATGATGGTGCAGATTCAATCAAGCGCGAATAGGACATTAGGA
>Ga0207640_10000468_pt1 | contig 24743 bp, 18 predicted proteins | sample KBSCornC42_FD_184300 | JGI IMG/M metagenome (GOLD analysis project Ga0207640, IMG submission 184300) | Corn rhizosphere microbial communities from Kellogg Biological Station, Michigan, USA - KBS Corn C4-2 (SPAdes) (version 2) | ecosystem: Host-associated > Plants > Roots > Rhizosphere > Soil ... | reverse complement strand
GCGCTCCGAGGTTTCGTAGCGCAGTTCCACGCGATTGTTGGGATGGGGCACGTCGATGAGCGCGGCATCCGGCGCCATGCGCGGCAACGTCGCGATGAATTCGCGCGCGCGATCCACGAGATCGTGCCCGACCTTGATGATCGGCACGATCGCCCACCCCTCGGGCAGCGCCGCATCGAGACCGCTCAGCGCATAGGTGATGCCGCCCCATTCGTCCACCGGACCGCCGGCGGGATGGCGCCCATATATGGTGTCCCATACGAAGGTCCCGATCACGCCGAGCCGCTTCGTGCGAGCCGTGGGCAGGACGGGACTCTCGATCACACGGCACCCAGCTTCTGCTGCTTGAACGTGGCCACTGCGCCGACCATTCCCGCTGTGCCGCTCAATTTGCCCGGCACGATGCGGCACGCGTCCACGGCCGGTCGGAAGGCGCGGCGCTTCACTTCGGCGCGCAGCGGCTCGAAGAGGCGGTCGCCTGCCTTCGTGACGCCGCCCGTGATCACGACCACGTCCGGATTGAGCACATTGAGCAGATTGGCGACCCCGGTGCCGAGGAACTTCGCCGTGTCGCGCACGACTTCGAGCGCCAGCGCGTCACCGCGATTGGCGGCGTCGTACACCTGCGCCGCGGTGACGCGGTCGAGATCTCCATCCACCGCCTTGTGCAGAATGGACGCTTCGTCGCGCTCCAGCGCCTCGCGCGCCCGCAGCGCGATCGCGGGTCCGGATGCATACGCTTCGAGGCAGCCGTAGTTGCCGCAGCGGCAATAGCGCCCGGTGGAGTCAATGGTGGTGTGGCCGATTTCGCCCGCCACATCCGAGGAGCCGTGATACAGCTTGCCGTCAATCACGAGGCCGCCGCCGATCCCGGTACCGATCGTGAGCCCGACCACGTCACGCGCGCCCTGTGCGGCGCCGCGCCACCATTCGCCAAACGTCGCGCAGTTGGCGTCGTTGTCGAGCGTGACCGGCAGGCGCACGCGATGAGAGATCGCATCGCGCAGCGGGAAGTCGCGCCAGCCCAGGTTGGGCGCGACGACGACGAGGCCTCGCTCGCGGTCGAGTGGCCCTGGCGCACCCACGCCGATCCCCAGGAAGTCCCTGGGCTGCGCGCCGTGCTTCGCGATCGCATCCGACATCACCTGCGCGACCATGGCGACGATGCGGTCCACCACCGCTTCGGCGCCGCGTTCCGCGTTCGTGGATTCCGTGCGGACTCCGATTTCGCGACTGCCATCCTCGGGCATGGCCCCGACCACGATGTTGGTACCGCCCAGGTCGACGCCGATGATGTACTGCGTGCGGGTACGGGCCATGTGCGAATCGGTGGTGAAGCGTGGATCCGGGTGCGCGGGAGCGTGTGGAAAGGTAAGTGCATGCCGCCGGCCTGGACCAGCGGTTGACGACGTGCCGTGCACCGACGCGTGCGGTGCGTGGCGTTATGCCGTGCGCGCTCCGAGCGCGGCATGCACCGCGCGCTCGACGACCGATACATCCAGCTCCTTCATGCAGCGCCAGTGGCCCAGCGGACACGCCGGCGGCCCGTGATGATGACACGGACGACAGTCGAGGTTCTCGTGTCCCAGCGTAAGGGATCCGGGCGCCAGCGGTCCGAATCCGAATGCGGGAACCGTCGGGCCGAAGATCGCGATGGTTGGCGTGCCCATGGCAGACGCGAGATGCTGCGGCGACGAATCGTTCGTGACGAGCAGCGCGCAGCGTCCGATCAGTTCCGCCGATCCGAGCAGCGAGAGCATCCCCACGGCATTGACCGTATCGGCCGCCCCCGCGGCGCGCACGATCTCCTCCGCCAGCGCGGCATCGTCGCGGCCGCCTATCACCGCCAGGCGGGCAATGGACGCGATGCGCCGCGCCAGGTCGGCGTAGTGCGGCCAGCGCTTCGTGGCCCAGACGCTGCCCGGCGCGAGCCCGATGAGCGGACGCGAATCATCGGACCGCCCGAGCAGCGCGTCCACGGCGTGCCGCTCGGACTGCCCCGGATAGAGTCGTGGGCGGAGCGCGTCACTGGGCGCCGGAGCATCGGCGGGCATCTCGCATGCCAGCCGCCAGAGACGCTCGGCGTGGTGCCGATCCGCCGCATATGGCACACGTCGGGTGTAAAGCCAGCGTCCGGCCGAGGTATCGAATCCCACGGAGTGTGCGCACCCCGCCAGCCGCGCGAGCACGGCACTGCGCACGGAGCCCTGCGCGAGGTACGCCGTACAGGACTCGCCAATCCCGCGCGCCTGCCGGATGCGCCGCGCCGCGCGCCAGAGTCCGCCCATGCCCGAGTCGGCGTCGCGCTTGTCGTACATGATGAGGCGGCGGATGTCGCCGTTGTTCGCGAGCATCCCGGCGCCACCAGGCCCCGCGACCACGTCCACCGGCCCCCGCCGTGCGAGCTCCGCAATGAGCGGTGTCGTGAGCACTGTGTCGCCAAGGAACGACGTCTGAATGACGAGGGAAGCGGGCACCGCCGGCGCCCTGCGGGAAGCGGGCGGCTCCCTCACGGGAGCGCCCGGCGGGAAGCGGGCGGCCGCAGGCCGGCCGCCTGCGTACGAGGAGAGGACACGGCAAGGCGATCCAGAATAACACTTACCACGCCCGCTCTCCGGATTCGCCATGCTCCGTCGCAGTACCCCAGTTTGGACAGTCGATTCCCCCTTACCCGTTCACGATCCCCGCGGCAGCACCCGGCCTGCCGCCAGGGTGTCGCCGTCCACCGCATCCCGCAGGGCGCTCCCGCCAGGGAGCCGCCCGCTTCCCGCAGCCGCGCTCCGCGCGGCGCTTCCCGCAGGCGGCCGCAGGCCGCCGCTTCCCTCGTCCCGTCAGTCCACCTGCAACACCGCCAGGAACGCCTCCTGCGGAATCTCCACCGATCCCACCTGCTTCATCCGCTTCTTTCCTTCCTTCTGCTTCTCCAGCAGTTTGCGCTTCCGCGTGATGTCTCCACCGTAGCACTTGGCCAGCACGTTCTTGCGCAGCGCCTTGACCGTGGTCCGCGCGATCACCTTCGAGCCGATGGTCGCCTGGATGACCACCTCGAAGAGCTGCCGTGGGATGAGCTCCTTCAGCTTGTCGGCGACCTTGCGCCCCCAGTCGTACGCCTTGTCCGCGTGAATGATTACCGAGAACGCATCCACCGCGTCGCCGTTGATCAGCATGTCGAGCTTCACGAGCTTGCTCGGACGATACTCGAGCATCTCGTAGTCGAGACTCGCATAGCCGCGGCTGATCGTCTTGAGCCGGTCGAAGAAATCCAGAATGATCTCCCCCAGCGGGAACTCCCAGTCGAACTCCACGCGGGAGGCATCGATGTAGCTCATGTTCCGGTACACGCCGCGCCGCTCCGTGCCGAGCGTCATGATGGGCCCAATGTACTCCGCGGGCGCCACGATGCGGGCCTTCACGAACGGCTCCTCCACGTGCGAGACGACCGATCCGTGCGGCATGAGCGACGGATTCTCGAGCAACTGCATCGCGCCGTCGTTCAGGAACACCTTGTACTCCACGCTCGGCACCGTCGTGACGAGATCGAGATCGAACTCGCGCTCGAGACGCTCCTGCACGATCTCCATGTGGAGCAGACCGAGGAAGCCGCAGCGGAAGCCGAATCCGAGCGCCGTGGACGTCTCCGGCTCGTAGTGCAGGGAGGCATCGTTGAGCTGCAGCTTGGCGAGCGCGTCGCGCAGCGTCTCGTACTGGCCCGTGTCCGTGGGATAGACACCGGCGAACACCATCGAGTGCACATCCTGATAGCCGGGCAGCGGCTCGGTCGCCCGGTTCGCGACGTCGAAGATCGTGTCGCCCGCGCGCGTTTCCTGCACGGAGCGCACGTTGGCCACCACATATCCGACTTCGCCCGTCGCGAGCTCGGCGGCCTTCACCTGGCGGAGCTGCAGGTAGCCCACTTCGCTCACCTCGTAGCTCTCCGCGTTGGCGCCGAACGTGATCTGCATGCCGGGTCGCAGCATGCCGTCCACGATGCGAATGCTGGGAATCGCGCCGCGATAGCGGTCGTAATGGGAATCGAAGATGAGCGCCCGCAGCGGGCCGTCGGGGCGCCCGCGAGGGGGCGGCACGCGCGTGATGATCTGCTCCAGCAGCGCCGGCACGCCGATGCCCTCCTTGGCGCTCACGAGCAGGATGTCGTCCGGGTTCGCGCCGATCAGATCGTGCACCTCCCGCTTGCGCCGCTCCGGTTCCGCGCCCGGCAGATCGATCTTGTTGAGCACCGGAATGATCTCGAGCCCGGCGTCCAGCGCGAGAAAGAGATTCGACAGCGTCTGCGCCTGAATCCCCTGCGACGCGTCGATGACGAGAATGGCGCCCTCGCACGCCGCCAGCGAGCGCGACACTTCATACGTGAAATCGACGTGTCCCGGTGTATCAATGAGATTCAGCTCGTACGACTCGCCGTCGCGCGCCACATAGGTCATGCGGACCGCGTTGAGCTTGATCGTGATGCCGCGCTCGCGCTCGAGGTCGAGCGTGTCGGTCATCTGATCCTTCTGGTCGCGCTTCTCGATGGCGCCGGTCGCCTCGATGAGCCGGTCCGCGAGCGTGGACTTGCCGTGATCGATGTGCGCGACGATGCAGAAATTGCGAATGTGATCGAGCTGCAACGGGAACTCGGCTGTGGGTGGGTGATGCAATCACGAAATATACATGCGCGACCCGTCCGGGCCGGTACCCGCGGCCCGCTGGCGTCAGCGGTGCGCGCTTTCTAGCTTCCACGCTCTCAATGGATACTGCACGCGCGCGTCGTGCCGATTTGCTGGATCCGGCGACCATCGCCGCGCTTGGCCGCATAGAAATCGTGGCGCGCTGGATCGTGGACGGCTTTCTCTCCGGACTCCACCGGTCACCCCGCAAGGGGTTCTCCGTGGAGTTTGCGGAGCATCGGCCCTATCAGTCGGGCGACGACCTGCGCTACGTGGACTGGAAGATTGCGGCGCGCGCGGATCGCTGGGTCGTCAAGCAGTACGAGGAAGAAACCAATCTGCGCGCTACCATCGTGCTCGACGTGAGCCGGTCCATGGCATGGCGCGGCGACGCGGCGCGGCTGACCAAACTGGCGTACGCGGAGCGACTGGTGGCGGCCATGGCGCTGCTGCTGCTGCGCCAGCGCGATGCCGTCGGGCTCGTGCGTTTCGATGACCTGGTGCGAACATCGCTCGCGCCCCGTGTGCGCTCGGGACAGTGGCAGCGCATCGTGGCGGCGCTCGACGATCCGGGCGCCGGGCATGCATCCCACGCCGCGGCGGCACTCGAGCAGGCGTGGCGACTCATCCCGCGACGCGGACTCGTGGTGATCGTCTCCGATCTCCTGATGGATGCCGATGAGATCCTGAGCCAGGTGCGCGCGCTGCGGCACGCGGGACATCAGCTCGTCGTGCTCCACGTGCTCGATCCGGCCGAGCTCGATCTGCCCGCCGCAGGAGACGCGCTGTTCTTCGATCCCGAGAGCGGCGCCGAAGTCCCCGCGGCCAGTGCCGATGTGCGCGGGGCCTATCGCGCCACGGTGACGGCGGCGCTGCAGGAGTGGCGGCAATCGCTGGCCGCCGCGGGGGCAGCCTACGAAACGGTGGTCACGGACGCGCCGTTCGGTGTCCCGCTGCGCCGCGTGTTCGCCACGCGCCAGAGAATGCCGTGATCGAGTTTCTCACACCGCTCTGGCTGGTCGCGGCGGCAGCCGCCGCGATCCCGCTGTTCATTCACCTCCTCCGCCGCCGCACCGGGACGCGCGTGGAGTTTCCCGCGGTGCGCTATCTGGCGCGCGCGGAGCGCGAGCACAGCCGGAATCTGAAGCTGCGCAATCTGCTGCTGATGCTCCTGCGCGTCGCCGCGATCGTCTGCATCGCGACCGCGGCGGCGCGCCCGCTCATTCGCGTCGCGGGCAGCGGTCATGCTCCCACGGCAATGGCGATCGTGCTCGACAATTCGCTGAGCTCGGCGGCCATTGCGGCGGGTCGCCCCGTGCTGGAAGAACTGCGTGCCGTCGCCGGCGCCGTGGCATCGCGCGCGGCCGTGACGGACCGCCTCTGGCTCATCACGGCGGACGGCACGGTCCATGGCGGCACTCCTGCAGCCGTGGCGCAGGCCATCAGTCATACCGAGCCGCTGGCCGGCGCGGGCGACGTCGAGGGTGCCGCGGTGCGCGCCGCGTCGCTGGTGGGAGGATCGGGTCTGGCCGAACGCGAGGTTGCCATCATGACCGATGGACAGGCGACAACCTGGAGCGCACCAATCACACTGGGACAGGCGCGCGTGCAGGTGTATCGGTCACGTCAGGCGGCGCCGCGCAACGCGGCCGTGGTCGAGGCGGAAGCGCTGCCCTCGCGCTGGACGCCGCGTGGCGCTGTGCGCGCGCGCGTGCTCACGCCGGATTCGGCCGCCTTTCGCATCACGATCGATGGCCGGACGCTGGCGCGCGGGACGGCGGTGAAGGATCAGGAGGTCCTCGTTCGCGCCTCCCCCGCGGAGCGCGGGTGGAGCACCGGGACCGTCGAGGTCGAACCGGATGAGCTGCGCGGCGATGATGTACGCTATTTCGCGGCGTGGATCGGACCGGCGCCGGCCATTCGCGTCTCTGCCGCACTCGGTCGCTTCGCCACCATCGCGATCGAGGCACTCGTGCAGGCGGATCGCGCCACGCTGGGCGCTGACGTCACGTTCAGCCCGGCGGATGAAGCCACGACGCTTCCCGCGCTGCTCGTGGCACCGTCGGATCCGGTGCACATCGGGGCCGCCAACCGGGCGCTTGCCCGTCTCGACATTCCGTGGCGCTTCGGTGATCTGCGGCGCGGGGAAAGTTCCGTGCAGAGCACATCGCGCGATGACTCCACCTTCAAGGATGTAAACGTCGTGCTTCGCTATCGGCTGGCCGGCAGTGCGCCGGTGGCAACCGACACGCTCGCCGTGACGGCGGGTGAGCCGTGGATCGTCGGCGGGCCGGGCTACGTGCTCGTGGCCTCGCCGCTCGCACCCGACGCGACATCGCTCCCGATACGTGCGGCGTTCGTGCCCTGGCTGGCGGAGATGTTCTCGCAGCGACTCGGCAGGGAAGCGGGGACCATCGTCAACGCCACGCCGGGCGCCATGCTCGCGCGCCCGGCCGGCGTGGATGCCCTCGAACTTTCCGAGGGGCAGCGCCAGGCGATCACCGGCGACTCGGTTGCCGCGCCCGACAAACCCGGCGTCTATTCGTTCCTCACCGGTGGTGTCCGGGCGGGCGCGCTCGTGGTGAACCCCGAGCCCGCCGAGTCCGATCTGCGGCGGTTGAGCCCGCAGGCGCTGGCGTCGCGCATTCGCGCGACAAGCGTCCGGTCGGGAGAGGACAGCACGGCGGTGCGCGCGCATGTCTTCGATTCGGCGCCGCGCCGCCCGCTGGTGCTGCCGCTCCTGCTGCTCGCCGTCGTCGCGCTCGTTGCCGAGAGCACGCTCACCGGCCGGTCGCGCGGAGGCACCTGATGGCGCTGCCGCAAATCCTCGATGCGGTTGAAGGAGTGGCGGCGTTTCGACGTGTCGCGCACGCGCTTCCCGCACCCGGCGCCGCGCTCCGGGTGAGCGGACTGCCCGGATCGAGCGATGCCGCGCTCGTCGCGACACTGTCGCGCTCGCTGGGTGCGACGCGCTTCTTCGTCGTCGTCACCGACACGCTGCCGGAGGCCGAGCGCTGGCTGGCCGATCTCACCACGCTGCAGGAAGAGGGCGTCGTGGCACTCTATCCGCCGCGCGAGGGGTTCGGCGAAACGGAGCCGCATCTGGAAGTCGCGGGCGAGCGTGTGGAAACACTGGAGCGTGTCGCGCGCGGCGGCGTACGCACACTGGTCACGACGTTCCGCGCGCTGCAGGAGCGCACCCGGCTACCGGACGCGTTGCGATCGGCTCGCCTCGAGCTGCGCGTCGGCGACCTGCGACGTCCGGCGGACGTTGCCGCCCATCTGGAAGCCGTTGGATTCGAACGGGTGCCGCTCGTCGAAGACGTCGCCGAGTTCAGCGTGCGCGGCGGCCTGATGGACATCTACAGCTTCGGCATGGCCAACCCGGTCCGCGTTGAATTCTGGGGCGACGAGATCTCATCGCTCCGCCACTTCGACATGGCGACGCAGCGCTCCACTCGTGACGCCGAGATGGCGCTGGTGCTTCCGGTGGACGGTCGCGCGGGCGCGGTGAGCGATGCCACCACGCGCGGCAGCGTCGCGCAACTGCTGCCGCCCGACACGCTCCTGGTGCACACCGCGGCGGGACGCATGGAGCCGGAGCTGCAGCGCACGTGGGAGGAAGCGCGGCACCACATCGAACTGGCGCGTCGCCGCGGCGAGGATGTTCCCGATCGGGACGCGCTCTACCAGCCGCCGAACGACGTCCTGGCGGTCGTGCGCGCCTTCGGTGCGATCCTGCTCAACGACTCCGGCGAGGCCGCGCGCGACAGCATGGCGGAGATTTCGTTCCCGATTCGGCCGCCCGAGCCCATCGAGCGCGACATCAAGCGCCTGCGCCGGATCGTGGACAGCGAGATTCCGACGCTCATCCTGTGCGACAACGCCGGACAGTCCGAACGGCTGGAGGAACTGCTCAGCGGGAACGGCGACGGCTCGCGTCCGGTTGGCGCGGCGCTCGCTGTGGGCGTCGTGGATGGCGGATTCACGGTGCTGCCCGACGCGACGACGCCCGGGCTTCGCGTGCTCACCGATCACGAGATCTTCCGGCGCGAGCGACGGATCCGGCGCCGACGGCGCTACGTCACCGGCACGCCGCTGGAAACACTGACGGGGCTCAAGCCCGGCGACTACGTCGTGCATCTCGAGCACGGCGTGGGCATTTATCGCGGCATCGAGCGCATGTTCGTGCGCGAGAGCACCATCGAGGTCGCGGTCATCGAGTACGAGGGGGGCGACCGGTTGAACGTCCCCCTGTATCGCGTGGATCTCATCGAGCGCTACCGCTCTTCGGGCGACGTGTCCGAGGATGCGCCGCCACCACGCCTGCACACGCTGGGTGGCAAGCGGTGGGCGCAACAGCGTGCGCGGGCGCGCGCGGCGCTGGAGGAGCTGGCGGGCGAGCTGCTCGAGCTGTACGCGCGGCGCCGGACGGCCACGAAAGCGCCGGCGCTGCCCGATACCACCTGGCAGCGCCAGCTCGAGTCGTCGTTTCTCTTCGAAGACACGCCGGACCAGCGCACCGCCACCATCGAGGTCAAGCACGACATGGAGAGCGCGCGTCCCATGGACCGCCTGCTGGTGGGCGATGTGGGATACGGCAAGACGGAAGTCGCCGTGCGCGCCGCGTTCAAGGCGGTACAGTCGGGGCGCCAGGTGGCCGTCCTCGTTCCCACCACCATCCTGGCCGAACAGCATGGCCGCACCTTCAGCGAGCGCCTCGCGGATTTCCCCATTCGCGTCGAGACGATGAGCCGGTTTCAGACCGCGAAAGAGCAGGCGGCCATCCTGACGGACCTCGCCGACCGGAAGGTGGACATCGTCATCGGCACGCACCGCCTGCTGAGCAGTGACGTCCGATTCGCCGAGCTCGGGCTGGTGGTGGTGGACGAGGAGCACCGGTTCGGCGTGAAGCACAAGGAGCGGCTCAAGCGGCTCAAGCTGGAGACGGACGTCCTCACCCTCACGGCCACGCCCATTCCCCGCACACTGCACCAGTCGCTCGCGGGTTTGCGCGACGTCACGCTCATTCAGACCGCGCCGCTGGATCGCTCGCCCGTGCTCACCTTTCTCGAGCCCTGGGATGATGCGCTCATTGAAGAGGGAATCGCGCGGGAGCTCGACCGCGGCGGGCAGGTGTTCTTCGTGCACAATCGCGTGGAGACGATCCAGGCCATAGCGGACCACGTGCGCCGGCTGGCGCCGCGCGCGGAAGTCGCCGTCGCGCACGGTCAGATGCGCGAGCGCGAGCTGGAGCAGGTGATGCGGCGCTTCGTGACCGGCGAGGTGGACGTGCTCGTGTCCACCATGATCGTGGAGTCCGGGCTCGACGTGCCGAACGCCAACACGATGTTCGTGAATCGCGCGGACCACTTCGGTCTCGCGCAGCTCTATCAACTGCGCGGCCGGGTTGGGCGCTCCTACCGCCGGGCGACCTGCTACCTGCTCGTCCCCGATGAGCTGGACCCGGATGCCGAGCGACGCCTGCAGGTGCTCGAGCACCACACCGAGCTGGGCTCCGGCTATCACGTGGCGCTCAAGGACCTCGAGATGCGCGGTGCCGGAAATCTGCTGGGCGCGGAACAGTCCGGCTTCGTGCAGGCCGTGGGCTTCGAGCTCTACCTCAAGATGCTCGACGAGACCGTGCAGCGCCTCATGCGCGGCGATGAGGGTCCCAGGCTGCTCCCCGCGGATGTCTCCATGGACATTCCCACCTACCTCCCCGACGACTACGTCACGATCCAGGAGGCCAAACTGGATGTGTACCGGCGGCTCTCGCGGATGACCGAGCCGGCGCACGTGGAGGAGTTGCGCGCCGAGCTGCGCGACCGGTTCGGCCCGCTGCCGCCCCCGGCGCAGGCTTTCTTCGCCGCGGCCCTGCTGCGGATCGTGGGCGGCCGGCTGGGCATTGAAGGGATACTTGTGCACGGCGCGGAGGCACGTATTAGCTTTCGGGCTGACGCGACACCACGCCTCAAGGGGCTCAATGCCGCGTTTCATGAAGTCCAGTTCCAGGCGGAAGTTCGTCGCACGAAACCGCTGGTGCTCAAGCTCACTCGACTCGGAGGAGCGGGGCTGCTCGAAGGTCTCGTTCGCGCGCTCAAGGGACTGGCTGGATGATCCTGCAAGGACGTGGCAGCGTGGGGGCGCGATGGCGAGGGTGTGCTGCCGCAGCCCGTCGTTCCCCGAGCGCCGCCGCGTCCTTGTGTTCGTTCGCCAATCCGCGCTGATCTCGCTGCGCCTCCACCCATACTCGTGTTGCTCAATCCCGTGTTGCCATCAATGAATCGTCCAATCCTCGTCTTCTCCGCCGCGCTCATGGTGCTGGGCGGCTGCAAGGGCTTCAAGGAAGCCATGACTGCCCATGTCGACGTGGTGGCGTCGGCTGGTTCGCAGGAGCTCTCCGTGGACCGGCTCGACTCCCTGCTCGCGCAGGCGAAGGTGCCGCCCAACGCCGACATGGCCAAGGCGGTGACCGACCTGTGGGTGAACTATCAGCTGCTGGGGGAGGCCGCGGCGCACAACGATTCGCTCAACGACCCCAAGCTCGTTGACGCCGCGCTCTGGCCCGTCATCTCGCAGGAGCGCGTAGTCAAGTGGCACGACCAGCTCACGAAGACCTTCCCGGGCATTGACACCGCCAACCTCGCCACGCGCTACGCCAATGGCGAGATGCTCGCGGCCAGTCACATTCTGTTCGTTGTCCCGCAGTCGGCCACACCGGCGCAGCGCGATTCCATTCGCCGCAAGGCGGAAGCCGTGCGCACGCAGGTGACGTCGGCGAATTTCGCGCAGCTCGCGAAGACGAACAGCCAGGATCCCGGTTCGGCGGCGCACGGCGGTGACCTGGGGGTATTCCCGAAGGGGGTCATGGCGAAGCAGTTCCAGGATGCACTGCTCAAGCTCAAGCCCGGTGAAATCTCGCCGATCGTGCAGACGGAGTTCGGGTATCACATCATCCGGCGCCCGACGTTTGCCGAGGTCAAGGATGAGTTCAGCAAGGAAGTGAACGCCACGGCGACGCAGCAGGCGGACAGCACCTACCTCGCGAATCTCGAGCGCACGTCGGACATCAAGATCAAGGATGACGCCGTGGGCACCATGCGCGCGGCATCCAAGGATCTGGACGCGCACGCGAAGGACGATGCCGTGCTCGGCACCTCGACCGCCGGGAACTTCACCATGGCCAAGCTGGTGCACTGGATCAGCGCCTACCCGCAGCGCGCACAGATCGAGCACGGACTCGCCCAGGCGCCGGACAGTCAGGTCACCGGATTTCTCAAGAACGTCATGCGCAACGAGCTCGTGCTGCACCAGGCGGACAGCGCCAAGGTGGAGCTCGACTCCAGCGAGATGGCCGATTTGCACAGCAAGTTCGCCGGCCTCGTGACGGCCGCGTGGGAAGGGCTCAATGTGAGTCCGAAGGTGCTCGCGGACAGCGGCAAGACGGCGAGCCAGCGCGAGCGCGTTGCCGCGGCGCACGTGGAGCAGTACATGGACGGGCTCATGACGCAGCGCGCGCGCTACGTGGATGTGCCCATTCCGCTCAAGAGCGTCGTGCGTGACAAGTACACCTGGAAGGTCAATCAGGCCGGTCTGGCGCGGGCGCTCGCGCAGGCGACCAAGGCTCATGCGGCGGCGGATTCCGTGAAGGCGAAGAATCGGCCGGCGTCGGCGGTGCCGCTGGGCCCGCCGGCAGCAGCGCCGTCATCGCCTCAGCAGCCCAAGGGCTGACCAGGGATCGGGAGTGAGCGCGATGGGTACGACACGCATGCCGCGAATTCGCATTTGGCTCGTCGCGATGCTGGCTGCCGTCGTGGCTGCCCCAGCGGGCGCACAGGGGCCGGCGGCTCCGTCGCCCGACAGCACGACGTCCATTGACCGGATCGTGGCCGTGGTGGGCGACCAGCCCATTCTGCGCAGCGAAGTCGAAGAAGAGCTCGGCAAGATGAAGGCGGAGGGGCAGCAGATGCCTACCGACTCGGCCGCGCAACAGCAGCTCGTCACCGACATCATCAACGGCCTCATTGATGACGACGTGATGGTCGCGGAGGCGAAGAAGCAGAAGATCGAGGTCAGTGACAACGACATCAGCGGTGAAGTGGACAAGCAGGTCGCGCAGATCCGTGGCCGGTTCGCCACGGATGCCGAGTATCGCCAGCAACTGAAGCTCTCGGGCTTTGGTACGCCGGACGAGTATCGCCGCTGGCTGCTCGACAAGGCGCGTCGCACCTCGCTGCAGCAGAAGCTGTTCGAAAAGCTGCGCCAGGAGGACAAGCTGCCGCCGGCGCCCGTGTCGGAGGCGGAGGTGGATTCCTTCTTCCAGGCGAGCAAGGGACAGATTCCCAAGCTGCCCGCCACGATCACGTACCGGCAGATCGTCATCACGCCGCAGCCAAGCGCGAAGGAGGATTCCGCCGCGCTGGCGAAAGCCGAGTCGCTGCTCGTGGAGATCCGCAAGGGTGGCGACTTCGCGTCGATCGCCAAGCGCGAGTCCATGGACCTCTCCAACAAGGACCAGGGCGGCGATCTGGGGTGGCATCGCCGGGGCGAGTTCGTGCCGAACTTCGACCGCGTGTACTTCGCGCTGCGTCCCGGACAGGTGAGCCCCGTCATCAAGACGACGTTCGGCTATCACATCATCAAGGTGGATCGCGTCCAGCCGTCGGAAGTGAAGGGGCGGCACATTCTCATCCGGCCCACCATCGATTCGGCGGACGTGCAGCGGGCGCGCGCGCTGGCAGACAGTGTGGTGAAGCTCTGGCGCAACGGCGCGAACTTCGACTCGCTCGTGGCCAGGTATCATGATCCGTCCGAAGAGAAGATCATGCCTGACGCCTTCCCGCAGGCGCAGTTGCCCAAGGAGTACCAGGAAGCGATCAAGGGGCACAAGGCCGGCGACATCCTGGACCCGTTCACCATCATGGACGCGTCGCGCGGGGTGCCGAAGTTCTTCATCCTGGATCTCACCGCGGTGGACAGTGCGCGCGAGCCCACGCTGGCGGACTATCGCCAGGACATTCGCGACCGGCTCACGCAGCAGAAGGGCGTGCGTCGCTACCTGGACAATCTCCGCAAGCAGACGTTCGTCTCCATTCGCGAGTGACGCGTGCGCGTGGATCTCGCGCTCAAGCGGCTCCTGCTCGTCAGGAGCCGCACCGAGGGGAAGGAGGCATGCGACGTGGGCGCGGTGTTCATCAACGGCAAGCGCGCACGCGCGTCGGCTGAGGTGCGACCGGGCGACCGGGTGCGGGTGGACTACGCGCGCCGCACGCTGGAGGTCGAGCTCACGGGCGAGATCACCGGCAACGTGAGCCGCGAGCGCGCCCGCACGCTCTATCGGGTCGTTCGCGACGAGCCGGCGCTGTGATGCGTCCGCGTCTGGCCGTCACCCTCGGCGATGCACGCGGGATCGGACCGGAGATCGTCGCCCGCGCACTGGCCGATGAGCGGGTGCGCGGCGCGTGCGAGCTGCTCGTCGTGGGACCGGACGGATGCGGCGTAGGCGTCCACGAGTCCGTGGGCGACTGGCACACGGGCGGCAGTGCCGCGCTCGCCGGCCAGTTCGCCGGCCGCGCCATTGAGCGGGCTGCGCATCTCGCGCTCACCGGAGCGGTGCAGGGTGTGGTCACCGCGCCAATTGACAAGCACGCGTTGCTCGACGGCGGGTACCGCTATCCCGGCCACACCGAAATGCTGGCGCATCTCGCCGGCGTGCCGGTGGCGATGATGCTCGCGTCCGAGCGCCTGCGGGTCGTGCTTGCCACCACGCACATCCCGCTCGCCGAGGTGCCCAGACAACTCACGCGCGAGCACATCGTGGAGGCGGCGCGCATCACGCGTAGCGGATTGCGGGAGTGGTACGGGATTCCGGCGCCGCGTATCGCGCTCTGCGCCTTGAATCCACATGCGGGCGATGGCGGCAGATTCGGCAGCGAAGATGATACGCTGCTCGCGCCGGCGGCGAGCGCGGCGGGAATCGCGGGCCCCTTCCCGGCGGACACGGTGTTCGTGCGCGCCCTGCGCGGAGAGTTCGACGCCGTGATCGCGCCGTATCACGACGTGGGCATGACCGCCATCAAGGTCGCGAGCTTTGGACAGGCCGTGAACGTGACGCTCGGGCTCCCCTTCCCGAGAACGTCACCCGATCACGGAACCGCGCTTGACATTGCGGGGCAGGGGAAGGCCGATCCCGGCAGCATGATCATGGCCACGCTTGAATGTGTGCGCATTGCCAACGTTATTGCACAGTCGTCGACATCCGGACGGACGGTTTCCCGCGAGCCGTCCACGCTCTGACCCACGGCGGCATGGCGCACTCGCATACGGGCCACTTGCACGGGCTCGATCACGATCACGAGCACGGTCACGACCACGGCGCGGACCACGCGCGCCGGTTGCGCGTCGCGCTGTACATCACGGCGCTGATTCTCGTGGCCGAGGTCGTCGGCGGATTTGCCGCGAATTCCCTCGCGTTGCTCGCGGACGCGGGGCACATGCTCACCGACGTCGCGGCGCTCGGCCTCTCGCTCTTTGCGTCGTCGTTCGGCAACCGGCCCGAGACGCCGAAGCGCACGTACGGGTACCGCCGCCTCGAGATTCTCGCGGCGTTTCTGAACGGCGCCACGCTGCTGCTGGTGTCCGGATTCATCGTGTACGAGGCAATCCGGCGCATCACCGCGCCGGAACCGGTAGGCGGGACGCTCATGCTCATCGTGGCCACCATTGGCCTGGCGGCCAACGTGGTGGCGGCGCGCACGCTGCACCCGGCAAGCTCCGGCAGCCTGAACGTGCGCGGCGCCTACATCCACATCCTCGGCGACCTGCTCGGGTCCGTGGGCACGCTCATCGCGGCGCTGGTCATCCAGTTCACGGGCTGGCTGCCAGCCGATCCCATCGCGTCCATTGTCGTGACGCTGCTCGTGATCCGGAGCGCGTGGCTGCTCGTCCGGGAGTCCGTGGACGTGCTGCTGGAGTCCACCCCAGCCAACATTTCCGCCGGTGCGGTCCGCACGCAACTCGAGGCGATCCCCGGCGTGGAATCGGTGCACGATCTGCACGTCTGGAGCGTGACGTCCGGCGTGGTGGCCATGAGCGCGCATGCCATCGTGCGCGAGTCCGAGCGGCACCAGCACGTGCTCGAGCACGTGCATGATGCCATGCGCCTCTTCGGCATCCAGCACGTGACGATCCAGCTCGAACGGCGCGAGATGTACGAGCGGGAGATGCATTTGCACGCGTGAACACCGTCAACGCGCGTCGGGGGCGCTGAACCACGGGCAATCGGCTGGTCCGTTGCGCCCCACCGGGGTCATTCGTCTCCCAATGACTCCCGCTCTCCCACCACACTCATGGAAATCCGCGAGCTCGCTCCGCTGGACGACTATCGTATTGAGAAGCACCGGCTCGATGTGACCCTTGTGCTTGCTCATGGCTCGACCATGCGCGGCCACATCTTCGTGCACCTGCCGGTTCCCGGCCACCGTGGCTTCGACGACCCCGCCGTACTGCTCAACGATCGCGATCCGTTCTTCCCCATGGAGACGGAGAGCGGCGAGGTGCTCCTCATCGCGAAGGCGCAGGTCGCCGAACTCTCCGGCCTGCCCGTTGGTGAAGAGGATGAACTGCTGCGACGCAGCACACCCATGGCACTGCTCGAGGTACGCCTGGCCGGTGGCATCAGCCATTACGGTTCCATGCGGCTGGAAGTCCGTACGGGCCGCCCGAGATTGCTCGACTTCCTGAACGATGCCAGCCAGCAGTTTCTCACGCTCTATACCGATCAGGGCATTCGCCTGGTCAATCGCGCGTGGATCGAGTGCGTGCGTCCGCTCGATTGACATGCCAGCCATAGATCGCTTCCTGGGCGTGATGCAGAGCCAGCATGCATCCATGCTGCAGCTCACCGCCGACCAGCCGGCGTGCCTTGACGTCTCCGGCGCGTCGCGCGCCATCACGCGGCAGCCGCTCACCGGCGCCCAGGTGCACTCCCTGCTGAGGGAGATGGCGCCCGCCGGGTCCGTACAGGCGCTGGACTCCGGCACGACGGCGCAGTTCACGTACCGCGCGGATGGCGTGGAGTATCGCGTGCAGGCGCGGCGCGACGCTGCGGGCTGGGGCGCGGAAGTGCGGCCGTCGCCGGCTCCCGCATCGGGGCACACGCCAACGCCGGTCGCGCCGGTTGCGCCGGTCGCCGTGGAAACGGAGACGGGAGACGAGCGCGCGAGTCGCGCGCGCATGGATGCGCTGCTTCGCGAACTGGTGGAGTGCGGCGGTTCCGATCTGCACCTGCGCGTCGGCGAGCCGCCCATCGTGCGACTGCATGGCGAGATGTCGCGGCTGGAGGGGCAGGACGTCATCGATGGCGCGGCGCTCGAAGGGATGCTGCATTCGATCGCGCCCGATCGCAATCGCAACGAATACGCGGAGCATCACGATACCGACTTCGCCTATGAGCTGCCCGGGCTCGCGCGCTTCCGGTGCAATGCGCTCCGGGACCGTCACGGCGCGGCGGCCGTCTTTCGGGTGATTCCCGCGCGCGTGGTCACGGCCGACGAGCTGGGGCTGTCGCCGGAAATTCAGGCGCTGTGCAACCTCTCACGCGGGCTCGTGCTCGTGACCGGACCAACCGGCTCGGGCAAATCCACGACGCTGGCGGCGCTCATCGATCTCATCAACCGCACGCGGAGCGATCACGTCATCACGATCGAGGACCCCATCGAGTTCGTCCACGAGAACAAGAAGTGCATCATCACACAGCGGCAAGTGGGGACGCACACGGGCTCGTTCAAGCATGCGCTGCGCGCCGCGCTGCGTGAGGACCCGGACATCATTCTGGTGGGCGAGCTGCGCGACCTCGAGACGATGTCCATCGCGATCGAGACCGCGGAGACGGGCCACCTGGTGTTCGGCACGCTGCACACGACCAGTGCGGTGAGCACGGTGGACCGGCTGATTGATCAGTTTCCCGCGGATCGTCAGTCACAGATCCGCGTGATGCTCTCGGAATCACTCAAGGGCGTGATCTCCCAGGTGTTGTGTCGCAAGATCGGTGGCGGACGTGTCGCCGCACTCGAGGTGCTGCTCAGCATGCCTTCGGTGTCGAATCTGATTCGCGAAGGAAAGACGTATCAGCTTCCGTCGGTGCTCCAGACATCGAAGCGCCTTGGCATGGTGATGCTCAACGACGCGCTGATGGTGCACGTGGACGCGGGCACCGTGGATCCCAAGGAAGCGTACCTCAAGGCGTCCGACAAGCAGGGGTTGCTCGCCACGATGTCTCAGCGGGGCCACGACACGAGCTTCGTGGAGGGGCCGGATGCCGCGGCGGCGCGGCAGATGTCCGCCAAGGCTGCATCGCGGACGACGACCGTGAGGTAAGCGGCCCCGAACGGGGGCGCTACGTCTTCCCGGGTCCGTCCTCCTTCTGCGTGCGGTACAACCGCTGCTGCAACTGCGCCTGCGTCACGTAGTAACTGCGTGAACGATCGAGACCGCCGACCGTTGCACCACCGAGCGTCCGATCGATCAGTGGCACCGGCGCGCCTGCGCCAAGGTCCGTTCCATCGAGCGCGCGAGCGCCATCGGGTTGAGCGTCCGCTGGTGTTCCCGGAGTTGCCGGCGCTCCATCCACCTCGGGCGGAATGGCCCATCCGCCGGCGCGCTCGTCCTGGGGAAACGCCTCGTCATCGCCTGTCGCTGCCGGCTCATCGCCGGTCGCCCCCCGCGGGCGCACGTATTCGTGGCGATCGCTGTATCCGTAGCCACCGAACACTTCGCCACCGCGCATGTAATCGTGGCCGTAGCCGCGCCCGCGGGGGTACTCAGCTTCCTGTTCCGCCTCGTGCTCTTCCATGACTCCTCCGGGAATGGGTGGAAGCGGTGCGGCCCTGCCGGCCGCCGGTGAAGTGCAACGCCTGCGGGACTGATCCCGCGCGATCCGAGTGCCGTGCCTGTCAGCGATAGACGCAGTCCGATAGATTTCCTGGCTATGCAGATTCGAAACATCGCCATCATCGCACACGTGGATCATGGCAAGACAACGCTGGTGGACAAGATGCTCCGGCAGGCCGGGGCATTTCGCGAGAACCAGGTCGTGCAGGAGCGAGTGATGGATTCCAACCCGCTCGAGCGGGAACGCGGGATCACGATCCTTGCGAAGAATACCTCCGTGCGGTGGCACGGTGTCAAGATCAATGTCGTGGATACGCCGGGACACGCCGACTTCGGCGGCGAGGTGGAACGCATCCTGCGCATGGTGAACGGGGTCCTGCTCGTCGTGGACGCCTTTGATGGCCCCATGCCGCAGACCCGGTTCGTGCTGCGCAAGGCGCTCGCGCTGGGGCGCACGCCCATTGTGGTCATCAACAAGATCGATCGACCAGGCGCTGATCCGCTGCGCGTGCACGATGAGGTGCTCGACCTGCTCATCGAGCTCGAGGCCGACGAGGCGCAGCTCGACGCACCGGTCGTGTACGCTTCGGCGCGCAACGGCACCGCGACCATGGATCTCGACACGCCCGGCACCGATCTCGTCCCGCTCTTCGAAGCCATCGTGCGGCACGTGCCGCCCGCGCCCGGCGATGTATCCGGCCCATTCCAGATGCTCATCTCGACGATCGATCATTCCCCATACCTGGGGCGCCTTGGCATCGGCCGCATCGAGCGTGGCACCGTGCACGTGGGCGACCCGGTGGCGCTCCTGCCGCTCGAGACATCGCGCCCCATGGAACGCGGCAAAGTCACGAAGCTGTTCGGCTTCGAGGGGCTGGAGCGCGTCGAGCTCGATTCAGCCCCCTCGGGCGAGATCGTCGCGCTGGCGGGTATTGAAGGCGTGGAGATCGGCCTCACCGTGACGGACGTGGAGCATCCCGATCGTCTGGCCGGCATCGCCGTCGAGGAGCCGACGATTTCCGTGGACTTCATCGTGAACAATTCGCCCTTCGCCGGCAAGGAGGGGAAGTATGTCACGTCGCGGCAGGTTCGCGACCGGCTGTACCGGGAGCTCGAACGAAACGTGGCGCTCCGGGTAGAGGACACGGAAAGCACGGATACCTGGACCGTGTCGGGACGGGGCGAGCTGCATCTGTCGATTCTCATGGAGACGATGCGACGCGAGGGATATGAGTTCCAGGTGTCGCGACCGCGTGTGATCACGCGCACGGGTGCGAACGGGGAACGTCTGGAGCCGTACGAGGAGTTGTCCATCGACGTACCCGAGACATACCTGGGAGCGGTGATCGAGAAACTTGGCCCGCGGCGCGCGGAGATGATCGAAATGAAGAATCCGGGACAGGGCATGGTGCGGCTGCTCTACCGGATTCCGGCGCGCGGACTGTTCGGGTATCGTTCGGAATTCATGACGGACACGCGCGGGACGGGGATCATGCATCATCGGTACCTGGAGTACGGCCCGTGGGCAGGCCCGCTGGCTGGCCGCAAGCGCGGGACGCTGGTGTCCATGGAACCTGGTATGGCGGTGGCGTTCGGACTGTTCAATCTTCAGGAGCGAGCCACTATGTTTATTGCCCCCGGCACGCCGGTGTACGAGGGGATGATCATTGGCGAGAATTCGCGGCCCGGGGACATGGACGTGAATCCGACGAAGGAGAAGAAGCTGACGAACATGCGGACCACGGCGAGCGACGAGAACATCCAGCTCGAGCCGCCGCGGGAACTGACACTGGAACTCGCGTTGGAGTACATCGAGGAGGATGAGCTGATCGAGGTGACGCCGGCGTCCATCCGGCTGCGCAAGCGGTATCTGAGCGCGAACGATCGCAGGAAGCTTTCGCGGGAAGCGAAGCGTGAGCGCGCTTCCCTGTAATTCACCTTCAAGGAGATCCGGGTCATGCGGTACGAGCTCGAGTCGTTGGAACAGGCGCGGGCAGCAGCGCGCGATGACGACCTCGACGAGATGGAGATGGACGAGGAGGAGTATGATGAGGACGACGTCGAGGATGAGGATGACATGGACCTCGACGAGGACGATGACGACCTCGATGATGAGGATGACGACGAGGACGACGACGATGAGGAGGCGGATGAGGACGACGACGACGTCGACGACCTCGACGAAGATGACCTGGTCGATCTCGATGATGAGTACGACGATCTGGATGTGCAGCGGCCGAAGCCCGGGCACCCGCACCGGTTTGATGAGTGAGGAGGGCCGGGAATAGGGAAGCGGGAAGCGGGAAAGGCAGAGGGGGCGGGAGTTGATCGCCTCCGTGGTCAGACCAATGGTCGCAAATGCGTTCACGCCTCGCTGCTCGACATGAGCGGCGAGGCGTTGTGCAGCGGGGGTGAATGGTGGTGGAGCGGTGCATCGCGATGTGCACGCATCGTCGTGGCGCAGTCTGAAATTGCGGTGATGCGCGTTGACGCGATTGTCTGGCCCGGCTAACTTCTATGGCTTCATAGGGGCCTGTAGCTCAGTTGGTTAGAGCGCACGCCTGATAAGCGTGAGGTCGGAAGTTCAACTCTTCCCAGGCCCATCGCAACGCCCCAACGACTTGGCCCGCCACGACACAATCGATGGCGGGCCTTTTCGTACCCGAAATCCAAGCAATTCCACGCACCAGCGCCAGGCAGCGAGCGATGCCGTAGGCGCATTCCCAGCTGCACAGACCGGCGTTTCGGCTGCTCCATCCCGGCAACAACGAGGTGCAACCGGACACCCTGCAGCGAGCGGCGCGAGCCGTCGGCCGAAGCTTGATGCTGGAGTTGGCGTGATGCCGATTGCCGAATCGCCCTCCTGATGATGGGACACCGGTCACGCGCCGACACAACTCATGGCGTGTGTCGAACACGCATACCTCGCGAGGCAAAAAAAGGCGGGGGCAGCTCTCTCGAGCTCCCCCCGCCACGTTCAACATATACCCCACCCCGGGACTTGCGACAAGCCCTGCGCCCCCCATTACAATCGCCCACTCGGTTTCCAGGCATGGGGGATTCATGGTTGATGCGACAAACACGACAGATGTAATAATCATCGGCGCCGGCCCCACCGGCCTGATGCTCGCCGTCGAGCTCCGCGTCCACGGCGTACACGTCGTCGTCGTCGAGCGCGACGCCGAGCCCACGAAGGTTGTCCGCTCGCTCGGCATGCACGTGCGCAGCATTGAGATCATGGACCAGCGCGGCCTGCTCGACCGCTTCCTCGCGCATGGCAGGAAGCACCCGCTCACCGGCGCCTTCTTCGCCGCCATCGACAATCCTGAGCCCGTCCAGCTCGACACCGCGCACTGCTACGTCCTCGGCATCCCGCAGCCCGTCACCGAGCGGCTGTTGGCCGAGCACGCGATGGAGCTCGGCGCCGAGATCCGGCGCGCACAGGAGCTGGTCGGGCTGAGTCAGACCGAACGCGGAGTCACCGCCGAGCTCTCCGACGGCACCGAGCTCCGCTCTCGCTACCTCATCGGCTGCGACGGCGGCCGCAGCACCGTGCGCAAGCAGCTCGGCGTCGCCTTCCCCGGTGAGCCGAGCAGCGTCGAGACGCTGCTCGGCGAGATGGAGGTGGGCGTGCCGCAGGAGACGGTGACCGCCGTAGTGACCGAAGTCCGCAAGACCGAGAAGCGCTTCGGCCTCGGGCCCCTCGGTAACGGGGTGTACCGCGTCGTCGTGCCGGCCGAGGGAGTGGCCGAGGACCGCGCCGTCCCGCCGACCATCGACGAGTTCAAGCGACAACTGCAAGCGATCGCCGGCACCGACTTCGGCGTGCACGCACCGCGCTGGCTCTCCCGCTTCGGCGACGCCACGCGGCAGGCCGAGCGCTACCGCGTGGGCCGCGTGCTGCTGGCCGGCGACGCGGCGCACGTCCACCCTCCGACCGGCGGGCAGGGCCTCAACCTCGGCGTGCAGGACGCGTTCAACCTCGGCTGGAAGCTGGCCGCCGAGGTCCGCGGCTGGGCACCGGAGGGTCTGCTCGACAGTTACCACACCGAACGACACCCCGTGGCTGCCGACGTGTTGAACAACAGCCGCGCGCAGATGGTGCTGATGTCAACCGATCCGGGGCCGCAGGCAGTGCGGAGGCTCTGGTCGGAATTGATGGAGTTCGAGGAAGTGCGGCGGTATCTGATCGAGAAGATTACCGCGATCGGAGTGCGGTACGACTTCGGCGACGGGGATGCGGGGCATCCACTGCTCGGCCGGCGGCTGCGGGACGTGCGGCTGAAGAAGCGGGGCCGACTCTATGAGAAGATGCGCGGGGGACGCGGGCTGCTGCTCGATCAGACAGGGAGGCTGTCGGTGGAGGGGTGGGCGGATCGGGTGGACCATGTCGCGGACGAGAGCGAGGAGCTCGACGTGCCCGCGGTGCTGTTGAGGCCGGACGGGCATGTGGCGTGGGTGGGGGAGGATCAGGGGGAGCTGGTTGGCGCGGTGGAGCGGTGGTTCGGGGCTGGGAGCGACTGAGCGACTGAGCGAGTGGTCGAGTGCGCGATCGAGCGCGCGACAGTCTGGATTCGTTTGATCGTCGCGAGCCAGGCAGGTGCGCCGTCGTCGCCATGGAACGTCGTCTGGACGCGGACCGCTTCGATGGCGGCGATCTGCCAGCCGGTGGTCGGATTGAACGCTGCGCGAAGTTCGCTCTGGCTGATGGGGTGCGGGACAGTGTCGGGAGCAGCGTCACTGAAGCACAACACGTAGAGCATTGCACCGGGCTCGGTGACTGAGAAGAGACTTGCGACGTAGCGTGGTCGCTCGTCGGCGTCGAAGGTGTGGAAGAGGCCGCAGTCCATCACCGTCTCGAAGGTGCGGCGCAGGCGCGCAAGCTGGAACGCGTCGGCGAGAGCGAACTCGGCGTCAATTCCGCGGTCCTTGGCCTTCTCTCGGGCGATTGCGAGTGCGGTCTCGGCGATGTCGACTCCGAGAACCGCGAGGCCCAGCGAGGCTACGTGAAGAGCGTTCTCGCCGGTGCCGCAGCCGGCGTCGAGCACGGATCCGGTGAATGCGCCATGGGATGCCAGACGCACTATGACTGGCTGCGGGTGGTCGATGTCCCACGGCGCGGGGGCGTCGTTGAGGTACGACGCATTCCAGGGGAGACCGGTCATCCGTTCGTGGCTGGTCGGGTGTCGACCGCTGAACGGATCGTCAGTGGGGGTTCGCGATTGCTCCGACATTTGTCCGCTCCAGGCCCGCTTCCGAATCCTGCCTTGTCTTTGACATGACTCCAAGCTCTCAAGCGTTGGAGCCTCCTACAATCCCGGGGCGATTCAGATGACGCGCCCTGCCTGCAACCGGAGTTGCGGGCAGGGCATTTAGGCTGTGCACGACTCACGCGACCTCCACACCGTGCGATGCGCGTGCGGATCACGATCCTATTGGAATCACCCGCGACCCGGGTACTCGCACCCCTCCCTTGCGCCAGATCGCCGCGCCACCAATTGTGGCTACCCGTGTCGACCAGCCTGCTCGCGTGTGGCAGCCATCGCGCTGCCGGATACACTGCACCGGCAACGGCGCTACCTACGGGGGTTCCATGTCTGTTCCGCTGCAGCAGTCGGGCGGTGCGCATCGGTTCCACGGTGCGCTGGTGCGACGACACCGGCGCGCGCGCTGTCGTGTTGTCATCTGCTCCGTGCTGGGCGCGATGTTGGTGGGAGGGTGCGCTGACCAGGGCGTTACGATGCCTCCCGCCGAGAACGCGCAGCAACTGAGCCGGCGTGCGTCCGGTTTCTCCGCAACCGACCTCGGCACTCTGGGAGGCGCGCGAAGCACCGCTGCCGCCATCAACGTCATCGGCCAGGTTGTGGGAGAGAGCCAGACAGCGTCCGGAGCCGTGCATGCTTTTCTCTGGCAGCCCGGGCGCGGGATGCTCGATCTTGGTACCCTTGGAGGGGACAACAGCCAGGCTACCGCGATCAACGACAAGGGGCAGATCGTCGGGTCGGCCAATACGGCGTCGGGAGACTCCCACGCCGCGCTCTGGCAGTGATCGAGCCCCGATCGGAGCTACACCTCGGGGCGATGGAGTGCGGAAGATGACATCCACCGCTTGTCGGACTTCAAGTATGGCGCCTGTCCGCCCGTAGCGTATCTTCGTGCCGGCGCAATTTCCTCGGTACCCGG
>Ga0207640_10000466_pt1 | contig 24765 bp, 23 predicted proteins | sample KBSCornC42_FD_184300 | JGI IMG/M metagenome (GOLD analysis project Ga0207640, IMG submission 184300) | Corn rhizosphere microbial communities from Kellogg Biological Station, Michigan, USA - KBS Corn C4-2 (SPAdes) (version 2) | ecosystem: Host-associated > Plants > Roots > Rhizosphere > Soil ... | reverse complement strand
TTGCCTGTATCGTCCGCCTGTCCGATTTCGGACACCGGAGTGTCCGCGAGCGGACAGGCGCCGGACACAAGCCATTTAGCGCGATGCCAACTGAGCGGCCTGACCCTGCATCGTGCGACGCAGCAGCTCATGCGCGCTGGCGACGGTTTCACGGCGGCAGGCTTCCGTGCCGGTGATGTTAGCATTCTCGATCCAGCACACCATGCGCGCGGCATGACTGATGCGGCCATCGAGCGTGGCGCGGCCTGCTGCGGTCGAAAGATCGAGATCTCCATAGCGCACGTGCGCGGTGGCGGCATCGACGGGCGAACTGGCCATTACACTTACGCCGGTGGCGAGGATCGCGATGGCGAGGGCGAAGGGAGACGGGCGGTTCATAACCAAACTCCTGGGTAAAATCGGCGTCATTGCGACGTCCTCCTTTCCTCAGCATCGGCCGTGCCAACTCGTATATACGATTGATTTTTAAGAGATATCTAGGACAGGCCGGTAAATATCGGGCATCCGGAGCGGCCACTTCCGGACAGTATAGCGTCCGGGGGCGGACAGTTTTTGGCACGTTTGTTGATTGGGTCGTTGCCGAAAGCTAACGAACAGGTTTGGGGAGTGAGATGGCGGACAAACCCGCATTCGATCTGTGTGTCGTGATCGACGACGATGCCGACATCCTGCTGGCGGCGCGGCTGCTGCTGCGCGAGCTGTTCGCCGAAGTGGTCACGACGCCGTCCCCCGCACAAGCGCTGGAGGTGATTGCCGGGCGATCGCCCGACGCGATCCTGCTCGATGCCAATTTCATGCGCGGCGCGACGGACGGGCGCGAGGGCTTTCTCTGGCTCGGCCGCATCCTTGAGAAGGACCAGGACGCCGTGGTGGTGCTGATCACCGCGCATGGTGGCGTGCAGATCGCGGTCGAGGCGATGAAGCAGGGCGCGACCGATTTCGTGTCGAAGCCGTGGAACAACGAACGGCTCCTGGCAACAGTCCGCACCGCCGCCGCCTTGCGCCGCCAGCGCCGCGCCACTGATGTCGAGAAGGCCAAAGCGGAGGCGATCGCTACGCCGGCCTCGGGTGAGATACCGCTGCTCGGCGAAAGCGCGGCGATGCGCCGAGTGCTCGCGCTGATCGAGCGCGCCGCGCCAACGCAGGCCAATGTGCTGATCACCGGCGAGAATGGGACCGGCAAGGAGCTGGTCGCTCGCGAGATCCATCGCCGCTCGCACCGCGCGGGAAAAGTGATGCTCTCGGTCGATCTCGGCGCGATCGCGGAGAATTTGATCGACAGCGAGCTGTTCGGCCACGTCAAAGGCAGCTTCACCGATGCGCGTGCCGACCGGATCGGCCGCATGCAGGCGGCCGACGGCGGCACGCTCTTCCTTGACGAGGTCGGCAATCTGCCGCTCCATCTCCAGCCGAAATTGCTGACCGCCCTGGAGCAGCGCCAAGTGACCCCGGTCGGTGCCAACAGGCCAATACCGATAGACATCCGCGTCGTGTCGGCGACCAATTTGCGGCCCGAACAGATCGAGGATCCGAACCACTTCCGCACCGATCTCCTGTTCCGCCTCAACACGGTCGAGATCGAGCTGCCGCCACTGCGCGAGCGCCCCGAGGACGTGCCTTTGCTGCTCGAGCATTTCCTCACCCTTTATGCGCGCAAATATGGCAAGCCCGCGCGCGCCTTGCCGGCATCGGTACTCGCGCAGCTTGAGCGTTACGATTGGCCAGGGAATGTTCGCGCGCTGCGCCATGCCGCCGAGCGCGCCGTGATCCTGGCCGAGGGCGACGCTTACACGGTTTCAGATTTCCCGCTGTCGCGCGCGCAGCCGTCTATCCGGATCGCTCCCGAGGCCCTGCCGCAAGCTGCGCCGGTAGATCCCGGCCTCAATCTGGGCAAAGCCGAGAAGCAGATGATCGAGCGCGCGCTCCAAAAGCATGCTTACAATATCTCGGCGGCCGCGGCCGAGCTCGGGCTGACGCGCGGATCGCTCTATCGGCGCATGGAGAAACATGGGCTTTGAGCGCAATTTCGCGGTCGGCTTCGGCTGGCGGCTGCTGCTGCTGCTCGCCACGGTAGCCGCGTTCGCGCTGACATGCTTCCAGCCAGGTCTCGCTGCCGCCCGGTTGGTGGCGGGCCTGCTCGCGGCCGGCGCTGCCTGGAGCCTTTGGTATTATATCGGCCGCACCAACCGCGAGGTGGCGCGGTTCGTCGAAGCGCTGCGCTATGGCGACTTCAACCAGGGTTTCGGCCGCACCGGCGGGGGCGGCTTCGACGAGCTCGGTCAGGCGCTGGGCGACGCGATGCGGCAATTGCGTGCCGAGCGCGCGCAGGCCAACGAGGAAGCACGCATCCATGCCGCGCTCGCCGATGAATCTCCCGCGGCGTTGCTGCTGGTCGACCATGACGATCGCGTAACCTTGTCCAACAAAGCCGCGCGCAAGCTGTTCAATCGGCTGGACGGGACCCGGATCGACGATTTCGCGCGTTACGGCCCTGATCTGGTGGCGGCATTGCGCGGCAGCGAGCCGGGGTCACGCAAGGTGGTGCCGTTGCGCGTCGACGATGCCGTGCAGCGCGCGATGGTCTCGCGCGCCGCGCTCGATCGGCTGGGACGAAGCCTCGCGATCGTCGCGGTCCAGCCGATTCAGCAGGAATTGTCCGCGGTCGAGCTCGCCGCGCAGGCCGACCTGGTGCGCGTGCTGACGCACGAGATCATGAATTCGATGACGCCCGTGGTCAGTCTCGCGGAAAGCGCGGCGCGGCTGATGGCCGATCTTCCGGACGAGCGACCGGAAATGGCGGATGCGCGCGCGGCTGTCGAGACACTGGCCCGGCGCGCGGCCGGCATCATGCATTTCGTCGAAGCCTATCGCGCCTTCAGCCGCGCGCCCGTGGTCGATCGCCGGCGCTTCGCCGCGCGCCCCTGGGCCGACGAATTGCATCGCCTGTTCGCGGCTTCCGACGCGGGGCGGGCCGTACCGCTGAGCCTGGAGATCGAGCCCGCCGATCTTCACCTCGATGCGGATCCCGACCTGCTCGCGCAGGTCGCGATAAACTTGCTCAAAAATGGAGCAGAAGCAGCGGCCGGTCATAGCGACACTCCTGCTATGAGCCTGTCGATCCGGTTGCTGCAGGGTGGGCGCACAATGGTTACGATCTGCGACAACGGTCCCGGCATTCCGCCCGAGCTCGCGGCCGAGATCTTTCTTCCCTTTTTCACGACCAAGAGTGGTGGGACAGGCGTGGGCCTAAGCCTTGCGCGCCGCATCGTCACCGCGCATGACGGCACGATCGCGGTTGGCCAAAGCAGCGAAGGGGCATGTTTCGAGATCGTGCTGTGACGGGCGCAAAGTCTTGAAATCGCGCGTCGCGTGGGTATCCAGCTAGGGTGCGCATGTCGCTGAAGCATGTCGCGGTCCCCGACGCGTGGTTCAACCGGCTGGTGATCGGCGGGGTTGCGCTGGGCTTTCTCGCATTGCTCGCGACCGGTCTGGCCGCCTATCAATCGGTGCGGGAAAACCAGTTCCACTCCAGCCGCGTGAATCACTCGATCAAGGTGGAACAAGCGATCGCCGATTTCCTCGCGGCGAGGGACCGCGCCGAACTCGGGCGCCGGGGCTATCTTCTGACGGGCATCGCGGCGCATGCTGAAACCTATTATGATGCGCGCAAGCGCCTCTTTCCTCTGCTCGCTCGCATTCGTGATCTCACGCGCGACAATCCGCGCCAGCAAGCCAATGTCGCGCGCCTGAGCGCGCTCACGCAAAGCGACCTCCCCTTTATGGATCGGTCGGTCGCCCTGGTTCGCAGCGGGCGGCGCGATGAGGGCGTGCGCCTGTTCCGGGACAGTGTCGGGCGGCGCGCGATAACGGTGCTGCGCGCGCAGGCCGCGGTGATGATCAATGAAGAAGATCGGCTACTCGCGATCCGCGACGCTGCCACCGCCGGATCGATCCGCTTATTCTATGTCACGGTCGCAGCGGCCGGGGCGATGCTCCTGTTGGTGGGCGCCGGATCGATCTGGGTGATCACGGGCTATACGCGCAGCCTCGCCGCGTCGCGCGATGTATTGCGACTGCTCAATACCGACCTCGAGGGCGCGGTGCGCGAGCGCACCACCGATCTCCAGCGCGCCAATGACGAGATCCAGCGCTTTGCCTACATCGTCAGCCACGACCTGCGCTCGCCGCTCGTCAACGTAATGGGCTTCACCTCGGAACTCGAAAGCGCGGCTCAAAGGCTGCGCGCGATGATGGACAAGGTCGATGCCGAAGCACCGCATCTGGCGGACAAGGACGCCCGGATCGCCGCGAACGAGGATCTGCCCGAGGCGATCCGCTTCATTCGCACCTCCACCGAGAAGATGGACCGGCTGATCAACGCGATCCTGCGGCTGTCGCGCGAGGGGCGCCGCCAGATCACGCCCGAAAAGCTCGACATGAATGCGGTTTTTCGGGGCATCGCGGACACGCACCGCCACCAGTTGGATGAGAAAGAGGTGGATTTCTCGATCGCGTCCAGGCTGCCCAGCATCGTCAGCGACCGGCTCGCCATCGAGCAAATCCTTGGCAACATTGTCGAAAATGCGATCAAATATATGTTGCCGGGTCGCCGGGGCCGGATCGAGATACGCGGCCGGATCGAAGGTGCGCGCGCAATCTTCGAAATCGCCGACAACGGCCGTGGCGTCGAAGCGAGGGATCATGAGCGGATCTTCGATCTGTTCCGCCGCTCGGGCGTCCAGGATCAACCAGGCGAAGGGATCGGGCTCGCGCATACGCGTGCCTTGGCTTATCGCCTTAGCGGAACGATAAGCGTCGACTCGGAACTGGGTAGGGGCGCGACCTTCCGGATCAATCTGCCGGTTATCTTGGTGGTGGAACAGGAGGCGTGAGATGAACAATCATCAGCCGGTCAACATCATCATGATCGAGGACGATGAAGGGCACGCGCGCCTCATCGAGAAGAATATCCGACGCGCGGGCATTTCCAACGACATTCATCATTTCCGCGACGGCACCAGCGCGCTCGAATATCTCCACGAAGCGCCCGACGGGCCGACCCATAACGGCCCGGCGCTGATCCTGCTCGACCTCAACCTGCCCGACATGACCGGCACCGACATCCTCACCCGGATCAAGGCGGATGGGAATCCGTTGAAGCGCACGCCGGTCGTGGTGCTCACCACCACCGACGACAAGATCGAAATCCAGCGCTGTTACGACCTTGGCTGCAACGTCTACATCACCAAGCCCGTCAATTACGAAAGCTTCGCGGATGCGATCCGCCAGCTTGGCCTGTTCCTGTCGGTGATCCAGGTTCCGGATCTGCCCGAGGCCAATGGCTGACGGCGGCGACGCCCCGCGCATCCTTTATATCGACGACGACGATGGTCTTCGGCGGCTCGTGTCGCGCGCGCTCGATCGGCGCGGTTTCGAGGTCGATTGCGCGCTCGGCGGCCGGGAGGGCGTCGCGATGGCGGAGCAGACGCGGTACGACCTGATCGCGGTCGATCATTATATGCCCGGCCAGGACGGGCTCGCCACGCTCCAGCAATTGCACCTGCTGCCCGATCCGCCACCCGTCATTTACGTCACCGGATCGGAGGAGAGCCGGGTGGCGGTCGCGGCGCTCAAGGCGGGTGCGATCGACTATGTCGTGAAGACCGTCGGTGAGGAATTCTTCGACCTGCTCGCCCGCGTGATCGAGAAGGGCATCGCGCGCATGCGCATGGATGCGGAACGCGAGCAGGCCGAGGCGCGCCTGCGCGAAAGCCACGAGCGGCTCGAGGCCATGCTGCACGAGGTCAACCACCGCGTCGCCAACAGCCTGCAGCTCGTGTCCGCCTTCGTCTATATGCAGGCGCGCAGTGTCGGCAACGAAGAGGCTCGCGCCGCGCTGGACGACACGCAGCGCCGTATCGCCGCGATCGCGCAGGTTCATCGCCGGCTCTACACGGGCGACTCGGTCAATCGCGTCGATATGGCCGAATATCTCGGCTCGCTGCTCAACGACCTCGAAGAAACCTGGTCGACCCCCGACGGTCCGCGCGCACTGAGACTGACCGCGGAGCCGCTTACGCTGCCGACCGACAAGGCCGTCGCGGTCGGCGTGATCGTCAACGAGCTCGTCTCCAACGCGTGCAAATATGCCTATGCGGCCAATGCCGCCGGTGAAGTCCGCGTCGAGCTCAGGGCCGACGGCGACAAATTTCTGCTGCGGGTCGAGGATGACGGGATCGGCATGCCTGCGGACGGCGCGGTCAAAGGAACGGGCCTCGGCTCCAAACTGGTGAATGCGATGGCCGCAACGCTCAAATCGGCGGTGGATTATGACACGGGGCACAAGGGCGTGCGCGCGACCTTGTTGGCAGCCGGCTGAAGCGGCCAATGCGCCAGTCCTCGACCGCTCTCGAAATCCAGACGTCCGGCCAGCGCCTGTACGAGATCACGCGCGAGGTCGCGCGGTGGGTCGCGGATCAGGCCGTGACCGACGGTCTCCTCACGCTCTTCTGCCGCCACACCTCGGCCTCCCTGCTGATCCAGGAAAATGCCGCGCCCGAGGTGAAGGATGACATCATCGCTTTCTTCGGCCGCATCGCACCCGAGGACCGTGACCTGTACGAGCATGATGATGAGGGGCCGGACGACATGCCCGCGCATCTCAAGACCGCGCTGACGCAGGTGAGTTTGACGATCCCGCTGGTGGACGGGCGGCTGGTGCTCGGCACCTGGCAGGGAATCTATTTGTTCGAGCACCGCCACCGCCCGCACCGGCGGAGCGTGGTATTGCATCTCATCGGGGAATAGCCACGCTCGCCATGGCGATGGGTTTGCGGCGAGCGTGGCCGTCCCTGCGCCTTAATGGATGCAGAAGGCGATATGGTCGTCGTAGGTGCCGCCGATCGCCCCATAGCCGCTGGTCAGGTTCAGCGTGGCCCTCAGCCAGAGGATATAGGCGCAAGGCTGCAGGCCGCTGATCGGGATCGCCGTACCGCCCGCCGGGGATATCGCCTGGCCGCTTGCGTCGATCGCGGGATTAACCGCCGCAGGCAGAGGCGCCGGCCCTTCGATCGAAACCTCGCACGTGGCGAGATAGGGATGATAAGCGGTGAAGTCGGCGTGCAGATCGGGCGTGGCCGAAGTCAGCGGGTTGCAGCCGTGGCCGATCAGCTCCTCGATATCGAGCAGCAGCGCCAGCGGATATTGCGCGGCAAGCGTGATCGTTGTTCCCGCCCAGTCCGGATGGCGATCGAACGCATAGCGGGTATTGGACAACGCGATCACCGGCAATGTGTTGCTGCCCAGCGCCGCGTGCGTGTTGACCTTGCGCGCTTCGAACGTGATCGTGAAGGTCGGCTTTTCCGAACGGCGGTTGTCGCCGGGCGGCGGCCCGGCCGGGACCGGTGCCCCGGCAATGATCGGCAGGCCCGTGCCGGGGCCGTGCAGATCGAATTCCTCCAGCGTGAGCTTGGTGGTATCGAGCGCGGCCAGCATGTGGGTCGGCACGAACCGGCCGCCGCCATGATGGGTGAGGTTATTGTCGCTCGGCACGCGTACCCAGCCGTCATTGTCGATCGGTGTCGAGATCTGGACATGGAGCGGCGGCCCGACATCCTGCTGGATGTCGTAGAAGATCGGCGCGTTGCCGATCGAGACGTCCGTGGTGCGCAAGACCCATTGGCCCGGCGCGGGCAGCGCGGTCGGATCCCATTCCCAGAATTCGAGCGAGCCGATCACCGTTCCACCGATCTCGGACACGGTCAGCGGATCGACGGGCCCGGCCGGCAGCTTCTGCTGGGTGAAGCGATATTCGATCGGGTCGCCTGCGGGGCTGTCGGGAAGCAGCCCAAGCAGCGGGATGGTGCCGGTAAAGGCATAAGAGCCCGCGCTGGTCGTGCCGTTCGCCTGGAAATCGTGGAAGAACGGATCGACCCGGTACGCGCCCACATGATCGAAGATCGGGATGACGCCCGGCGGCGGGCAGACGCAGATGCAAAGCCGCCGGCACGCCAGGTAGCAAACCCAATGGCATAATTGATGGACGAAGCGCTCCGCTTTGTGGCGCCGGACCCACTCCACGAACGCCCGCTCGTCCTGCCGCATGACCGCGGTGGAAAGCGTGTCTAGGTCCCCGTTCCCGCCCGATATCTCGCCCGAGAAAGCCGCGAACGCCCGCATCTCCGCGATCGAGAGATCCTCCGTGAGGGGGAAGCTGTGCGTCAGCCGCAGGCAGACGACCAGGCAGCGCCAGCTGCACAGCCAGAAGCAGATGAGGCGGCAATCGACGAAATCGCCGAAAATATCCTTCAGCAGGATGCAGTCGAACCGGGCCGCGCCCTCGATCAGCCGCTTGAGGTCGTCGGGCTTGCGCGCGACGCTCGCGATCGCAACGGCGGACTCGCGCAGCCGCTCGGCCAGCTCGCCCGGCTTCCACGGCGTGCGCTCGCACAGCACCCGGCAGACCAGGTGGCAGCGCACATAGCAGACCCAGTGGCACAGCAAATGGAGGAAGGCCGACGCCTCCAATTGCTTGGCGATTTCGGCGAAGGCTTGCCTGTCCTCAGCCTCGACCGCGCGCACCAGCGCCTCGATCAGCTTCGGGTTTTCGGCCAGGCGGGTGAGCACCCGGGTGAACGGGCCGATCTGCTCGATCGTGATCGGCTCGCGCGGAGGCCCGGCAATGACGATGCACAGGCGGACGCATTCCTTGCTGCACACCCATTCGCAGACCCGATGGCACCATTTGATGGCCTGCGCCTTGCCGAGCGCCGCGTGCCAATCCTCATAGTTTCGCGCACGGAACGCCTTGATCGCTGCTTCGAACAGCTCGGGCTCATGCGCCAGACCCTGGATCGACTTGCCACCTTCAGCGATGTCGGCAGCGACATCGGTCGGTTCGATACTGTCAGCCATTTTCGCTCTCCTTGGCACGCACGTTTATTCGCCGTGGAGCATCGCGAGTCGGCCGGTCGGCTGCGTCGTCAAATGATCGCAAAGCAGGTTGTTCGCGCCGGCAGGAGGCAAGCCCGGGCCAAACGGACTCTCGCCAGCGCCCAACAAAGGCTGATCATCGGGCGGAGAGACCGGCGAATCGCGAATGATAAGGAGCGCTCATCTTCCCGCCGAAGCCGACAGCGGCGCGCGCAACGGCAGTTTCCCCCGGATGGGAGAAATCAGTCTGGCGAACAAATCCATTGGGCAGCGATGAATAATGACGTGGCCTTCGCCAATGGGGCGCAGACCTGGATCCTGGCCCTCGATCGCGCCGACGAGATAATCATCTTCAATTTTCGACCAAGTAGCTCAGCCCGTCTAAATGTGTGAGAAGCAGGCGGAACCTCGCCCGGAGAGCGAAGATGAGAATTGCGAAATTCTTAGCCATCCTTTTGGCAATAGCTTTTCCACGATCAGGGCTTTGCGCCACGCAAGCTCCCGCTGTTCCTGACCCGACCGACGCTGACGAAGTCGTCATTCGCGCCTACCCGCCACACTGTCATCCTGAGGTTGGTGACCCGCAGGACCAGGTCGATCTCTCCGCAGCAGCCAGCCCATCTGAGCAGGTCATCCGGCTCGATCCGACGAGCGGACGCTACAAACTCGTTGCCGATGACTATCCGACGACCGCCCCCGGCGTTTGGCAGCGTGATGGCACAAGGCTGCAGGAATTCGTGTTTCGGGTTCCAACCGGTGGCAATCCTCTGTGCATCGGAACGCGCAGGTCCACGAGCCTCGGCTTGGCGCAGCTGCGCCAAGCCATCGATGCGAAACCCTATCGCCACAAGATTTTGCGGTTCACGGCTTGGGCGGCCACGCGGCAGGTGAACGCGGTCAAATTCTGGCTCGTCGCGGGGACGAACGAACGGCCAAAGTTTTTCAACATCGTCGCGTCCTCGGGCAATTGGAAAGAGCCCGTTACCGGCTCGAAACGCTGGTTCCCAGTCAGCCTGACTATTGGCCCACTGCCGTGCAATGCAGATCAAATCAGCTTCGGAGTCACGCTGGACGGGCGAGGCGATGTCTGGATGTATCAGCCCAAGCTCGAAGAGGTCGACAAGCGCGGACTGACGCGCGAGGAAAAAGGTCAGCTGGACAAGGCGGCAGCGACAATGCGTCCACTCGACCGGGAAGGAGCGTGCGGCGTTCTCGGCTGACGGCAATCGATAATTCACATCCTTTTTCTGAGCCGGGTAGGATGTCCCTCAGCACCGGGCCGGGCGGGCTCCCGTTTTCTTCGCTCAGCGGTTGAAAACTGCCTCTCCACTATCGGCCACCTGCTGCCGTTGGCGTGACAAGTTGGAAGGCCCACTCTCCCCAAAAAGCGACCGCACCAATCCCGATCAGGACGCCGGTTCGTCCCTGATCTCGGCCGGAGCGCCCTTGAAGCCCTGGGCGATCACATACCATTCGGACGAATCCTTGCGGCTCGCGGGCGGCTTGGCGTGCTTCACGGTTGTGAACATGCGTTTCAACAAGGCGACCAGGTCGTGGTCCGCGCCGCCCGCCAGCACCTTGGCGACGAACGCCCCGCCAGGCGCGAGCACATCGCCCGCGAAATAAGCCGCGGCCTCGACCAGTCCCATCGTGCGCAGATGATCCGTCTGCTGATGGCCGACCGTGTTGGCCGCCATATCCGACAGGACCAGATCCGCCTTGCCGCCCAATTCGTCCGCAAGAATGGTGGGCGCATTGTCGTCCATGAAATCCATCTGCAGGATCACGACGCCCTCGATCGGGTCGGTCGGCAGCAGATCGATACCGACGACCTGCGCCTTGGGCTGGATGCGGCGGACGACCTGGCTCCACCCGCCCGGCGCGATCCCGAGATCGAGCACGCGCTTGACGCCCTTCAGCAACCCGAAGCGCTCGTCCAGCTCGATCAGCTTGTAGGCGGCGCGGCTGCGATAGCCCTCCGCCTTGGCGCGGCGGACATAGGGATCGTTCAGTTGCCGCTCGAGCCAGCGGGTCGAGGCCGCGGTGCGCCCGCGCCCGGTGCGGACGCGCACGCGCCCCCCCGATCCGCCGCGGCTCATTTGCGCAGCTCGTGCGCCATCAGGCTACGCAATATGCCTTCGCGAATGCCGCGGTCGGCAACGCTCAGCCGTTCGGCCGGCCACAGATCCAAAATCGCCTCCAGGATAGCGCAGCCGGCGACCACCAGGTCCGCGCGCTCGTTGCCGATACAGGCGAGTTCGGCACGTTGCGAGACATTCATTCCCGCGAGCCGCTGGCTCAGCGCACGCATCGATTCGGCCGGCACGATCAGCCCGTCGACCGCGCGCCGATCGTAATTGGGAAGATCGAGGTGAAGGCTGGCGAGCGTGGTGACGGTGCCGCTCGTGCCGAGCAAGCGCCCGCCGCCGCCGAATCCGCGCCGCTGAAGCGTCGCCGCGAACGGCGCGAAGGCTTCGCTCACGCGAGCCCGCATCCGATCGTAAGCGGCGCGCAATTGCGCTTCGTCGTCGCCGACATGCGGCTCGCTCTCGCTCAGCGAGACCACGCCCCACGGCGCGGAGAACCATTCGCCGACACAAGGCACATCCCCGCTATCCTCGCCGATATTATCATCCAGCAGCACCAGCTCGGTCGATCCGCCGCCGATATCGAACACCAATGCCGGGCCGATGCCGGGTTCGAGCAAGGCATGGCAGCCCATCACGGCCAGCCGCGCCTCCTGCTCGGCGGTGATGATCTGCAAGCGGATCCCCGTCTCGGCGAGCACGCGCGCGACGAATTCGCCGCCATTGGTCGCGCGGCGGCAGGCCTCGGTCGCGACCGAGCGCACCAAAGTGACGTTGCGCTTCTTCAGTTTCTCCGCGCAGACCGCGAGCGCGGCGACCGCGCGATCCATCGCTGCGTCGCTCAATCTGCCGGACTTGGCGAGCCCCTCGCCCAGCCGCACGATGCGCGAGAAAGCATCGATCACGATGAAGCCGTCGCCCGCCGGGCGCGCAATCAGAAGCCGGCAATTATTGGTGCCAAGATCGAGGGCGGCATAGGTGCCACGCATCGCCGAGGCCCGCGGGGGGCGGGGCGGGGGCGCGGCGGCCCGGCGGTTCGCGCCGGACGACTGCGCCGCATTCTGCGCGCGCTCTGCCATCAACTGTCTCTTATGTTCTCCGGGAATCAGCCATCGGCCGCCGGTACTTGGGCTCTGATTAGTCCGAAAGCGCCCTAACCGGCAAGGGCGGGGCCGATGCGTTGACAGGCCCGACCGCCTTGCCTATCTCGCGCGCCTTCATTGGTGCCCCGTCGTCTAAAGGTAAGACTACGGACTCTGACTCCGTCAATTGAGGTTCGAATCCTCACGGGGCATCCAGTGACTCAGCTGACACACCGGAAATACTAGACCTAAGGGCGTGCTCGATGGTTTGCCCCGCGTTTCGTCCCTTGTGGTGAGGCAATGTTATCGGCTCGCGTCCCGGGTGAAGTCCGAAACAACCAGATCGGCACTAAATTGCCCTAGTCTTATTTATCCGCACGGAGCACTCAGTGCGTAGTAGGAATCGGCCCCGTTACGGCGGGACCGGCATCTTGCTTCGGAGTCGGGGTACCCGGGGGGCCATGCTGCGGAAAATGACAGCATTCAGCGCGATTTTCGCGTTATCGCTGGGCGGATGCGTCCAGACGAGTGACCTATACGCCGTTCGCCAATGGGCCGGACCCGAAACCCATCAACCAGATGATCGCCCACGGTTAAACCTAAAGGAGCTCGAGGCTAAGGCCAGCTTCGCGCAGTTCGTCAGAGACGAATGCATCAACAGCGTTTTGGACACGAAGCATAACAGCTTCTCTCAGAATCCTTGGGCGGCCCAAAATGCGGCCGCCGCCGTTTGCGTCCAGCGCATCGCTGCATATGCGACCGATCAGTGTATCCTGATTTCGCGCCGCCAAAATGTGGTTGCGGCTGACGTAAACCTCGCGCTCGGCGCGGTGACTCTCGGCACCGGCGGGGCCGCCCTATATGATGCAATTAAAGGGCCGACGGCGAAGGACTCGGAGGGACTGCTCGCAAGTGCAGCCACCGCCAGCAACACAAGCCGAGCCTTTTTGCCGACCGCGGTTAGCGTGAAGGTTGGGGACATGCTGACCAACGCCCTGTTATACGCGGAGGCGACAGGGCTGACGGACGACGACCTTAACCAAGCCAAGAGTTACAAGCCGCTGGACGATCACGGTCCGAGGTCGAAAGCGGAAAGAGCCACTATGATACAAAGACAGAACGATCAGCAGGACGAGAATAAGGCGGACGCGCCAGGCGACGGCGCGATGGTGAAGTTCGCTCGTATTCATGATGCAGTCTTCGCTGCCTGTGGTGCGAATGCCTACGGCGTTGTGCCGGCCGCCAAACCATTCAAGTAATTAAGTCTTGTTCCTTCAGTTCTGGCCCGCTGTTCGCGGTGAGACAGCGGCTAGCGGCAGTGCCGTGCTCGCTGAAGGCGACGATCAGGCCCGGGGAGAGCTACGTCCTTGAAGCTGACGACGGCCCAAATCAAGGTGATAGAGCAGGAGATCGCTACCCGGCCGGGGCAAATCGATCCCATCCAACGCGTGTTCAACCAAGCGAATGACTTCTTCCATGCAGCTTGCCGTTGTGCCGCTGAAGATCAAACGGATACTGGCGGTTTATGGCCGGGTGTGCCGATGCTGACAAATACAGCCTTCGCGTGCGAACTATATTTCAAAGCGCTCCTGCTGCAATCGGCGAAATCGGCGCACGGACATGAACTCCGTTCGTTGTACGGGTCGCTACCTGAAGCTGATCGCAACGGAATTTCCGATGAGTATATGAAGCTTTCTGGAGAGGGCACCGGCCAGTTTCTCCAAGACCTAGCAGATATTTCGCGGGCGTTCGTCGACTGGCGCTATATTTATGAAGAAAAGCTATTGCGTCCTATCGCTTTGGCTGACGTTCACGCGCTAGCCCGATCGTTGCTGCGGTTCATTCTACAAACAAAAGCGTGGCCGATGAACGAGACGCTGGTTGCTCTGTTGGATGTCGAACTGCCGCAAAACATTACTCATCTGATCGTACTGCCTGATGGCCGCACCGCGCGATTACGCCAGGGCTGAGGCCACCATCCGCGCTACCCGCTTTGGACGACATTCAGCGGTCATGGCTGCGCGTCTCGTCCAATCGACCCGACGAGGTGCAGGCATTTGGTTTCCCTTCACCGGCCCGGCGCGATTGCGGATTTCTCCCGAATGGGAACGGATCGGGCCTGATACAGGTTATGCCAAGGGGCGGGGTCCGCTGTCTGGTGCGGGCTAAGGTCCCCGGCAACGGAGCGCCCCGTCATCCTTCAAAAGATGACGGGGCGCAGCTTTAAACGGGCCCCCGTCACTCCAGCGACCTCGCCCAGATATAGTCTTCGAATTCGACCTCGCCGACCATGAACCTCTGTATGCAGCCGATGTCGGTATAACCGCGGCGCTGATAGAAACGCTGCGCGCCATGATTGGCGCTGTAAACGCATAAGAGAAGTCGCTGCGCGCCTCGCGCCCGCGCCTCCCCTTCGACCGCGTCGAGCAATTTGACACCCCAGCCACCCGACTGGAACGGCCCGAGCAGATAGATACGTTTCAGTTCGAGGTCGCCCGCCTGGGTGGGGCAATCGAGCTTGGGAGGGGTCAGCACGGCATAGCCGACCGGCGCCTTGAGCTCCGTCTCCAATATCCATGCCGCGTTCTCCGGATCGGCCAGCATCCGCGCATACCAGGCGCGCGAATGATGATCATCGACATGCGCAACCATCGCATCGCCCGGATGATCGTGCGCGAAGCTGTGGAGGAATGTGGCCCCGCCCAGCAGCGAAAGGCGCGCGGCATCGGCGAGTTCAGCACGGCGCAGGGTGAGTGCAGTCATTCGTAATCGGGGCCCAGTTCCGGATCGAGATCGCGCGGCCGCACGAAGCGCACCAGATCGCCGCGCCCGTCCGCCACCTCGTCCCAGCGATCGACGGGGAAAGCCATCTCGACCAGGCTGGCGGTGGGATATTTGATCTCGACCTCAGACCGCGCACGGTCGGCGCCATGCGGCACCAGCCGCAGCACGAGTTGCTCCAGCCCCGGATTATGGCCGACCAGCAACAGGCTCTCCGCCTCGGCAGGCGCCGCGTGCACCGCGTCGAGCAATTCGTCGGGCGTGGCGAGATACAGCGTCTTGTTCCAATGCGCGGCGAGGCCGGAGCCGTAGAGCGCCTCCACCTCCTGCAGGGTCTCGGCGACGCGCGTCGCGGGTGATGCGATGACCGTGTCGAAGCGCAAAGCCCGATCGCGCATATAGCGGCCGATCGCACGCGCGGCGCGGCGGCCCTTCGCGTTCAAGGGTCGGTCAAAATCGCGCGCGACCGTGCCGTCGTCACCCGATTTTGCATGGCGGAGCAGCGTCAGCCGCTTCATTCGGACCTCGCGATCGTCTCTCCCTCCGCCTGATGGCGCAAAGATGCGACAGAAGGAAGGCGTTGTGAAACCCTCCTGACCGCTTCGTCCAACGTCACGCGCGAAACGTTCACGCCGGGTGGAAAGGCGTCGAGCAGACGCGACGGCGTCGCCGCCGAAAGCAGGACGAACGTGCCCTTGTCGTCCGCGCGCCGGATCAGCCGCCCGAACGCCTGCGCTAGCCGCGCGCGGATCAGCCGGTCGTCGAACGCGGTGCCACCGCCGGCCGCGCGCCGCGCGCCGTGCAACACGGTCGGCCGCGGCCACGGTATTCCCTCCATCACCACCAGCCTGAGCGAATCGCCGGGCACATCGACCCCGTCGCGCAACGCGTCGGTGCCGAGCAGGCTGGCGCGCGGATCGTCGCGGAAAATGTCGACCAGCGTCCCGGTATCGATCGGATCGACATGCTGCGCGTAAAGCGGCAGCCCTTCGCGCGCCAGGCGATCGGCGATGCGGGCATGGACCGCCTTCAATCGCTGGATCGCGGTGAACAGACCCAATGCGCCGCCGCCCGATGCCTCGATCAGCCGGGCATAGGCGCCGGCCAGCGCAGCTGTGTCGCCGCGCTTGATATCGGTGACGATCAGCACCTCGGCCTGGTTGGCATAATCGAATGGCGAAGGCGCGGCGAAGCGCATCGCCGCCTTGTCGAGATGATTGGCGCCGCTGCGCGCCTCCGCCACCTCCCAATCCTCGCCGCCGCGCAAGGTTGCCGAGGTCACGATCAGGCCGTGCGCAGGCTTGAGCACGGTTTCCGCGAGCGGCCGCGTCGGGTCGAGCCAGTGTCGGTGGAGGCCGATATCATATTCGCGCCCATCGACCCGATCGACCGCGAGCCAATCGACGAAATCGGGATCGGCGGGCCCGCCCAGCCGTCCGAGCAACGCGATCCAGGCCGCCAATGTCTGGCTGCGGCTGACGAGCCCCGCGATCGCGCCCTCGACGCGCGCGCGCGCCGCACTGTCGAGCCAATCGGGCGCGTCCTCCAGCACCGCCTGCAAACGCTGTTTGAGACGTGCGAGCGGGCGGACCAGAGCTTCCAGCGCCTCGGTCGCGGGCGCGGCGGCCTCGATCAGCCCGACATCGAGCTCGGCGGCGTGCGTTTCGATCCCGTAGCCCGCATCGGCGGCGCTGGCGCGGGCGTAGGTGGTGCTGCGGACCGCGGCCAGCAGCTTCTCGATCGGTCCGAGCGGCAGCTCCTCCGCCAGCCGCCCGAGCCAGCCGTCGCCCGGCAATTCGCGCGCGGCGGCGCTCGCCTGCTCGATCGCGCGATGCCCCTCCTCGTCATAGGATGCGACGTCGAGCAAGCGCGCCGCCAACCCGCGCCGCCGCCCGCGCGCCTTGGATTCGGGGCCCAATATCCAGCGCCTGAGCTCGATCGTCTCCTGCCCGGTCAAAGCGGCGGCAAAGGTCGAATCGGCGGCGTCGAACAGGTGATGGCCTTCGTCGAACACGATCCGCGCGAGCGGGCGGCCCTCGTCCATCCGCCGCGATCCCAGGATCATCACCAGCGCATGGTTGGCGATCACCAGGTCGGCATCGTCGGCGGCGCGGCTGGCGCGCTCGATGAAGCATTTGCGGTAGTGCGGGCAGCCCGCATAGACGCATTCGCCACGCCGGTCGGTGAGCGCGGTCGATCCCGCGCGGCGAAACAATGTCGGCAGCCAGCCGGGCAGATCGCCGCCGATCATATCGCCGTCGCGCGTATAGGCCGCCCAGCGCGCGACCAGTTGGGCCAACACCGCCGCGCGGTTCTGGAAACCGCCCTGAAGCGCGTCCTCCAGGTTCAGGAGGCACAGATAATTTTCGCGCCCCTTGCGGATCACGACCTTTTCGCGCCGCTCCGCATCGCCGGGGAAGATGCGCGCGCTCTCCGCCGCCAGCTGGCGCTGGAGCGCCTTGGTGTAGGTCGAGACCCAGACAGGGCCGCCGGCATGCACGGCATGGAGCGACGCGGGCGCGAGATAGCCAAGCGTCTTGCCGATGCCCGTCCCGGCCTCGGCCAGCACCAGATGCGGGCGGCCCGCCGCATCGCGCGGATCGAAGGCGCGCGCGGCGGCGGCGGCATAGGCCTTCTGCCCCGCGCGCGCCTCGGCATCGCGTCCGACCAGTTGCGCCAGCCGCGCGAGCGTCTCCTCCTCGTCTAGTCGGTGCGGGCGCGGATCGGGGCGGGGGCCGCTCTCCTCCCATTGCGGCAGCCTAGAAAAGAGCCAGCGTTCGCCCTGTTCGGGCTTTTCGATCAGCGGCGCGACCAGGCTGGCCCACGGCCAGCGCAGCCGGCCGAGCGATTGCGCGCTGGTCCAGGCGCCCTCGCGCTCGGGCCAGTCCTTGCTGCCCATCCGCGCCAGTAAGGCGGCCGCCGCCTCGCGCAGGAACGCCGCGGCCAGCGCATCCTCTTTGGGCGAACCCAGGCCCAGCGCACGCGCCAGGCCGGCGGGCGTCGGCACCACGAACCGCGCGGGATGCACGAAGGCATAGAGTTCGAGCAGATCGAGCCCCGAAAGCTCGCTCAGCCCCAGCCGCGCCGCCACCATCGGCGCGTTGAGCAGCAGGGTCGGCGTTTCGGACAGGAAACCGATCGCCTCGCCGCGCCCGAGCGCGCGCGTGCCTTCCGCGGTGGCAAGCCAGATCCCGCCATGCGTCGCGTGCAATGCGGGAAGCGGTGGGAGTGCGCTCACCAGCGATCGAGCGCGGCCACGAACGCGGCGGCGTCGGGCAAGCGGTCGAAATGAATATTGCCGTCAATGTCGGCGCATGGGTCGCCCGGCACCAATATCACCGCCGCGGGCCCGTTGCCGCGGCGGTCGAGCAGGCCGACGATCCCGCCCAGCACGCGATCGCGCCCGATCTCCATCAGCGGATCGCGCATCCACGGCAGGGTCCAGAGCAGCCGCCGGTCGGTGACCTTGATGCTGATGAAGGGCGAACGCAGCACCGCCAGCACGAAGCCCGGATAGCGCCGCATCAGCGCCCACACCACCAGCAGGACGAGCGCCGCCAGCACCGAGGTCGCACTGATCGAAAAGACATAATCGCTCGTGCTGGTGGGCGACGGCCACCAGATCGCCCACAGGAAGCCGATCAGCGTGAAAGCCTGCAGCCCGACAAAGGCCGTTACCGTGCCCGCGCCCGAGGGAATCGCGCGGATTCCGGGCTTGGCCACGTAGAAGGTCTGCTCCGCGATCGGGTCGAGTCGCCGGGCGTAAAGGGCGGGCAGGGTTGCTTGGGGCGGCATTATGTCCATTGGCCGGTCCACGACTCCGCTTTCCACAGGCGACTGTGCCCCGTAAAGGGCGCAGCCTTACAGAGTTAAGCGATCCGGGAACAAATGGCAAACGAACTGCGCGAGACCGCGCTTGCGTCCAAGGCGTGGCCCTATGAAGAGGCGCGCAAGCTGCTCGCCCGCCTGTCCGGCGGCGCGCCGGCGAAAGGCCACGTCCTGTTCGAAACGGGCTATGGCCCCTCGGGCCTGCCGCATATCGGCACCTTCAACGAAGTGCTGCGCACGACGATGGTACGCCACGCGTTCGAAGCGCTGTCGGACATTCCGACCCGCCTGATCGCGTTCAGCGACGATATGGACGGCCTGCGCAAGGTGCCGGACAATGTCCCCAACCAGGCGATGCTGGCCGAGCATCTCGGCAAGCCGCTGACGCGCATTCCCGACCCGTTCGGCAGGTTTGAAAGCTTCGCCCACCACAATAATGCGATGCTGCGCGATTTCCTCGACCGCTTCGGCTTCGACTATGAATTCCTGTCGGCGACCGACTGTTACACGACCGGCCGCTTCGACGACGCGCTCCGCAACGTGCTGCATCATTATGACGCGATCATGGACGTGATGCTGCCGACCTTGCGCGCCGAACGGCAGGCGACCTACTCGCCCATACTCCCGATCGATCCGCGCACCGGCATCGTGCTGCAGGTGCCGGTGGAGGTGGTCGACGCGGATGCCGGCCTGATCCGCTACACCACGCCTGACGGCGACACGCACACCACCACCGCATTGGGCGGCGCGGCCAAGCTGCAATGGAAGGTCGACTGGGCGATGCGCTGGGTCGCGCTCGGCGTCGATTACGAGATGGCGGGCAAGGACCTGATCGATTCGGTCACCCAATCGTCCAAAATCTGTCGCGTCCTTGGGGCAAAGCCGCCGGAGGGTTTCAATTACGAAATGTTCCTCGACGAGCATGGCGAGAAAATCTCAAAGTCCAAGGGCAATGGCTTGAGCCTCGACCAGTGGCTGACCTACGGGCCGCAGGAGAGCCTGGCCTACTTCGCCTATCGCGAGCCGAAGCGCGCCAAGCAGCTCCACATCGGGGTGATCCCGCGCGCGATCGACGACTATTGGAAGTCGGTTGCCGACTATCCCGCGCAGGGCCTGCCGCAAAAGCTCGGCAACCCGGTGCATCACATCCATAACGGCGCTGTGCCGACCGAGGTCCTGCCCGTCAGCTTCGGCCTGCTGCTCAACCTGGTCGGCGTGATCGGCGAGGCGGACAGCCAGGTGGTGCGCGATTATCTCCAGGCCTATCGCCCGGGCACGCAGCATCCCGCGCTCGACGCGTTGATCGGCCATGCGCTCGCATATCATCGCGATTATGTCGCCCCGACATTGATGCGGCGCGCACCGACCGCGGAGGAAGCGGCCGCGCTCCGCGACCTCGATACGCGCTTGGCCGCTCTGGCCGATAGCGAGGATCTCGCCGCGGCCGCGCAGAATGAGGTCTATGAAGTCGGCAAGGCGCATTATGGCCAGGAACGGCTGCGCGACTGGTTCAGGGCTTTGTACGAGACCTTGCTCGGCTCGGATCAGGGCCCGCGCATGGGCAGTTTCATCGCGCTCTACGGCCTCGACAATAGCCGCCGTCTGATCGCGGACGCGCTGGCGGCGGCGGGGTGAAGGATCGTTTGGGGGCGCGAAGCTTTGTCCAACCCCATGGGTAAGCAAAAGACGTTTTCGCGGGTGGGTCTGATCGGTCTCGCGCTGGCCTTCGCCAGCCCCGCGGCCGCGGCGACGCCGCGCGAGATCATGACCCAGGCCTCCTTCCTGACGAGCGACAAGGCGACCGCACTCGGCCTGATCAACCAGGCCCTCGCCGCGTGCGACGCCATCCTGGCGCATGACCCGCAGGACAAGGAAGCGCAGATGCAGCGCGGCGTCGCGATCGGCGACCGCGGCCACCTGCTGCGCTCACCTGGCGACGCGCGAGCCGCCCGGCGCATTTTCGAAACCTTCGTTGCCGCATATCCCCGCGATCCCGAAGCGCATCTCGCGATCGCGACCTGGCATCTGGATACGGTCGATGCGGGCTTTTTCGCCGCGACCCTGCTCGGCGGGAAAAAGGATATCGGCCTGGCCGAGCTCGACAAGGCGGTGGCGCTCGGCGGCGGACGGCCTTTCTTCACCGGTTTTGCCGCGCTGATGCGGATTCGGCTCAACCCTTATGACGTTGCTGCCGCGCGCAGCCTGGCCGAACAGGCGGCGGTCGCGCCGGCCCCAACCCCGCTCGACCGGCTCGCCAAACATGCCGCACAGCAGGTGCTGATCCCGCTCCGCTCGGGCGACGGCCGCACCGCAGCCTTGCTGGCAAGGAAATATCTGCCCTTCGGGCGGCTCTAGGTGGTTCGCCCCGGCATTTGATGGCGCATTCCCCAGCCAGGGCTGGAAGGATGCACTAGCGGCCCGATCTTTCCCGGGCGGGTCTGCGTTGACCCGCCCTCATGACAATGATCGCGCCGGATTCAGGCAAACGCCACAGACTTGCGGCGCGCGCGCATCGCCCCACCCATCAGGCCGAAGCCGCCCAGCATCATCGCCCACATCGAAGGCTCCGGCACACTGGCCGTGGTCGCCCCGATCCGCACCTGCAGCGTGTCGGCATGCGCGCCAGTCCCCCAGCTATAGGTATAGACGCCCGGATCGAGGCCAAGGCCGGCAAGCGTCGCACCGTCCCAGGTATCCGTGGCAGACAGCGCGCTGCCCGAATGGTAGAGGGGCGCGACCCACAGACGCGCGGTTCCATTGGCGACGTCGATGCCGAACCTGTCGCCGCTTCCGGAAGACGCCACCGTATAGGGGCCCGATCCGAAATGCGCAGGCCCGCTTAGGCCTGTCATGAAGGTCACGGAATCCACACTCGGCGGAACCGGTCCCAGCACCGCATAGGCGTTTTGCCCGCTGACGGCGGTGAAGCCGTCGAACCCGCCAAAACTTGCAAACAGATCGGCCAGATCCAGCGTGCCGGATCCGGTTGCGACCACGTTGGCGCCCTGTTGCTCGATCTCGATGATCGCGCTCGCATAGGCACCGCTGGAAAATGCCATGACCCCCAAGGCCACCGCCACAGATACGCTCTTCATGGTACCTCCACCGACGATTGCTGAATCCGCGAATTGCGGATGGCGGCTTTAACCTAAACCGGGCCGCGCCAGACGCCTTGCCTCCTTGCGCACTATTTCTTGTCTCTTTGCGCGGGAGATACGCGGAAGCGGCTCCTGTAATAAGGTGGCGTTTGACCCCTCTGGCATCTTGAAGTAATTCTTCGGCGACTTGACCGATGGGGCGGTGTCGATGCGTGTGAGCACCAAAGACGTCGCCCCGCATCAGGCCCTCGATTATTGGCAGGACATCGTCACCAATACATTCGTCCATGCCGAATGTACCGCGCCTGATGATCGGATGTTCCATGGGGCGATCGAGACGGCCTTCGCGCCGGGAATGGCGCTGTCCCGACTAAGCAGCGGAGCGCAGCGGGTGGAGCGCCGGGCACCGCATGTCCGCCAGACCGCCGACGAAATGTTCCTCCTCAACCTGCAGGTCAGCGGAACGGGCGTCTTCTCACAGGACGGCCGCGACGTGGTGCTGCGGCCGGGAGACATTACCTTCACCGACAGCACCCGCCCCTGCGGCATGGCTTATGATGCAGACTTTGAGCAGGTGGTGCTCCACGTTCCTCAGGCTAGTGTCGCGAGCCTGTTTGGGCGTACGGACCGATTGACCACAATCGCGATTCCCGGGGCTTCCGCCATGGGTTCGCTGCTCGCCCCATTCCTGCGCTGCTTGGCTTCCCGGATCAATCAGCTGCCGGAGACGACCGCGGAACGTGTTTCCGAGGCGAGCCTTCTCTTGATGATGGCCGCATTGGGCGAACTGGCCGGCGCGCCTCCGCAACAGGCGCCTGCAGGCCGCCCCGCATTGCGCCAACGCGCTTGCCAATGGGTCGACGCTCGCGCGCGCGACCCCTCGACCAGCCCGGCCTTGGCGGCGGCAGCCCTGGGAATCTCGGTGCGGTATCTGCAGGAGCTGTTCAAGGATCAGGATCTTGGGCTGAGCGAGCGGATCTGGCGTCGCAGGCTGGAATTGGCCCGGCAAGACCTCGCAGACCCGCGCCAGTCGGCGCTGTCGATCGGACAGATATCCTTCAATTGCGGCTTTTCCGACATCGCGCATTTCAGCCGGAGATTCAAAGCTGCGCACGGCCTTTCGCCGCGGGAATTCCGGTTGGCGACGGCGGTGACCTCACGGCTTCATGATGGATCGGCCTGCGCTGACACGCGCTTATGACGCTAATCGCCTAAGCGGGTGCGGCTCAGCGTCGCTGAGCCGCAATAGCAGAAAGCCCGGACGGTTTCCCGCCCGGGCCTTTGTACGCCAGGTTACAAACGCGCTTAGAAGAAGAAGCCGTTGTTGATCTCCAGCACGCGGCCGTTGCGCGTGTCGATCAGCACCACGTCGCGGCCGTAGCGCACCCAGCGCTGGTAGCGGAGCACCGGGCGCAGATGATAGCGATAGGGATCGATCCAGTAACGGCGGTCATAGAAAACGGGGTCGAAGCGATAGCCCACCGTTACCGGCCGCCAGCGATATCCGCGCGGGCCAACCCACGCCGGGCCGCGGTAGAAGTCGGGATGACGGCCACGATAGTCGCGCCAGTCGTCGCGATATTCGCGGCGGGCATCGCGCACGTCGCGACGGTCGTCACGGATCCGGTCGAGCGAAGCGCCGTGGCGATAATCGCGCGCGACATCGCGCCGCTCCTCGCGGATTTCGCGGCGATCATGCCGCAGTTCGGAGTTCTGCGCTTCGGCAATCGTCGGAACCAATGTAGCGGCCAGAAGGCCTGCAATCATGGCTTTACGCATGTTCCTGATCCTTTCCTGTCCTTTCAAGACCGGAAGCCACTTGTGCGCTTCCGTCCTGGATCGTTCTAATCATGATTCGCTGAACGGGCAGGGAATGCGATTGTCAGCTTAGAGAAAGACTTGGCCGGCGCCGTTTTGTACGACGCCGGCCAACAGGATTTCCGACTGTCTTAAAAGAAGAAGTTCGGAATGACGTCGACAACTTCGCCGGTAGTTACGTCGACCAGCAAGGCATCGTTGTAATAATGGACCCACCGCAGCGGCCATTCCACCGGCGGCAGCCGATAGTCGTACGGATCGTCCAGCCAATAGCTCGAGCCGTAAAAGAAAGGCTCGAGGAAGAAGCCCGCATAGACCGACCGGTAACGGTAGCCGCGCGGCGCGTAATAATGCCGGCTGAACAGATCGCGGTGACCATTACGCCAGTCGCGCCAGTCGTAGCGGTGATCGTTGCGCCAGCGGCTCGCGTCCCATCGATGATCGCCGGATCGTCCGGTCCAATTGTGGCTGCCGTTCCACGACCCGCCCGAATTGTTGCGTCCGTCCCAGCGGTGGTCGCCGCCATTGTTGCCATGATCGCGGCCGCCGTCCCAACGGTGGTCGCCCCCATTGTTGCCATCGCGATTGCCATCCCAGCGATGATCACGATTGCGGCCGTCATCGTTGCGTTGGTCGCCGCCATTCCATTGGCCACGGCCATTGTCCCAGCGATGATCGTCATTGGGACGCCCACCATTCTGAGGGCCGCCGCCGCGATCGTCCTGACGCCACTGCGCGCGGGCCTGACCGGTGTCGGCGTTCAGCACCGGCGCCGGCCGATCGGCGCGGAAATCGCCCCGACCCGGCGCGCCCGGGCCGCGCCATCCGCCCTGCCAGCCGCCGCGATCATGGGCCTGCATCTGCGGCGCCTGCGGCATGGCCGGACGTCCGCCATCGGGAGCACCGCGCGGCATCACCATCATTCCCGATCCACGCGACGGCGCTTGCGGCGGCGCGGGCTGCGGACGATCCCCGCCACCGCGATTGCCGCGATCCTCCTGGCTCCCGCGATCACGATCGGCCCGCTCCCGCACATCGGCATTGGCGGCCGCCGGCATCGCCGCCAATGCGACCGCGGCGAGCAGCGCCATTCTCATGCTCTTCATCGTCTCTCTCCTCTCGGCGGCGGGCCCAGGCCTG
>Ga0207640_10000460_pt1 | contig 24848 bp, 19 predicted proteins | sample KBSCornC42_FD_184300 | JGI IMG/M metagenome (GOLD analysis project Ga0207640, IMG submission 184300) | Corn rhizosphere microbial communities from Kellogg Biological Station, Michigan, USA - KBS Corn C4-2 (SPAdes) (version 2) | ecosystem: Host-associated > Plants > Roots > Rhizosphere > Soil ... | reverse complement strand
TCACCATCTTCAGCGCGCCCCCTTCGCGATTGTCAAACAGCCGATATGCCATTTCACCTTCGCTGAGCGGCAGGCGGTGACTGATATAGCGCTCCGGCCCAAGCCGTCCCGATTGGACAAGCGGTATGAGTGCTGGCCATTCCTCAGCTATGGAGCAGACCCCAGTCCGGAAGGTGAGGCCTGAGGCAAACGCTCTTTCCAGAGGGAAAGCATATCGGCGTGTCTGCTGCGCACCAATAGCCGAAACGGTTCCGCGCTTACGAACGAGGCGCAAGGCAAGATCCACAGTTGCGTCCTTGCCGACCGCTTCAATGACACAATCCACTTTGCGGCCGGACGTCGCCTCGCGGATGGTCTCGAGTGCGTCGCCCGGGGCCAATGCGATTGCGCCAGCCGCCGCCGCCAGCGCGCGGCGTTCAGGCACCGGATCGATTGCATAGACCAGACTGGCACCCATGGTGAACGCGCTTTCCACTGCCATGAGCCCGATTGGGCCCAGGCCAATGATGGCAACGCCGCAACCCGGAGAGATTTCCGCGATACGCGCGCCGAACCAGGCGGTGGCGAGCGCATCGGTCAACATCAGTGCCTGATCGTCGCTGATGCCGTCGGGAATTTTCCATGCGTTCATATCGGCGGCCGGAACGCGAAAGGCCTGGGCTTGCACGCCTTGCAGCTGGCTAGACAGGCCATAGCAGGCCGATGCATTGTTTTCACAGTTTATCACGTTGCCGGTATGGCACGAACGGCATTGCCCGCAACCGACCATGGCCGGCATCATCACCTTGTCGCCGACGCTCATCTGCCTCACATCACGACCCACCTCGACGATCTCGCCCACCGCTTCGTGCCCGATGCAAAATCCGGTCTCGTCAGAAAAGCCATGGCCGTGATAAATATGCAGATCGCTCCCACAGATGCTACATGCGGTCATCTGCACGATGGCATCGCGTCCTTCGACAATCGTCGGGTCGGGCATGTCATCATAGCGAATAGTGCGTTCGCCAAAGTAGCGCAGAGCTTTCACGAGTTGCGTCCTCGATACGGTAAGCGAGCCGAGCCTGTCTCAGGAGACTTTGGCATTATACTGCTTGATCTTCAGCTTTCCGAGCTGGCTCATGTGAACCTCGTCTGGCCCGTCGGCTATCCGGAGGTAACGGTTCAGGGTGAAAAGATAAGCGAGCGGTGTATCGTCGCTCACGCCCATGCCGCCATAGGTCTGTATCGCCCGATCGATAACGGTTTGCGCCATTTGCGGCCCCATGACCTTGATTGCCGCGATCAGGTCCATTGCCTCCTTGTTGCCCACCTTGTCCATCCGATCGGCCGCCTTCAATGTGAGGAGCCGCAGCATCTCCACTTCCGAATAACTGCGGGCCACATCCTGTCGGATCGACGATTGGTCTGCTAGCCTCTTGCCGAAGGCGACCCGGTTATCCACCCGCCGCGCCATGAGTTCCAGAGCGCGTTGTGCTTGACCGACCGATCGCATGCAATGGTGGATGCGCCCGGGACCGAGGCGTCCTTGTGCGATCTCAAACCCTCGACCCTCGCCCAAAATGAGGTTGGATTTGGGGACGCGAACATCGTCAAAGCGCAGTTCGCATTCGCCGCCAGGAGAATGAAGGTCGCTGAACACCGGTTGCGCGCGCACCATGACGACCCCCTGCGTGTCCTTGGGCACGATGATGGTTGAATGCTGTTTGTGGCGCGCAGCCTTGAAATCTGTCTTGCCCATGACGAGCAGCAGCTTCGTCGCCGGGTTCATGAAGCCGGTGATCCACCACTTGCGGCCGTTGATCACATAATCGTCGCCATCGGGCCTGATCGACATCTCAAGGTTGGTCGCGTCGGACGAGGCGACCTGCGGCTCCGTCATCACATAGCAGGAACGGATTTCGCCCGCGAGTAGTGGCCTAAGCCACTGCTCTTGCTGTTCCGGAGAACCGTAGCGTGCAAGCACCTCCATATTGCCAGTATCGGGCGGGGAGCAGTTGAAAACCTCGGACGCCCAACTGACGCGCCCCATAATTTCGGCAAGCGGTGCATATTCGAGATTGGAAAGACCGGGAGAGAATTCGCCATAGTCGCGCGGGAGAAACAGATTCCATAGGCCCTGCGCCTTTGCCTTGGCTTTCAGCGGCGCCATAGCCGGCCATTCCGTCCAGAGATTGGCGGGATCGAACACGAATTCGCGACGCTCCTCCTCCACTGGATAGATGTGCTCGTCCATGAACACCTCGAGTCTGGCGATCAGGTGACGTACCTTCTCTGAATGATCGAAGTTCATGTGCGTCTCCCCGGAAATCTCAGAGGATCGGATTGTCGATCCGTCGCAGCGCGCGACGGAACAGATCGACGGTGTGGGCGTGAAGCGCCTCGCCCATGGCGTGGGGAGCCAGACCGGCGCAAGCTCGGGCATAGCTTCCTTCCTGGATTGCTCCAAGCTTGAACGGAGCCAGCACGCTGTACCAGCGCGCATCCTCAGCGCTCCTACCGCTCGCATCGAGATAGCGCGCAACGAGCTGCTTCAGCGAAGGAAAGCCCGAGGACGGTTCAACCGCTATATGCGTTTTTTCCTCGCCCGGATCGGGCCACGTCGCCGTCAGCCAGCCCAGATCGATCAGCGGATCGCCGAGCGTGGAGAGTTCCCAGTCGACAATCGCTGCTAGCGCCGAACCGTCTTTGCGGAACATCACGTTGGCAATGTGATAGTCGCCGTGGATCAGGCCGGGCTGCATCGTTACCGGACGGTTGGCTTCCAGCCAGCCCGTGATGGTTTCCACGCCAGGCAGTTGGGAAATGCCAGGCCAACCCTGGAACTTGGCATAGCTCTCTAACTGGCCGAGCCAGCGCGGAACCTGCCGCTCGATCCAGCCATCCAGTTTGCCGAGGGGCGCGAGGCCGACCGCGTCGGGATCGACGCGCGACAGGGCGATTGCTCCGTCCACCAATGCCTCGCCCATCTGCTGCCGCACCGCCCGATCGCCCGCGTGAAGGGGAGGCATGCCTTCGGTCGCATTGAAGCCCTCGACCGGTTCCATGAGATAGAAAGCGGTACCGAGGACGGCGGGGTTGCCTTCGCCCGCGATAAAGCCAGGGTGCGGCACATCCGAGCCAGCCAGCGCGGCGAGAACGCGCATCTCGCGGCGCATGATCTCGTCGCTTTCCGGACGCGGTGCACGCGGCGGACGGCGCAGCACGTAGGGCCGGCCAGCGCGCATAAATTTAAGCAGGATATTCTGGGTACCACCGCCGAGCGGTTGCGGCTTTTCGATTGCTCCGGCGCCAAGTTCCTGGTCGTCCATCCATCGCGTCAGGCGCTCCAGATCGATCAGCTCAGGCCAGACCTCGCTGTCATGGGCTATCTCAGCCATCAGAGAATGACCCCGCCGTCTACGACGATAGTCTGGCCAACAATGTAGCGGGCCATGGGAGAAGCGAGAAACAAGGCCACGTCGGCTATGTCTTCTGGCTCTCCCAACCTTCCGAGCGGGATCGATGAGATCAGGGCTGCGCGGCGCCCAGCGTGCTTGGTCATCACTTCGGTCAGCTTGGTATCGACATAGCCCGGTGCGATCCCGTTGACGCGCACACCGCTCGCAGCCCATGCTTGGCCAAGCGTACCGGTAAGTCCCACGACGCCGGCTTTGCTCGCCGCATAGGCCGGATTGCCACGCGTCGCCCGATACGCTGCGGAAGACGCGATCATGATGATCGATCCGCCGCTTTCGGCAAGCAGCGGCTGGAACCGCTCGGCACAGGCCATCATAGAGCTCAGGTTGACGTCAACGACTGTGCGGAAGTCTTCGACGGCGAACTCCTTGCGACCGTAACGAACAGTGCCCTGCGACAGCACCAGCACGTCAAGCTTCGACGGCGTCGAGGCACCGCGCACCTGCCGCTCGTCTGTCACGTCGATCTGGGAGTAAGCGATTCCGTCGAGTTCCTCCGGCGCATCATAGTCATCAATCGATGCGCGCGTGCCCCAAACGGCCACATTGGCGCCACGGGCTTGAAAGGCACGCGCGATGCCGCGACCGATCCCGCTCGACCCTCCAACGACAAGCACTGTCTTGTCAGAATAATCGAGGCTGCCTGCCTCGTTCAGCATGTCGGCCCGCCGGCCAGATAGATCACCTGGCCCGAAACGAAGCCCGCGCCTTCCGAAACAAGGAACGATACCGTATGTGCGATGTCTTCGGGCTGCCCGACGCGGCGGACCGGAATCTGTGCAGACGCTGACGTGACGAACTCGTCGAACGGCACGCCGATACGTTCCGCGGTCGCGGCGGTCATGTCGGTCTGAATAAAGCCAGGGGCAATGGCATTCACCGTTATGCCGAAGGGCCCGAGTTCGATCGCAAGTGTCTTGGTAAAGCCCTGCAATCCCGCCTTGGCGGCAGAATAATTGGCTTGACCACGATTGCCGAGTGCCGCGACGCTGGACAGGTTGACAATGCGACCGAAGCGGTGCCCGGTCATGAAGCGTTGCGCTGCTCTGCTCATCAGGAAGGCACCACGCAGATGGACGTTCAGAACCGCATCGAAATCGTCAACAGGCATTTTATATAACAAGTTGTCGCGAATGATGCCCGCGTTGTTGACCAATATCGTCGGCGCGCCCAACCGTGTCTCAATCGTTTCAAACGCGGCAGCAACTCCGCGCTCGTTTGCGACATCGCATCCGATGGCCGTGGCCTGTCCACCATCCGCGATGATCGCATCGGCCCCATCCTTGCAAGCGTTCTCGTCCAAATCGATCAGTGCGACGGCATGACCATCGCTGGCGAGGCGTCGTGCGGTGGCCGCACCGATGCCCTGTGCGGCACCGCTGACGACCGCGACCCTTATTCCGCTCACTTTTTGCGCTCCTCCCCGGTGTCGCGATAGCGATTACCATTCGCCGCAGGCGACCGGACACTGCAATGAGCCGACTTGCGCGACCTAACAACATCGCAATGTTGCAGCCACCGTTGCAAATTCACAGGTTGTTAAAAGAACCGCATTGCATTGTATGCATGGCGTTGAAAACTGCGGCTGGAACGACGCTGTCTGGATGTAGCGCTTAAACAGCAACAAGATTCTGTGACGCAGTGGTCCAGCACGAGGTTCGTTAGAGAGGACTTAAGGCATGTCTGATACCGACGCTTCGAAACGTTTTTTCAATCCCGTCGGATTTCAAACATCGCTGCCCCCCGCGCTGAGCAAATTCGATGCGGTGGAAACCGTCTCGGTTCGTTATCTCACCGATCGGACGAGGCTTCAGGCGTTGTTGCCCGATTTCTTCGAGTGCCCAGCGGATCCGATCATCCTCGTTTCGCATGCACATAATATCGGCGTCGACTGGCTTGGCGGTCGAACTTATCACATTGCCCGTATCGACACGCAGGTCACCTTTCGCGGGCGCGAAGAGGCGGTGACCGGCAACTACAGCATGATCGTGTGGGAGTCCGACGCGCGACCGGTAATCGTCGGGCGCGAGTTACAGGGCTATCAGAAGATTGTCGGAAATGTTCCTCCTCATGTCATCGAAGGCAAGAAGGCCTCGTTCGAATGCTATGATTATGATGCCAGGCTGTTCCGGGCCGAGCTTACCGATCTGACGCCGATACCGGGCGAAAAGCTCAACAGGATGCAGGAGGGTTGGAGCAAGTCAGGCGGTAATGTCGCGCTCGGGTGGAAATATATCCCGAACCCTGAAGGGGGCGCGGATGTCGACTATGTGACGCGGCTGCCGATGGAGGGCAGATTCTCCGAGGTCCTGACCGGCAAAGGAGAAGTTGCTTTTGATAGCCCTGACTGGCAGTCGGCGCCGGGATCGGCCCATATCATCAAAGCGCTGAAGACCATGCCGATCCTTGAATATAAATCGGCAGTGATAACCCGAATGGTCGATGTCATGCTTCCACGTGATCAGGTTCGTAAGCTGCAGTAAATCATTTCAATTCCTGAAGTTGCCGAGAAACGAGGCTGAACGAGAAGCGGTGGAAGATGGCCGGATCCCTTCAAGGACGGATTGCGATAGTCACCGGGTCCGGGCGTGACGTCGGGCGTGGCATCGCGGTAGAGATGGCCCGAGAGGGCGCAAAGGTTGTCGTTGCGTCACGCAGCCAGGGATCCATCGACGAAAATGCTTGGCATTCCGATGCGACGCTGGGGCGACATCAACAAGGACGACGGGTGCGTTGCCGTCTTCATCGCCGGCGACGATGCGTTATGTCTTACGGGCATGACCTTCATGGTCGATGGCGGAAAGTTTATGTCTCCATGACCCGCCACCGGCTGGCCTCAGATCTTCTCTGCGTCGGCATGAAGCACTCTTGCGAAAGTAAAAGCTGGGGAGGTTGCGAATGACTGCCTCAGGACCGTTGCACGGCATCAGGATTATCGAGCTGGATGCCATCGGTCCCGTGCCGCTCTGCGGCATGATCTTGTCCGGTCTTGGCGCAGAAGTCGTCCGCGTTGCGCGGCCCGGTGGCCATGCGGCGTTCGATGATCTAGGCGAGGGCGTGGTCCTGCGCGGTCGGCGAACGCTTGAACTCAACCTCAAGGACGCGGCCGACCGGGAATCGTTGCTGAAGCTTGTTGGTCAGGCTGACGCGCTGATCGAAGGAATGCGCCCCGGCGTCGCAGAGCGGCTGGGGATTGGACCCGACGACTGTTTCGCGCGCAATGTGAGGCTCGTTTACGGACGGGGGACCGGGTGGGGACAAGATGGACCTCGCTCCCAGCTTGCAGGGCATGACATCAACTACATCGCAATGACGGGCATATTGCATGCCATTGGGCAGAAAGGACAGGTCCCGACCGTACCGCTGAATATCGTCGGCGATTATGCCGGAGGCACCATGTTTCTTGCACTGGGGGTGGTGTCCGCCATCCATTGGGCACGGGCGACAGGGCAAGGCCAGGTGGTAGACGCGGCCATCGTCGACGGTGTGGCGAATTTGATGGGCCTGTTTCATGCCTATCTACATACGGGAACATGGAAGGACCGGCCCGCCTCCAATTTCCTCGATGGTGCAGCGCCCTATTATCGGTGCTATCGATGCGAAGACGGTGGCTTTATTGCCGTAGGGGCGATTGAACCGCAATTTTTTACCCAGCTTGTCCAGGGGCTCAACATATCCTTGGAGCGCTTCGACCAGAATGAAAGCGCTTGCTGGCCAGAAATGGAGCGAGCATTTGCCGAGAGGTTTGCTAGCGCACCGCGGACGCATTGGGAAAAGGTTTTCGAGGGCAAGGATGCTTGTGCCACTCCGGTGTTGTCGATGACGGAGGCCATGCAGCACCCCGACAACAAGGCACGGAATCTTTTTGTTGAGCGCGCAAATATAATGCAAGCCGCCCCCGCGCCCCGCTTTTCTCATACGCCCGGGACAATTCAAGAGAACCGCCAGGTTACGGCTGATCAGCTTCTAAATCAATGGAGTAACCAATAAGCGAAATCTGGAGAAGCCGCGACCCAATACAAGAACTGGGAGAGGTATTTGAGTGGGCTGAAGAAATATTGGCTTTATCATCCGCGGCGTGGGGTACGACCTAATCGCCACGATTGACCCGCCTGGTCCCGTAAACCGGGAATTTACGTTACGATGTTGCGTGCTCGAAGAGCCGCTATCTCAGCGGGTTCAAAGTCAAGCCAGTTTGTCAGGACTTCGTCTGTATGCTCGCCAATTTCTGGTGGCGGACGATCATAGGTGACGGCGGCCTCCGAAAAGCGCAATGGACTTGCAACGTGAGGGATTTCGGGGCGACCGGCAGTATGAAAACGCATCTCCAGGCCACGTGCCACCACCTGGGGGATTGCAAGCGCTGTGGGGACACTGCTGACAGGTGAGCAAATGACGCCCGAGGAAGCGAGGAGATCAAAGATTTCCTTTGTTGACCTTCGCTCAAATTCCGGCACTAGAATTTCATTGAGAGCCGCTTTGTTATCGGCGCGGCCCCGCCTATCCGCAAAGCGAGGGTCCTCTGCCAGCTCAGGTACACCCAAACAGGCACAAAGTCGCGCAAAATGGGTGTCGAACGCTGCCTGAAGCTGGACATGCCCATCTTGGCAGCGGTAAGATTGTGCAGGCACCGATCCGGGTTGCTCATTGCCCTGCCGGTGGGGAGGAATACCGCTCAAGCGATACTCGGCAACTTGGGTTGCAATAGAGGCCATGGCACAATCCAGCAGTGCCATGTCGATATGCTGACCACCCCCGACGTTGTCCCGATGCCGCAGTGCTGCAACAGCGGCGAGCGCTGAATAGATGCCTGTCATCATGTCAACTACCAGCACGCCGACACGCTGCGGGGGACCTTCCGGTTCACCGGTCAGGCTTTGCAAGCCCGACATCGCTTGTATCGCGCCATCGGTCGCCGGTCTGTCGGCAAACGGACCATCCTGCCCAAATCCCGTGACAGAAAGGTAGATGAGATCCGGATACAATTTCCGCAGAGTATCCTTGCCCAGCCCGTATTTAATGAGTCCGCCGACCTTAAAATTTTCGATGAAGATATCGGCACGTCCTGCGAGGCTTCTTACGACGTTCGCACCGTCCTCCTTCGAAAAATCGACGGTGATCGACCGTTTGTTTCGATTATTTGAGATAAAGCCGGAAGAAAGTTCAGTTTGTTTGCCCTGCAGATCATGCACAAAGCTGGGGCCGTAGCGACGATATTCATCACCATCAGGATGTTCCACCTTGACGACGTCCGCGCCAAGATCTCCAAGAATCTGACCCGCCAAAGGTGCCGCGACTAAGCGCCCCAGCTCCAGAACGCGGATACCCGACATAGGCTTCTTAAACTCGTGCACGAAGTCGTCCTATTATTTGGATGGCCGCGTCAAATCTGGCCAACTCCAACTATCCCTGATGTCTTCACGCTGAGACTGGCCTGCCAGGAGTTTGTTGGCACTGCAGCTCGCAAATCAGCGAAGCACGGTAAGCCCATTTTTGATCACCTTTACATCTCGCTCCTTGACGCTGGCCTCAAACGAAATCTCCCGGCCGTCGATCCAGATATCGACGTTGATCGTGTCGCCGGGATATACTGGCGCGGCAAACCGTACCTGATGGCTGTAAATTGCGGTGGCATCAAAGTCGGCGACATATTGAAGTATGGCCCGACATGTGATTCCATAAGTGCATAACCCGTGAAGAATCGGTCGGGAGAATCCGGAGCGCTGAGCGCTTTCGGGATCGACATGCAAAGGATTCATATCGCCGTTCAGGCGATAAAGCAGCCCCAGACCAACTCTGGTTGGCAATTCTACGGAAAGGTCGGGCGCTCGTTCCGGCACGACATGAGGCTCGGGCTGTCCTTCGCGCGGTCCGCCAAATCCGCCCTCGCTGCGTGCGAATGCGGTGCTGGTAAGCGTCGCCACGGTCTCGTCGTTGTCGTCTTGCCATGTCGTGGCCCTTACGACAACGGCTCCGACGCCTGCTCCCTTGTCAAAGGCACCGACATTTCGTTCATTTATTGTGAAGGAGCCGCTTGCGGGAAGAGGCCGGTGCAGAACTATCTTTTGCTCCCCGTGCAGGACCGTTTCCAGCTTTATGTTGCTGCGCCTTTGCCCGGGCGCCTCCAGGATATTCTGCAGATTGGGAGAAAAATCTGCCTTCGTCAAAACGGTGACGGCTGTCGGCACGACGCGTAGATCCTTCTCGTAAACGAAAGGAAGCTCCTGCCGATCAAGCGGATCGTCTCCCATGCCGATACTCAGCGCGTACAGAATCACGTCCTTTTCCGTGTAGGAAAATCGGCGCGGAACCGCTTGTTCGGCAAGGAGATCTGGATAGTAGATTGGCATAGAGAATAACCTGAAAGTGGCTGAAACGGATCGTCAACGACTGATACCAGGCCGATGTCCTGCAGTCAGTCGACTATTTTGACCGTATGATCAATCTGCACATAAATCGATATTTGACAATGCCCATACTGCTTTCCAGGGCGTATCCGAAACTGCTGTCCGTGTCCCGCGAATATCTCCCCGGAAATCAGATCGCCAATCACACAGTTGGTACCATTTTTTATGCAATGCTCGTGAGCCGCTGTTCCTCAGCTTCCGTATCGCACCGAACGTGTAGCATGCGGAAGGCGTGACTTCGCCCTTGCATTTGCAATCTATGGCAATTTCAGATGCAGATCGTATCTGAAATGCGTAATACGAGGATGGGGGTGAGGTCAACCCGTAAGGAAACACTTACGCGTCGCCGTATAAAAGAGGTGACGCAGTTGCGCTGGAGAAGGGGGAACAGCGGACCTTGGCATCGAGCGCATTGTTCGCCACGTCGGATATTCGCGGGGTGCATTCTATGCCATTTTGCAAGCAAGGTGGACTTGTGGCTTCGGTGGCGTCTTGACGCGTCCGGTGTTACACACCAATTTGCGAGCTTCGAATCCAGTTAGAAGAACGCAATCTAGTCACGATAATCAAATCCAGCCCATCCTCGCCCGATATAAAAGAAATTGGAGACAGATATGGCAAGCTCGACAGCAACGATGGAACGCATAGCCTCGGGCAAAATGCTCATTGGCGACAAATGGGCGGAGGCTTCGGACGGTCGCCGCATCACCGTGCGCAACCCAGCTACGACAGACGTGATCGCGGAGGTTCCCGCTGGAGGGGAAAAGGAGATTGATCAGGCCGTCGCGGTGGCGCGCAAGGTGTTCGATGAAGGTCACTGGCGCAATATGGCGCCGAGCAAGAGAAGCGAGATATTGTGGAAGTTTGCGGATTTGATCGAGGAGAACGCAGATGCGTTGGCCGAGATCGAAGTGCGCAATATCGGTTGCCCGATGTTTATCGCGCGAGGCCAGATCTCGACGGTGGTGGACACCTTTCGTTACAATGCTGGCTGGTGCACCAAAATTCATGGCCGCACTGCTGAAGTCCGCAACGGGGCGGGCCACCATATGGGATATACCCTGCGTGAGCCCGTCGGCGTCGTAGGCGCCATTGTGCCCTGGAATGCGCCGTTGCTGATGGTGGCCTGGAAAATGGCTCCTGCGCTTGCAGTGGGTTGCACCGGGGTGGTGAAGCCCGCCGAAAACACGCCTCTTTCGGCGCTGTTTGTCGGTCGCTTGGCACTTGAAGCCGGAATTCCGGAAGGCGTTCTGAACATTGTCACAGGCTACGGCACCGAAGCCGGGGCGGCGCTTGCTGCCCACATGGATGTCGATAAGATCAGTTTCACCGGCTCGACCGCGGTTGGCAAGGAGCTGATCCGTACCGCGTCCGGAAATGTGAAGCGTGTCGCGCTCGAACTGGGGGGCAAATCGCCGTTCGTGATATTCGATGATGCCGATCTGGAAGCGGCGATTCCGTCAGCTGCCATGGCTATCTTTGTTAACAGCGGGCAGAACTGTTGTGCCGGTTCGCGGCTTATCGTGCATTCCTCAGTATATGACAAGGTGCTTGACGGGGTCAGCGAAGCTGCCGCCGCACTTCGTCTCGGCGATGGCATGGATCCGCAAACCACCCTTGGCCCTGTCGTATCGCAAAAGCAGTTTGACCGTGTCATGGACTATATCCAGGCTGGTCGCGCTGCCGGAGCGGCGATTGTGTCTGGCGGGGGCTCTTTGGACAGGCCCGGCTATTTCGTTCAGCCGACGATATTCGCCGACTCCCGCAGTGACCTGAAAATAGCGCGTGAGGAAATCTTCGGGCCGGTTCTGGTCGTTTCGAAATTCGAAACCGAGGAAGAAGCCCTGCGTCTCGCCAATGATACGGATTATGGTTTGGCGAGCTATGTCTGGAGCACGGATGCAAGGCGTGCGCATCGCTTCGCGCGCGGAGTTCGTTCGGGAACCGTCTGGGTTAACACGGCGCTCGTCACCGACCCGTGCATGCCCAATGGCGGTTTCAAACAGTCCGGCTGGGGTAAGGAGAATGGCCCAGACGGTATCGAAGCATTTCTGGAAACCAAGTCCGTTCTTGCCGCTCTATAAACAGCGCTTTTCCGTCGGCCCGTCGTGCAAACTTCCCTGTATTGCTGACGGGTCGTCCAATGGTCGTTCGCCTTTCCAGTAAACGCGTCGATCTATCGCGGAACGCGGCCTGGGAGAAGAACAGCCATGGCACAGCGTGTGAAGGGAAGGTCGCGCTGATCACTGGTAGCGCGATTGGCATTGGTTTAGCTATTGTTGAGCGAACGGCCCGAGAGGGGGCAATCATGATCGTCTCAGACATCGATGAGGCGAGAGGCCAAGCCACCGCCACATCAACAGCAGGTCGTTTCATCAGGCACACGTGACGGATAAAGCCAATAATCAACATACTGACAATGATCGAGCGGAAATATGGCCGTATCGATGCTTTGGTCAATAAAGCCAACCTCGCCATGGAAGTGAATCAGCTGGTCGTCGGCCTCGCAGTCGACCAGCCTAGGTTGAGTCCCCCGCCAAAGTCGCGGGCAGCAGCACCGAACTCGCGGATCAGACTAGAAACAAGTGCAACGAGCACGGGCTCGTAGCACTGCAAATATGCCTTGCTGCCACAGACGCCGTTGTGGCTGCACTGCCGGGTGCGTTGCTGCAAATTTGCAGCAATTCCTGCTGTAAATCATGCCCGCCAGCCGGAGTGATGATTATCATCATGGGTTGCAAGTGGTTGATTGTAGAGATGTTTATAGACTTCTTGCGATTGAGCACCAACTTGGCAATTTCCCTCCAGCTGCTGGACCCCCAGATTTCATGGGCATAAGATAGTAGCTGCGTGTTGAAGCTGCTGTTTGGCGCAGCGCGCTCGAGCTTACTGCGCCGAATGAAATTCTATCAAAGGAGGAATGCATGGTTGCTACAGTCGGACGCGTGGCAGGTAAGGTGGCCATCGTCACGGGAGCTGGCATCCACGCCAAACACGGCTATAACATTGGCGGGGCGATTGCGACCGTTCTGGCGCGAGAGGGAGCAAAGGTCGTCGCGACCGAAATCGCCCGCGAGGAATCGACCGTTCAACGACTGGCTGAACAGGTTCGCGCCAGTGGGGGCGATCTGCTGCCATTGGTGCTGGACCAGGGAGATGAGCAGCAGATCAAATCGGTTATCGATAAGGCCGTCAAAACCTTCGGCGGCATCGATATTGTCTGCAACAATGCAACGGCAATTTTCCCTGAAGATACGGATCTGCTAGGTACGAGCACAGAACTCTGGGACAGGACCATGCAAGTCAATCCTAGGGGCGCTTTCCTGATGTCGAAGTACGCCCTGCCGCACATGCTTGGGCGCGGAGGCGGCTCGATCGTCAATACGTCGTCGGGCTCAGGTGTTTTCGGCGACGATATCCGCATTGCTTATGGGGCTTCGAAAGGTGCGATCAATACGCTCACCAAATATATTGCAACGCAATATGGCAAGCAAGGAATTCGGTGCAATGCGGTTATGCCTGGCCTCACCTTATCATCGCATGTTAAGCAGATAATGCCTGCAGAGGGGATTGAAGTATTTGAGAAACATACATTAACGCCATATCTTGGCGACCCGATGTATATTGCGAACCTGGTCCTTTTCCTGGCCTCCGATGAAGCATGTTTTGTCAATGCGGAAATCATCTCGGTTGATGGCGGGCTCTTGGCGCATCAGCCTTATCTGGCGGACTTTCGGGGCCGCAAGAAACATAATAATCCCGAGCATCTGCGCTTCGAAAGTTAATGGCGAGCGAGGATGGGGTTATTTCATATTTTCTCTGGGAGACGAATAATGATGGGCCGCGGTCACGCTGTTGGGTTGTGTTTGTCCCCGCCGATAAATTGATAGGGAGAGGTTCATGGCGGAAATGCGACGTTTCCCCGGCCCGCCCGATAGACTTGGTGAAAGCCCGAGGTGGAATCCGGACACGGGACGCATCGAGTGGATCGACATTCTCGATGAAACCGAATCGTCGAGCAAGTCGGACGGCTCCGATCTTGTACGCAAAGCGCTGCCAGGCGAGCCGGCCGGCTTCGCTTACCGAGCGACCGGCGGGCGTGTGATGTCTTTGCATCACGGACTCGCCTTGCGCGATGAGAGCGGCAAGACGCAGCAGATTCCGGTTCCCAACTTCGATGTAGAGAGTGAATGGTTCAACGACTGCGCGTGCGATTCACGGGGCCGTTTCTGGGTCGGCTCATTGGCTTTCGACTTTCAATCTAAGGTCGGCGCACTTTATAGGGTTGATCCGGATCTCTCGACCCATCGGATGGATGAGGGTTTTGTGATCGCCAATGGCATCGGATGGAGTCCGGATGAAACCATTCTCTATTTCTGCGACAGCCGTCAAGGCATCTTTGCCTATCCATATGACATAGAGACCGGCTCAATCGGGCCTCGCCGCCTGTTTTTTTCCTTCGCCGAAGCGGATGGTCATCCAGATGGTTTGGCAATTGATGTCGAAGGATGTGTTTGGGTGGCAATGCCCGGCGGTGGACAGATTCTCCGGCTCAAACCGGACGGCATCATTGAACAACGCGTCACGACGCCTACCCGTTGGCCGACCAGCGTTTCGTTCGGGGGGGCGGACTTGGCGACACTGTTCGTCACGACAATGAAGCCATTGGATGGGACCGCCGAAGGCCCCTACGATGGTGCGGTTTTTGCATTTGAACCAGGCGTTTCCGGCGTGCCGATGTTTCGGTTCGGGAGATGAGTGCTTGCAATTGGGAGGAGCTGCTGCGATCGCCGCGATGAAAAGCGCGGATCGGATCAGGCATCCACATCTTTGACTGCCCATCGTCTACGGTTGGGCCCAGAACGTCCTTATCTCTGATATTTAAGAGCAATTTCGTATCAAGCCCGCATAGCTGCGAAGAGCAAGAGCCGCTGTCGATGGGGCCGAGGTAAAGTGGGCCGGTCCGGCTGTGACATTTTTCATACACGTGCGGAAAAATAAATAACCCACCTTTGGTGGTGGCATTGGGTATTGACACGCGACTACCCAATCAAACAAGTGTTTGGTAATCGCAAATAATGCGATCATTATAATGGGGAGAGGGGGTATGCGATTTTACTTTCACACCGCATCGGTTTTCGCATTGGCGGTGACGTTCAATCCAGTGACCGCGTTTGCGCAACTTCCCTCGCCGTCGGCCCCTCAGCCGGGTGGAGAGAATGCTGGTGCCGCTGCTACGGATGACATTGTCGTAACGGCGCGCCGCAAAGCGGAAGCCATCCAGAGTACTCCGGTCGCGGTCACCGCATTTTCGCAGAAATTGATCGATGAAAGGTCGATCCGTACGCCGTTAGAGCTCAGCAAGGCCGTACCTGGCCTTCAGACTGTGACGACGCCCGGCCAAAGCACGAATGTCTCATTTGCCATTCGCGGGCGTGGTACCAACTATGGTGCGGCCGCTGGCAGCGTCGAAACCTATTTCGCCGATGTGCCACTGAGTCCGCCGTTCCAGCGGCCCACCCTGCCGCCGCAATTCTTCGATCTGGCGTCCTTCCAGGTCCTGAAGGGGCCACAGGGTACGCTCTTCGGCCGCAGCACGACCGGCGGAGCAGTGCTCATCGTTCCGGCAGCCCCGGAAATTGGCTCAATCGGCGGATATAGCCGCCTGCAAATCGGCAACTACAATAACGTTCAGGCCGAGGCTGCGATCAACATTCCGCTGGGCGACGAGGCAGCACTCCGCCTTGCTGCGTTCGGCTGGAGCCGCAAGGGCTATAACAGGACGATTGGCGGCGCGACCGATGCATTCGGTAAAGTTCTGCCGAGCCAGCGGGTCGACAATCAAGATGTATACGAACTGCGTGCTTCACTGCTAGTCGAGCCTGCCGAAGGCTTGAGCAACACAACTATCTTCACCTATCATTCAGACCATAATCTCGGCAGCATGACGACAACCACGCTGCGTAGCGGGGTCTTTGGCGTCGGGAGCGATCCCAATGCCCCAATTCCCACGACGGCGGTCGGCCTGCCGGCGGTCGGCCCGCATGTACTCGACACCGACGTCGATCTGGCGGATCGTGGCCGGTCCAGAATCTGGGCTGTCATCAACACGACCACGTTGACCCTAGCCGACGAACTTACGCTCAAGAACATTTTCGGTTATATTCATGCTCGCGATTACACCGACGGGCCATTTGACAGCGACGGCACCCGGATTGCTGGAATCGACCTTTTCGGGCGGCGTCCGATGAAGAACAAGCAGCTCACCGAAGAACTGCAGTTGCAGGGCTCTCTGGCAGACGGGAAGGCTGATTTTATTTTTGGCGGTTTACTTGATATAACGCATAACCCCCACGGGCGCGACAAGATGAATCTGTACGTGCTCAGCTATCCGAACGGGGGAGCTGGCTTCAGCCATCAATGGCTCGATACCAATTTCAACGCGAAATCGATATTCGGATCGATAACCGGTCATTTGAACGACAAGCTCTCGGTTACCGTTGGCGGGCGTTATGCTCACGAAAAAGTCCATCAGGTGAGGGCCGATGTCGTTATACCTCCGGCAACATATTTCGCGGATCCGGATGCTTTCCTTACGGTTCCGGCTAGCGTTCCGCTCACCGTGGACAATGCCAGTTTCAACGGTAAGACGTACAACGCCGGGCTGGAGTATAAGGCCAGCGATGCTACCTTGGCGTATGGCGGCTACCGTCGCGGGTGGAAGCGTGGCGGCTTCAACACGTCGCCTCCTAATCCGTCCGTGGCGTTGTACGGACCTGAGAAGGACGATGACTTCTATCTCGGGCTCAAGCAGGATCTGCGCCCATTGGGCCTTGCAGGTCACTTTAACATCGAAGGCTTCTACGACATTTATTATGGAGCACAGAACTCTTACCTGACGATTAGGCCCGGGCTTGGCTTGGCGGTGGTTGTCGACAATGCCGAAAAACAGATCTTCCGCGGCTTTGATATGGACTTCGAGGTGAAAGCGACTCGATGGCTCGATCTGCTCGGTAACTACACCTTTGTGGACTCGGATATCAAGAAGTGGACCGACAGGTCGGTCATCGATCCGGCCATATTGGCCATGCTCCCTGATCCTTCGACTGACCTTTCGGGGAACCCGGTGCCTTATGTGTCGAAGCACAAGTTCGCTCTCAGTGCTCGTTTGCACCACGAACTTGCTGACGGTAGTGAGCTTGTAGCGATCCCTACCGTGTCGTACCAATCGAAGTTCTTTAACTTCGCCAATGCGACGCGCGTCACAAATTCTGCCGCGTTGTTCTTCAACGGCGGTAGACAACTAAACATGGATTCTTATGGAGTTGCTGTTATTGACGGTTACTCGCTTGTCGATCTCAGACTCGAATGGAACAAAATTGGGGGGTCCAGCGTCAATTTGGCGCTTAACGCGAATAACCTGTTCAACAAGAATTATATCGCTGGCGGCAATGGCAGCGTATATTTGTTTGGTTTCGAGCAAACTGTATGGGGCGCTCCACGAATGGTAACGCTGGAAGCTAAAATCACGTTCTAAGTGCTTAGTTACCCTTGAGGTATAACTGATTGAAAACTGAAGACGTGATCAGGATCGCACCCTTCCTTTCAACCTCCATAAGGTGCACGCTGCTATCTTGCAGATTAGTCGAGCAGAGCATTTCTTTGACCGCAGAATGTCACAGGGGTGGAACGCGAAGGTGCCAGTCCGTGGCTTGCTGAAACTTGTGCACAAGGTGCAACAGTGTCGGCTCAGCGAAATGTGCGCCGGCGAGTTGAAGCCCTATTGGCGAACCGGCTGCGGTGAAGCCCGTAAGGAAGGTAATGGTTGGTTGACCGGTCAGGCTATAGATGCCGGTGAATTGGCCGCCTGCCGGGTAAGACTGCCGAATGCCGGGCCGCTCGGCATATGATTTCACAGTGGGGGTCTGTCGTAACGAAACCGGCACGAGCATCGCATCAATCTCCCGGTGGAGGTTTGTCATTGCGCCGGTCAGGTCCAATTGCCGCGAAACGGCACGCGAGATTGCGGTTGCGCTTGTCCTCATGCCCAATTCGACCAGCCCGGCAAGTTCCTTGCCATATCGTCCTTCATTCCCTCGGTAGAACTCACGATGCGCATCGGCCGCTCCCGCCGCCACGATATCAACCCAGCCTTCAAGAGCAGGGCGCGATTCCGGAATCTTGCAAGGGGAAATGCGCATGCCCGCGTGGTCGAACCAAGTGAGCATATTATCGATGGCGCTCCAATCTCTGGATCACAATCATTGAGTATACCCTCGTCGAAACCGAGACGAAGTCCGCGCAGCCCTGTACCAAGTTGGGAGGCGTAATCTGGCACCCGCTCATCCAGCGCGGCCGGATCTGCTGGATCTACTCCCGCGATCGCTCTGAGCATATGGGCACAATCGAGAGCCGAAGTGGCGAAGGGACCGATGCGCTCCAGGGTGGGCGCCAGGGGAAATGCACCATGGCGGCTGACGCGGCCTTGGCTTGGCATGAGACCAGTAATACCCCATGCTGCGGCCGGCGCACGGATCGATCCGCCAGCGTCGGACGCAAGCGCAATCGGACAGAGCCTTGCCGCGACGGCGACCGCGGGGCCACTCGACGAGGCGCCAGGCCAGAGCGGGATTCCACGGATTAGTTGGAATGACAGCATCCGGATGATTCTGTTGAAAAACTCGTCCCGCAGTTTTTACTCGCAAGTTTCGAACGCGCCTACATCACCGCACGCAACGTTATTCTATCTAGCAGCGCTTCGTTGCATCAATCTTACCAGAAAATTGGCTTGAGGTGCTCGATGGAGAGTTTTTCAACACAGCCGGATGATAGCCGCCGAACGTTCCCTGGGTCTGGGTGAGCTTTCCGATGAGTATCGCGCCGGAGTCTCGCAGACGGGTGACGCTCGTCGCGTCGTAACTGGTCTGTCGACTGCGCAAGATCGGCATCCCTACTTCGGTCGGTAAGTCAGCCGTTGCAATGAGGTCCTTAACACCGAACGGTATGCCATGGAGGGTGCCTGACCATTGCCCGGCAACCAACGCCTTGTCCGCACGGCGTGCGGCCACACGGGCATCTTCCGGGTTGATCGCGCAAATGCGCCTAGCCTTCCGTCGATCGCTGAAATGCGATCGAGAAACAGTTCGATGAGGTCCGCCGCTCGCATTTTGCCGGCATAGAGTGCCTTCGAGATTGTGCCGACATCCAACGGCATAACAGTCATCAGCAATTCTCCTCGGTCAATGTAATTTAATGAAGAGGTTTTCTAGCCGGCGTTGGCCACGCGTTTTCGATACAAACAATGTTTCTGATATCACCTTACCGCTAACTGTCGCCACCGTATCGGCTTACGTTGTTTCGCTTTCTTCTGGCGACTACAAATATGGAGGTGTGTCATGGGTGTTCTGCACGGATTGGACCTGCTCATTGCTGTTGAAGAACTGAAGACGTTGCAGTCTAAGCGAGTGCGCGCGGTCGATACACAAGACTGGGAACTCTATCGGTCATGCCATGCGGACGATTTTACGTCCTTTACGCTGGCGGAGCCGACGCAGGGCATTGACCTGGTGATAGAGGGAATGAAGGAAACTCTCCGTGGCGTCAGAAGCGCGCATCATGTAATGCTACCTGAGTTTTCCTTCGAGACCAAAACGCGCGCAACCGGCATATGGGTACTGCATGATCGGCTGTGGTGGAATCAGGATGGAGAAGAGCATTGGTTCGAAGGCTGGGGTCATTATAATGACGGGTACGAGCTCAGGAATGGGCAGTGGCTCTTTACCAGCCGGAGGATCACACGAAGCCGCATCGAACATTCCCCGGGTTCACGGCTTACACGTTGAAAGGCTGGCCTGTCGACACGGCACATCGCGCAGCGGACTGGTGTTGCAGCATCGACGATGCGCGAGATGCTGAAGCAGTTTGATCAGTCGGACCTGTCATGGTCAGCGCCGGTAGAGCTGGCCGATGCCGATCTGGAGACGCGGCATTACGGCCCACAGGGCAGCAAGCCTCGGTGCCGCTAGCTACCGGAGCCCGACGGGTCGGCGGTGCATCGCGAACTCAGGCCCAGGCATGTAACTGCAGGTTTTGTGGAAGGACATGCCGCCGAGCATACTGATGGCTATAAATATAGCCGGTTCTGCGATCTTTACCGCGGCTGGGAAGGCCGGCTGCCGGTTACCATGCGGCAGACGCATCTGGGTAGCGGCAAGCTGTTCATTTAATATGCCGGCGACAAGATCCGCAAACTTCGTCGAGTTTCTCATAAGCTGTGGATTGTGGGCCAGTGCGCGCGTAATAGCCTACACCATCAGGATGAACAACTTCCCGCTGATCCGGACTGAGTTCTTCGTTGTGCAGCGGCGGAGTCTCGCGGTAATCGACGCTTGGTACTTATCATTTCAGACTTCGGGATATTTCTGGTCTCGCCCTTGCTGCATTGTGCCCGCGCGGCGCTGCCGAACGCGGGCACAGTTTTAAAGGCTTCGGTCGAGTTGGTTTTCCCGTTTTTCTGGATAAGTTTAATTGCCCCAGGAGAAGCGAGCGCTAACACCGAACATGCGCGGTGCGCCGTACATGACACCGCCGTAACCGCTTGATGCATTCTGAGTGATGGAGTTGGCCCCCACCTTGTAGACTTTGTTAGTTACATTCGAGATGAATGCGCTCAAATCGATATCCTCCCCGGCTACCTTGGACCATGTCAGATTGAGGTTTATCAGGGTGTATCCCTCACCGATCGCATCCGGCTGCAGATAGTTTCCATCTGTGAAGGCGACGCTGCTCTGGTGAAACACATCGACGCCAAATCTGATCTTGCCGATCGACGCATCGAGCGGAAGTGTGTAACCGGCGCTACCAGTCATCTGGAACTTGGGCGTCACGGCAAAACGGTTGAGCGGGCAAAAGCCGATATTGGTCGGTGCGTTGGAATTGCAAGCGCCATTGGTTGGATTCATTAGCGTTGCGAGATCATAACCCTTCTTACTGAATTTGGCGTCGGTATAAGCAAAGTTATATCCAAGATCGAGCCCCGGAAGCGGTTGTATTTCACCCTCAAATTCGATCCCTTCTATCGTAGCTTTCGCGGTATTCGTCATCGCTGTCACGCCCTGTCCGCTACCGCCCGGATCGAGGAAATTGATCCGCTTTTGAATATTATTATACTTATCGTAGAAACCCGCGATGTTCATTCTCAGCGGGATAGTCCCCAGTTTGGTATTGACTTTCACGCCCAATTCCAGCGAATTGTCCGTCTCTGGGTCAAATTGCGAACTGGCAAATGTCGATATAATCGTATTTACTCCGCCTGGACGATAACCCTTGCGATAGCTGACATATGTGAAGATATCGCGATTGGCTTGATAGGAAACGCCGCCCTCATAGGTCACGACATTCCATTTGGACTTAAACTCCGTACAGGGCTGCGCCGGATTGCACAGTCCATGCACGTAGGCCAGGCTAATGAAATTCGTGTATGACGTGAGGCGATTTGATGACGCAAACGTATGGTTCCTGTCTTTGGTATAGCGAATGCCGCCATTCATCTTCAATCCAGGCACAAAAGAGGCTAAGTCAACTTCAGCTTGGGCATAGGCCGCGCGGCTGGTCGTGGTTTGACGCGAAAAATTGACAAATGTACTGGCACTACCGACTGTAGGGCCCAGGAAGGTTACTGACTCGTAGGGACCGACCGGCTTTTGGCGATCCATATACCCACCGATAGTCCAAGCTACGATGCCGGTTCGGCCGTTGACCTGTAATTCCTCGCTCAAGTGCTCAAGATCGCTGCGCGGAACGATGCGGCCGTATGAGTCAACGAGTGACTCGGGCGAACCATCATAATCGAAGCCTTTGAAATTTTTCGTATGGACATAACCGAGTATATTGCGAAGCGTGATGTCGGACGTAAGGTTCGCGGTCGTGATATTCGAGACGATAAGCTGCATGCGATCATTGAAGATGCCGGCATCTGGTCCGAGCTGGGTTGACCCATTCTGGACTATGCGTGGCCCACGTGCCTGCTGGGCAGCAAGCGCATTGGTCAGGATTTGAAGACGCGTCCCGCTGAATTTCGATGCGCGAAACGCATTGAATACGTTGCTGTTACCATTTTCCTTGGCGCGATTATACTGAACGATAAGCGTGTTATCCAGAGTGGAAGTCGGCCGTAGTGTTAATCCGGCCCGGATTACATTGTAATGGGTATCGTCAAGCATTCGGCCGGAGGTCAGATTTAGGGTATATCCGCCCACGCGTGCGCGCTCCCCGGCAACGCGCAGCAGAACCTTATCTTCGACGAGCGGAATATTAATGGCGCCTTCAAGCGTCTGACGGTCATAGTCGCCGACCGTCGCCTTCACGTACCCCTCAAAGCTATTGGTCGGTTTCTTCGGCTGCACCAAAACGGCGCCGCCATCGGTTACGCGACCAAATCTAACGCCCTGCGGGCCGCGAAGGACCTGCAGATTTTCGAGATCGAAGAAGCTGCCGGTTGAAAAATCGGCAACAATTGGAACCTCGGCAAAATAGGGCACCACTGCGGGGAATGAGTTGCCGAAACTGAAAGCCTGTCCACGAATGGCGTAGATGACGGCGCTACGATCGCCCGTAGTCCCGGTTGCGGTCACGCCTGGCGCCACCTGAGCGATGTTGATCGGCGAAAAGCTGCCATTCTTGCTCAGCGCTGCCTGATCGACAGCGGTGACGGCTATAGGCACAGACTGAAGATTTTCTGCCCGTCGGCGAGCCGTAACCACGATATCTTCGAAGCCCGAGTTACCTGTGGCCGGATTATCTGCTGAAGACGTTTCGTCTCCTTGGCGCGGCGTCTGCGCATGGGCTTGCGTCGACAACGCGGACGTCAATGCGGCGATAGACACAAAAAGTAGATGGTTTTTCACGTTCCGCATCCTCCCGTTCGTACTTTCTTTTGGCTCGAAATCGGTCGCGTTCCACCCACGACCTGAGTACAACCAAACGCTTGGTTGGTACGGTGGCTAAAGTGGCAGGGAGATTAAGTCAACCTATTTGTCAGGATACATGCGGTGAGGACGTTAAGGACATCCTCGATCCGATCGAATCACGCCGGCCAATTTATTCGTTAAGACGGCGGTATGTCAGGTTGCTGGCGTGCCTGGAAGTTGGCGTCAACCAGGCTCGCCTGCAGGCGGAAACGTCTCGATGAAATATGCTGTTCCTATTGAGATTGCTCTCTCAGCGTGCCCTGCATACCGTATGAGAGATTTTGGTCTATGTTTGGTTTCCGCCACGATGCCGTAACAAAGCCACCATGTGGCGGTCCGAGCGGTTAAGGTTGATCCGGCGGGGACAGGCCGACCAGCCAATATTCCAAAAGGGCCTCGACAACGAGCTCCTTGCTGAGCGTGGAACTATCATTGATGAGCCATCGAGCCGCATCGTCGAGTTGCGGTATCAACATGTCGAGGCGCAACTTTGCATAGGTTTCTCGTTCGGGGCCCCACCGCTTCAGATAATTGGGCATGGCATCTATGCACCTGCGCAAAAAGAGCATATTGTGGCGTTCCATCTCTGGTTCGATGGACAGGGCTTGGCGATGGACAGTGATGAGTTTCTTATGGCGCTCGGAAAAGTCGAGAGCATCTAGCAGCCACGCCTTGAGATCTTCCCGAGAGAGATTCTCGATGGCATCGATGCGGCGATAAAAGTCTAGCGCTTCCGCCAGCACCGTTGCTTCCATGATGTCCCGAAGCACATGCCACTTTCGTCCGAAATGCAGGTAGAATGTCGCCCTGCTTGCACCGGCGCGGGATGCTATGTCCTCAATCGTCGTTCCGGCATAGCCCTTGCGTATGAAGAGATGGCTCGCGGATTTCAGCAAAAGCTGAAGAGTTTCCTGCTTCTGAATGGCGCGGAGCGACTTTTTCCGCGGTGGAGTGGCCGGCGTGGCGGAAAGTTCCAGGATCCGAACGGTCATCGAATTCAAACTCCGAGGTAACTGGTATGCTTGCCATCTTTCAGACCATAGGGGTACAGAGATTTGCAGAAATGGACGCTAGCCGTCCGATGCATTGACTGCAAGCCCACAGGACGGCCTCATCCATCATAGGCAAGTGGGGTTCGTACGCGTTGCCATTAAGCACATCAAATGCCGTGCAGAAGCCGCGATCGAGCCGTCGGTCAGCAGGGTCGGCGACAGCTACGATCATGCTTTGGCCGAGACGATCAATGGCCTTTCCAAAGCAGAGGTGATCCACGGGCGAATACCGCGACGCAGCTTCGAAGCGGGCGCGTATGCCACGCTCGAATGGGTCGACCATCCCTGGCTGCTGAAACTCATCTCCAACATCCCGCCCGTCGAAGCCGAGGATCAATGTCATGCTGCCGCCGATACATCGATAGGACAGCTAACTCACAACCCGTCGCGCCTCCGGTAAACTCGGCGCGGTTCAGGCTGGCAAACGGAACGTATTTGGGAATGTAGGATCATGCTCAATATCTCAACGCCATCATATTGACTTGACTCTGGTTTAGTGCGTCCGCATGCTCATGTGAACTGGCCGCGACTTTATGGTTGAGGCGCAGATTGCCTGAATCGGTTCATGGGCGAAGCAGGGCGTTTTATGCGGTATTCGAGAGGACGACGTTGATGCGTTGGACCAATGGCTTCGATACGGCCGGGTACGGTGCCTTTGCAAGGACAAGAAATATGAACGCACAGCCAAATCGGGAGTCAACCAAAGGAAGGCCAATCGGTATCCCAAATGGCTATCATATGGGTTTTCAACACATCGGGATTTTGGGTTTGTTGGCCAGATAAGTTGTCTAGCGTCAACCCGAACACGTTCTGAGAAAGAAGCTTGCCCTCACTCGGTTGAGATTGTGCATGATGATGAGATCATTTGATAAGTGACGATGTAGAAGAGGATTCACGATATGCCGCGCGGAATACAGACCCATGTTGCATTTTACGTCAAGGATCTGGATGAGACGGTCAAGAAAT
>Ga0207640_10000459_pt1 | contig 24875 bp, 25 predicted proteins | sample KBSCornC42_FD_184300 | JGI IMG/M metagenome (GOLD analysis project Ga0207640, IMG submission 184300) | Corn rhizosphere microbial communities from Kellogg Biological Station, Michigan, USA - KBS Corn C4-2 (SPAdes) (version 2) | ecosystem: Host-associated > Plants > Roots > Rhizosphere > Soil ... | reverse complement strand
CGTCGTCGGCGACGATCTCTACGGCGGCACGTATCGTCTCTTCTCCCGCGTCTACGCGCGCTACGGCGTCGAGTTCACCTACGTCGACATGAGCGATATCGCCGCCGTCCGCGCGGCGATCAAGCCGAATACCAAGCTGTTCTGGCTCGAGACGCCTACGAACCCGCTGCTCAAACTCGTCGATATCGCGGCCATCTGCGCGCTGCGCGGCCCGGGCCGGTACGTCGCCGTCGACAACACGTTCGCCTCGCCCTACTTCCAGCAGCCGCTCGCGCTCGGCGCCGACGTCGTGGTCCACTCGACGACGAAGTACATCGGCGGGCACAGCGATGCGGTCGGCGGCATCGCCATCACGAACGATCCGGCGATCCACGAATCGCTCAAGTTCCATCAGAACGCGGTCGGCGGCGTGCCGAGCCCGAACGACGCGTTCCTCACCATGCGCGGCGCCAAGACGCTGGCGCTGCGGATGCGCGAGCACGCGCACAACGCCCAGATCGTCGCCGAATTCCTCGAGGGCCACGACGAGATCGCCAAGGTCTACTACCCGGGATTGCCCAGCCATCCGCAGCACGAACTCGCGACGCGGCAGATGAGCGGCTTCGGAGGCATGGTCTCGTTCGTCCTCGCCGGTCCGCAAGAACGCGCGCTGGACTTCGCGCATCGCATGAAGTACTTCAGCCTGGCGGAGTCGCTGGGCGGCATCGAGTCGCTGATCTGCCATCCCGCGCGGATGACGCACGGATCGATCCCGAAGGAAGAACGCGAACGTCGCGGCGTGACCGACGGCCTTCTGCGCCTCTCGGTCGGCATCGAGGATGCGGACGATCTGGTCGCCGACCTCAAGGCCGCGATCGAATCCACCGTCCTCGCGAAGCGTTAGGCTAGAGCCGCCCGATCGGATAGCGGACGGCGGTGACGTCGCTCATCGCGGCTCTGGCTTCGTCCTCGGTCAGTTCGCCCAGTCGGCCGCGGATCGAGATCGTGACGCCGCGCAAGCCGTCGAACCACGTCACCTGATAGATGCGCATGGAGTCGAACCCGCTGCCGGACGTGACCGCCATGAAGTACGCCGGCATCCCGTTCTTGAGCGCGAACTGCTTCTTCGAACTGATGAACACGCCGTCGATCTGCTCGCGCAGCGTGTTCTCGACGAACGTCTCGTACTGCGTCATGTCCTTGCCGTCGTACGGCTCGAACGAGATCTGCATCGTCCGCATGTTCGGCTGGCGCGGGAACTTCAGCCATACCGCGACCGTGGTCGGGCCCTCGAGCTTCGTCGAGTCGACCTGCTGCCGCGCGACGAGATAGTAATCCGCCGGCGCTTCGAAATGCATCGCCGGATCGTCGTACGCGTGCGGGTCGAAGGACGGCGTCGCGACCGGCGCCGGCGTGACGGCGAGCAGGACGAGCGCGAGCAGCGGGGCCAGAGCGGATTTCATGCGGTCTCCAAGACGTTCGAGAGGGCGGGCAGCGAGATGGCGTAGCGGTAGCCGACGTTGCGATGGTCGTCGTCGAACTCCTCGTGCCGGACGGAAAGGCCGAGGCCCTCGATCGCCCGGGCCATCTCCCGGGCGCCGACGTCCAGTCCGTACTCGTCCTTGCGACCGCAGTCGAGGTAACGCAGCCGCAGACGGCCGAGTTCCGCCGCCCGGGCCGGTGCCTCTTCCACCGGATCGAACGCGAACCACCGCTGGAAGATCCCCTCATCGATGGCGCCCGTCTTCCGGTCCCACGGCAGGTCGAGATCGAACGCGGCCGCGCTGCGCGGCGAGTACGCGGCGGTGTAGCCCAGCATCTCGATCGTCGAGAACTCGGCCGAACCGCGCTTGTGCTTGCCCTCGAACGCGCTCACGAACGCCGCGATGTCGTATCCGTAGGCATCGAGCGTGCGCGAGGCCGGCGCGAACGACGCCGGGTAGGCGAGGCGGAAATACGCATCGCCGCTGTGCGACGCGAAGGCCGCGAAGGTTCCCGGAAAGCGCATCGAGAGATGCATGGCACCGAATCCGCCCGACGACTTTCCGGCGACGGCGCGCCCGCCCTCCGCGGCGATGGTGCGGTAGTTCGCATCGACGTGCGCGACGACGTCGCGCGCGACGTAGGTCGCGTAATCGCCGTTATGGATGGAATCGACGAACTGCGAACCGCCCAAGCGCGTGAACCCGTCGACCAGGATCACGATCGCGGGCCGCATCGCACCGTCGGCGATCAGACGATCCGCCCACTGCACGACGCTCGTCTCCCAGGCGCGCCCGCCGATCCCGCCGGCCGCATTGCCGGTGTAGCCGTGCAAGATGTAGATCGCCGGATAGCGCTTCGAACCGCCGTCGTCGTAACCCGGCGGCAGATATGCGACGACCGGGCGGTTCGACGGGTCGCCCAGGGCGTTATCCGCGAGCGCCGGACTCTCGACGAACGTGATACGCAAATCTCCGCGCAGACCGAGCATCCGCGCGTAGGGCGAAACCGAGGAGGGCATGAAACTGCGGTTCCATGCAACGGGCTATCGGCCTGCGCGGCGCCGTCGCCGTCAACGTCATCACGATGGTCGGCATCGGACCGCTCGTCACCATCCCGCTCGTGCTCTCCGCGCTCAACGGGCCGCTCGCGCTGATCGGCTGGATCGCGGGCGCCGTCGTCGCGCTCTGCGACGGTCTGGTGTGGGCGGAACTCGGCTCGCGCTATCCGGGCTCGGGCGGCACCTACGTCTTTCTGCGCGAGGTCTTCGGAGCGCAGACGTGGGGGCGGCTCTTCGCCTTTCTCTTCAACTGGCAGTTCCTGTTGTTCGCGCCGTGTCTGCTCGCCAGCGGCTACATCGGATTCGCGAACTACGCCGGCTATCTGTGGCCGCAGGCGGCGGACTCGTGGTGGGTCTCGCACGGCGTCGCGGCGCTGGTCGCGATCGCCACCATCGCCCTGCTCTACCGCAGCACCGGCCGGGTCGCCAAGCTCGGCGTGGCGCTCGCCATCTGCGCGGTCGGAACGCTGCTGCTGGTCATCGCCGCGTCGTTTCCGCACGCCGATCTTCACCGCGCGTTCGCGCTTGCGGCGCCGGTGCGCTTCGACTGGAGTTTCCTGGCCGGCTTCGGCGCGGCCCTCTACATCACGCTCTACGACTATACGGGCTACGGCGATGCGGCGCTCCTCGGCGACGAAGTGCGCGAGCCCGCGCGCACCGTACCGCGCGCGATCGTCCTCTCGATCGTGCTGGTCGCCGTGCTCTATTTCGCGCTGCAGCTCGGCGTGCTCGGCGCGGTGCCGTGGCAGTCGCTCGTCGGCGCGGGCGGCGCGGCGGCGCCCGCTTCGGCGCAATACGTCGCGTCGACCATCGTCGCGAACGCCTGGGGGTATTGGCCCGCGGCGATCGTCACGCTGCTCGTGCTCGCGACGGCGTTCGCATCCGTCTACGGCAACCTCCTCGGCTTCTCGCGCATCCCGTACGCGGCCGCGCGCGACGGCGAGTTCCCGGCGATCTTCGCGCGCCTGCATCCGACCAAGGACATCCCGCACGTCGCGCTGCTCGCGATCGGTGCGCTCTCCATCGTCGCCTGCGCGTTCACGCTCGACCAGGTCATCGCGTTCCTCACCGCCGGCATCGTGCTGGTGCAGGGCGTCATGCAGATCGTCGCGCTGGGCGTCGTGCGCGCTCGCGGCGAGCGCGCGCCGTTCCGCATGCCGCTCTATCCGCTGCCGGCGCTGGTCGCGCTCGCCGGATGGACGCTCGCCTTCTTCTTCACCGGTCCGACGGCGATCGCGCTCGGCCTGGCATGGCTCGCCCTGGGAGCGATCGCGTTCCTCATCTTCGCCAAGGGCAAGCGCTGGTGGCCGTTCGTCGCCATCGCCCTGCTCGCGATCGCGAGTACGACGCACGCGTCGGCCGCCCAGACGTGGAAGACGTGGACCGACAGCAAGATCGTCCAACTCGACGGCTATCCGGCGTTCGCGATCGGCGGGCGGCCGACGTTCGTCAGCGGTGCGGCCTTCTTCTACGAGCGCATGCGCGCGGACGATTGGGCGCGCGCGATCGCCGCATACGCCGCGACGGGCATCGACACGATCGATCTGTACGTCCCCTGGAACTGGCACGAAGTCGCCGATGGCCGGTTCGACTTCGACGGCACGACCGATCCGGCGCGCGATCTGCGCAGGCTGATGGCCCTGCTCCACGCGGCGCACATGCACGTCATCCTCCGTCCCGGTCCGGTCGTCCGCAACGAGTGGCGCAACGGCGGTTACCCCGCCTGGCTGCTGCGGCGGCCCGAATACGCCATGCCGCTCCACGACGTCCTCGAAGGCCGCTATCCGGCGACGGCGACCCTGCAGAACGCGCACGCCGATGCGGCCGCCGCCGAATGGCTGCACAACGCGACGCACCTCCGGTACGCGACGAGGTGGCTGCGGACCGTCCTGCGCGTCGTAGAGCCGTGGTCGCACGACGTCGTGGCGATCGCGCTCGACGACGATCAGGGCGCCTACATCGACAACGATACGTGGCCCGCACCGCACTGGCATGCCTATATGGATCGTCTCGAGCACGCGGTGCAGGCGGTGGTCGGAACGCGCGTGCCCCTCTTCATCAACACCTATCAGATGAAGGTGACCGCATCGGCGCCCGTCTGGGCGTGGGGCAACTGGTATCAGAGCGACGCATATGCGATCGGCGACCACGACCTCGCGCAATTGGCGTTCTCGACCGCGCTCCTCCAGACGCAGCCCCGCCGCCCCGTCATGATCAGCGAGTTCCAGGCCGGCTGGCTGCAGGGCGCGGACGAAGTCGCGCCGCGTCCGGCCGATCCGGGCAACACGACGCTCGCATTGCACGAGATGTTCCAACTCGGCGCGAAGGGCATCGTCGATTTCCCGCTCCAGGACACCCTCGATCCGGCCGGCTGGCAGGCGCCCTGGGCGAATCGCCTCTACGCGTGGGATGCGGCTCTCGCGCAGGACCTCGCTGCGAGTCCGCGGTTCGCGCCGACGGCCGCGGCATACCGGTTCTTCCGCGCCTATCGAACGTATCTCGGCGGCCTGCATCCGCGCGTCGATGCCGCCATCGCCTGGATGCCGAGCGCGTACGACGACGTCTGGATGACGAACGCGCGCATCTACGCCATCGCCGCCCGGACCATCGCGATCCAGCAGCGATGCCGCGCGCTCTCGCTGACGTGTTCGTTCGTCGATCTTCGCTATGCCGATCCGGCGCAGCTGGAGCACGTACGCGTCCTGATCGTCCCGCCGCTCGGCCTCCCGTATCGCTACGTCGCGCGCGCGGAGCGCGTTCTGGCCCGATTCCGGAACGGCGGCGGTACGGTCGTCGGCGATGCCGATCGCGCGCGCGCGCTGGTCGCCCCGGCGAACGGAGGCATCGTCGACAGCGCCCTGCTCGTCACTGCGGACGGGCGCTCGGGCGTCCTGGACGTCATCAATCCGAGTTCGGACCTGCGTTCGATTCCGGCGACGGAACTGAACCTCGGCCGGCGTTCCGTCCGGTTGCCGCACTTCGCCATCCTCCCCCGCGGCGCGGCCGACATGTTCCTCGGCGACGTTCCGCGTCCCGAGAACTTTGCGACGTCGTTCTCCGCCGGGAACCGCGTCGTCCACGACGCAAGTCCGACGTTCCGACTCGCCAACCGTATCCTGGACGTCGCCGTCTCCCCCGATGCGGGCGCCGAGTCGATGTCGCTCGTCGTCGCCGATGCGCCCGATCGGAATGCGTTTACGACCATCGGCGCGCTCCGCGACGACGTCCAATCGCCGCCCACGCCGTCGCCGCGCGACTACATCGCGAAATACACGCATCCGATCGAGACCGGGACCTTCAACCGCCACTATGCGTGTGCGCCGGCTTCGACGGCGCTCCTCACGACGTTGCGATGCACGTACGACGCACCGGATCTCGGGCCGACGACCGTCCGCTTCGAAAAGACCTACGCGCTCGCACAAGGATCACGGGAGCTGACCGTCACCCTCACGGCCTCGGCTCCGGCCGTCTCGCTCTCGGCGATCACGGAGGATGCGGATCTGCTCCAGGTCCTCGTCGACCCCGGTCCCGGCATCGCGGCGGCGATCGAACGCAAGCCCGGCTACCGTCTGCTGCGCGTGACGTACCCCGCCGGCACGCCCGTCACGATCCGCTTCGTCGTACCAGGACCGGCGCCGCAGCCCGCGAACCCGCGGTAGTCGCCCGGGGAAGTGGCGGAATGGCAGACGCAACCGCCTCAAAAGCGGTCGAGGCAACTCATGTGGGTTCGAGTCCCACCTTCCCTACCAGTCCGGGCATTGCGTTACCCCGCCTTCGTGCCGATACTGTACAGGTGAGCGAGATGCGCGCGTGAGCGCCCCGATGACCTACACGGCCGACGAGTTCGGCCGCGAATCCCAGTACATCGAGACGCTCATCTGGGAGTCGCTCTGCATCGAACGCGATCAGCGCGTCCTCTTCTGCGGCTACGGCCCGGACGCCGAATGGGTGCGGCGGGCGATCCGGGCGGGCGCGACCGTTCACGTCATCGAACATCGCGACGCCTCCATCCGGCGCTTCGGCACGCTCGACGCCACCCTGGTGCGCGGCAGCACGTCGGTGATCCCCGCCAAAGAGAACGCCTACGACGTGGCCGTCTCGTTCCACTATCTGCACGAGACCGACCCGTTCTTCCACGGGCAGATCGTCTCCGAACTCGCGCGCGTCGCCAAACGCGTCGCGATCGTCGAACCTTCTCCGCCCTCCGATCCGCTGGGCAAGCGCATCGCGCTGCTCTACTCGCAGGCCAAGCGCGAACTCGGCCAGTTCGAATACTACCAGCCGATCGAATACTGGAAGCGGCTGCTGCAGGCGGTCAAAGCCGAAGTCGTCCAGCACGTGTTCGCGTTTTCGAAAGTGCCGCCGGCCGAATACCTCGCCGATACGATCGCGCTCTTGCTCGACACGATGGAAGTCGAGGAAGTGCCCGCGCATTACCTCGAGGAATTGCGCGAGATCGCGCGCCGTCCCGGCGCGAAGCTCTTGCCGCAGGCGCGCTTCGTCCTGATCGGAGCGACGGTGGGTAGCGTTCCGGCGCCGCACTTCTCCAAGCGCGTCACGCCGCCGCCGGCGCCGAAGGTCGCGCCGCAGCAGCCCGCTGCGGTCGTCCCCGTGCAGCGGCAGCAGCCCGCCGAGAAACCGGTCACGCGCGAATCGGGCTACGAGTTCCCGCCGGTCGATCCGCCGTCCAACGAACCGCCGCCGGCGTTCGTCCCCGGCCTGCCGTTCGGTGCGCCCGCTCCGCCGACGACGCCGCCGATCGAATCGCCCGCGCCGCCGCCCGCTTCGACCCCGCCGTTCGGCGCGCCGTTCGCGATCCCGGAGATCGAGCCGGCGGGCGGATGGCAATGGGAGCCGCCCGAAGGCGGCGGCGACGGCCCGCCGGGATTTTCTTAAGCGCCGAGCGACTTCGCGAGGGCGCGCACGGCGATCGCCGCGGCGCGCACGGCCGCCGTCGCCTGCGGCAGACAGAGCATCCGCGCGCTCACTTCGATCGACCGGCGCACGCGTAGCATCCGCGCGACGAGCGGTTCCATCCGGGCCGGGATGCGCGCGAGTTCGTCGTTATAGCCTTGCAGGCGTTCGAGATCGAGCACCAGTTGGGCGCGCTGCAGCGTCTCGGTGCGCGCGAGCACCACGCGCAAGGGTCCAAGTGCAAGGAACGGCGCGACGAGCATCAGCACCACCCCGGACCCGACCAGCGTCCAGAGCGCGATCCACGCGACGCCGGCGGGAGTCACCCTAGGCCGCGGACTCGGATCCGCCGCCGCTGGAGGGCGGCGGGGTCGACGGCGCGCTCGACGAGGTGGACGTCTCCGCCTTGCTGCGCGAGTCGGTGACGTAGAATCCGGAACCGTTGAAGATGATCGGCGCGGGATTGAAGACGCGCTTCATCTCGCCGCCGCACTCGGCGCACGGCGCGTCGTACGCATCGTCGAAGCCGTGACGGACTTCCGTCACGTGCCGGCATGTGGCGCACTGGTAGTCGTAGAGCGGCATATCGTGCTTGAGTATACGGACCCCGGCAGACCGGCGTCAACGACAGCCGGCGGCCCGGCCGGTCTAGAGGTCGGCCAGGCAGGCGTCGGGAGCGCGGTGATACTCGACCAGGCCTCGGAAGACGACCAGCGAGTGCTCCAGAGCGGCGTTGAGCTTGCGGCCGTTCCGCACCTTATCCAGCCATGCGCCGGCTCGGCCGTGGTAGGCCGGATAGTCGATCCGGACGTGGACCTTCGATCGCGAGGTCTTGCGCTCGATGCGGAAATCCAGGCGCCGGCGTACCGAATAGAGCCCGACCAGCGAGAGGTGGAAGTTCCCGATCAGGGCGTCGACCTCGTAATGCTGCTCTTCCTCACCCGGAATCGAGGAGCGGACGATGATCTCGCTGCCGACCTGGAGCGGGCGGCGCGGATCGGCGAGACGCGCGCTGCGTAAGAACCCCAGCCACAGGGGCCATTTCTCGACCTCGGCGATGAGGGCGAAGGCGTCCTCGGCACTGGTCTCGATCTCGAGGGAATCGGCCAACATAGCCATCTTGGGCTCTTCGCGGCCCCACTAATAGTGCCTGCCGGCACCGTCACCCCTAGGCCTTGGGGAGGGCCACGTCCCCCGAGCCGACGGACGTGGCGAAGGCCACCAGGGTCTTCACCCCCACCGGCAGGGCCGCTTCGTCCAGTTGGAACTGCGAAGAATGCGCCGGGGCGTGGCCCGAGACTTCGCTGATCACCCCGAGGCGCACGTGCACGCCGGGGACGACGCGCGCGAAATAGGCGAAGTCCTCGGCGCCCATCGTCGGCGGCGGGCTGTGCACGTCCAGACCCGAGTGCGCGCGCATGTAGTCGCGGAAGTTCGATGCGAGCGTCTCGTCGTTGACGACCGGCGGGTACCCGTAGAGGACGTCGAGATGCGCGGTCACGCCGTACGCGGCGGCGACGCCGTCCAGGATGCGCCGCGCGCGGGCTTCGAGGCCGTCGCGGATCTGCGGATCGTGCGCGCGAAACGTCCCGGTCATCTTCACTTCGTCCGCGATGACGTTGTTCCGAAAGCCGCCTTCGATCGTACCGATGGTGACGACCACGGATTTGAGCGGATCGGTCTCGCGCGCCGCGATGTTCTGCAGCGCGAGTATCATCGCGGCCGTCGCCGGAATCGCATCGGCAGCGGTATGCGGATAGGCGCCGTGCCCGCCCTTGCCTTTGACCGTGATGCGGATCTCGTCGGCCGATGCGTTGACCGGGCCCGGCGTGATGCCGATCTGACCGGGCGCGAGCCGCGAGTCGACGTGCAGCATCGCGACCGCCTCGACCTTCGGATCGTCGAGCGCGCCCTCGGCGATCATCGGCTCCGCGCCGCCCGGGCCTTCCTCGGCGGGCTGGAAGAGCAGCACGACCGTTCCGCAGAGATCGCCGCGCATGCCCGCCAGGATGCGCGCCGCGCCCATCAGCATCGCCGTGTGCGCGTCGTGTCCGCAGGCGTGCATCTTGCCCGGAACTTCCGAAGCGAACGGCAGGCCCGTCTTCTCGGTGAGCGGCAGGGCATCCATATCGGCCCGCAGCGCGACGACCTTGCCCGGCTTTCCGCCGCGGATCACGCCGACGACGCCGGTCGTCGCGATCCGCCGGTGCTCGATGCCGAGGCGGTCGAGTTCGCCTTCCACCAGCGCCGCCGTGCGCTCTTCTTCCATGCCGAGTTCGGGATGGCGGTGGATGTCGCGCCGCAGTTCGACGACGCGCGCGACGATGTCGGGTGTGGGCTCGAGGATCATAGGTGTCGAGGTGCGTCGCCCTCGCGGGCGAACCCTCCACCGTAGCAATGCTCTCGCCCGACGTCGCGCTCGCCCTTCTCGTCAATCGCACCGGCCAGGCGTACTCCACCATGCCGCCGGCGTATATCGCCTATACCGAGCGCACCCACATCACCGCATCGATCGGCCGCTCGCAGGACATCAATCGCAGCGTCGTGGTCCGCAACGCCGATAACTTCGCGGTGATGAAGGATCTGCCCAACGGCAGCGAGCGGACGGGCCAGGCCTTCCCGATCATCCCGTACTTCGATCCGCTCGGCAGTTTCGGGTTCAGCTACTTCGCGAACCTCAAACTCGTGACGATCACGCTCGATCGCAAAGACGCCTTCTTCTACCAGATCCCGCAGCCCGACCCGAACGCATCGCTCACGGTGCCGTACTTCGCGTACTTCGCACCGGCGTACGCACCGGACTCCACCGAGAGCGCGCCGCACTTCGTCGTCGAACCGACGTCGCGGCTGCCGGGCGCGACGTTCTACCCCGGCGACATCGTCGTCGATCCTGCGTCGAAACTGCCCTCGCATATCGAGATGCGCGAGAGCGGTTCCGATATGACGATCGCGCTCGACTACAAGATGCTGCAGGGGCATTGGACGGTCGTGCACGGCGTCTTCAGCGCGACCGAACACGTGCTGATCCTCGGCACGTTCAAAGTGGTCGCCGACGTCTCGTACGACGACATCACGTTCCCGACGAGCGTATCCGACCCGCGCCTCTCCGGAACGCCCACGCCGAAGCCGTGACGACGGGCGTTCCGCATCTCCGAGCGCTCTGGGAACGCGCGCGCGCGGAACGATCCGGGGCGAAGTCGGACGCGACGGCCTGGGAGCGCGACACGACGGCCATCTACGGTCTCGGCTTGAACCTCGCGGAGACGTTCGCCTATCTCTACAATGACGCGGAGACGTTCGAGCGGTTCGAAGCGTGGGTCTTGGAGCGCAACGGCGGGGCGATAGCGCCGGCGCGCGCCGAACGCATCAACGCCGCGATCGAAGGCCGGTTCGCGCCCGCGCAGATCGAAGCGGGTCCGCCACCCCTCGATGCGCGCGATCTCGCGCATTTCGACGAGCACGGCTACGTCATCGTCCGCTCCGCCGTTCCGGCGGAGGATGCGGCGAACGCGGAGCGGGCGATCTGGGAGTTCGTGCGCGCCGATCCGGACGATCCCGAGACGTGGTACGGCGACGCGCACGGGCACAGCATTTGGATCCCTCTGCTCCGTCACGAAGCGGTGGTGAAGAACCGGTCGGCCGGCAAGATCGCCCGCGCGTTCGCGCAGCTGTGGGGACGCGACGACCTATGGACGACGGTCGATCAATGCGGCTTCAACCCGCCCGAGCGCGCCGGCTGGCAGTTCCCCGGCCCGCATCTGCATTGGGACGTGAGCCTCGCTCCGCCGATCCCGTTCGGCTTGCACGGGGTCTTGTATCTGACCGACACGCCGGAGGAGCAAGGCGCGTTCACCTGCGTTCCCGGATTCCATCGCCGCGCGGAGACGTGGCTCGCATCGCTCGGTCCGGGCGCGGATCCGCGCGCATTCGATATCGCGACGCTGGGCCCCAAGCACATCGCCGCGAACGCCGGCGACTTCATCATCTGGCACGACGCCCTGCCGCACGGCAGCAGCCCCAACCGCGGCACCCGCCCCCGCATCGTCCAATACATCGCGATGTCCCCCGCCATCCCCGACACCCGCCCCTGGATCTGACGTAGCCACCGAAATGCGTGCCATGTCACTCTGAAGGGCACGAAAGCGTCAGCTGTGTCACCCTGAGGAGCGCGAAAGCGTCTGCTGTGTCGCCCTGAGGAGCGCGAAGCGCGTCTCGAAGGGCGCGCACACACGTGCTTCGAGACGGCCTTCGGCCTCCTCAGCATGACACAAGACGCCATTCACAAAGGGCCCCGGTCATTCGACCGGGGCCTTTCATAATGGCGGCCGCTCTCGCCCATCCAGGGCTTCGCGGCACTTGCCCCATCCTGGGGCTTCGGAGAGGGAGAGATTCGAACTCTCGGAACGCCAAAGTCGGCCGTACCGGCCGCCTTCGGAGACGCTGAATTTTACCGCTCCGCGGCTGCGCCGCTCCGCTGATGAGCGTTCCGAGAGTTCGAAGCCGACCGCTTCGACATTTACAAAGGGCCCCGGTCATACGACCGGAGCCCTTTGTAAATGGCGGAGAGGGAGAGATTCGAACTCTCGGAACGCTCATCACGTTCGTCCGCTTTCGAGGCGGGTGCCATAAACCACTCGACCACCTCTCCGTCGGCGATTTTATACTGCGGGGGTGCGGGACCCTCCGACTTAGGTCAGCGGCGGGCGCGAAAGAAGCGGCGGAGTTGTTGGGCGGCTTCTTCTTCGAGAACGCCGGCGGTGACGTCGATGCGGTGATTGGTCAGCGGCGAACGGAGCAGGTCGAAGGCGCCCCCGTCGGCACCGCCCTTCGGATCGGGCGCGCCGTACACCACCCGCTTCACCCGCGCGGCCAGGATCGCGCCCGCGCACATCACGCACGGCTCCTTGGAGATGTAGAGCGTCGCGTCGGCGAGGCGCCAGACGCCGAGCCGGGCCGTCGCTTCGCGCAGTGCGAGCATCTCGGCGTGCGCGGTCGCGTCCGGGCGGAGTTCTTTCTCGTTGCAAGTCTCGACGATCAGGTCGCCGCTCACCAGGACGGCGCCGATCGGGACGTCGCCCTGCGCTTCGGCGCGCGCGGCGAGTTCGAGCGTCCGTCGCAGGTAGCGCTCGTCATCGCGTTCGTTCATGGTGATGTGTGCGGTGATATGGTGCGCCCGGAGGGATTCGAACCCCCGGTCTCAGCCTTCGGAGGGCCGCGCGTTATCCAGCTACGCTACGGGCGCATGCCATATCAGCGAGGGGTCTCGGGGGATTGCCCCGCGCTCGGGATGTGCTTGAACAGATCGAGCTTGTGATCGACCAGGCCCCGGTAGAATTTCCGGACGCAGTCCGGGTGGCCGAAGAAATAGGTCCGCGCATATGCCAGATCGTCCCCCGACGAATCGGGGACGTAGTGGGAGATCTCGATCTCTTCCATTTGCGTCCGGTCGACCGGATGCGGACAGAAGTCGCACGGAATGCTGGACATTTCTACCTCGAATGTCGGGCCGGCCGCCTCGCGACGGCCGGCCCCGAAAAACCTGACTCGGGGGTGATTTGAACACCCGACCAAGGGCTTATGAGTCCCCTGCTCTACCGCTGAGCTACCGAGCCGCGGTGCCGCCGAACGTGTATTCGACATCGCATAATAACAGAACTCCCAGCGAGGTTTCAACCCGCTCGGTCGCCAAGCGCCCGCCTTATGAAGATCCGGGTGCCCGCTCTCCTAATGACGGCGGCTCTGTCCGCTATTCTCGCTCCCGCGCCGGCCAAGGCCGAAGACGCGGCCGTCCTGATGATCAAGCACGCCGTCTTCGCCGGCTGGCAGCTCGGCGACGGCAAGGTCAAATCGCTGACCTTCAAGCGATCCGTGGCCGACAAGGACGGCAAGCTCGCCTATGCCGGAGCCGAAGCGCACAGCGGCATGCTCTATCGCAAAGACGACATCTCCAGCGACGGTACGGCCGGCTCGAACGGATTCACCGGCAATCTCTTGTGGGAGAGCCACGAGAACGGGTTCACCACCCCCGTCATCGGCGATGCGTCGGGATACTATCTCGCGCTCGACGCTTTCCTCGCCGAAGGGACGCCGCAACTGCCGGCGGTCAACAACGGCACCGACACGATCGACGGCAAGCCCGTCGACATCGTCAACGTGACGATGCAAGGCGCGAAGGCGATGAACATCTACGTCGATTCCGCGACGGGCGCCTACCTCAAAGTCGTGATCGATCCGGGCGGCGATTACGAGACGACCATCGACAAGATCCGCTACGCGACCGTCGGGAACAAGAAGTTCGTCAGTTCGCTCCGCTACGACGATGGCTCGACCGTCACGTACTCCGATTTCAAGGTCAACGCGCCGGTCGGCAACGATCTGCTCCACCCGCCCGCACCGAGCGCGACGTGGGCTTTCACCAACGATAAGCCCTTTAAGGTCAAGGTGACGCAGCAGAACGTCTCGTTCGACGCCACCGTCAACGGCGTGAAGGGGCGCTTCCTCTTCGACACCGGCGCGGACGGCATTCTCGTCACCCAGGCCTTCGCGCGAGCGGTCAACGCGAAGACCTTCAGCCATACGCAGACGTACGGCATCGGCGGCGAAGGCGCGACCAAGACCGACCTGATGAAGGTCGACACCATCCAGATCGGCGGCAACACGCTCTCGAACGTCGTGATCTCGTCGAACAAGGCGCAGTTCCGCGACGAGGACGGGACGCCGCTCGATGGGTTGATCGGTTTCGGTCTGCTCGGCGGCGCAGTCGTCGAACTCAGCACGTCGGATCAGACGATGACCATCCACGATCCGATGACCTCGCTCGATCCCTTCGCCGGGGTCGTGGTCTCCCCGGACCTGTCGTCGGGAACGCCCGTCATCCCGATGAAGATGAACGGCACCGTCGACGTGAGCGCGACGCTGGACATGGGCGACGAGTTCCAAGTGCTCTTCCCGCACGATCTTCCCGCCAAGACCGGCATGAAGTTCTTCGTCGATAATTCGTCCGCCGCGTCGCATATCGAGTTCTCGGGCGTCAACGGCACCGAGGTAGACGAGTGCGGCGACCTCGATTCGCTCGCGGTCGGTCCGATCGTCTACGGTCCGTTCCCGGGCTGCACGTCGTTCTCGATGACGGGCCGCGACATCATCGTGGGCTACGACCTGCTCAAGAATTTCGACTTCGTCTTCGCCTATCCGCAAGGCAAGATGATCATGAATCCGCACAGGCAGTAGGTCGACGTGAAGCATCCGATCGCGCTCGTACTGGCGCTCGCCCTCCTCTCGTCGGCCCTCGGCTCGACCGCCCCGGCTCGCGCGGACGACGCCGCATCGCTCCTGGCGAAGCATCGGACGTACGTCGGCTGGCAGTTCGGCGACGGCACCCTCACCTCGCTCAAAGCGAAGGGCAAGATCACGACGACCAAGGACGGCAAGACGGAGACCTATCGCGACGTCACCGTCCTGCGCCTCGGCATCCTCTCGCGCACGACGTTGCACGATCCGAAGACGGATCGCTCCGAGGAGAGCGGCTTTACCGGGAATCTCTTCTGGCAGTCCGACGACAACGGCTTCAAGTCGCCGGTCCTCGGCGACGCGCAGAAACTCGCGATCGATCAAGACATGATCTTCAACGAAGTTACGACGGCGATGCCGGGCGTGCTTCGCGGGAACGAGACGATCGACGGGACGCCCTGCACGATCGTCCGCATCAGCCCGCAGAACGCCTTTGCGATGGATCTCTACGTCGACCCGAGCACGGGCGCATACAAGCGCGTCGTCATCGACCCCGACGGCGCGAACCAGACCGTGCTCGACATCCTCGCCTATGCCCCGGCGTCGCCCGGAAAACTTGTCGCTTCCAAATACGCGCGGAAGAACAGCACGAGGACGCTCGAGTTCACGAGCATCGAGGGTAACGCTCCCGTGGCGCCGGCCGCCTTGCATCCGCCCGACCAAGTGGCATCGTGGACGTTCGCGAACGGCAAACCGTTCCCGGTGACGATCACCGACGATCGCGTCTATTTCGAAGCGACCGTCAACGGCACCAAGGGCAAGTTCATCCTCGACACGGGCAACGGCATCGGCATGGTCTTCACCAAGAAGTTCGCCGATCGGGCGAATCTCAAAGAGATCGAGAAGGGCGTCGGCTACGGCATCGGCGGCGCGAATACGACCCACTACGCGAAGGTCGACGCCTTCGTCGTGGGCGGGAACACGCTCTCCAACGTCATAGCGCACTACTCCGACTTCGGCAACCTGGACGCCGATGGGATCATCGGCTATACGCTGCTGGCCGGCGTCATCTCTCGCTTGAGCTTCAGCGAGCGGACGCTCACGATCGAGGATCCGTCCACGGACATCTCTGCCGTGCAAGGCATCCACACGGTCGTCGACCTCTCGAGCGGTCAGCCGACCTTACCGATGAAGCTCGACAAGACCATCGACGTCAACGCGACGCTCGATTCAGGCAATCCGCTCTACGTGCTCTTCGGTCAGGACATCATCTACAAGTACGGCGTCCGTATGGTCCGCGGCGAGTTGCTGGCCGGCGGCGTCGGCGGCTACGAAGTGGAGGAGTGCGGGCACATCGACGACCTTTCGATCGGGCCGATCGACTTCCAGACGCCCTCGGCGTGCGTCTCGCCGGCCTTCACCGGACGGGACGTGCTCGTAGGATTCGCGTTCATGAAGAACTTCGATTTCGTCTTCGACTATCCGCACTCGGCGATGGTCGTAACGCCGATCGAACGATAAGGAAGAGCGCCGCTTTCGCGACGCTCTTCTCCAGATCTGCGGTCGGAGGGACTCGAACCCCCAACCTACAAGTTCGTAGCCTGTTGCTCTATCCAATTGAGCTACGACCGCAAATACGCGCACCCGCGCGACTCTCTGATACTACCAGGCCCCGTCAAGTGGTTTTGAGGCCCCGGATCGTGGCGGAGAGAGAGGGATTCGAACCCTCGATACGACTTTACATCGTATAACGGTTTAGCAAACCGCCGCCTTCAGCCGCTCGGCCATCTCTCCCGGCGCGACGACCGACTATACCACATAACTGGCGCCGGTCCCTATTCTCCCGACGCTTGCGACTTTGGTCAGTTGGGCGGCGCGCTCGGGCCGTTCATCGGCGCTTCGTCCACGAACTCGGCCTGCACCGTGCCGTCCGGCGCGGTCACCGTCGGTTCGGGCCCGGCGTAGGGAGCGGCGGCGACCGGAATCGCGCGACGCGGACGATTGAAGAACCAGTCCAGGCCGAGCACCCGGCCCGTCGGGAGCACGACGTTGATCGCGCACAGCAGCACCATCGCGCCGTCCAGGCCGCTCCAGCCCGTCAGGGTGCTCGGCTCACCTTGGACGAGCATGTAATTCGCGAGCAAGAACAGTCCGCCGAGCGCGCCGATGCGGCTGAGGAAGCCGAGCACCAGCAGCGTGCCGACGATCGCCTCGCCGGCGCGGATCAGTTCGGCGAAGAGCCCGACGTTCGGCGTCACGGTATTGAGGAGAAAATCGTGATAGGGCCCGGTCGTGTTCTGCACGCCTTGGGCCAGGAGTTTCGGCATGAATCCGTCGGGCGGCATGAACGCGCCCGTCGTGAACTTCGGTACCGCGTGCACGAGCCAGGCGGCTCCGAGCGCGATGCGGAGAAGCGCGAGCCAGAATCCGTAGAGGCGATTGGATGGAAGCATCAGGCGTCCGTTTCTGCGGCGAGGCGTTCGACGATCGCGGCGATCTCGGCCGCGGCGTTCGGCTTGGCAATTTCGCGGATCGCGGCCGCCATCCGCTCGGTCCGCCCCGGTTTTGCGATCAGATCGCGGACGACGCGCGCGAGTTCCGAGGGCGTCTTCGCCTTCGCGGCCGCCCGCCGTTCCGTGAGGTAGCGCACGTTGCGCTCTTCCTGACCGGGCAAGGGCTTGAAGAGCACCATCGGAACGCCGGCGACCAAGGCCTCGGCGGTCGTAAGGCCGCCCGGCTTGGTCAGCAGCAGATCGGCGGCATGCATATACTCGTGCACGTTATCCACGAACGGCAGCACCCGCACCGGATACGCGAGCCCCTGCGCGGCATCGCGGACGCGCGTCTGCAAGGCGTGGTTCTTCCCGGCGATCACGACCGCGCAGACGGGCGCCTCCGCCTGTTCCAGGGCGCGCATCATCGTGACGATCGGCCCCATGCCCAGGCCTCCGCCCATCATCAGCACGATGGTCCGCCCGCGCGGCAGATCGAGCCGTTCCCGCAACGCGCTCTGCGATTCGCCCGTGCCCGCGAACCGCGGATCGACGGGGATGCCGGTGACCGCGACCCGCGCCGGGTCGACGCCGCGCGCGATCATGATCTCGCGCATCGGCTCCGTGGCTACCGCGTACGCGTCGACGTCGGGATGGATCCAAAAGGCGTGCACCGCGAAGTCGGTGACGACGCCGACGACCGGAGGCGCGTCGGCATACGCGCGCTTGTACTCCACCATCGCGCCGCACGGAAACGCGTGCGTGCAGACGACGACGTCGGGCTTCTCCCGCTCGATCAGCGCGCGCAGGTTGCTCGCGGTGAACTGGTGCGCCCAGACGCGGAACGGTCCGACTTCCGTCGCGCGTTCGGCCTGGCGGTACATGTAGCCGTACATCTGCGGGATCGTCTTGACCATCTGCAAGTAGCCTTCGGAGACGACGCGCGACATCGCGAGCGCCGCGTACTTGTAGGAGTCGACGACGGTCGTGCGCACGCCCGGGTCGCGCGCGCGCAGGGCCGAGACGACCGCGTTGGCGGCGGCCACGTGACCGGCGCCGACGTTGGCCGATAGGAAGAGGACGTCGATTAGCTGGTGCTCTCTTCGCCTTCGCCGGCTTCTTCGGCGAAGAGCAGGAACTCGTCGAGGATCTCTTGCGCGAGCGCGTCGTCCTCGAGCATGTTGCCGTCGGTATCGGTCACGATGAACTCTTGTTCGCCCGTCGCCTCGTCGTCGTGGACCAGGACCGCATAGGTCTTGGCCTCGTCGGGGTCTTCCATCGTCCCGATGACCTTGAAGAGCAGTTCCGAACCGTCTTTGGTCGCGATCGTCAGCTCGTCGTTCAGTTCGAACGGCCCGTGGTCGTGATCGTGGTCGTGGTCGTGGTCGTGATCGCCGTGGCTGTGCGATTCGCCGTTATTGGTTCCCATGGATGTTCCTCATTTCAGGTACTTGGCGACGTTGGCGTTGTGCTCGGCCAGCGTCTTGGCGAACGCGTGGTGTCCGTCGCCCTTATACACGTAGTAGAGATACTCCGTCTTGACCGGCGCGAAGGCCGCGTCGAGCGAGGCCTTGCCGGGATTGGCGATGGGCGTCGGCGGCAGACCTGCGAATTTGTACGAGTTGTAGGGCGAATCGATCGCCAGGTCCTTGAACGAGAGCGCCGTCTTGTGTTCGGGCAACGCGTACTCGATCGTCGCATCGACTTCGAGGGGCATCCCGATGCGCAGGCGGTTGTAATAGACGCCGGCCATCAGCGGGCGTTCCGAATCGACCTTCGCCTCGCGCTCGATCAGCGAGGCCACGGTCACGACCTGCGGCACCGTCAGATGCAGCGCGCGCGCCTTCGCCTCGGCGTCCTTCGGCAGTTCGGCCTGGAACTGCGTGGTGAGGATCCGCGCGATCGCGTCGGGCGAGGCGTCGGTCGGGATCAGATAGGTCGACGGGAACAGGAAGCCCTCGAGATTCTTGGTCCGGGTCGCGCCGGCGACGATCGTGTCGTGCATGAACGTCGCTTCCAGCGCGGCCGCATCGGAGATCTTCGCGTCGGCCATCCGCTGCGCGATCTGGGCCGCGGTGAACCCCTCGGGGATGGTCACCCACTGCGCGACCTGCGCGCCGCCGGTCCGGAGTTCCGTCAGCACGGCGTTCGCCGTCTGGTGCGGTGCGAAGCGGTATTCCCCCGCGTGCACGTCGGTATCCGCATGCGTCGCCTTCGCGAGCAGGCGGAAGGCGAGCGCGTTGCCGATCACGCCGTTCTGCGCGAGCAGCGTCGCGATCTCGCCGAAACTCGAACCGCGCTGGATGACGATGCGGGTGGCCTGCGCGGGATAGTTCGCGTCGTGGAAGAGCGTCGCGTAGACCCAGGCCGCGCCGACGACGGTCACGGCGAGGACGGCCGCGATGAGCCCGGCGACGATCCGACGCATCAGCGGCCCTCGCGCCGGCGCCCGGCCAAGAACGAATCGAGGATCAGCGCGGCGGCCATCTTGTCGACCACCGTCTTCCGGCGGGCGCGCGAGACGTCCGCGGAGATGAGCGTCTTGGTCGCCTGCGCCGTCGTCAGCCGCTCGTCCACGCGATGGATCGTCCCGGGGAAGATCACGCGGAGATCCTCGACGAAGGCGTCCATCTTCTGCGCGGCGATGCCGCGTTCGCCGGAAAGCGAGACCGGATCGCCGACGACGAGTTCGCGCGCTCCGTACGATTCGACGTACTCGGCGACGGCTGCCAGGTCCGCGCGCTTGTTCGTCCGTTCGATCGTCCCGACGGGCAGGGCGAACGTGCCGCTCGGGTCCGCGATCGCGATGCCGATCCGCTTGCTGCCCACATCGAGTCCCATGACGCTCACGGTTTTGCCCTTACGAACTCGGCAGCGTGCGCTCCCGCTCGGAGCCGACGGCCGACGTGATAGGAGACCAGCCGGTCGACCACCGTCGCCACCTTCGGCCGCGCCAGCAGCGTCGCGCCGTCGCCGCGCGCCGCGCCCAGTCCGGCGAAGTTCGCAAGATCCTCGGGATCGAGTTCGAGCGCTTCCCGCCAGGCTTCGCGACATTCCGGGCCGGCGATGACGCCGCTCTCTTCGTCCAGCCACGCATCGCCGGCGAGGGCGACGCCGCAGCGGCCGCAGCGCGATGCGGGCGGGGCCACGCCAAGCGCCTCGAGCAAGCGCAGTTGAAAGCGCGGCAGCAAGGCGGTCGGATCGTCGCTGGTCGCGAGCGCCGTCAGCGCGGCCGAGAGCAGCGCGTAGACCTCCGGCATCGGCTCGTCCGGTTCGCAGAGCGCTTCGATCGTCTCGGCGACGACGCTGGCCGCCGCGAAGGCGGCGGGCTCCACGATCCAGCGATGGGCGATGACCTCGGCGCCGACGAGCACGTCGAGATTCCGGCCGCGATGCAGCGCGAGCGCGCTCTCCGCGCCGAACTCCAGCCGCCCCGCGAGATGGCTCTTGGCGCGGCGCACGCCCTTGGCGACGGCGTCGAGCTTGCCGCGTTCGTCGGTGAAGAACGTGACGATCTTGTCGGCTTCGCCGAGATTGCGCGCGCGGAGCACGATCCCGCGCGCTTTGTAGGCGCGGGTCCGAGCGGTCATCTGCCGAGCGCGCGCGGTCCGAAGGACTCGGGCAGCAGGTGCTCCATGGTGGTCCGCACGGGCTCTCCGGGCCCGGTATATGTGACCGGCATCGCCGGATCGAACTCGGCGATGAACTGCCGGCACGCGCCGCACGGCGCCGTCGCGATGCCGTCGGGCCCCGCGATGGCGATCTCCACGATCGTGCGCTTGCCTTGCGCGACCGCCGTCGTCAGCGCGTTGCGCTCGGCGCAGATCGCCAAGCCGTAACTCGCGTTCTCCACGTTGCAGCCGGCGACGATGCTGCCGTCTCCGGTCCGCACCGCGGCGCCGACCCGGAAGTTCGAATAGGGTGCGTAGGCGTTGGCGCGGGCGGCTCTGGCCGCGTCGAGCAGGTCCTCAGAGTGCGGCATCGTCGATCTCCTCGATCTGTTCTATCTCGCCGTCGTCGCCGGGGCCGCGTCGATTGCGGCCGTTCGCCGAATAGACGTGCACCGAGAGGATGCGCCGGCCGCGCGTGCGGTCCACGCGCAGGCGCGTGTGCGCGTCGGCGTCGATCTCTTCGCCTTCGACGGGCAGGCGGCCGAAGAGGCCGACCGTGTAGCCGCCGATCGTCTCGAAATCCTCGGTCGGCAGGTGCATGCCGAGCTTGGCGTTGACGTCTTCGATGTTCACGCCCGCGTCGACGACCGCTTCGTTCTCGTCGATGATGCGGATCGGCTCCTGCTCGTCCTCGTCGTGCTCGTCGCGGATCTCGCCGACGATCTCTTCGAGGAGGTCCTCCATGGTCACCAGGCCGGCCGTGCCGCCGTACTCGTCGACGACGATCGCGAGCGAGAATTTATCGCGCTGCATCTCGCGCAGCAGCTCCGCGATCTTCTTGGTCTCGGGAACGTGCACCACGTGGCGCATCAGCGAGCGCAGCGAGGTCTGCGCGAGCGTCCCGTTCGCGAGCGCGATCAGCAGTTCGCGGTCGTGGACGACGCCGACGACGTCGTCCTTGGATTCTTGATAGACGGGCAGCTTCGAGTAGCCCTCGGAGATGACCATGTCCAGCGCCTTGCGCGGCGACTCGTCGACCGCGACCGCGACGGTCTTCGGCCGTGGGGTCATCACCTCGCGCACGATCGTATCGCCGAACTCGATGACCGAATGGATCATCTCGCGCTCTTCTTCTTCGATCACGCGCTGTTCCGCGCCGACGTTGACGAGCGCGCGGATGTCCTCTTCGGTGACGAAGATCTGGTGCGCGTTCTTCACGCCGAGCGGACGGAGCAGCAGGTCGGTCAAGAATTGGAAGAACACGACGACCGGCGTCAGCACCCACGCGACGGCCCGCATCGGCAGTGCCAGACGCAGCGCCCAGCGATCGCTGTCGGAGACGGCGACCGTCTTCGGGATGATCTCGCCGAAGAGCAGGATGACGAACGTCATCACGACGGTCGAGAGCAGGGCGGCCTCGGGCAGCCCCAACTGGATGAACAGATACGTAGCCAGCGAGTCCGCGCCCAGCAGCACGACCGTATTGCCGACCAGGACGGTCGTCAGGAACTTGTTGCGGTCTTCCACCAGGGCGAGCAGGACGCGCGAACGCTTGACGCCGCGCTCCACGAGCGCCCGGGCCCGGAGGCGGGAGACGGAGACCAACGCTCCCTCGGAGGCCGCGAAGAAGGCTGCGGCGGCCACGAGCACCACGAGGGCGACGATCTCGAGGTCTTGGGTTTGGGTCATGGACAAAGTTGGCCCATTATAGCATGACGTGCGGGCGGACGAGCAGATAGATGGTCAGGGCGACCAGCGAGCCGAGCACGCCCCCCCAGATCGCCTCGAACGTGCTGTGGGTCTTGCTCTCGACGCGGCTCTGGGCGACCAGGAAGGCGATGAAGTAGCCCAGCAGCGCCGCGAGGGGCTGCCGGTAGAAGAGCGCCAGCAAGGTAGCGGCCGCGAAGGCCAGCGCCGAGTGCCCGCTCACCGCGCCGCCCTGGAGCGGCGAGCCGCGCCCCGTCCAGGCCTTGGCGAAGATCACGGCGATCGCCGCCACCGCCAGGGCGATGAAGGCGACGTTGGCCGGCACCGCCTGCACGGCTGCGAAGACGCTCGCGCCGGCGCCGGTGATGCCCTGGTAGAACACGAGGTAGCCGACCACCACCGAGGCCAGCGACGCGACCAGGACGGCGCCCGCAGCCGCATCCTTCGCCGTCTTGGCGAGCGGATGGTGCGCGACGGTCAGCAGGTCGACGATCGCCTCGATGGCCGTGTTGAGCAGTTCGAGTGCCAGCACCATGGCGATGAGGACGACGATCGCGATGACGTAAAAGCGGTCGAGTTTGAGCAGCAGCGTCGCGATCAGCACGAGCGCCGCGACGAGCAGATGCGTGCGCATGTTCGCCTGCGTCCGCGCCGCATACATGATGCCTTCGAAGGCGTGGTTGAGCGATCGGAAGAGCTTCACGTGAGATACGGCCAGGGCATGCCGATCGCGGCGGCGAGACGGCGTTCTTCCGCCTCCATCTCCGCGCGTTCGCCCGCCTCCATGTGATCGTGTCCAAGCAGGTGCAGGATGCCGTGGATCAGCAGACGCTCGATCTCGCGCTGCAGCGGCGCATCGTACGCCGCCGCCTGCCGCCGCGCCGTATCGATCGAGACGACCACATCCCCCAGCATCCGCTCCGGCGCGTCGTCGCCCTCGGGCGTCTCGAAGGGTTCGAGCGGGAACGAGAGCACGTCGGTGGGTCGGTCTTTGCCGCGATGGTCGCGATTGAGTTCCCGCATCGCCGCGTCGTCGACGAGGGTGAGCGAGAGCGACGAGCCGCGTTCGCCCGCCGCATCGAGCAGTCGCTCCGCGACCGCCTTGAGCGTGCGGCCGTTCACGCCGCTTCCGCGCACGTCGTTGCGATAGTAGATCATGGGTCCGCGGCGTACGCGCGGATGATCTTCGCGACCAGCGGATGGCGCACGACGTCGGTCTCGTCGAGTTCGACCAAGCCGATCTCCGGGATCCCGGCGAACCGGCGCGGGACTTCGAGCAGGCCGCTCTCGACGCCGCGCGGGAGATCGATCTGCGTCACGTCGCCGTTGACGATCATGGTCGATCCCTCGCCCAAGCGCGTCAGGAACATCTTGAGCTGCGCGCGGGTGGCGTTCTGCGCTTCGTCCAGGATGACGAACCCATCGGAGAGCGTGCGCCCGCGCATGAACGCGATCGGCGCGATCTCGATGGTGCCGCGCTCCAGATATTTCGCGACCACGCCGTCGTCCAGACATTCGGCCAGCGCATCGTAGAGCGGACGCAGATACGGGTCGACCTTCTCCTTCACGTCGCCCGGCAGAAAGCCGAGCTTCTCGCCCGCTTCGACGGCGGGGCGCGAGAGGACGATGCGGCTCACGCGGCGTTCCTTGAGCGCGCGCACCGCCATCACCACGGCGAGGAACGTCTTGCCCGTGCCGGCCGGCCCGATGCCGAACGTGAGCGGATGCGCCGCGATCGCTTCGGTGAACGCGCGCTGGCCGGGCGTACGCGGACGGATCTGCTTTCCGCGCGACGTGCGGAACAGCGTGTCGGGCAGGTCGCGCTGGGCGGGCGCGCGCGCGTCGCTGGCCGCGAGCGAGACGTCGTGCGGGGTGAGCTGCGCGCCGCGCACGGCCGCATCCAGCATCCCGCGGACGACCCGTTCCGCGCGGTCGACCGCGTCGCTCGCTCCGGCGATGACGAGACCGTCGCCGTCCGCGTGGAGCGAAACGCCGCAGAGGTTCTCGATCGCGGTGAGGTTTGCATCGAAGGGCCCGAACAGCCGCACGCGGTCGTCCAGGGCGGTGAGGTCTAACGAACGCTCGGCGGTAAACTCCAGAATGGTTGCTCCGATAGTGCTTTGGGTTTGCCCAGCACCTCCGCGATCACGATGCCGCGAACGATGCTCCGCGAGTCTTCAAAGAGACCGTCCAAGACCCCGCCCGACGGAGCCGAAACGGGGAGCGGGAAAATCGTCCGCGCGGGGCGCGGAGGCGGTTCTACCGACGGAGCGGCCGGTGCGACCAGGGGCCGCGGCGCGACCGAGGCGGTCGCCACGGGCCGCGCGACGGCGGGGACGTAGGCTGCCGCCGCGGTGTAGACCGGGGCCGCCGAAGGCGCCGCCAACGGCTGCGGAGCGG
>Ga0207640_10000458_pt1 | contig 24902 bp, 19 predicted proteins | sample KBSCornC42_FD_184300 | JGI IMG/M metagenome (GOLD analysis project Ga0207640, IMG submission 184300) | Corn rhizosphere microbial communities from Kellogg Biological Station, Michigan, USA - KBS Corn C4-2 (SPAdes) (version 2) | ecosystem: Host-associated > Plants > Roots > Rhizosphere > Soil ... | reverse complement strand
CCGGCGACCTGTACGGCGGCCTGAGCCAGACCGCGCTGTGGTACATCGGCGGCATCTTCAAGCACGCCAAGGCGATCAACGCCTTCGCCAACTCCACCACCAACAGCTACAAGCGCCTGGTGCCGGGCTTCGAAGCGCCGGTGATGCTGGCCTACTCCGCGCGCAACCGCTCGGCGAGCTGCCGCATCCCCTACGTGTCCAACCCGAAGGGCCGCCGCATCGAAGTGCGCTTCCCCGACCCGATGAACTCCGGCTACCTGGTGTTCACCGCGCTGATGATGGCCGGCCTCGACGGCATCCTCAACAAGATCGACCCGGGCGCGCCGGCCGACAAGGATCTGTATGACCTGCCGCCGGAAGAAGAGAAGAACATCCCGCAGGTGTGCTCCAGCCTCGACCAGGCGCTGGACTCGCTGGACAAGGACCGCGACTTCCTCAAGGCCGGCGGCGTGTTCACCGACGACTTCATCGACGCCTACATCGCGCTGAAGATGCAGGAAGTCACCCGCTACCGCGCCAGCACGCATCCGCTGGAATTCCAGATGTACTACGCGCTCTGACCGGCGCGGAAAATCCGTGAGAGATGGAACGGGCGCTGCGGCGCCCGTTCTGTTTTCAGGATGCCGCCGTCGCCGTGGCGCGGAAGCGCAGCATGATGATGGCCACCGCGCCGAACAGCACCAGCGCACTGCCCGCGAATACGCCGCGTGCGCCGCCGGCATCGAAGATCACGCCGCCGATCGCCGCGCCCAGGCTGATCGCCAGCTGCACCGCGGCCACGATCAGGCCGCCGCCGCTTTCGGCCTGGTCCGGCACGGTGCGCGTGATCCAGGTCGACCACGCCACCGGCACGCCGCCGAAGGCGACGCCCCACAGCGCCACCAGCGCGGCGTGCGCGAGCGGCAGCTTGCCCAGGGTGACCAGGCCGATCGCCACCAGGCCCATCAGCAGCGGCATGCCCAGCAGCACCGCGCGCAGGTTGCGTTCCAGCACCAGGCCGGCGAGCGAGGTGCCGAGGAAGTTGGCGATGCCGAAGCCGAGCAGGATCGCGGACAGTCCGCCGACGCTCACACCGGTGACGGTTTCCAGGAACGGCCGCAGATAGGTGAAGAAGGCGAAGTGCCCGGTGAACACCAGGGTGCAGGCCAGCATGCCGCGGCTCATGCCGGGGCGCTGCAGCACCTCGACCAGGGTGCGCAGGCGCGTGGAGCCGCTCGGCGCCATCTTCGGTAGCGTCGCCAGCTGCCACACCAGCGCCAGTACACCGAGCACCACCGCCAGCAGGAACACATTGCGCCAGCCGATCAGCGCGCCGAAATAGCTGCCCATCGGCGCCGCTGCGATGGTGGCCAGCGACACGCCGCTGAACATCAGCGAGAGCGCGCGCGGCACCAGGTGTTCAGGCACCAGGCGCATCGCGGTGGCCGCCGACATGGTCCAGAAGCCGCCAATGGCGATGCCCAGCAGCACGCGTCCAACCAGTACGGCGGCAAGATTGGGTGCATAGGCGACCAGCAGGTTGGAAGCGATCAGCAGCACCGAGAACGAAATCAACACCCAGCGCCGGTCGATGTTCCGCGTGGCTGCCGAGATCAGCAGGCTGGTCACCATCGCCACCACCGCGGTCGCGGTCACCGCCTGCCCGGCCACGCCCTCGGTGATGCCGAGGTTGGCCGCCATCGGGGTCAGCAGGCTGGCGGGCAGGAATTCCGCCGTGACCAGGCCGAACACGCCCAGCGAAAGAGAGAACACCGCACCCCAGGCGGGCTTGTCGTGCGCCGTGCCGCGGGCTGTCAGCTGCGTACCACCGTCCATCGTGCTTACCGTTCTTGGTTGTCCAGGGGAGGCGGCAGCGTAGGAAACTGGGCCCGGACGGTCTATGATGGCGAATCTTCGATTCTTGATCGATCGTCCGGATCGCCATGGACACCGCGCTTTCAACCGCCGCCCCTCACGACCTGGCCAGCGAGCTGCTGCTGGGCATGCGCCTGGTCGGCGTGCAGTACCGGCGTATCGAGGTGTCGGCGCCGTTCGGGCTGGCCTTCGGCGAGGAACCGGGGCGCGCGCAGTTCCATTTCGTCGCGCGCGGGCCGGTGTTCCTGCGCAGTCCGTCCGGCGTCGTGCATCGGCTGGACACCAGCGCCGCGGTGCTGCTGCCGCGCGGCGGCACGCACCATCTGCTGTCGGACCCTGCGCCGGAGCAACCCTGCAAGGACATCCGCACGCTCAGCGGCACCGACCTGTGCACCACCGTGCGCGCCTGCGCGGACGGCGAGGCTGCCGGCGGCGACCGCGCGCTGGTCTTCAGCGGCTGCATGGAATTCGATCTCGGCGGCATGCAATCGCTGGTCGCCGCGATGCCCGAAGCGATGCTGGTCGGCACCTTGCTGGAGCGCAATCCGGAATTGCGCGCGATGCTGGATGCGATGGAACGCGAATCGCTGTCGCCGCGCGCCGGCGCCGCCGGCATCCTGGCGCGGCTGGCCGATGTGGTCTCCGCGTTTATCGTGCGCGGCTGGGTGGAATGCGGCTGCGGCGACGCCACCGGCTGGGTGGAAGCGCTGCGCGATCCGCGCCTGGGCAAGGTGCTGCTGGCCTTGCACCGCGAGCCCGGCCGCAACTGGACCGTGGCCGAACTGGCCGCGCAGATGGACAGCTCGCGCTCGGTCTTCGCCGAACGCTTTCTCGCCGTCACCGGCATGACGCCGCTGCGCTATCTCACCGAACTGCGCATGCGCCTGGCGGCGCAGTGGCTGACCCGCGACCGCGAGCCGATCGAAAGCGTGGCGTACCGGCTGGGCTATGGTTCGCTGGCTGCCTTCAGCCGCGCGTTCAAGCGGGTGGTGGGGCGGCCGCCGGGCGCGTTGCGCGGGGCGGAATCCCGGCATGCCAAGGAGTCGAACGCATGACACGTACCGCGGTGGCGATCCGCCATGTGGCCTTTGAAGATCTCGGCCTGCTTGCGCCGTTATTGGCGGAGCGTGGCTATGCGGTGCGCTATCTGGAGGCCGGTGTCGATGCGATCGACAAGGGTGCGCTGGATGCGGCGGATCTGCTGGTGGTGCTCGGCGGGCCGATCGGCGTGTATGAAACGGATCGCTATCCTTTTCTCACAGCCGAGCGCGCGGCCATCGCGTCGCGGTTGGCTTTGCGCAAGCCGACCTTGGGCATCTGCCTCGGCGCGCAGCTGATTGCGCAGGCGCTGGGTGCTGAAGTGGCACCGACCGGGAAAGCCGAGATCGGGTTCGGCCCGCTGAGCTTGACCGACGAAGGCCGTGCTTCCGTACTCAAGGACATCGGCGAGGTACCCGTACTGCACTGGCACGGCGATCAGTTCGCGATACCCGCGGGCGCGCAGCGCCTGGCGCAGACGCCCGGCTTTCTCAACCAGGCGTTCGCCATCGACCGGCACGTGCTCGGCCTGCAGTTCCATCTGGAAGTGGAGCCGGCGCAGCTGGAGCGCTGGCTGATCGGGCACGCGCACGAGCTGGCTTCGCATCGGATCGATCCGAAAACACTGCGTGATGACGCCGCTCTGCATGGCGCTTCACTCGCGCGTGTTGCGTGCAGAATCTTTGACGCGTGGCTGGATGAGCTTTGATGCCGCGTTACTGCTACTGAGAAAAATCCCGCGACAACCCGGCATTCCTCTGATTGATGCAAAAGATGGTCTATGCAAGCGTCTACGCAGCCAAGCGTACGCGGTAGCCAGCTTCCTCAATGCACAGGAATACGACCATGAAGAACATGCTCGCCCTGTTCGGCGTACTGCTTGCGGCGGATTGCGGCGCCGCGGTGTATGCAGGGAAAAAATACGACATGCGCGGCCCGATCTCCGGTTACCGCACCGGCGATAACGGGATTTGTTACGTCGCGATGACCACATCCGACGGGTACTACACCGATGGCTACCATGAGGTAAGCGATCGCCAGATGTGCAAGCTTGCCCGTGCGACCTATCTGTTGCGCGGTGACATAAGAGCCAGGGCGGAAGTCAGATACGGCACCGATACCAACGCGTTCACCGAATTTGAGGTGAACCGCGACAGCGAGCCCTATTGGCCGCCATATCGTGCCGCGAATAATGCCGCTACGTACAAGCTGAGCGGTTCCATCAACGGCTATCTGCTCGTCCGCGGGAACACGTCCTGCTTTGTATCGGTCAAGGGCACCACCAATGTCGCGCTCGGCAGCGGTTATCACGAGGTCAAGAAATCCTCCCACTGCGCCGTTCTGCTCGGTGCCTACCTGGACGGTTCGACGGTCAACCTGTCCGCGGAAAAAACCGGGGACATCAATCAGATCGTCAGCGCGGAGCTGAGCGACAGCCCCAAGGCGTACTGGCCGCCTTACGGCAAGCATTGACGCTCTCGTCTGGAGACATGGGCGAGCAAGCCGCCCTCGAATATTCCAGCGATTCGGATCGCGGCCGTACTTCATCGCGATTGCGGCTTCATCCAGCGGCTCATAAGTCGAAACCACCAGGAGCAATCCATGAAAGCATTTGTGTCAGCTCTCGCACTCGTACCGCTGGCCGTACAGGCCGGTTCCGCAACCAGCTACACCATGAAAGGCCGGATCGTCGGCTTCACAGTGGAGAAGAACGGCGTGTGTCATCTCGCCATCGACACGCCGGACTTACCCCAGTACAGCCGCGCCTACCATCACCTGGAGGACGGCGGCCTCTGCAACGTGGCGCGTCTCGCCTACCAGTTGAACGAGCGGGTAGTGGTCAAGGCCAATGTCTATTCGTACATGGCTGGCAATGAGGGCGCCATCACTCACGGTATAGAAAACCTGGAATTGACGCGCGATGACAAGGCGTACTGGCCGCCTTATGGGCAACGCAGATAGCGCTCGTGAAACGCAAGCTGCTTCGGGTTGATGAAGCGCGCGACCAACAAGTCATCACTTTGAAAAGGACGGTCGTCATGAGAAACGCATTGGCCAACTTGCCAGCCCGCAGATTTCATTCACGCCTGGCTTCGCTACTTGCATGGGTTGCAGGCTGGATGTTGCTGTCGTCGGTATCTCACGCCCAGGTCAAAAATACTTACCTCTACTCGGAGATACCGCCTGACCGCATGTTCAGTGCAGAGCCTGGTGAGGTCACAATCAAGCCTGTGGATGTTGTGCTGCGCCCTGAGGGCAGCCACCTTTCACTATTAAATCATGTGATGACGCCGAGCTTGCCGGGCGCATTCATCATCGTATCGGCAAGCGAAGAAGCGGCGCGTCGTTTAGCCGCGAGCAGACTGCGAAACAGGCCAGGCGCTACCGGTTATATCTATACGATTCGCGCTGACTCATCGTTCTACGATGTGCAGATCAGCTTTCGGCGTTTCCTGGACCAGCAAAGAGTCCGAGATATGGATCATCGATACCCTGGGTTGGAAAGGGCGGTCGAGGTATGGCTCCAGCTTGTTGCAGGGGGGGCAGACGTTCGTCGCGACACAGCCCATCACCAGTGGAATGATTACGTCGTCCATAGCCTACCGCCTGGATCAACAAGGAGTGGCCCAGATGGTTCCGCAGGGGCTTCGAAACAATTGGCGCGCTTACAGCTACGGAGCTAACAGCGGACCGTCCGCCAACCGTGAACCTTATGGCGTCAGTTGGCCCCAGGACACTTCTCTGCTGGGTCATCTATGGGTAGCGGAAGGCGAACCCGATGGCTGGGTTCAAGGTGCCCTGGCAAGCCAGTGCCTGGCTCCGCAGGGCCCATCGTCATCTCAGCGGAGAAAAAGAGATACCGACGCGGAGAGCTGCCCAACGCCTGTGCCGCTGATAGATTTCATGGAACGGCTTAAGATGACCAGCATCATGCTGTCGGATTCCGCAGCCGGATCGTCCTCGGGTGCCGGACACGATGAACACTGAACTGCTGCTGCCTCATTGCAGGGGATAAATACATGAAACGCAGAACTGGACGTACGCTGCGCTGCGCGATCGTACTCGGACTGGCCACATGGATGGGCGCCGCATCTGCGCAGACGTCAGCGACGCATCCATGGAGCGATGCGAAGCTTGCGCCGGATCAGCGCGCCGGCCTGCTGCTGTCACAGCTCACCCAGGACGAGAAATTCCACCTGATCCGCAGCTACTTCGCCGGCCCGCGCAAGCCGGAGGACAAGCCGGTGCCGCCGGGCTATATCGGCTCGGCGGGCTATATCCCGGCGCTCGAACGGGTCGGCATTCATGCCATCCAGGAAAGCGACGCGGGCCTGGGTGTGGCCAGTTCCGAGCGCATGCGCCCCGGCGACTACGCCACGCCGCTGCCCGCCGGCCCGGTTACCGCGGCCAGCTGGGATCCGAAGGTGGCCTTCCGCGGTGGCGCGATGATCGGCGGCGAAGCGCACGCCAAGGGTTTCAACGTGCTGCTGGCCGGTGGCACCAACCTGATGCGCGAGCCGCGCAACGGACGCAACTTCGAGTATGCCGGCGAAGATCCGCTGCTGGCCGGCACTCTCGTAGGCGAAGCGATCCGCGGCATCGAAAGCCAGCACGTGGTTTCCACCATCAAGCATTTCGCCTTGAACGATCAGGAAACCGCGCGCACCACGGTCGACGTGCGTATCGGCGAACAGGCCATGCGCGAGTCGGACCTGCTGGCATTCGAACTGGCGATCGAACGCGGCAAGCCCGGTTCGGTGATGTGCTCGTACAACAAGCTCAACGGCGACTGGGCCTGCGAGAACGACTATCTGCTCAACCAGCTGCTCAAGGGCGACTGGAAGTATCCCGGCTTCGTGATGTCCGACTGGGGCGGCGTGCACAGCGCGGCCAAGGCGGTGAACGCGGGTCTGGACCAGGAATCGGCCGGCGAGATCTTCGACAAGCAGGTGTACTTCGACGCACCGCTGCGCGAGGCGCTGGTCAAGGGCGAGGTGAAGCAGTCGCGTATCGACGATATGGTCCGCCGCATCCTGCGCAGCTTCTTCGCGGCGGGTGTGTTCGAGCATCCGGCGAAGAAGGCGCCGATCGACGAGAAGGCCAATCTTGCGGTGGCGCGCGAGACGCTGGAAGCGGGCGCGGTGCTGTTGCGCAATGAACAGAACCTGCTGCCGCTCGATGTCGCCAAGCTGGAATCCGTCGCCGTGATCGGTGCGCATGCCGACAAGGGCGTGCTGGCCGGCGGCGGTTCGTCCTTGGTGACGGCCAAGGGCGGCAACCCGGTACCGGGTTTGAAGCCCGTCGATTGGCCAGGCCCGGTGCTGTATCACCCGTACTCGCCGCTGAAGGCGCTGCAGGCGATGGCGCCGAAGGCGAGCGTGCAGTTCGCCGGCGGCGATGACGTAGCGGCCGCCGCAGCGCTGGCGGCGAAGTCGCAGATCGCGGTGGTGTTCGTGCAGAAATGGGCGGGCGAAGATTTCGACGCGCGCGATCTGTCGCTGCCGGATGGCCAGGACGCCCTGGTCGCCGCCGTCGCGAAAGCGAATCCGCGCACCATCGTGGTGCTGGAGAACGGCAGCCCCATCGCCATGCCGTGGCTGGAGCAGGCCGGCGCCGTGCTGGAGGTGTGGTTCCCCGGCGGCGATGCAGGCAACGGCATTGCCAACTTGCTGTCCGGCAAGACCAACCCCTCCGGCCGCCTGCCGCTGAGTTGGCCGCGCGATGTCACACAACTACCGCGCCCCGAGCTTCCGGGCGCGGGCGGCATTGGCACGGCGCCGACCAGTGTCGACTACGCCATTGAAGGCGCCGATGTCGGCTACCGCTGGTATCAGTCGAAGAACCTCCAACCGCTGTTCCCATTCGGCTACGGGCTTTCGTACACCACGTTCGAGCATGGCGCGCTGAAGGTCGATGCGAAGGGCGGCAAGGTGACCGCGACGGTGACGGTGCGCAACACCGGCACGCGTGCGGGTGCGGACGTAGCGCAGGTCTACGTGCAAGTGCCCGGCGCCAAGGCGCGGCGCCTCGCGGGGTTCAGCAAGGTGTTTCTCAAGCCCGGCGAGCAGCGCAGCTTGAGCATTCCGCTGGAACATCGACTGCTTGCCGATTTCGATACGGCCCGGCACGCGTGGGTGGTGCGTGGCGGAGACTATGTGGTTAGCGAGGGCCGTTCCTCGGCGGCGCTGGGCCAGCCTGTGACGGTGAGGCTTCCGGGCGAAACGGCGCCATGAAGGCATCGCCCCGGTTTCGGTGGCATTTTTTCTCCGGGTGATAGGTTGCAATAGCTCGTGGTGAGCCATGACGCCCGGCTATTGCAGGCCTAGTTAGCTTCTGGTCTGCTAGAGCGGCTCCGCGCAATGCGGAGTCGCTAATCGGGGATCAAGTCTTTTGCTGTCAGGGACGGTAGCCGCAGCCGCTCGTGCGCATCGTGGTGGGACATCCAGGCCCGCCATGGGCTTTCTATGCTTCAGGGGAAATCGATGAAGAATCCGACCGTGCGCGCTGCCGCGCGCCGCGTGCTGATGGGCGCCGTTCTGGCGATCTGTTCGTGCAGTGTCCTGGCGCAGTCCCAGGTCACGCCGGAAGACGAGTACAAGAAGCTCATCAAGGTCAATGAGGACGTCCAGCCGCTAGGCGAAACGCCGTTCGGCGAGAGCGTGAGCCTCTACAACGGCAGCCTGTCTTTCGAGCAGACCGATATCAGCCTGCCGGGTACCGGACCGCTGATATCGGTGTCGCGTTCGTACCACCTGCGCGAGGCGAAAGAATCGGAATCCGTCGATGGCGCGTTCTCGGACTGGGATATCGAGATCCCCAAGCTGACGACCGTCACCGCCAACCAGATGAATGTCACCGGCTGGCAGATCGACGCGCCCAATGCGGATGCGCGCTGCACCCTGTTCCGCCGCCCACCCACCGTCGCCATGCAGCAAGGCGGCGCCGACTGGGACCCCGGCGTGTGGTGGACCGGCTACCAGATGGTGATGCCCGGCGGCGGCAGCCAGGACCTGCTCAAGCGCACCAGCGCCAACACCCTCGCGCCCCAGATGACTGGTCTGGATTTTCCCATCGTCACCAAGCAGAACTGGATGGTCGGCTGCCTGGCCAGCACGGACGGCAGTGCACCGGGTGAAGGCTTCTTTGCGTACGCTCCCGATGGCACCAAGTACGTGTTCAACCACTTGATCTATCGCTGGGCGCCGAATATGAACCGGCCGATCGGTTCGGGCCCGCTGAGCGCACAGGCCGTCGGCTTCCGGCCCATGGTCGCGGTCGATGATTTTCTGCGGCGCCGGCAGGCGGACATGCTGGTCACGCGCGTGGAAGACCGCTTCGGCAACTACGTGACCTACAACTACGACGGCGCCAACCTCACCTCGATCACCGGCAGCGACGGCCGCACGCTCTCTTTCACTTACGAGCCCGGCTCGGCGCGCATCAGCACTATCAGCATGCAGGCGTCCAACGGCGCCACGCGGACCTGGCGCTATACCTATGGCACCGACGTCTACCACGTTCTGACGAAGGCGACGCTCCCCGACGGGAGCGCGTGGTCGTTCAACCTCAGCAGCTTCCTCGCCTCGGATATGGACCCGGCCGGAGGCACCTGTTCGACCCCGGCGACGCTGTCGGACACCAGCTGGACCGGCACCATCACGCATCCCTCGGGCCTGCAGGGCAGCTTCCAGGTCAAGGGCATGGTGCATGGCCGCTCTTACGTGCCGCGGTCCTGCGTCGGCACCGGTTTCGATACGCCCGGCAGCTATGCCTCGCTGCCGCGCTTCTACTACCAGCTCACCTTGCTGCAGAAGGTATTCAGCGGCGCCGGCATACCGGCACGGACGTGGGCTTACAACTACTCCGCTCCCAACTACAGCTGGCAGACCGATTGCGCCAGCGGCTGCCCGTCGACGATTTCGACTGACGTGGTCAACCCGGACGGCAGCACGGTACGCAGCACCTTCAGCAACCAGTTCGACGCCACCGAAGGCCAGCTCAAGCGCGTGGACTACTACAGCGGCGCGGTCGGCAGCACGCTGATGCGCTCGGAGATCAATACGTACGCCACGACCGATACCGGCCCCTGGCCCACGCAGTATGGCGGCGTACTGCAGTCGCGCATGAACCGGGCGGTGGCCGAGTCGCTCGCGCCGCTGGTGCAAAAGGAGTTGGACCAGGACGGCGATGCCTACTTCTGGAATGCCGAAGCGTTCAACGAATTCGCGCAGGTCACCAAGACCAAGCGCAGCAATTCGATCGCCGGGCAGGCGGGGATCGAGGAGCAGACCAGCTATCTCAACGATCTGCCGCACTGGGTGCTTGGCCTACCGCTGCAGACGGACAATCTGTCCAAAGGCGAAACCGTCAGCAAGAGCGAATACGAGAGCTCTTATGTGACGCTCTCGCGCCGCTATCGCTTCGGCCAGCCCTTGATGAGCTATGCCTTCAATGCCCAGGGCCAGCTCGCCAGCTTCACCGATGGCAAGAACAACACGACCAGCCTGCAGAACTACAAGCGCGGTATTCCGCAGCTAATCACCTACGCCGACAGCACCACACAGAACATAGCCGTGGATGACTTCGGCCAGATCGCCAGCATCACCGACCAGGCCGGCAATACCACCGCCTACAGCTATGACGGCGTGGGACGCCTGACCGGTATCGCCTATCCGTCCGGCGACGAACAATCCTGGCTTCCCAAGCAGCTGGCCTACGATTTCGTCAATGTCACCGAGCGAGGTGTCGGCCCCAATCACTGGCGCCGTACGGTAAGCAAAGGCAATCAGCGCAATGTGACGTACTTCGATGCGACGTTGCGCCCGGTACTTACCGACAGCTACATCGCGAATGATCCCAACTCGCACATCACCAGCGAGATCGACTACGACTGGAAGGGGCAGAAGCTGTTCTCTTCCTATCCGTCATCCGGCACGCCGGATGCGGGTTCGCTGACCGCCGGCGCGCGCAACGTCTACGACGCCCTGGGCCGCCCGACTCAGGTACAGCAGACCTCCGAGCAGGGCGCGCTGGTCAGCAAGACCGACTATCTTTCAGGCGCGCGCCGCCAGGTGACCGATCCCAAGGGCTACGTCACCGTCACGGCTTACCAGGTGTTCGACCAGCCGGCGTACGACGCGGTAATCCAGGTGCAGGCGCCGGAAGGCGTCACCCAGACCATCGTGCGCGACCTGTACGGCAACCCGCTTTCGATCACCCAGCCGCGCACTTACGGTACGGAGACCACAAGCGTCATCAAGACGCTGACCTACGATTCCTTCCATCGCCTGTGCCGCACCAACGAGCCGGAAAGCGGCGACGAAGTGACCTCGTACGACGACGCCAACAACATCCTCTGGACCGCGTCTGGCCTGAGGCTGATGGGTTCGGATTGCAGCTTGGGGGAAGTCGCGGACGCAGCAAAAACGACGCGCAAATACAATGTGATGAATCGCGTGGAAAAGTTGATACCACCCGAGGACACACAGGGCACCCTTTATACCTACGACAATCTTGGCAACGTGGCTACGGCCACCTCCGGCGTGAGCGTCTGGACGGCCAACCGCAACAAGCTTGGCCAGCTCACCAGCGAGACCTTGCAGATCGCGGGCCAGAATCCCTGGAGCATCCAGTATGAACACGATGCCTATGCCAGCCTCGCTCGCCTGCGTTATCCCACGGGCGAAGCGGTGAACTATGCCCCTGACGCGCTGGGCCGGGCCACCCAGGCAGGGACTTACGCCACCGGTGTGAGCTATTACCCCGATGGCGACGTGGCCTCCTTTACCTTCGGCAATGGCGACTCTTACGCCGTACAGAAGAATGCGCGCCTGCTGCTGAGCAATTTCACCTATGGCAACGGCGGTACGCTGAAACTCAGCGAGGACTACGCCTACGATGGCAACGGCAATATCTCCAGCATCAGTGACCTGACGGGCGGGCCACGCTCCAAGAGCTTCGGTTATGACACGCTCAATCGCCTGACCTCGGCGCATGCCGCCGGCCTGTGGGGCGACGAAAGCTACGGCTACGACACCGTGAACAACATCCGCAGCCGCACCGGCGGCGGACAATCACTGGTCTACAACTACGACAACAACAACCTCCTGGCCAATATCTCCAGCGGCGGCACGCCGCAACTGAGCTTTCGCTACGACGGCCGCGGCAACGTCATCGACCGTAATGGCACGACCCTGGTCTTCGATCAGCGCAACCAGCTGCTGCAGGCCCAGGGTTTCGATACCTACGCTTACGACGCGGCCGGGCGGCGCGTGTCGAAGGTCGCCAACGACGGCAAGACCACCCTGTACTTCTATACGCAGGCCGGCCAGCTGCTTTACCAGTACGAGCCAGCCACGCAGAAGGCCACCGACTACATCTATCTCGGCAAGAAAATGCTCGCTCGCAGCGAGCTGACCCTGGTGGTGCCTGACCAGCCAGCGTCGATCAACGCGACAGCCAGCAATGCGGGAAGCTTTACGGTGAGCTGGTCCGGATCGGCCAATGCGGCTTACTACCTGCTGGAGCAAAGCTTCAACGGCGGTGGTTGGAGCCAGGTCTACAACGACTCGGGTACCGCAAAGTCCTTCAGCGTCACGGACGCTGGCGCTTACAGCTACCGCGTTGCGGCGTGCAACAGCGCAGGCTGCAGCGCAGCCCAGACGGGCGCCACGGTCACCGTGATCTTCCCGCCGACGGTGGTGCCCGCCATCAGCCTGCCGGCCAACAGCAGTACCGGCAGCTACACCGCGGCCTGGAACGCTGTGCCTGTGGGCAGCACCTATACCTTGCAGGAGCGGGTCAATGGCGGCGCGTGGAACACCGTGCAGGACAGCGCCGCCACCAGCGCCGCGCTGACCGGACGGAGCGACGGCAGCTACGGCTATCAGGTTCGTGCGTGCAACGGTGGCGGCTGCACAGGTTGGAGCAGCGTGGCGGTCATCGCCGTGGCCCTGATTCCGCCTACGCCGAACAAGCCGTCGATCAGTGTCAGCGGCCCCGACTGGAAACCAGTGTTCACTCTGCACTGGGGCGCCGTGCAGTGGGCGACGCGCTATGAGGCGGAGCAGACCACTTCAAGCGATGTCACCACCATCTACAACGGGCCCGATACCACGGCCAGCATTCTGGTGCTGGACGAAGGCGCGGTCAGCTACCGCGTGCGCGCATGCAATGCCAACGGCTGCTCGGCCTGGAGCGACTACACCAGCCATGGCGGCGCGGCTATTCCCCCGCCTAGCGGGCCTCCTGCCATCACGGCGCCTTCCAGCAGCAACACCGGCAGCTATACCGTGAGCTGGAACGCCATCGGCGGCGCCACCAGCTATGTCTTGCAGGAGCAGATCAACGGCGGCGGCTGGACCACGATCCAGAACAGCGCCGCCACCAGCATCGCTATCGCCGGCAAGGGCAGCGCGAACTACGGCTATCAGGTCCAAGCCTGCAATTCGAGCGGATGCAGCGGATGGAGCGCCGTGGTGACGGTGACAGTCGGTGTGATTCCCGCCACGCCGGCCAGGCCGTCCGTCAGCAAGAGCGGCGGCACGACGGCGTCGCCGGTCATCAAGGTGAGCTGGGCCGCGGTGCCGAATGCCACGACCTATCACGTGCAGGCCATTTATCCCGGCGACGTCTCGGGCGACACGATCTATACCGGTGCAGCGACTTCGTTCACGCAGGTGATCTTTGCTACCGGCACGGTCAAGTTCCTGGTGCAGGCGTGCAATGCGACGGGGTGCTCCGGGTGGAGTGTGGCTGGAACGATTACTTTGCAGTCGGGTTGAGGTGGGGGTAATGACAAGATTGAATGCTGCGGCTGAGAAGTGCTCTTCGCCTCAAGAAGACGAGAGCATTTTCACGATCAAGAAGGATCTGCCCGCGGGAGGCTTAGCCAGGAAAGGCCAGACTCTCCTCGTCATAGCTAGTCTATGGTTGCTCGCTTGCCTGACGGTAAATGCAGGAACAGTGACGTATGTGTACACCGATCCGCAGGGAACCACGCTGGCGGAAGCGGATCAGAACGGAACCCTCACGGCGACGTACGATTACCAGCCTTACGGATCCGTAGCCTTTGGCCAGGCGCCTGCAGGTCCCGGATATGCGGGTCATGTGAATGATCCGGATACCGGGCTTTTATACATGCAGGCCAGATACTACGACCCTGCCGTCGGACGCTTTCTGAGCGTGGACCCTATCCCGCTCAGAGCGGGCGACGGGTTTGCTTTCAATCGATTCGCCTATGCGGATAACAATCCGAATGGCTTGATCGATCCAGACGGCCGCGATCCGAAGGTGCCGTGGTACCAGCGCGCCTGGGTCGCAGTCAGAAGCTTTCTCAACTCACCGGCAGCTTTGCGCGCAGAACGGGCCGCAGCACAAGGGGTGATCGCCGCAGAGAGCAGCGAAGGTTCGCCAGCGGAAGCCCTGGTCGAAGCGGATATAAGTATTTCGCAAGCCGAAATGCAGGCCATGCAGATGGAGGCGAAAGCGCAGGCCGTGCAATCTGCGCAGAGTCCCAATGTCGTAGGAGGCGTGCAGGTGGGAAATACGCCTTCGCAGGCAAGACAGGCTCTAGAGGAGGCCGGCCACGAAGGCACGCCTGTAACCAATCCGAACGGTACCGAAACTGGTACGCTGCACACGATATCGGACAAGAAAATGGATGTGCGAGTCATGGATGGCGGTTCGGACCATGGGCCTCGTATCGTGACTAACCGTACGGGAAATCCAAAGCAATTGGTCGACCCGGAAACTGGAAAGAATTTCGGCAATGTTCCGCTGCAAGAGCAGCGGCAGCGCGCCCATATACCGCTCAACGGTCCATAGCATGGCTCCCGAATCCACGGACGTTTCCGCCTATACGCGCCACCTGCTTACGGGCGCAGCTATAGATGAAATACGCGCGCATAGCACGCAGATGTGGCTACGCTTCCTGAGCGATCGACTGGTAAGCGGAAAGCTTGTGTATATCGATCTCGTGTTTGGATGTCCGGCTTACGTGGTTGACGCGAAAGGCCACGCAGCCTTCGGCAAAATCGACTTCTTCGAGCAGAGAGCTTTATTCCTGGCTGATGCCTATAAGTGCATCGGACGGGAAGTAGTCGACGCGAACGTATCCGAAGGTGGCGGCCTGGTCATCGATGAAGATAACGGCAGGGAGCTGATCCTGCGGCCCTCTGATGGGGATCTCGCGGACGACGACTGGGTATGGCGCTTGTCGGTCGATGCGCAGCAGGGAGATATGGCTGATCTGTGGGACGTTTATTGCGTTTCCCGTGGAGGGACTTTCGAGGTGATGTTGCACAGCCGGTCTTGAGGAGCTTCAACGGTGAATCGAGGCAGGTAAACCAGTCGTCGGGTTGCTCCCCAAAACTGCGTTGAACAGGGCTCGCGGCAACAGGATTTGAGTCCGGAATCAACGTGGCCAAATACTATTTCCACCAATGCCTTAAGACAGTTCTGTGTCATAAGAGCTCTTGTGAGAATCTGCAGCTTCTGTTCTCCTAAAGCGGCTTCGTGCAAGGCGGAGTCACTGTCAAAGGGGATGCTTTTTCGCTGTCACTGACGGTAGCTCTGTCTGCTCGTTTTCAACGCAGAAGCTCTTCGAGCCAACTGCGGGTTGTCCAGGTTTCAGGGGAAATCGATGAAAGGTTTGACCGTGCGTGCAATGGCACGCCGTGTGTTTGCAGGTGCGGTTCTGGCGGTCTGTTCGGTCTCGGTCTGTGCGCAGTCCCAGGTGAAGCCGGAGGATGAGTACAAGAAGCTCATCAAGGTCAACGAAGAGATCCAGCCGTTGGGGGAAAATCCCTTCGGCGAGAGCATCAGTCTCTACAACGGCGCGCTTTCCTTCAGGCAGACAGACATCAGTATCCCGGGTAACGGTCCGCTGATCGCGCTGTCGCGCTCGTACAAGGTGCGCGAGGCGAAGGACTCCGAAGCCATCGATGGCGCGTTCGCCGACTGGGATCTGGACATTCCGGCGATCGTCACCATGACCGCCAACCAGACCAATGTCACCGGCTGGGTGGTCAATAGCGCGGCGCAGCCCCAGGCGCGCTGCAGCCGGTACGACGAGCCGCCGACCGTAGCGCGGCAGCAAGGCGGGTCGGATTGGGATCCGGCTACCTGGTGGACGGGTTACTCGCTCGAGGTGCCGGGCGCCGGCGGCCAGGAACTGCTCTGGCGCATCAGCACCAATACCTTGTCGCCGCAGATGCAGGGGCTGACTTTTCCCATCGTGACCACCAAGAACTGGATGGTCTCCTGCCTGGCAGCGACGGACGGCAGCGCGCCGGGGGAGGGTTTCCTGGTGGTCGCGCCGGACGGCACCAAGTACTGGTTCAACCATCTGGTCTATCGCTGGGCGCCGACCATGCATCGTGCGATCGGCTCGCCGCCGCTCGGCCTGCAGGCCATGACCATCCGCCCGCTGGTGGCGACGGATGATTTCCTGGCGCGGCGCGAAGGCCGCATGGAAGTGACGCGGATCGAGGACCGGTTCGGCAACTACATCACCTATAACTACGACGGCGATCGATTGGCTTCGATCACCGGCAGCGACGGCCGTGCGCTGAACTTCACCTATGCCGATACCTACCGCATCGCCACCGCCACCATCACGGCGGCGAGCGGCGCGTCGCGCCAGTGGCAATACCAGTACGCAGCGGATCGCTACCAGTCTCTGAAGGGTGTCGTGCAGCCCGATGGAAGCACCTGGTCGTTCGCCCTGACCAATTTCCTTACCTCGGATATGAATCCCCAGGGCGGCACCTGCAACAAGCCCGCCTTGCTGTCGACGGATACGTGGTCGGGCAGCATCACGCATCCCTCCGGGCTTACCGGCAGCTTCGTGGTCAAGGGCATGGTGCATGGCCGGTCGTATGTGCCGCAGTCCTGCACCGGCGGCGTCACGCCGGACACGGATGGAAGCTACGCGCTCATTCCCGATGTGTATTACCAGCTGACGGTGCAGACCAAGACCTTCAGCGGCGCCGGCTTGCCGACACGGTCGTGGCAGTACGCGTACTCACCTGCTAACGCGAGCTGGGCCTCTAACTGCTCCGGCGGTTGCACAACCAGCGTGTGGACGGATGTCACCAATCCCGACGGAAGCTCCAGCCGTTCCACCTTCAGCAACCGCTACGACGCTACCGAGAGCCAGCTGCAGCGGACAGACGATTACAGCGGCGCCATCGGCTCGACCCTGCTGCGCTCGGAGATCAATACCTACGCCTCGCCGACGACTGGCCCGTGGCCAGCGCAATACGGCAGTACGGCGCAGACCCGCGCCAACCGCACTCAGCTGCAGACCATGTCGCCTCTGTCCGCGCGCGAGATCGACCAGGATGGCAACGCCTTCACCTGGCAGGCCACGGCGTTCGACGCTTATGGCAACGTGACGAGTACGACTCGCTCCAACAATGTGAGCACGCTGACCGTCAGCGAGCAGACCGCCTACCTCAACGATCTGCAGCATTGGGTACTGGGCCTGCCCACCCAGGTGGATAGCATCTACAACAACCAAACCGAGACCACCGACAAATACAACTACGACTCCAACACCCTCACGCTGTCCCAGCGCTACCGCTTCGGCCAGCTCGTGATGAGCTACACATTCAATGCCCAGGGCCAGTTGGCGAGCTTCACCGACGGCAACCAGTACACCACCACGCTGGGCAACTACAAGCGCGGCATTCCGCAGTCGATCGGCTATCCGGACAGCACCTCGCAGAGTCTGGTGGTGGACGACTTCGGCCAGATCGCCTCGATCACCGACCAGGCCGGCAGCACCATCAGCTACAGCTACGACGCGATCGGCCGCATCGCCGGCATCACCTATCCGGCCGGCGACGAAGTGGCCTGGCTGCCCAAGACGTTTGCCTACGCCTATGTCGGCACCGCCGAGCAGGGCGTGGCGGCCAACCATTGGCGCCGCACCAGCACCAAGGGCAACGCGGTCACCACCACGTATTTCGATGCAATGCTGCGCCCGGTGCTGAGCACCGCTGCGATCGCCGGCACCGCCACCGCGATCAGCGCGCGCACCGACTACGACTGGAAGGGCCAGAAGACGTTCGTGTCCTATCCGGTCAACGGCACGCCGGATCTGAGCACACTCACCAGCGGCACCCGCAGCACCTATGACGCGCTGGGCCGCCAGACCCAGACCCAGCAGGACTCCGAGCTGGGCACGCTGACCACGCTCACCGCCTACCTGTCCGGCGCGCGCAGGCAGATCACCGATCCGAAGAACAACGTCACCACCACCACCTACCAGGTGTTCGACCAGCCCAGCTACGACGCGGTGATCCAGGTGACGGCGCCGGAAGGTGTCAACCAGAGCATCACCCGCGACGTGTATGGCACCCCGAAAGTGATCCACCAATGGGGCAGCGCCAACGGCTTCAGCAGCGATGTCACCAAGACTCTGGTCTACGACAGCTACCACCGTTTGTGCCGCACCGCCGAACCGGAGAGCGGCAGCGAGGTGACAGCCTACGACGGCGCCAACAACGTGGCGTGGACGGCCTCGGGCCTGAACATCACCGTCGACGGCTGCGGCACGGAGCTGGTCGCGGCCGCGGCGCAGACCACCCGCAAGTACGACCCCATGAACCGCCTGTCGATACTGACTCCGCCGACGGGCACGCAGAAAACCACCTTCACCTACGACCTGCGGGGCAATGTGCAAACCGCCGAGTCCGGCGTGACGTTCTGGACCGGCTACCGCAACAAGCTGGGCCAGCTCACCGGCGAGTCGCTGCAGGTGAACGGCCAGGATCTGTGGCGCATGGGCTATGCCCATGATGCGTACGGCGCCGTCAGCACCATCCAGTACCCCGATGGCGAGGCGATCAGCTACGCGCCCGATGCACTGGGCAGGGCGACCCAGGTGGGTGGCTACGCCAGCGGCATCGGCTACTACCCGGACGGGGACGTGGCCTCCTTCACCTTTGGCAACGGCGACTCGTATGCGGTACAGAAGAACGCGCGCCAGTTGCTGAGCAACTTCAGCTACGGCGCCGGCGGCACGCTGAAGCTGAGCGAGGACTACAGCTACGACCCCAACGGCAATATCACCGCCATCAACGACCTGACCGACGGCACGCGGACCAAGAGCTTCGGCTACGACGCGCTGAACCGTCTGACCCAGGCCCAGGCCACGCATCTGTGGGGCAGCGAGAGCTACGGCTACGACCCGGTCAACAATATCGCCAGCCGGATCAGCGGCGGCCAGACCTTTAGCTACAACTACGATGGCAGCAAGCGCCTGGCCAGCATCACCCAGGGCGGCAGCAACGTGATCACCCTGGGCTACGACGATCGCGGCAATGTCACCAGCCGCAACGGGGTGACGCTGAACTTCGACCAGAAGAACCAGCTCACCGGCATCCCCGGTTACGACACCTATCAGTACGACGCGTCGGGCCGGCGCGTGGTGAAGGCGCCGACCAACGGCACCGGAGCCACCTACTACTTCTACACGCAGGCCGGGCAGCTGGTGTATGCCTTCGATGCGAACAGCTCCAAGGCCACCAACTACGTCTATCTGGGCAAGAAGCTGATCGCGCGCAACGAATCGCTCAAGCTCAGCAACCCCACCGGTATCAGCTTCAGCGCCAACCCGAACGCCGGCAGCTACACGGTGAGCTGGACCGCGGTGTCGGGGGCCACCGGCTACAACCTGCAGGTAAGCGCCGATGGCGGCACCAGCTGGAACACGGCTGGCAGCGGCACGCTGAGCACGCCGAGCCTGGCGGTGATCAACCAGGACGGCGGCGACTTCCTGTATCGGGTGCAGGCGTGTGCGGGCAGTGGCTGTGTCGGCGGCTGGACCGTCTCCAACGTGCTGGGCGTGACGCCGGTGGCGCCGGTCATCACGGTGCCGGGCAGCATCGTCAACGGCAACTACACGGTGAGCTGGACGGCGCCGGTGTCGGCCACCGCCTATGACGTGCAGGAGGCCGTGAATGGTGGCGCGTGGACGGCGATCGCCACCGACACCACGGCGACTTCGATCAGCCGCCCGGGCACCACCAGCGGCAGCTACACCTATCAGGTGCAGGCCAAGAACAGCCACGGCACGCGCGGTTGGGTGACATCCAGTGCAGTAACGGTGGACACCACCTACGGCGTGGTACCGCCATCACCGGCGAGCCTGACCGTGCCGGCAGCGAGCGCGGATGGCAACGCCACCCTGAGCTGGGCTTCCGTCAGCCAGATCACCCACTACGTGGTGCAGCAGAGCAGCGACGGCGGCAGCAACTGGACGGGCGTGTATGACGGCACCGCCACGGCTACCGCGCTGAGCGGTCTTGCCAACGGCAACTACCAGTACCGCGTGGAAGCCTGCAACGCCTACAACTGCAGCGCATGGAAAATTGGCAGCAATGCGCTGGTGGTGACGCATCCGCCGACCGGCGTACCGACGCTGACCGCGCCGGCCAACAGCACCAACGGCAGCTACACCATCAGCTGGACGGCGGTGAGTACGGCCACCAGCTACACGCTGCAGGAAAGCGTCAACGGGGGCGGCAGCTGGACGCAGGTGCAGGCGAACGGCAACACCAGCTGGCCGACCAGCGGCCGCGGCAACGGTAACTACAGCTATCGCGTGCAGGCGTGCAATGTGGGCGGCTGTGCCAGCGGATGGAGCAGCACGGGCACGACCACGGTGTTGTTGCCGCCGCCGACACCGACTGGCATCACGGTACCGGCGACCAGTAACGGTCCGATCCCGGTCAGCTGGAACGCCAGCCCGACTGCCACGCGTTACGACCTGTACCAGAACATCAACAACGCCGGCTGGACCCTCGTCGCCAGCACCGCCTCCACCAGTGTGACCGTCACCGCCACCACCTCCGGCAGCTATCTGTTCTTCGTTGCCGCCTACAACGCGAGCGGCTGGAATGGCGCGGTCAATAACAGCTCCCTGGTCACCGTGACGATCCCGCCGGGCAGCGCGCCAAGCATCAGCGCACCGGGAAGCAGCAGTACGGGCAGCTATACGGTGAGCTGGTCCGCTGTTAGCGGCGCGACCTCGTACAACCTGCAAGAGCAGTTGAACGGCGGCGGCTGGACGCTGGTGCAGGCCGCTGGCTCAACGAGCTGGGGCGCTTCGGGTCGGGGCAATGGTACGTGGGGTTATCAGGTTCAGGCGTGCAATGCCGGTGGCTGCGGTCCGTGGAGCGGCACCGCAAATACGGTGGTAACGCTCATTCCCGCGACACCATCCAACCCTCAGGTGGCATGGACCAGCGGTACCTCGTCCAAGCCGGTCATCACCATATCGTGGAACGCGATTCCGGGCGCGACGACTTACAACCTCGAACGCACGCATCCACAATTGGGCGTCAGCCAGGTCTACAACGGCCCGAATCTATCGTATAGCAATACGGTCTTTGCGACGGGAGTGGTGAAGTTTCGACTGCAAGCATGCAACGCATCGGGTTGTTCGGCATGGGGCCCGTACGGCTCCATTACTTTGAACTCGGGGAGTGGTCCGTGAAGAAGCTGATTCGTGGTCCTCGGACAGCGCTATGCGTTCCTCAATCCTCGTCTTTGGCCGCGACTTTCTCCTCAACCTGATCACGAACCATGGGCCAGGAGATGGTTGCGCATGAGCGAGCCACCCATCCAGAATCTCGACCGTATCGACATCCTGAGCCACCGCAAGGACGCAGGAGTGGACCTTGTCATCAAACGCAGATATCCAGGGAACTTGGACCTGCTCTACGCAAGGCGAGATACTGAGGCAGTTGCGGCCAACCACATTTGCCGTTTCCCTGCATCGCCATGAATTACTACGAGGACCAGATTCTGGAAGCGCTGCGCGGGGCTGACAACGACATCCGCGTCGCCGAGGATGGCGCATCCGGGATCATCTCGAAAATGTCCGACAGATACCCGACGTGCGGCTCCAAGATTGATTGGCGCCGCCTTGTGGGTGTCGTAGAAGATCGAGCGTGGCGCCTTGATCTTCACTCTCGGCAATTCCAGCAGTTCTTCCATGCAGTGGTCTCGAAGTTCGAGCTGCCGGGTGAGCCGATCTACTTGGGGGATGGCCTGACCGACTTTTCCCTGCATGCGCCGATCCGGAAGTTCACCGAACTTCTGCGCGCCATCTTCGAGGTTCCGCATCACCACTACTTTGTGGGGCAGGGCCTTGATTGGTGCATGTGCTTTACGATGGAGGGTGATATGAACTTCGCCTTCCTGCGCTCTCATGAAACGATGGCGAGTTGAGCATTCTTTAAAGCGATCATGCCCATGCAACTCGTCTATCCAGTGGATTGGGATGTGCTCTGGATCGCTTGCGATGCCAAGGGGAGCGTGGGTGCATTCCTCACCGGCGGCAGAGGACCCATTCCCACTGCGTTCTTGCGCGGTGACAGGGAGCTCGGAGAGGTCGAAGAGGAAATCACCCGCCTTCCAAGCCGGGGTGGATACCGGCTTCTGATTACCGTACCGAGGCCGGATGACCTGATCGCCCTGGCGGAACGAGGCTTGTACGTCTACGACTGGCAGGACGTGCATCGGAGCACTGCTCACGCGACTCATCGATATGAGCGGGTGGCATTACCCGCGAAACCGGTGCGGATCAAAGATCTGCGGAGAGTGCCGCGAGAGATGGCGGGTCTGGTGAAGCTCAAGTTGAGCGATTTTCGGTACGACGATGCCATCGACGTAAGCTCGATGGTCTATTGCTGCGAGAGCGAAACCGTATGAAGACCAGGTTTCTTTTCAGCGCATCGCTGCGACTCCGCCATCCTTCCATGGGCGCCGCGGAGATTGTCAGCATATTCGGCAGAGAGCCCAAAGTCGCTCAGTCGGCGCATGAGCCCCGCATGACCAGGACGGGCAAAGTACTGCCGGGCCGCTACGAATGCACGTACGTGGTCTTTCCGCTGGATATCGACGGCTACGATTTCCCGGACGAGTTTCTATCCGCTCATCTCGCCGACGCGGGTTCTGCCGAGCAGTTGGCTATCAGGCGCGCCGTCGGCGCGGGTTGCAGCGTGCAATATTTCTTTGGCATTTCGTGCCCGGGGAACAGTGGATTCGAGCTGAGTGCGAGTTTGATCGAAGCGGTCCAGAAAAGCAGTGTTTCGCTGTCATTTGATATCTATGGGCATGAGTAGAGCGATGCTGCGTGGTGGCCGCTTAGTTACTACCCCGCAAGCTGAGTACGCCCGTCCGTCCGTTGAGAGGGGTCGCGAGTACATGGAGCTTCGTGTTATCGGCTGGGAACGAGCGGCAGCCAATCATGTCGGCAGGTGGTCAGTGAGGAAGCTTCTGTCCATTTTTGCCTTTGCCTGGTTTGTGCAAGCTGCGCATGTCGGACCAGCGCATGCAAACGACCTTCCTGTAGTGACTCCTGAACAACTCAATGCGGATCCGGACGCTTACGATCATCGATATGTGCGCGTCAGGGGCTATGTTGTCGTGGAGTTCGAGAAGAGGTTTCTGGTCGAAGATGCTGATAGTTATAAAAACTGGCCGAATGACAATGTCTGCGTCAGTTTGCTGAGCTATGCCAATCCGTTGGTGTCGCATCGTCTTGAGAATATGAAGATGCAAGAGGTTATTGGCGTCTTCATCAAAGACATCTATAACATCAGGGTGCTGTACACGGGTGCGTGCAACAGATCCGGGATTGATCTGGACCTTCGGCCCGGGTCGCCCTAGTTGCCCTGACATTGGCTAGGGTTCGCCCTACGGCTTCCCAGCGCCTCTAAAGGATCAGGACCTATGCCATTTAAGCTGGTGGTGCTTGTCATGGCGATATATGTGTTGTCGCAACACGCATTCACCATCTTCGTAGCCCACAGGTTGAACAGATACGATCCAGGCTATTTCAAGGATCTGGGTGTTTCCAGGCTGGGGATACGGCTCTCTATCAATCTGATAAGAATGCTGTTCGATCCACGCATTCCAGCCGAGAATTATTCGACAGAAATGAAAGGGCTTCTATACGCAGCCAGGGTTGTTTATGCGGCCACGGTCCCGCTGTTTGTCGTACTGATGGCGATATAGGTCACGGTGGAAGGCCCCATCCCAGCCCGCAGAGAAGGAAGCGATGATGAACACAGCTCTGGCTATCTGGCTGCTGGCGTCCGGCGCGCCGGTTCCCCAGCACGAGTATGGGTATATCAATTACGCGCCCGATCGCTCCTACACAGCCAGCGAAAAGGAACAGAGCATCGGCATGGCGATCCTGATGGACAAGCAGGTCTTTGGGCTAGGGCACATCTTTGACGTGCTGAAGCCATGCGCGGTGTCTTTGGACGATTGCGTGGTGTTCAACGGCATGGCGATAAAAAGGCTTCCGCCGGAGGCCGCGGTCGGGAAGACCTATAAGGAGGGCAGGTTCGAGTTCAAGCTGACATCGAACAGCGCACTGGACCTGCTAGGTAGAACCTTCCATGTCATCAGGGTCGATGTTTTCAACGACGGCATGACTTCCAATGCCTATCTATTCGATCGGGATCGCGGGGTGATTGCGATCATCATGAAGCATGCCGAGAACAAGGAGATTCCTGAGTCCATCTTCTTTCTCAGGGCCGATAAGGGACTATATGCTTCTTCGGAAGTTGGGAAGAACAATGGCAAGGATTAGTCATGCCTCGCGGCCTGCGGAGATAAGTGTCTTATCGCACGCAAGGTGCGCGAGCACTTCCCTTCTCCCCTCCCGGGGAGAAGGCGCCTCCGAAGGGGGGCGGATGAGGGGCCACTCTTGGGGCGACGTTGCTATGGAGCGTAGAAAAGCTTTTTCTCTCACTTCGTAGAAGTGTCACCTCAAGAGTGGCCCCTCACCCCAACCCTCACCCCTGAGGGGAGAGGGAGTCTGGAGGGTGTCGCGAGATTGATTACGTAGCGCGTTCCGCGTTCTCGCGTTCTGCTTTTACGCGTTCTGCTTCGTCGCGCACCTGTTGCCACTGCAGGCGGAGATGGGCTTGCGTCGCGCAGCGGGTACCCATGTCGATGAACGCCGCGATGCCATCGAGCAT
>Ga0207640_10000455_pt1 | contig 24929 bp, 20 predicted proteins | sample KBSCornC42_FD_184300 | JGI IMG/M metagenome (GOLD analysis project Ga0207640, IMG submission 184300) | Corn rhizosphere microbial communities from Kellogg Biological Station, Michigan, USA - KBS Corn C4-2 (SPAdes) (version 2) | ecosystem: Host-associated > Plants > Roots > Rhizosphere > Soil ... | reverse complement strand
TGCTGCGGGCGATATCGCAGGCGCTGGTGAATTTGGCCGTTCCGAACGGATCGAACTGGGTCGAGCAGGTCGCCGGGTTGGTCGAAACCGTGACCGGAGCGGAGTGCTGCGCCGCAACCAGCGCCGGATTCACCGCCTGCGCCAGCCAGTATGAGCCGGGAAAGTAGAGGACGAGCGCCAATGTCATCCCGCCGACGATTACCGGCTTGCGCCCGATCCTGTCCGACCACCAGCTGAAGAGGATGTAGAGCGGTGCGCTGACGATCGTCATCACCAGGATCAGCAGGTCCTTCATTGAGGCCGGCATGCCGAGCGATTTCTCGAGAAACACCTGCAGGTAGAAGAAGGTGAAGTACCAGACCGCGCCCTGGGCGAACATGATCCCGAAGAAGACGATCGTCATCATCTTGAAATGCGATCCGAATGCCTCCCGAAGAGGCGCTTTCGCGACTTCTCCCTCCTCGGTAAGCTTGGCGAAGACGGGGCTCTCCGACAGTCGGGCCCGCATCCACACCGAGATCGCCAGCAGCACCACCGACACGAGGAAGGGAATTCGCCAGCCCCAGGCATTGAAAGCAGTTTCGCCCAGTGAGGTGCGTGAGGCGAGGATCACCAGCATGGCGGCGAGCAGGCCGAACGAGGCCGACGACTGGATTCCCGCGGTATCCCGGCCGCGCCGATCGGCGGCAGCATGCTCGGCGACGTAGATCGCCGCACCACCATATTCGCCGCCGAGCGCAATGCCCTGGACCAGCCGGAGCAGGATCAGGAGCAGCGGCGCGAGCAAGCCGGCTGTGGCGTAGGTCGGAAGTACGCCGATCAGGAAGGTCGCTCCGCCCATCAGGCTGACGGTGACGAGGAATGCGCCCTTGCGGCCGAGGCGGTCGCCGACGATCCCGAAGATCAAGGCACCCAGCGGCCGGAAGAAAAAGCCGGCGGCGAACAGACCAAGCGCGGCGAGCAGGGCGGGGGTTGGATCGAGGCCGGAGAAGAAGGCTTTCCCGATCACCGGTGCCAGGCTTCCGAAGATGAAGAAGTCGTACCACTCGAACGCGGTGCCAGCCGAAGAGGCGATGATCACCCGCGCCATCGACATTGGCTTGTGGTGCCGCGGCTCAGCTATGCTCGCCATGACAGTCCCTCCCGAGCACAGGGTAGCGCCCGCATTCCGCAGCCTGCAAGCGATCTTGTCGATCCGCGAATGTTCCCAAAGTTCGCGGTGACGGGCCTGCATGTGCTGGCTAGAGCCGTCATGGGAGTTGCTCCCGCTGGACGTTAGCAAAGTTGGCAGTGCCACGCGCACAGGCGCGCGTGACGCGTACGCGTGGGCGCACGGAGCCGCGTTGGAGAGGGAAGCGGATTTCGCACTGGCTGAGGCCTCGTTCGGAGAAGGAGGCAAGGCAGCTATCTCAAACCACGGGCTGTAGGACAGTCAATTCGGGTGAGTGTCCGCAATGGGTCGATTGTGGAAAAACTCCCGCTTGAGGTCGTGACTCTGGTCTGATTCAGCATTCGCGTTGCAGCGGGAGAGATGCTGATGATGGGTGAGCGGACGGTGGTTCAGGAGCAGCTGTTTTATGAGTTCAGCCTGGAGCGGCACGTTCCCGCCGATCACCTGCTGAGGTCGATCGATCGGTTCGTCGATCTGTCGAGCCTGCGCGAAGAGCTGCGTCCCTTCTACAGCGAGACGGGGCGCCCCTCGATCGATCCCGAACTGATGATCCGCATGCTGATCATCGGCTACACGCACGGCATCCGCTCCGAGCGCCGGCTATGCGAAGAGGTGCATCTGAACCTAGCGTATCGGTGGTTCTGCCGCTTGGGTCTCGACGGGGCGGTGCCCGATCACTCGACCTTCTCCAAGAACCGGCACGGTCGCTTCCGCGACAGTGATCTGCTGCGGCGTTTGTTCGAGGCGACGGTCGAGCGCTGCCTCTCGGAAGGTCTGGTCGGCGGTGAGGGCTTTGCGGTTGATGGCAGCCTCATCCGTGCCGATGCGAACCGTCAGCGGGGGCAGACAGAGCTTCCATCCGATGTCTCGAGCCGCGCGGTTCGCGAGTATTTCGAAGTGCTCGACGATGCGGCGTTCGGTGGCGCATCACCAGTTGCTCCGAAGGTCATCTCGCCAACTGATCCGGCGGCACGCTGGACTGCCCAGCACGGCGGTGCTGCCGAGTTCTGCTACCAGACCAACTACCTCATCGACCTTGACCACGGCGTCATCGTCGATGTCGAAGCAACGACCGCGGTCCGCCAGGCCGAGGTGAACGGGCATGGGCCGACGCCAGTTTGGTTTCAGCAAAGCCGCCTTTTCGGCACTGACAAGCACGTAAGGATTTAAGCCCCGAATCTCCATTTTCGCTCGAAATTGGAGTATCGGTGAGTCATCTTTTCGCCTCGGCATTGTAAGCCCTCGCCGAGTTCAGCCCGCGATACCCGTCACATCCAGCGCCAGAACCGCAAGCCCAAAGATCAGGATCAAAGCTGCTGAAATCGAGGCAGTCGATTGGCTTCGACCGCCTTGCCGGCAAGTCGCAAGGGCCACGCGCCAGTAGAGATAAGCGCCGGCGATCAGGATGGCGAACTCGATCGCCGCCGAAGCCATCGGAAAACGCCATAAGCCGAAACCGAGCTCTGGAAGACCCAGCAGATTGCCAGGCAATATGGGCAAGTCGGGACGGTGGACGAGAAGATCGAGGATCCAATGAGAGAACGACACGAATCCAATCACGATTCCGTTGCGAGCCCCCCAGGGCAGACTGGCAAGCCAGCCGAGGAACGTGGAGAGAAGCAGGGCCCCGACAAGTGAATGCGTGTAGTCGGCGTGGATAATCGCGCCGCCATAGCCGGCGTGGGCGCCCGGTGCTGTTACAAGAGTTTCGATTCCCATGAGGAACAGCGGAACGAAGACGATGTCGAGCCACACCGTGGCAAACATGAGCGCCCATAGCGGAACCTGTGGTTCGCGGGATTTGACGGCCGCTGCGAAACCGAAATGGCCTGTGATCATCGCGATGTTCTCCGAGATCGAGGGTTCGGCCATGGTATTCGAGAATCCACAAACCCGGCGACGATTACGAAAAGAACGACGCCGATGATGAACTGCATGGAGCTCTCCTGATGAGAAAGACGCACGATTGCTCCGGCTCCGGAACATTCTCAACCCGTGCGGTGGTTGCTGCAATGCAGCATCTGAGGTATGAGCCCGGCTGAATTCAGCTTTTCCGGAAAAATCGAAATGAACCTGCGCAACGTGGCGATCATCGCCCACGTCGATCACGGCAAGACTACCCTTGTCGACCAGCTCTTCCGCCAATCGGGCACCTTCCGCGACAACCAGCGCGTGGAAGAGCGAGCCATGGACTCCAACGACCTGGAGAAAGAGCGCGGGATCACCATTCTGGCCAAGTGCACGAGCGTCGAGTGGAATGGCACGCACATCAACATCGTCGACACGCCCGGCCACGCCGATTTCGGTGCTGAGGTCGAGCGCATCCTGTCGATGGTCGATGGCGTGATCCTGCTGGTGGATGCGGCTGAAGGGCCGATGCCGCAGACCAAGTTCGTCACCGGCAAGGCGCTGTCGCTGGGCCTTCGCCCGATCGTGGTCGTCAACAAGATCGACCGTCCCGACGCCCGTCCGGCCGAGGTTCTCGACGAGGTGTTCGAGCTGTTCCTGAACCTTGAAGCGAATGACGAGCAGCTGGATTTCCCCGTGCTCTACGCGTCCGGACGAGCCGGATATGCGGGCCTGACGGACGATGTCCGCTCGGGCGACCTCACGCCATTGTTCGAGACGATCGTCAGCCACGTTCCAGCCCCGGGTCTGGACCCGAAAGGCGAGTTCAAGATGCTCGCAACCTTGCTCGACCGCGATCCGTTCCTCGGTCGGATCCTCACCGGCCGGATCGAGAGCGGTCGCCTCAACGTCAACATGCCGATCAAGGCGCTCGACGTTGACGGCAAACCGGTCGAAGAAGGGCGTGCAACAAAGGTTTTTGCCTTCCGCGGCCTGGAGCGGGTGCCGGTCGAGCAGGCGGAGGCCGGAGATATTGTCGCTATCGCAGGGCTGGTGAATGCCACCGTCTCCAACACGATTGCCGATCCCAGCGTCACCGAACCGCTCCACGCCCGGCCAATCGATCCGCCCACACTGGCGATGAGCTTCTCCGTCAACGACAGCCCCTATGCCGGCCGCGACGGCGACAAGGTGCAGAGCCGGGTGATCCGCGAGCGGCTCGAGCGTGAAGCCGAGGGCAATGTCGCGATCCGCATCTCCGTCGTCCACGACAACGATAGTTTTGAAGTCGCCGGGCGCGGCGAGCTTCAGCTCGGCGTGCTCATCGAAACCCTTCGCCGCGAGGGCTTCGAGCTGTCCATCAGCCGCCCGCGCGTGCTGTTCCGCGACGGCCCGAGCGGCCGCGAGGAGCCGTACGAAACGGTCGTCGTCGACGTAGACGACGAATTCTCTGGTACCGTCATCGACAAGATGGCGCTCCGCAAGGCCGAGATGACCGACATGCGCCCGTCCGGCGGCGGCAAGACACGGCTGACCTTCTCGGCGCCTTCGCGCGGCCTCATCGGCTATCACGGCGAATTTCTCTCGGACACGCGCGGCACCGGCATCATGAACCGGCTGTTCGAGAAATACGGTCCTTACAGGGGCCCCATCCAGGGACGGCAGAACGGCGTCCTCATCTCGATGGAGCAGGGCAAGGCCGTCGCTTATGCGCTGAACGCTCTGGAAGAGCGCGGCGTATTGTTCGTTTCGCCAGGCGAAGACCTCTACGAAGGCATGGTCATTGGCGAGAATGCAAAGCCGCAGGACCTGGAGGTCAATCCGCTGAAGTCCAAGCAGCTCACCAACTTCCGCGCCTCGGGCAAGGATGAAGGCATCCGCCTCACCCCGCCGCGCAAGATGAGCCTGGAGCAGGCAATCGCCTACATCCAGGATGACGAGTTGGTCGAAGTCACGCCGAAGAACATCCGGATCCGCAAGCGCTATCTCGATCCGCACGAGCGCAAGCGGCAGGCGAGGAAACTGGAAGCCGCTTAACGGCGGACGTCTCGTTCGCCCGCAAGGAAGCCGTCGATATCCGCCTGTGCGAACAGGCAGGAGTCGCCGGGAAGCCCATGCTTCAGGCAGGCGAGGGCGAGGCCGTATCGAGCGGCGGTTTCGGCGCCTTTGCCGTTCAGCAGGCCATGCAGCACGCCGGCGGCGAAGGCGTCGCCCGCACCGATGCGATCGACAATCCCGGTGAGCTGAACCTCCTCCGTTTGGAAGCTTTGTTCGCGTGTATCAACACGCGCGGAAATGCCATGATGATCGCAGTCGACCGCGTGGCGAGCTGTCGAAGAGATGACTTGCAGGCTCGGATACGCCTCGAATGCGGCCAGCGCGGCCTCATGGCGCCGATCCTCGCCTTCGCCACTGAATTCACGGCCGAGCAGAAGCGAAATGTCGCGGTGATTGCCGAATAGGATGTCGCTCTGGCTCACCAGATTGGACAGAATCGGCTTCGGATCGCAATTCCGCTTCGCCCAAAGCTGCGATCGATAATTGCCGTCGAACGACACGCGAACGCCCATAGTTCGGGCGGCCTCTGCGGCGACCAATGCTGCGTTCGCAGCTGTATCGGAAACGGCAGGCGTTACGCCCGAGAGGTGGAGCAAATCGGCGCCTTCGAGCAGCCGGTCCCAATCGTACTCTCCAGCCGCGGCGAAGCTACTATGCTCCCGGTCATAGGTGATGGAGGCGGGGCGAACACCGGAGGCTGGCGAGACGAAGTAGAGGCCCATCCGTCCGGGCGCGCGACAGACTGCCGAGACATCGACACCATAGGCGCGGAGGTGGCGAACGGCCGCTTCCCCCAGCGGGTTCTCGGATACGCTGCTGACCATCGCCGCCTGGTGCCCGAGACAGGCGAGGGCGACCGCCACATTGCCCTCGGCCCCGCCGACGCAGACATCGAGGCGGTTGCTCTGAAGCAGAAGCTCGCGCCCGGGTGCGGTGAAGCGAAGCAGAAGCTCCCCAAAACAGACGACCTTCACGCCGCCTCCGCCCGAGATTGGTCCAGTTTGTAGGCGCGGCGAACCAGATCATAGGCGAGCTCGTGCGCCAGCTCCGCGGCCTCCCAGTCGGTAATCCGGCCCTCCGCGACCAGCCGCGCCAGGAAAGAGCAATCGACCCGCCGGGCAACATCGTGCCGTGCGGGGATCGACAGAAACGCCCGCGTGTCGTCGTTGAAACCGACGGTGTTGTAAAAGCCGGCCGTCTCCGTCGTCATTTCGCGGAAACGGCGCATCCCTTCCGGGCTGTCATGGAACCACCACGCGGGACCCAGCTTCAAACCGGGATAATGGCCGGCCAAGGGCGCCAGCTCGCGGGCGTAGCTGCTCTCATCGAGCGTGAAGAGGATGATCGACAGCTTGGATTCGTTGCCGAAGCGGTCGAGCAAAGGTTTCAGAGTGTGAACGTAATCAACCCGCTGCGGGATGTCGGCTCCCTTGTCGCGGCCATAGGTCTCGTGAAGCCGCCGATTATGATTGCGGAACGCGCCGGGGTGGATCTGCATCACCATTCCGTCCTCGACACTCATTGCCGCGAATTCGGTGAGCATCTGCGCCCGGAACAGCTCGGCGTCCTCGGTTGACCAGCGGCCGCTGACAATGCGATCGAACAGGGCGCGCTTTTCCACATCGGGAACGTCGGCTGTGGCTGGCGTCGGGTGGCCGTGATCCGTGGCGGTCGCTCCGGCGGCGCGGAAGTCGGCGCGGCGCTTGCGGTGGGCGGCCAGATACCCATCCCAGGTCGTCACGTCCTCGCCCGAAAGCTCGCCAAATCTGCGGAACGCGGTTTCGAAATCCTCATGCTCGGGATCGACGACTGAATCCGGCCGGTAGGTGGTGATGACGCGGCCTTTCCAGCCCGACGCGCGGATCGCCGCATGCTCCTTCAACGGATCGTCCGCGCCCTCGGTGGTCGCGAGCAGCTCGATGTTGAACCGCTCGAATAAAGCGCGTGGCCGGAAAGCCGGCATCGCGAGCGCCGCGTTGATCTTGTCGTAATAAAAGTCGGCGCTCGAGGCATCGAGAAGCACGTCGATCCCGAGCACTTCGGCAAAGACGTGGTCGAGCCACATCCGCGACGGCGTCCCGCGGAAGAGGTAATAATGCGACGCGAACAGTCGCCACGCCTCGCGCGGATCGGCGCCGCTTGGGCCCTCCCGGCTCGGCACCCCAAGCTGGTCCAGCGGCACGCCCTGGCTGTAGAGCATGCGATAAATGTAATGATCCGGCGCGAGCAGAAGCTCGGTCGCGTTCGTCCATGCCGCATTGGTGGCGAACCAGGCAGGGTCCGTATGGCCGTGCGGGCTGACGATCGGCAGGCCCGCAACCCCCGCGTATAACTCACCCGCAATCGATCGCGTCCGTGGATCAGCCGGAAACAGCCGGTCAGGATCGAGCTTGAGCGGTTTCGGCATAGATCCTTCCGTTGCGCAGGCGGGGCGCCTATACTTGCAGTCGGCACGCGCGCAAAATATGCGGGGCCCAGTTCAATGAATATACTCACACAAAATCGAACCGAACAGCGTTTGCCGCATGCGATCCGGGTGGATTCCAGCGACGATGTCGCCGTCGCGCTGCGGCCGCTCGAAGCTGGTGAGGAGATCGAGGTCGCGGAGAGCAACGTCACCCTCCGCGATGCCATCCTTTACGGCCACAAGTTCGCAATTCGCGATGTTGCGGAGGGCAAACCGGTCCGGAAGCTCGGCTGGCCGATCGGTGAAGCGACACGGCCAATTCGAATAGGTGAGCACGTTCACACGCACAATGTGAAGACGCTGCTCGAAGGTGTCGAAGACTATCGTTTCGAGCCTCAACCTGCGGCCGAGTTGCCCCGATCAGATACGCAATTTCTCGGCTATCGACGCGCAGACGGACGCGTCGGCACCCGCAACGAGATCTGGATCCTGCCGACCGTCGGTTGCGTCGCCCGCACCGCCGAGCGGATCGCCAGCCAGGCGAATTCACTGCGGCCCGCGGGCGTCGATGGAATCTATGCCTTCGCTCACCCCCACGGGTGCTCGCAGCTGGGGGACGACCTCGGCGGCACACGGGCGATCCTGGCCGCTCTTGCCTGTCACCCGAATGCGGGCGGCGTGCTGCTGGTCGGGCTCGGTTGTGAATCCAACCAGCTCGATGCGCTGATGAAGCTCATTCCTGAAGAATTGCGGGGCCGAATTCGAACGCTCCGCGCACAATCCGAGGAGGACGAGACCGAGGCGGGACTGGCTCTGGTTGACGAACTCATGGAGCAGGCGTCGACAGCCAAACGCCAGGCGGTGCCGCTGTCGGAGCTGGTGCTTGGGCTGAAGTGCGGTGGGTCGGACGGATTTTCGGGCCTGACGTCTAATCCGCTGGTCGGCCGGATGTGCGACACGGTGGTCGGCTCGGGCGGATCGGCGATCCTTACCGAAATTCCGGAAATCTTTGGCGCCGAACGGCTGCTGATGGCTCGAGCCAAAGACCACGAAACGTTCGAGAAGATCGTCGCGGTCACAAACGATTTTAAGCGCTATTTCCTGGAGCACGGGCAGCCAGTTTCCGAAAATCCGTCACCCGGCAATATTGCCGGCGGTATCACCACGCTTGAGGAAAAGTCACTTGGCGCGGTGCAAAAGGCCGGCCGGGCGCAGGTGAGTGATGTGATCCGCTATGGTGAGCGGGTCCGGCGCGAGGGCTTGAGCTTGCTCGAGGCGCCCGGGAACGATGCCGTCTCCTCGACGGCATTGGCAGCGGCAGGCGCAACCGTGATCCTGTTTACCACCGGGCGCGGAACCCCGCTCGGCTTTCCGGTTCCGACCGTGAAGATAGCGTCCAACAGCGATCTCGCAACACGCAAGCGGAACTGGATCGATTTCGACGCCGGCACGGTCTTGAGCGATGGCTTCGGTGATGCCGCCGGCGAGCTGCTCGAGACGATCACCCAAATCGCCTCCGGTGAATCGACCGCGTCGGAGCGAAACGGAGAGCGGGAAATCGCGATCTGGAAGCGCGGCGTCACACTGTGAAGGCACCGCCCTATCGCGCGCAGCTAAGTACGGGAATCGTGCATTTCGGTCCCGGTGCATTCCATCGCGCGCATCAGGCGGATTACCTTGCTCGGCTGGCCGAGCATGATCCGCGCTGGGGGATCGCAGCTGTCTCAATGCGAAGCGCAGGAACGATCGAAGGGCTCCGGCGGCAGGATGGGCTCTACACGCTCGCGATTCTGGATGAAGAGACCAGCTTTCGAACAATCGGCGTCCACAACCGGTTTTTCGGTCCCACGGATCTGGAGGAGCTCAGGGGGCTATTCCTTGATCCCGGTATTCGCATCGTCACCAGCACAGTGACGGAGAAGGGTTACTGCCTCGCGGCTGACGGATCGCTCGATTTCGATCACCCTGACATCCGGCACGATCTCACCGATCCAAGCTCACCGCATAGCCTCGTCGCATGGTTGGCTCTCGCGCTGTCGATCCGGCGCAACGAGCAACTGCCGCCGCTGACGGTGATCTGCTGCGATAACATGGTTTCGAACGGCCGCAAGCTCGGTCGAGCGGTTGTGGAGTTCGCGCGCCGTCTCGATCCGGAACTGGCCAGCTGGATCGAAGGCGAAGCCGCATTTCCGAATACGATGGTTGATTCAATCACTCCGGCAACCGACGATTCGCTTCGTCAGCTGGTCCGTGAGCGCACCGGCTTTGATGATGAGATTCCCGTGCGGCGTGAGGCTTATGCCGAGTGGGTAATCGAGAATGTGCTGCCGCCGTGGGCACCCGATCTCGCATCGGTGGGCGTAACGCTCACGAATGATGTCGCGGGGTGGGAGAAGGCCAAGCTTCGAATTCTGAACGGAGCGCATTCGACCCTTGCTTATCTGGGGCTGCTGATGGGCCACGAGACGGTCTACGACGCAATGAAGGATGAAGTTCTGGCTGATTTCGTGGAGCGCCTGATCGTGCAGGACATTATTCCCAGCCTCGAACCTTCGCCGCTCGATCTTCCAACCTACGCCCAGGAAACGCTGCAGCGCTTCCGTAATCCGGCAATCCACCACAAGCTGTCGCAAATCGCCTGGGATGGCTCGCAAAAGCTGCCGTACCGGCTGCTCGACACGGTTCTGAACGCGCTTCGGGCAGGCCGGCCGCTCGATCGGCTGGCGGTTCCGATTGCCGGCTGGATTCTTTTCTTGGAGCGCCAGTTCGCAGCCGGCGCTGAGGTGGTCGATCCCCTCGCCGAAAAGCTAAGGGCCGCCGCGACAAGCGCTGATCCGGTCGGCGCCATTCTCGGTCTTAGACAAGTGTTCCCGGAACAACTGAGCGCGAATAGCGCCTTCGAAAAACTGGTCAGTAGAGTTCGATACTTGATGTTGAAAACCAGTCTGCGGGACTTTCTGCTCGCGGAGGTCACCGCCTAAGACAGGGGAAGCGGGAGGAGGAACGGGTGGAGGGTAACGGTCAGAGGGCGATAGATCGGGCGGTGGAAAACGTCGGTCGAGTGCGCTGGATCGTGGTGCTGCTGCTCTTTGCGGCGACGGTCATCAATTACGTCGACCGGCAGATGATCGGTCTTCTGAAGCCGACCCTGCAGGCCGAGTTCCGCTGGGACGAAACCACTTACGCCGACATCGTCTTCTATTTTCAGCTCGCCTACGCAATCGGATACCTGGTCTTCGGTCACATAGTCGACCGTGTCGGCGCCCGCGCCGGTTTTGCCATTTCCTTCGTCATCTGGACTGTCGCGCATTTGCTCCATGCGGCTGCGCGATCGGTTGCCACTTTTGCCGCGGTGCGGTTCGTGCTGGGCATCGGCGAAAGCGGCAGCTTCCCTTCCGCCCTCAAGGCTGTGACCGAGTGGTTCCCGAAGAAGGAACGCGCGTTTGCCACTGGTCTTTTCAACGCGGGAAGCAATGTCGGGGCAATCGTGACGCCCTTTATCGTCGCGGCCCTCACCGTCAGCTACGGCTGGCGCGGCGCCTTCGTTATTACGGGCCTGGTGAGTTCGCTGTGGCTGATCGCATGGCTCGCACTCTATCGCCGACCGCGCGAATCCAGGCAGCTCTCGAAACCGGAGCTCGCCTATATCGAAAGCGATCAGCCCGACCCGGTCTCCAGGGTGCCATGGCTGCGGGTTCTTCGAGCAAAAGAGGCGTGGGCGTTTGCGATCGGAAAGTTCCTGACGGACCCAGTCTGGTGGATGTTCCTGTTCTGGCTGCCGGACTTCTTGCATAAACGGCATGGCCTCGATCTCAAGACGTTCGGCCCATCGGTCGCGGCGGTCTATATCGTCTCTGATCTCGGCTCGATCGGCGGCGGCTGGCTCTCCTCTCACCTGATCCATCGTGGCTGGTCCGTGAACGCTGCACGCAAGACGACGATGCTGATCTGTGCGCTCGCGGTGACACCGATAATTTTTGCGCAATATGTGAGTAGCCTCTGGGCGGGGGTGGCGATCATCAGCCTTGCTGCAGCAGCGCATCAGGCGTGGTCGGCAAACCTCTTTACTCTCGCGTCGGACATGTTCCCGAGGAAAGCGGTGGGTTCCGTGTACGGTATTGGCGGCACCGCCGGGGCAATTGGCGGAATGCTGTTTTCGCTCTTCATCGGTCAGGTGTTGGAGAAGTCCGGCGCCTACACATTGATCTTTCTTGTCTCCGGCTCGCTGTATCTGATCGCTCTCCTGATCATTCACCTTCTTAGCCCGGGACTGGATCAGGCCCAAGTTGCAGAAGCTTGACGCGGCGGATGCCAGGCTGAAAGGCGAAAGGCATGTCTGAGATCATCTCTGCGCGCGTCATCGTTACCTGCCCCGGCCGCAACTTCGTCACTCTGAAGATCGAAACGAAGGACGGCGTGACCGGCCTGGGAGACGCCACGCTGAACGGACGTGAACTTGCGGTCGCATCCTATCTCTCCGATCATGTGATCCCGTGCCTGATTGGCCGTGACGCGCACCGGATCGAGGATACCTGGCAGTATCTCTACCGCGGGGCCTATTGGCGCCGCGGCCCGGTGACGATGAGCGCGATCGCCGCTGTCGACATGGCCCTTTGGGACATCAAGGCGAAAGTCGCGGGGCTTCCGCTCTATCAGCTACTGGGCGGCGCATCGCGTCAAGGCGTCATGGTCTACGGACACGCCAACGGCCAGAGCATAGACGATACCATCGAAGCCGCGCGGCACTATATCGCCCTCGGCTACAAGGCGGTCCGATTACAGTGCGGAGTGCCGGGACTGGCATCGACTTACGGCGTTTCGAAAGACAAGATGTTCTACGAACCGGCCGACGCTGACCTTCCGACCGAGAACGTCTGGTCCACCTCAAAGTACATGCGCATTGTGCCAGAGCTTTTTGCCGCGGCGCGAGAGAAGCTTGGGTGGGATGTGCACTTGCTTCACGATGCGCACCACCGTCTCACCCCGATCGAGGCTGGGCGGCTCGGTAAAGACCTGGAGCCATACCGGCCGTTCTGGATGGAAGATCCCACACCGGCAGAGAACCAGGACAAGCTCCGGCTGATCCGCCAGCACACCACGACTCCGATCGCGATTGGAGAGATTTTCAATAGTGTCTGGGATGCGAAGCAACTCATTCAGGAGCAGCTGATCGACTACATCCGGGCGACGGTAGTCCACGCCGGCGGGATTACTCATTTGCGCCGCATTGCGAGCTTCGCTGATATGTTCGGAGTGCGAACCGGCTGCCACGGCGCCACGGATCTGTCGCCTGTGGCGATGGCCGCCGCGCTTCACTTTGATCTGTCAGTGCCGAATTTCGGCATCCAGGAATATATGCGGCACACCGATGAAACCGATGCGGTCTTCCCGCATGGATACAGTTTCAGTGACGGGCAGCTGCATCCTGGCGAGCGGCCCGGACTGGGCGTCGATATCGACGAGGAACTCGCCGCCAAATACCCGTACCAGCGCGCCTACTTGCCGGTGAACCGGCTTGAAGACGGAACCATGCACGACTGGTGAGCCTCAGGTCGCCAGCCGTTTCTCGCCCGATGATTCGGTGCGGTCCATGTTTTGAAGCGGAGTCCTATCAAGCCGCCGTTCTGTCAGCCACTCAAGAATAATTGCTGCGATTCTTGGGGCCGCGTTGCCATCACCGTACGGGCACCGACTCGAATCTGAGACATCGCGCGAAAGCGCCGTTCGGACGGCATCGACGATGGCAGCCACACTGAGACCCGCGAGCGCGAGGTGGCCGGTGGCGATTGCTTCAGGCCGTTCGGTCCGTTCTCGAAGCACCAGAAGAGGAATTCCAAGTGCCGCCGCCTCTTCCTGGATGCCCCCTGAATCGCTCAACACCAGTTCTGAATTGAGCATTCTCCGCACCAGATCCGAATGGCTGCACGGGTTGTGGAGCTGCACGCCAGGCTCGCCCCCGAGCAGCAGCCGCATCTGCGCGGCGACAGCGGGATTGGGATGGAGGATGAGGTCGATCTTCGCGACATTTTCCCGCGCCAGCCGCCTCAATGCGTCCGCGATCGAAATAAGACCTGCGCCCCAGCTTTCGCGGCGATGGCAGGTGACGAGCATACGCGGCGGTCCGCTTGGCCGGGAATTGGCTCGACTGGATCGTGCGGTAAGCAGCGCGGCATCGATACCGGTATTTCCGGCCAGGAAGATTCGGCCGTGCACTCGTTCCCGCCGAAGATTGGCAACGCTAAGCTCTGTCGGCGCGAACAGCAGATCTGCCTGCGAATCTATCGCTATCCGGAACTCTTCTTCCGGCCATGGGCGACGGCGGTCGTGGCTGCGCAGGCCGGCCTCAACGTGGCCCACCGCAACGCCGCCCAACTCTGCCGCCAACGCACCTCCCAAGGCGCTCGAAGTGTCGCCCTGAACGATCACCAGCTCGGCTGAAATCACCAGAGGCAGCAACGCCCTGGTGACAGCACCGACATGCCTGTGCGGATCTCGCTGTCCCGGACAATTCAGCCGGAGGGGTGAAAAGCGAGCGAATCCGTAGACGGCGGGATCAAGCTGCGAATGCTGTCCGGTGAAGATCGGCGTCGGCGCAATTCCGCACGCGTCGAGCGCCTCGGCAACAGGGGCGAGCTTGATCGCTTCGGGACGAGTGCCGACAACGACTATTACACTGTGGGACAGCCTTCCCCCTAACTCGGCGGCGGGAGATTGGCGTCATAAACGCCGAAGCGCAAGCTTCAGCGAAAATTGTCGGCGTAAGCCTGGATCTTGAGCTTGACCGGAGCAGCCGGGACAATGTGATAGGGGATGTCGTGCCGCTCGGCATAGACGATTGCTTCGTCGCGCGTCCGGAAAGTCAGCCGCACCTGCGTATTGGTATCGCCAGAGCCGTTCCATCCAGTCAGCGGGTCCGGGCGCTGCGCCTCGTGCCGCTCGAACTCCAGCAGCCACAGGCCCGCATTGGCCCGGCCCGATTGGGTGGTGCGGCGATCGAGCTCGGAAATTCGCGCGACGGTCATGATCTTGCGAGTGGCGCAGGAATTTCCGCAAATCAAGCAGGATCGGCGGCCACGCTCAATAGGCGCGGGCCACGGCAAACTCCGCGGCCTCGGTGAGCGCCGCCTTCGCCTTGCTTGTTGGGAATGGAGCAAGGGCGTCGATCGCTCTCCGCGCATAGTGGCGGGCGCGCTCGATGGTGTCCGAGAGAGCGTCCGTCGATTTCATCAGCGCGATGGCGCGGGCGAGGTCGTTGTCGTCAGTCCGATCGCCTGCAATGGCCGCTCGCCAGAAGTCGCGGTCGGCTTCGCTGCCCCGCGCATAAGCCAGGATCAGCGGAAGAGTCATCTTCCCATCGCGGAAGTCGTCGCCGACGCCCTTGCCCATGGTTTCGGCGTCGGAGGCGTAATCGATCACATCGTCGGCAAGCTGGAACGCGACGCCGAGATTGCGGCCGTAGCTTTCCAGCGCGAGCTCGACGGTTTCGCTGGCTTCGGCGACGACAGGAGCAACCCTGCAGGCGGCAGCGAACAGGGCAGCAGTCTTGGCGGCGATGATCGCCAGATATTGTTCTTCCCCGGTCTCGATCCGCCGCTGCGCCGTCAGTTGGTCGACCTCGCCTTCCGCGATGACGTTGGATGCGCTGCTGAGGATCTTGAGCACCTTCAGGCTTCCGTCCTCGACCATCAGCTCGAAAGCTCGGCTGAACAGGAAATCTCCCACCAGTACGCTGGCCGGATTGCCCCAAATGAGATTGGCCGTCCGCTTGCCGCGGCGGAGGCCGGAGCCGTCCACGACATCGTCGTGAAGAAGGGTTGCGGTGTGGATGAACTCGACCGCCGCTGCGAGCTTGTGATGCCGCGTTCCGGGATAATCGAGCAGGCGTGCGCAGGCGAGGGTGAGCATCGGCCGCATGCGCTTCCCGCCGCCGGCGATCAGGTGTCCCGCAAGCTCCGGAATCAGCGCAACCTTGCTTTGCATTCGCTCGAGGATGACGGCATTCACGCCGTTCATGTCCTCGGCGACGAGGTCCAGCAAAGGCTCGAGCGATGGTTCGCTGGGGCTGTGCAGTGAGTGGACCGTCGCAGTCATGGGCCGGCAGTAGCGAGGGGAGCGCGGATTTCCTAGTCGGCTGGAAGCGTCAGCCGCGCCAGGAGCCCGCCCAAGTCCTCGCTTTCTTCAAGCGATACCTTGCCGCCGTAGATTTCCGCTACGTCGCGGACGATGGCGAGACCAAGACCTGTGCCGGGTTTGTCGGTGTCCAGCCGGGCGCCGCGGGCGAAGATCGCCTCCCGCTCCGCTTCCGGGATGCCCCGCCCGTCGTCCTCGACGAGGATGTCGACAGTCTTGCCATGTTTTTCGACGGTAACGAAGACACGGCCGTTGCCGTATTTGGCGGCATTCTCGACGAGATTGCCGACCATCTCGTCCAGATCCTGCCGCTCGACATGAACCTCGGCGGATTTGTCGCCGGCAATGTCCACAGTCACCTTTTCGTAGAGCCGGTCGACCGCACGCTGCACGGCTTCCACACTGTCCCAAACACAGGCGCGCGCCTGGGCTGAAGCACGGCGCCCGATCGCCCTCGCTCGCGCCAGATGGTGATCGACCTGGCGCCGCATCAGCGACGCTTCGCGGCAGACGATGTCGTCGAGATCGGGGCTGTTCGCGGTGGCGGCGTTGGTGATGACGGTAAGCGGCGTCTTCAGCGCGTGGGCCAAATTGCCAGCGTGGCGACGGGCCTCCTCGGCCTGGGCTTCGCTGTGCGCGAGGAGCTGGTTGATCTCTTCGGTGAGCGGGCGAACCTCTGAAGGGAATTCGTTGGAAACGCGCGTCGCCGTTCCCGATCGTATCGCTGCCACTTCGCGCCGCACCCGGCGGAGCGGCCATAGGCCGTAAACGGTCTGCAGCGCGGCAAGCACCAGCAAGCCGGCGCCCAATGCAGCAAAACTCCAGAAGAGCGTTTGCCGCTCCTCGCGGATTTCGGCGTCGAGAGTCTTGCGGGACTCGGCGACCTGGAAGCGCCAACGCACGTCGGATCCGGGCAGCGTGACGTCGCGTTCAGCGACCCTGAGCGGCTCGTCAGGGAATTGATCGCTGTCGTAAATGTGCGGCTTGGGATCGTAATGGCCCATCGAGACTCGAAGCCGACGATCCCACAACGATATCGAGGCGTAGGGTTCGTGCCCGGCGCCGGAAACCTGAAAATACAGCCCCGAATAAGGCTGCATGAATCGCTGGTCTTCGGGCGGGTGACTGGAATGGACTTCGCCGGCCGGCCCGATCTCGGCGGGCGCGATAAGGCCCTTGTCCAGAATGTAGACCAGCTGGCTGTCGAACTGGTCTCGAATCGATGTCTTGAGAACGCGATCGAGCGCGAACCCGCCGATCAGCAGAAGGAAGAAAATCCAGATCGCGGCGACGCCGATCATTCGGCGCGTAAGCGAGCCGGTTCTGGCCCGCTTTATTGCCTGTAGCTGACTTGGTGACTCGGCCATTCCTATCTCGTTCGTGTCGAGCGAAGTCGAGACACGTCCCTCGGCTACGCTCGGGACGAACGGAAATTACCTGGACCGCGGCGTCTCAACTCCGCCGGTCCTCCGGATCCTCGAGGCTGTAGCCAAGTCCCCGGATGGTGGTGATCACATCCTGCCCGAGCTTCTTCCGGATTCGCGTGACGAACACTTCGATCGTATTCGAATCGCGATCGAAATCCTGGTCGTAGATATGCTCGATGAGCTCCGTCCTGCTGACCACTTTTCCCTTGTGGTGCATCAGGTAGGAGAGGAGCTTGTATTCCTGCGCGGTGAGCTTCACCGGCTCGCCGCCCTTGGTGACCTTGCCGGAACGAGTGTCGAGACGGATGTCGCCGGCGATCAGCTCCGAGCTGGCATGGCCGGAGGAGCGGCGGATCAGGGCGCGAAGTCGAGCAATCAGCTCTTCGGTCTGGAACGGCTTGGCGAGATAGTCGTCCGCGCCTGCGTCCAGCCCAGCCACCTTGTCCGACCAGCTGTCGCGGGCGGTGAGGATCAGCACCGGCATTTTCCGGCCCTCGCGCCGCCAGCGGTCGAGCACGGTCAGGCCGTCAACTTCGGGAAGGCCGAGATCCAGGATGATCGCGTCATATTCCTCGGTCGAGCCGAGATAGTGGCCGTCCTCACCATCCGTCGCAAGGTCGATGGCATAGCCGGCGCTCTCAAGCGTGGAGCGCAGCTGGCGTCCGAGATTGGGTTCGTCTTCGACGATCAGAACGCGCATTTCAGTCCCTTCTGCTCCGTTCGCCCGACTCAACACAGGTGAAGCTGAACGGTTGCTTGGCCGGAATGACTGCTCCGGGCAAGATGAACGGGAACTGGGCAGCTGGCCGGAAAAGGTCAATGCGCGCGGTGCGCAAGCAAAGGTCACGAAGTTCGTGCCCGATCGGCTGATTTGAGGCTTCCACTCCTTCGGCCGGCAGCGGCAATGTGTGACCTTCGGCAGCGCGCGCAGGAGGTGAGCTGTGAAAAAAGTTCTTGTTGTGTCACGCGCGGCCTCAAGCAGAAAAGGAGGCGGGGTGCTTATCGCAAAGCAACGGCTGTAGGACAGCAGTCTCTAGACGGGACCGGCGGGGGAGCAGGCTATATCCGGTTTCGGCCCATCGAGGATCACGCTCCGCGGGACCTTCGATGCGTCAGCGATGCCCGTAAGCGCCATCGCGATGCTGAGTTCGTCTTTCAGAATCTCGAGGACTTTGGTGACACCTTCCTGCTGATAGGCGCCTAGTCCGTAGAGATAGGCGCGGCCGATGAAACAGGCGCGGGCGCCTAGCCCGAGGAACTTCAGCACGTCGAGGCCAGTGCGGACGCCGCTGTCGACGTAGACTTCGGTCCTATGACCCACCGCCTCGACTATGGTCGAAAGGATCGACGCGGTGGAAGGGGCGCTGTCGAGCTGCCGTCCGCCGTGGTTTGAGACGAGGATCGCGTCGGCGCCGGCATTCACCGCCATTTTTGCGTCGTCCGGATCGAGAATGCCTTTTACGATTAGTTTGCCCGGCCAGAGCGAGCGAACCCATTCGAGAGTCTTCACATCAAACGAAGAGTCGAGCTGGCTCTTCACCAGCTCCGCCATTTCCTTGACGTTCCCCGACTTCACCTTCTCCGCATAATTGCCGAAGCTCCACCGTTTCGAATGGAGCATCGCGAACGCCCAGGGCGGGTGACGAACGATGCTCCAAATGTTGGCCGGAGTGAGCTTGGGCGGCACGCCAAGGCCGTTATGCTTGTCGCAATAGCGGGTGCCCTCGACATGAAGATCCATCGTCAGGATCAGCACCGGACACCCGGCATTCTTCGCCCGCTCGATCAGGTCCTTCGAAAAGCCGCGGTCCTTCTCAAGGTAAAGCTGGAACCAGAAGGGCTTGTCGACCGAACTCGCAACGTCCTCGATCGAAAGCAAAGCGTTGGTCGAAAGCGAGAAGGGGATTCCGAACTCGTGCGCGGCGCGGCACGAGAGAATCTCCCCGTTCGACCAGACCGCTCCGCACATTCCGGTGGGGCCGATGGCGACGGGCATCGTGACCTTCTCGCCCAGCATGGTGGTTTCGAGCTTGCGGTTCGAGACGTCGAACATCACCCGTTCGCGGAAGCGGATGGCATCAAGGTCGCGGCGGTTTGCCCTGAGGGTGATTTCCGAAAAGGAGCCCGCCTCGACATATTCCATGAAGGGCCTTGGCACGTGCGAATGGGCGACCCGCCGGAGGTCCTCGACGCTGGCGATCCAGTCGGGGACCTTGCTCACAGCTCACCTCGCGGTGCCATTTCGGCGATCCGATCGCCCATGCGGCATGCGAGCGCCTGGATTGTCAGCGACGGATTGACGCCCCCGGCGGTCGGAAACAGCGATCCATCGCAGACCCACAGGTTCGGGATCGACCAGCTTTGCCCATCCTTGTCGACGACGCTGTCGCTGGGATCGTCGCCCATCCGGCAGCCTCCCATCAGGTGCGAGGTGTCGTCGTCGACCCAAAGCTCCTTGCCGCCGGCGGCTTCCAGCACCGACTTCATCGATCCGATCGAATGCTTCATCAGGCGCTTGTCGTTATCCGAATAGCTGAACGTCATTCGCGGGATTGGAAGGCCGTACTGGTCCTTCTCGTCCTCGACGGTGATCCGGTTGTCATGCTGCGGCTCCGTTTCCCCGACGATCCTCAATCCCGCGACATGGTTGTAGCGGGTCATTTCCTCCCGGAGCTTCATGCCCCATAGGCCCCGGTTGATTGCGACACATTGCGCCCACCCGACCGCGAGCGGACCCTGGCTCATGAAGGCATAGGCGCCGTGGAAATCCTTTTTGTCGCTGTCGTCGTAGTTCCAGTGCTCGGTGACGGCCATGCAGGGAGGAGCCTTATACTGGCGGATCTGCTCATCGAACGTGCCCCAGACGCCCGGGCCGGAGTGGATCATGATGTGCGTCCCGACGAGACCGTTCTCGTTGGCGAGGCCGTCGGGAAACTGGTCGCATTTCGAGTTGAGGAGGAGCCGTGGCGTCTCGATTGCGTAGCCGGCGACCACGACATTCTTCGCCTTTTGGAAATGCCAATTTCCGTTCCGATGATAATGAACGCCCGTCGCTCGCCCGTCCTTTCCCATCTCGATCTTGCCGACCATCGCCAGGTCGCGGATTTCGGCTCCCGCGTTGATCGCCCGCGGGATGAAGGTGACGAGCACGCTCTGCTTGGCGTTGGTGGAGCAGCCGTAGGCGCAGAAGCCGCGATAGACGCACGGATGTGCCATCCCGCGCGGCGAGGAGAGGGTGGCGAGCGGCACGGGCGACCATTTGATGCCGATCCGTTCACAGCCGCGGGCAAGCACCAGCCCAGGCGCGTTTACCGGATGCGATCGCCGCGGATAGCGCTTGCGGCGCCGGCCCCACGGGTAATCGATCGGTCCGGCGATTTGCAGCGCCTCTTCGGCCTCCTCGTAATAGGGTTCGAGCTCGTCGAAGCTGATTGGCCAGTCGCGGCCGTAGCCGAGCTTGGATTTGCACTCGAACCACTCGGGCCGCCAGCGCAGCGCGATCATCGTGTAGTGGACCGTGCTCCCGCCGACTCCGCGGCCGCTGTTGTTCGAGCCGAGCTCGACCGGGTCTGCGCCGCCGGTGATGCGCTTGTCTGTCCAGTAGAGGCCGCCCTGCCACCGTTCGTCGGACGCAAAATCCTCGAGCGGACGCCAGAAGGGGCCGGCGTCGAACGCAACGACCGAGAAGCCTGCTTCGGCCAGCTTGCAGGCGAGCGTCCCGCCTCCAGCGCCGGTACCCACGATTGCGAAGTCCACTTCCTCGCTGTCGCTATAGGTCCGCATCGGCACCCATGCGCCTGAACGAAACACGTCGGGCGCGCGGCCATCGATCGCGCGCGGTGCTTCGACCTCAAGCAACGTCGACTTCCCGGGCTTCCCAAGGGTCGCGCTCGTCCGGACCAAGCCGTGCATAGCCCCGGGGACTCGCCGGCCCGCCGTAGCCGATCTCGCTCCACGCGTCCGGGTGCGAATAATAGATGCCGACCGTCTGCTTCAGGAGGTGGTGTAGAAAGAAGCCGCCGGCGGGCAGATCGCCCCAGATCTGCTTGTCGACGCGGTTGCGCTGAATGTCGGTGAGAAGCGCATCCTGCTCATCGGGCGGAAGCTGCTCGAAGCTTCTGCCATCACGGTTGCGCGCCTCAGCGGCGATTGCATCGAGACCCCGCTGCCACGCTTCGCGCATCGGCGGCATGTCGGCGTAGCGGTATCCGGGCGTCTCGTTCTTGTGCAGCATCTCGTCGATCCACGGGACGATCGGCACCGGCTCCTCGCGGTCGGGCTGCGGCACGAGGCGAGCGACGATGGCCTCCAGCAGCGTCCATTGCTCTTCGCTCAGGAATCGCCTCGGCGGTACATCTTCGAGCCTTTGGCGTACCGCTTCGCGCGTCTGCTCGTTCCACGAGGGCGAGTCCCGTTTTTCCAGCACATCGTAATCAGGATACGGCGTCTTGAACCCGCTCACTTCTGCTCCTCCTTAAGCAGCGGAAGGATACCGAGTCCGGCTGCGGCAATGCCGAGGAATGCGGGCGGAGCCGGGAGCGGCGGCCCCTGGAGGATCATCTGGCTCCAGTTCTTCCAGCCGCCCATGTTCCGGTGAATTCCGTAGGCATGGAACATCGGCCCCGCGATCCCGAGTAGGGCAGTGGCCTTGAGCAAGGGTTCGGCGACGACCGTGGCGCGCGGGGTTAGAGCGGCCGCGCCGATGCCGATCGCGGCGAGCGGCGGGATCGTGACCGGCAAGTACATGGCCGGATCCTGGAAGGAGCCGCGGAAATGCAGCAGCCCGGCTTCGGCGATCGTGCCCATCAAGGAGAAGGCGATGAGCCCCGCGGTGTGCTTCGGAAGCCGGGTCTTTACGTAGCTGCGGCCGCTCAGCATTTCGCCGGCGATCACGCCGTAAAGTCCGGCAAGGGTCAGCGCCGCCGGCGCCCCCATCGGCGCGCCGTAAAAGAGGTTGAGCGCATCGAGCTCGCCCGGGCGCTTCAGGATGTTGTAGGTGTGAAAGCCCAGCCCGGCCAGACCCGTTGCGCCGACGGTGAACAGGGCGATCTTGGGTAGCCTTTCGTTGGCGCGTTCGGGCCGGAAAGCGACATAGGTCGCCGCGCCAAGACCGAGCAGCGCCATCGTCGGCCCGACGAACATCGCCTTGTCCTTGAACTCGCCGCGATAGTGCTCGATCGCGCTGTCGAGCGCCACGCTGACGCACAGGATCGCGGCGCCCGCACCGAGCGCCTGCGCCGCCCGATGATTGCCGTCCCCTTTGGGCTTCCACGCCCGCTGAAGAAGCCAGCCGATGCCCGCAGCCGCTGCCACCGTGGCTATGGCGACCGGGACCAACGGCCGGTGCGAAGGTTCAGGCTGACGTGATTGGAACAAGGCTCAGCTCCGCGCCTGCGCCTTGCTCCGCCTTTTCTGACCGTTCTTTGCGCTGCCGAGCCCGGCCAGCATGAACCCTGCGCCAGCAACCGCGGCGGCGCCAAGTGCGGCGAGGCCGAGCTCCTTCTTGTGCTCGCTGATCCACAGCTCACTGCTGGAATCCACCGCTTCGCTGTCGAAGCTGCCGTGAGCGCCAGGATCGCCCGCGACCGGCTCGAAGAGGTTGTCCTTGCGGTCGGGGCTGACCCGCTCCGGCCGCTGCTGGGCCTTGATTCCGGTCGCGGCGAGATATTCGTCGAGCAGGTTCGACGCCACCTTGTTCCCCCAAACGGCCTCGACCGTCGGCAACCCGACCAGCATCTCCTTCCGGGTATCATGCGCCGCCGCGTAGATTGCACGTGCAGCGACTTCGGGCTGGTAGACCCTGCCGACCGGCCGCGGCTGGCCCGGCAGCCTGGCCCTGATCCAGTCGAATTGCGGCGTGTTCACGCCGGGCATCTGAACCATTGTGATGCTGACGTCGGTTTTCTTGGCGAGCAGTTCGCAGCGGAGGGAATCAATGAAGCCCTGGATCGCATGCTTGGAGCCGCAGTAGGCGGACTGAAGCGGGATGCCGCGATAGGCGAGGGCGGAGCCGACCAGAACGATCTTGCCGCGATCGCGCGGAAGCATCCGCTTTAGCGCCGCGCGTGTCCCGTTGACCTGCCCCAAATAGGTGACCTGCGTGACCCTTTCATATTCTTCAGGCGTGACGTCCATGAACCAGGAGAAGATCCCAGCGAAGGCATTGTTGACCCAGATATCGATCGGGCCGAGCTCGCTTTCGATGCGGTCGGCGGCAGCTTCCACCGCTTTCCAGTCCGCGACGTCGGTTGGGATCGCGAGAGCCTTTCCGCCGCGATCCTCGACCTCGCGCCGGGTGGCATCGAGTCCCTCCTGCCCGCGGGCGAGAATGGCGATGTTGGCGCCGTGGCGAGCGAATTCGCGCACTGTCGCTCGTCCAATCCCGGCGGTTCCACCTGTGACAACCACAGTTTCGGCTTTGCTCTTTCGCATCGCGTGCGCTCCACCTTTGATCCGGTACCGTTGTTGTTGAACGCGCTTGTTCGCGGATGTCTCCGCGCATTTGATTCAGCGCAGTTTTCGAAACGCGCCGTGACGCCAACTCCAATTGAGCTAACTTAAGTTAGGGGTTCTTCATCAACTCCGGAACTTCCGAATTCCCCATCAATTGTTAGGCCGCTGAACCGCTGCCCGGCGGTTCAACTGGGGAGTGGAATGCGACGCGTAATTGGCGCAGCGATAGCGGTTGCAATCGTCCTGGTTATCGGCGGCCTGTTCTGGCTTAGCGCACCACGCAATCACAATTCTTCGTCACTGGTTTCGCCGATGCCCGCCGGCGCCAAGATCCTTCCCGCTGCGGGAGCCTCGCCACCCGACGACGGCAACTGGACAATGCCGGGCAAGGATTACGCATCCACCCGGTTCAGCGCCCTCAATCAGATCACGCCCGCGAACGTCGGCAAGCTCCAGGTCGCTCTGACTTTCTCGACCGGAACGACGGAAGGCTTCGAAGCGCCCCCGCTGGTCGTCAACAACACGATGTACGTCGTCACGCCGTGGCCGAATAACGTCTTTGCCCTCGACCTAACCAAGCCCGGGGCGCCCGCAAAATGGGTGTACAAACCGAACCCGGCGGCAGCGGCCAAGGGTGAGGCATGCTGCGGTCCGGTCAATCGCGGCGCAGTTTATGACAAGGGCCGGCTGTTCCTGAACCTGCTGGACGGCCACACGGTCGCAGTCGACGCCAACAGTGGCAAGGAAATCTGGCGGACCCAAGTGGCCGACATCCAGAAAGGCGAGACCATCACCATGGCGCCGCTGGTCGCGGACGGCAAAGTGCTGGTCGGCAATTCGGGCGGCGAGATGGGGGTCCGTGGGCGGCTGACCGCGCTCGACGAGGGTAGCGGAAAGATCGTCTGGGTCGCAAACACCAACGGCCCCGACAAGGACGTTCTGATCGGGCCGAACTTCCATCCATTCTACAAAGAGGACCAGGGGCACGACCTTGGCGTCAGCAGCTGGCCGCCAGATTACTGGAAAATCGGCGGAGGCTCTGTGTGGGGCTGGATCAGCTACGATCCGCAGACGAAGACCATCTATTACGGAACATCCAACCCCGGCCCCTGGAACGCGCCGCAGCGGCCCGGCGACAATAAGTGGACGGCCTCGGTCTTCGCCCGCGACATCGACACTGGGCAGGCGAAATGGGCGTATCAGACGACGCCGCATGATCTCTTCGACCATGACGACATCAACGAGATCATCCTCGCCGATCTGCCGTACCACGGTGGACGGGTGCCGGTGATGCTGAGGCCCGATCGCAACGGCTTCTTCTATGTCCAGGACCGCCGGACCGGACAGGTCCTGTCGGCAAACCCCTACGGGTATGTGAACGCCTACAAGGGCGTGGACCTGAAGACCGGGCAGATCATTCCCAACCACGCGCTCG
>Ga0207640_10000447_pt1 | contig 25145 bp, 22 predicted proteins | sample KBSCornC42_FD_184300 | JGI IMG/M metagenome (GOLD analysis project Ga0207640, IMG submission 184300) | Corn rhizosphere microbial communities from Kellogg Biological Station, Michigan, USA - KBS Corn C4-2 (SPAdes) (version 2) | ecosystem: Host-associated > Plants > Roots > Rhizosphere > Soil ... | reverse complement strand
TTCCATCGAGGAGGCGAAAGATGCAGTCATCCATCGGGCAGAGGAGCAGGGCTGGGGGAACCGCGAGACGGCTTACCGTCTTCGCGACTGGGGCGTTTCCCGCCAGCGTTATTGGGGAACACCGATCCCGATGATCCGCTGCGAGCGGTGCGGCCCCGTGCCGGTTCCCCGCAATCAGCTGCCGGTGCTTCTCCCGGAAGATGTAAGCTTCGATATTCCGGGGAACCCGCTCGACCGTAACGAATCATGGAAGCACGCGAGCTGTCCTAAATGCGGCGGCGCTGCCGAGCGCGAGACCGACACATTCGACACTTTTGTCGACTCAAGCTGGTACTTCATTCGCTTCGCCAGTCAGCCGATCGACAAGGCTTTCGATCGGGCCGGGGCCGAGGAGTGGCTCCCGGTCGACCAGTATATTGGAGGGGTCGAACACGCGATCCTGCACCTGCTCTATGCCCGTTTCTGGACTCGGGCGCTGAACAGGATCGGGCGAATCGGAATCACCGAACCGTTCAAGGGCCTCTTCACCCAGGGGATGGTGACTCACGAGACCTACCGGGGGAGCGACGGCCGCTGGCTCTCACCGGAAGAGGTCCGAAAGGACGAGCAAGGGCAGCTGATTGATGCCGCGGGCGCTCCGGTTGAGCGCGGCCGAGTCGAGAAGATGTCCAAGTCGAAGAAGAACACCGTCGATCCCGAACCGATCATCGCGGAGTATGGCGCGGATGCCGTGCGGTGGTTCATGCTGTCCGACAGCCCGCCCGATCGGGATCTCGAATGGTCGGTTGCGGGAATCGAGGGTGCGGCGCGATTCGTTCAACGCGTGTGGCGCCTTGCCTCCGCCCCCGTCGCTGGCGAGGGCGAGGATGAAGCGCTCCGGCGCAAGCTGCACAAGGCGATCGCAGCGGTAGGCGAGGCCATAGAAGGCCTTCAGTTCAACAAGGCGGTGGCGCAGCTGTACGAACTTGCCAGTGCCATCGAGAAATCGCCGCCGTCCCGCGATCGGGCCGAAGCGACTGTCTCGCTGGTGCGTCTGATCGCACCGATGGCCCCGCACCTTGCAGAGGAGGCTTGGGAGGCGCTTGGGCAGGAGGGGCTGGTCGCCAATGCTGCTTGGCCCAAACACGATTCAGTATTGCTGATCGAAAATCAGGTCACGCTCGCAGTGCAGGTCAACGGGAAGTTGCGCGACACGATCACCGTGTCGCGGGGGATCGATCGCGCGGACGCGGAAGCCCTGGCGCTCTCGTCAGAGAAGGTGCAGCGGCAGCTGGCAGGGGCCGCACCACGCAAAGTGATTGTCGTCCCCGACCGGTTGGTCAATATCGTCGCATGAAGCGCGCTCTGACGCTGAGTCTTGCCGCCCTGCTGCTTTCGAGCTGCGGGCTTCACCCGCTGTATACAAGCGGCGATAGCGGATCCGTCGCCGGGCTGCTTCGGCAGGTCCAGCTCGCGCCAATTCCAGGCCGGGCAGGCTGGCTCATGTATAACAAGCTCAAACAGCGGCTCGGCGAGATGGGCGATTCGGCGCCAGCCTATCGCCTCGACGTCAAGCTCGACGAGAACATCATCGGCCTCGGAATCCGTGGTGACCGGGCCACGACCCGCGAGCGCGAGACGCTTCGCGCGCGCTACCAGTTGGTGAACCTTGCGACGGGCCAGGTGGTGGTCGACGCCACTGCCGGATCGGATGAGGGCATAGACGTGGTGAGCTCAGAATATGCCACCGTTGCGGCTGAGCAGACCGCGCAGGAACGGCTTGCGGACCTCGTCGCTGATGACATCGTCTCGCGGCTTGGAGTCTATGCGACTCACGCGGCTGGCCAGAAGTGAAATCGAATCCGCGGACGCTGAACCGAACCCTCGACAGCCCTGACGAGGACATCCGCTTCTACCTCTTCCACGGCTATGATCCGGCGCAATCGCGAGCGCAGGCGGAGCGGCTGTTGAAGGGATTGCGAGCCGAAAAGGCCGAGATCGCAGCGGCCTCATTGAAGAGCGATCCTGCGGGGCTCGCCGACGAAGCCCGCGCCATCGGGCTATTCGGCGGCAAGCGAGCATTGTGGATCGAACCCGCGGGGGAAGAGGTCGCCGAGGCGGTCGAGGCGCTGTTACAGGCGGGCGCGGCAGAAAGCCCGGCAATCGCCGTTGCCGCTGCTCTGCGAAAGACCTCAAAGCTGCTCCAGCTTGCGGAAGCTCATCCGCTCGCGCTTGCTCATCAATCTTACGAACTCAGCGAGCGCGACGCCGAACGGCTGGTCGAGGAGCTCGCGGCGCAGGAGGGTCTGCGCCTTGCGCCAAGTGTCGCGGCCCAGATCGCGGCAGCGGCGAATGGGGAGCGCGGGATTATCGCGCAGGAACTGGCGAAGCTCGCTCTTCATTTGGGCGCATCCCAGACCGCACCGGCATTGCTCGATTCCGAAGCGCTCGAGGCAGTCGGCGCAGGAAGCGATGGCGAGTGGATTCACCTGGGCGACCTGGCCCTTGCGGGCGATGCCACCAGCGTTGCTGACGAACTTTCAAGAACCTCCGGGCTCGAGCCGATTGCCCTGCTTCGAACCTTGCAGCGGCGGGTTCAGATGCTGGCGCCGCTGAGGGCGAAAGTGGACGATGGCCGTCGACCAGGTGACGTCGTGGCGTCAGCGGGTAAGTCTGTGTTCTTCAAGGAGAAGGAGCTCGTGACAAAGCTTCTTTCGCTGTGGGATTCACCGGCGTTGGCCCGCGTTTCGGCGCGACTTGGGAGCCTTGAACGGCAGCTGATGCGCAGCGACTCGCCGCCTGATGTCGAGGCGGTCGGCGAAGAACTGGTTGCAATCGCCCGCGCCGCACGCCGGCGCTAAGCTGCGATGCCGTAGATTCTGCGCGCGTTTCCGTCGAACACTGCATTGTGGTGTTCGGCCGGAACGAGCTCCTGCGCCTGTGACAGCCAGGCGCCATAGCCGCCGACGAGAGTCAGCACGGGCCAATCGCTTCCCCAGATCAGCCGCTCGGATCCGAAGCAGTCCCACAGGATTTCGAACGCCGGATTGATCGCCTGCGGCGGTGCGCCGGGCGGCAGTTCGGTCAATAGGCCGGAGAGTTTACACGTGACGTTCGGCAGGCGCGAAATCTGGGCGATCTCGTCGCGCCAGTTGGTCAGGTCGGTGAAATCCGGCTTCGCTCCATGGTCGATCAGGAGTCCGAGCTGCTGGTGGCGTTGCGCAAGCCGACGGAGCGACGGCAGATGCTTCGGCCGGATTAGACCATCGAGCACGAGACCTAACTCCACCATAGTCCCGAACGCGCCTTCGAGGGCGGGCGAATCGTACCACTCGGCTTCGAGGTCCTGAACCATCGGCCTCAACCCGCGAAGGGCGGCGCTCTGCGCCAGTTCGGCAATCGTGTCCCGTGCATCGGGCGCGGCGAAATCCGCCCAGCCGACAACGCCGGCGATCAGAGGATCAGTGGCGAGCCCAAGAAGCCACTCGGTATCGGCGAGACTGGGCTGACTCTGGACGAGAATGACACCGTCAACGCCCACCGCATTCGCGACCGCCCGCAAGTCATCAAGCACGAAATCGCGATGGATCGGCGTCAGATCCGGAGTTGGCCAGGTGCAGCCGTTCTCCCCCAGCCTCCACAGATGCGCGTGGGAATCGATCACGTGAAGGCTGCGGCGTTGCTTTCCGGTTGCGGCGCTTGCCGTGAGCGGCTCGCGAACACTGCTATCACGACGAAGCAAACCAGTGGCACGACCATGGCGAACCGGATGTGTCCCGTCTTGTCGGAGACCAGCCCCATGAGGTTCGTGAATACCGCCCCCCCAATGATCGCCATAACGATTAACGATGAACCGAGCTTGGTGAGATCGCCGAGACCGCGGATCGACGCCGCAAAGATCGTCGGGAACATGATCGACATGAAGAAGCTCGCAATTAGCAGGGCGGCGGTACCGATGGTGCCACCGACCGTAACCGCTATCGCGCAAAGCACGATGTTTACTGCCCCGTACAGAGCCAGCAACCGCAGCGGTTTGAACCAGCTCATCAGGGCTGTGCCAGCAAATCTCCCGATCATGAACAAGACGAGCCCCAGCGTCAGAAGGTTTGTCGCCGTCTTTTCAGGGGTTCCGGGTATCTCGGCCTGCACATAACGGATTGTGTAGCTCCAGATGCCGACCTGAGCGCCGACATAACAGAATTGTGCAAACACTCCGGCCATGTAACGGCCACGCCGGAACAGCTCTCCGAAGCGTCCCAAATCGCCGACACCTTCTGCGTGTCCGGAAGCGGAGGAGGGGAAACGCGTAAGCGCAATCAGGGCGGCCCAGATGAGCACGCCAATCCCGATCACGATGTACGGCGTTTCGGCCGCTGCGGCTTCCCGCGCATGCCAGGCGGCAATTGCCTGAGGAGCCATCGTCGCCAACTGCTTCGGAGTATATTCGATTCCGGACAATATGAAGATCCCACCGATCTGCGCGCCGATGATCGATCCGAGCGGGTTGAACGATTGGGCAAAATTCAGACGTCGCTCGGAATCTTCAGGTGCGCCGAGCGTCGCCACCATAGGGTTGGCGGACGTTTCGAGAAACGAAAGCCCGGCAGCAATCACAAACAAGGCTGCGAGGAAGAAACCGTAGCTCTGCATTTCTCCGGCGGGATAAAAGAGAAGTGCGCCCACTCCGTAAAGGATCAGGCCGAAGATCACCGCCGCTTTGTAGCTGAAGCGCTGCATGAAGAGCGCGGCAGGAATGGCGAACAGGAAATAGCCCAGATAGAAGGCGGATTGGACGAGCCCCGATCCGAAGTCACTGAGCGTGAACAGCTTTTTGAAATGCTTGATCAGCGGATCGTTCAGGTTGTTGGCCATTCCCCACAGGAAGAACAGGCTCACGATCAAAATGATTGGCAGCAGAGGCGTCCTCCGCGCGGAATCGTTATTCTTCGTCTGCGTCGCTTCAGCCAAAACGCCCCTCCTCTCGCGCCCGTGTGCCGCCAATTTCACTTAACCGCGGCGACAGGGTATGAAAAGCTGTTTCAGATGCGAAAGAATTTGCCGATGTGTGTCGCTCAGTATCTTGCTCAGGTGGTTACCATTTGGCATGTTAGCGCTATCAGCGGGACGGGAGCGGGGATTTGAACAGGGATTCAACACTGGCGGACGCGACAGTCGAACTCGACTCGCGCTATCGAGCGCCTGCGCTGGAAAAGGGTCTCGATGTTCTTGAGCTTCTAGCGGGCGAAACCGAGCCGATGACCCTCACCGCCATCGTCAAACGTCTGGGACGGTCGCATGGAGAGCTCTTCCGGATGGTCCAGGTGCTCGAACATCGCGGCTATATCGAGCAGGATCAGTCGAATGAGGGCTACAGGCTCAGCGATCGGCTCTTCTCGCTGGGCATGCAGCAGCCGCGCATCCGCAATTTGCATGAGATCGCTCTACCGGTGATGCGGCAGCTCGCAAACGAGATTGGCCAATCCTGTCACCTGGCCTTGCACACGCTTGGGGACATTGTGGTTGTGGCGCGGGTCGAGTCAGGGGAACTTAGCGGCTTTTCTGTTCGGGTTGGTCACCGGCGGCCTTTGTCCAAGGCGGCGTCGGGAGTTGTTTTGTATGCATTCCAGCCCGAAGATGTACGGGCGCGTTGGGAATCCCTCTTCGATCCGCCTCTGTCGCGAGATGAGCTTGAGGTTTTCAGGTCTCAGGCTGACTCTGTCCGAGTACAGCGCGTGATACTTACGCCGAGTCCCAACGTCGTCGGTGTCACCGATATCTCCGCGCCGGTGATGCGCGGCGGCTTGGCAGCCGCGGCTCTGACCGTGCCTTACCTGAGCAAGAAGGGCACGCAATCGCCTTCACCGAAGGAGACGGCAGAGCTGGTGCGTGAGGCGGCGGACCGGATTGCCGAGCAGCTGATCGAAACGGACAGCCGTATCTAAGCCGTCCACCCGCCGTCCACGACGTGACATTGGCCAGTGGTGAAAGCGGATTCGTCTGAAGCAAGATAGACCGCGAGCGCCGCAATTTCCTCGGCGGTTCCCACGCGCCCCATCGGCTGGCGAGCAATGAAGCTGGACCATGCGAACTCATAATCGCCAGTCTCCCTAAGCCGCTGGTGGAGCGAGGGGGTATCGACGGTTCCCGGGCAAATCGCATTGCAGCGGACGCCCGTTGCGGCAAAGTCACGAGCGACAGCCTTGGTAAGGCCGATAACCGCTGCTTTGGAGGCGCCATAAGCGAAGCGGTTCGCCACGCCGATGATCGAGCCTGCAACAGACGCCATGTTGATGATCGATCCGCGTCCTGCCTCCAGCATCGGCGAAAGCGCGGCCTTAACAGTGTGATACATGGCTGTGACGTTGAGATCGAACGAGAATTGCCAATCCTTGTCATCGCAATCGAGGATCGTTCCGGAAGCAACATAGCCAGCGCAGTTGAAGAGTGCGTCAAGCGGGCCGGCTTCGCCAAAGACCGTGCTGATCTCAGCCGGATTCAGGACATCGAGCTTGCGGCCGATGCAGCCCTGGATGTCTTCGACCAGCGCAATGTCACGGTCCGTCGCCCAAACGGTTGCGCCTTCCGCAGCGAAGGCAACCGCTGTTGCTCGCCCGATACCCTGCCCCGCTCCGGTAATTAGTGCAGTCTTGCCCGCCAGCCGGTCACTCATTTCACTGCCTCTCCTGACCCGGCGGGTATCGGCGCTCGCGAGTCAATCAAGCCCTGTTCCTTCAGCTCGGTCCAAAACCCAGCGGGAACCGGAAAATGATAGAAGCCCAATCCGGAGCGCACCTCGTGCGCACTTGAAAATCCAGGGATCACCGCCGCGACCGCCGGGTGCGCGAGCGGAAACTGGAGTGCCGCCGCTGCGAGTGGAACGCCGTGCGCTCCACATGTTGCTTCGAGAGTTCGAACGCGTTGCAGAATTTCGGGAGGCACGGCAGCGTAATTGTAATGCCCTGCTCCGGATGATCCCGCCGCAAGCACACCGGAATTGAAGGGGCCGCCAACAACAATCGAAGTGCCTGATTGGACGCAGCGCGGCAGCAGTTCGTCAAGAGCACCTTGCTCGAGAAGCGTATAACGCCCAGCCAGCAGGAGCACGTCGAAATCGGCGGCCTGCATCAATTCCAGACACACTTCGATCTCATTGACTCCGAGTCCGACTGCCGACACCGAACCGCTGCTACGAAGTTCCGCCAACGCCTCCAGACCGCCCCCCTCCAGCAGCTGTGTGCGATAGTGCCTATCCAGCTCACCATGCGTTTCGCGGCCGATATCGTGGATGTAGAGAATGTCGATGTGAGCGAGTCCGAGCCGCTGAAGACTGGCCTCGAACGACCGGAGAATGCCGTCGCGAGTGTAATCGAACCTAGGTTCGAAAGGCATCGGAGAAATAAAGCCATGCCGCTCGACAGCAGTGTCAGCCGCTGGTGCGGGACCAAGTAATCGGCCCGCTTTCGTCGAGATGGCGATCCCCCGGCGCGGCCGCAGTAAGTCGCCTACCCGGCGCTCGCTGAGACCGAAACCATAATAGGGTGCCGTGTCGACGTATCGAATGCCTCCATCCACCGCCTCCTGCATTATGGCGGCAGATTCGACATCGGAAATCGTGCGATAGAGATTGCCGAGAGGAGCTGCGCCAAGGCCAAGCTCGGTCACCGACAATGCGGTCCGGCCGATCCGGCGAGTCGGGATCATGCCGCTCACGGTTGCTCGGAGAGACTGTAGATCCGCCGCATCGGCACCCACTTTTCGCCCTCGGCAGCATGGGGAAGCGCCCGCTGAAATCGCCACATCTTGTCTTCCCACGCTTCGATTTGCGGCGGAGGTTCGACGGCTCTGGGGTAATCCTCCGTAACTTCTGCAATCATCAGCAGACGGTCGCCCGTGCGCCAGATCTCCATCGATTCGACTCCGGTCGCGCGAATATACGCGCTGACCTCCGGCCAAACTGCACCGGGCGCGTGCATCTGTTCGTATTCAGAAATGAGTTCAGGATCATCAGTCAGATCAAGTGCAAAGCAGCGCCGGTTATTCATCTGGTATACCTGTTCGTCGCAAGGAGAAAGCGCTTAGCAGAAGCGGCAGGTTGCGCGAAAGACTATTCGCAAATATGAAAACCGCGCTCACACGTCAAAGTGTGTGTGTCAGCCAACTTCGGCCGATCAGCGGGGTAAGGTTTCACAGGCTATGAAAATGCGCGGTCGGGACGGTTCGCCTAGTGACTAGAATTACCAAGCTCCGGGCGCTGGACCTGCGCTTCCCGACGTCGCAGGGCCTGCACGGATCGGATGCGATGAATCCCGCGCCCGACTACTCCGCCGCTTATTGCATTCTCGAAACTGATCGACCGGACTTGGAAGGTCACGGCCTGACCTTCACGATCGGCCGAGGCAATGAACTCTGTTGTGCCGCGATCCGGGCTCTAGCGCCCCTCGTTGAGGGACTTGATCTCCATTCCATCCAGTCGGACGGTGCGGCATTCTGGAGACGCATCACCGGCGACAGCCAGCTTCGATGGGTCGGGCCCGATAAAGGCGTGATGCATCTCGCGACGGCGGCCGTCGTCAATGCGGTTTGGGATCTGTGGGCGAAGGTTGAAAGTAAGCCGGTGTGGCTGCTCGTGGCTGAGATGACGCCTTCCGAAATCGTGCGCCTTATCGACTTCCGGTACTTGGGCGACTGCATCGGCCCCGAAGAAGCTCGGGATCTGCTCGAGGCGCGGTCAGCCGGCAAATCCGAACGGATCGCCGATCTCCGGGCCACCGGCATCCCGTGCTATACGACGTCGGCGGGTTGGCTCGGCTATTCGGATGAGGAGCTCCGGCACCAATGTGCGCGGGCCGTCGAGCAGGGCTTCAACCATATAAAGGTGAAGATCGGGCGCTCGCTGGAGGACGACCTCCGCCGGCTCCGGATCGCGCGAGAGGTGATCGGGCCAAACCGCAAGTTGATGGTGGACGCCAACCAGGTCTGGGAAGTCGCGCAAGCGTCAGAGTACATTCGCGCACTTCGCTCCGCCGATCCCTGGTTCGTGGAGGAGCCGACCAGCCCGGACGATGTCGAAGGCCATCGCAAGATTCGCGAAGCTGTCGCACCCATTCGAATTGCCACCGGCGAAATGTGCCAGAACCGGATCCTCTTCAAGCAGTTCATCATGCGCGGCGCGCTCGATGTCGTGCAGCTCGACAATTGCCGCCTGGGTGGCCTGAACGAAGTGCTCGCCGTGCTGCTGATGGCCGCGAAGTACGATCTTCCTGTCTGCCCGCATGCCGGGGGTGTCGGCCTGTGCGAATATGTGCAGCATCTCTCGATGATCGATTATTTGTGCTTTTCCGGGTCGAAGGCCAATCGTGTGACCGAATATGTCGATCATCTTCATGAGCATTTCCTCCGTCCGCCCACGGTTCGGAACGGAGCCTATTTTCCGCCCCACAAGGCGGGGTTTTCAATCGAGATGAAGCCGGAAACCCTTACAGGATTTGCACGGCCGGAAACTCAGGACCTCCAGGCAATCGCAGCGCAATAGAAAAAGGGCCCGCTCGCACAACAACGCGAACGGGCCCAGCTTGGGGAGAATGCCCGCGCTTGCTGCGGACCTTCGGCTGACGAACCCCGGGGCCCGCCAGAGCCCGTGTGCTATCCCATGGATAGGCGGTCCGCAATGCACATGTGAAAACCCACCCCGCATATAACAAGCCGAAAGTGGGTCCATTCAGAGCTCATTTATACCGGCTTAGAACATCGTAGTCCTCCTCATACCTTCTTAAGACCGGTTCACACCGGGGCTGTGGCATCGCGGGCACAGGGTTCGAGAAACGTCTTTCGCCGATAAAGGCGACTTTCAAGTATGATTATTTAGTGTCATTAAGGCATCGAGAGGGGTCTCCTGCGACAGCGGCCATTGTGCCGCTTTCTTGTGCGATCCCTCATGCACGCAGGGGATGCCTGCGCGGCGAATCTGGGGGAAAAGATGTCGAACAAGGTTCAGTCAGAAATGAATTCATTGGGTCTGGGTGTGCGTCTTCTGGCCGGCGTGTCGGTCATGGCGCTCGGGCTAAGCGCGGTACCGGCATTTGCACAGGATTCGGGGCAGGCAGCGGAAAAGACGAAGCCGGAGAGCGTCAGCACCTCTACCGATACCAAGAACGCTAAAGCGCAGACCATCGTCGTCACCGGTGTCCGTGCCGCTCTGCAATCTGCTCGCGCGCGCAAGAAGAATGCTGATACGGTGATGGATTCGATCACCGCCACCGACATCGGTGCGTTCCCGGACAAGTCTGTCGCCGAGGCGCTGCAGCGCGTTCCGGGCATCACGGTTAGCCGCTTCGCCATCAACACCGACACGGCTCACTTTACGACCGAGCCTTCGGGCGTGCTCGTTCGCGGACTTCCGCAAGTCCGGAGCGAGTTCAACGGCCGCGACAGTTTCTCGGCAAATGGCGGCCGCTCGCTGTCCTGGGACGATGTCCCGGTCGAACTGCTGGGCGGCGTGGACATCTACAAGAACCAGACTGCCGATCTCATCGAGGGTGGAATCGCCGGGTCGGTGAATTTACGCACGCGCCTTCCCTTCGACTCAAGCGGCCAGGTGCTCGAGGCTGGAGTCAGGGCTAACTACGGGGACATTGGCAAGGAAATTACCCCCGACGGCAATATCTTCTACAGCAACCACTGGCATACGAGCATCGGTGAACTCGGGATCCTCGCCGACTACGCCTATTCCCAAGTTAAAACCGGCTCGGAAGGCCTTCAGGCCTATCGCGCGGGCATCTTTACCGGCGCGATGATCCCCGGGAGCGCCAATGCGACGAGCGTGTTTGGCAAAGGCACGGTCGTCATCCCGAGCAGCCTAAGCTATCTGGATGACCGCTTCGACCGCAGGCGGACCGGTGTCGCCGCCGCCGCGCAGTGGAAAAGCAATGATCATAAATGGTTGGTGACCGCGCAATATATCAGGTCGCTCTACAACAACACGATGGAGGAGCACGGCATCGGGGTTGGAACGGGTGTTGGATTCCCAAGCAATCCCGCCTCGACATTCCGGTTCACGGCGGCCAATTCCTGTGTTCCACCAGATCTGGGTGCCGGCCAATGCGGGAACGGAATTCCCTGGCCGGCCGCTGGAACGCCCGATTTCACCTTCGACAGCACCGGCTTTATGGACCACGGGATCATGGATTCGACGGGCCTCTGGTGGGGCGGCGACTCGGGGGCGGCGCTAAACTCCGAGGGGCAGCCGATGCTCCACACCTGCTCGCACTATGCGTTTACGTGGGGTGGCTTTGACAGCCCCGGGGTTGGGACGCCCGCAAACACCCCGACCGCCTATTGCCCGGGCGGCGCCAATGTTCACGGCGACAGCTTCAGCACGAATAGCCGAATCCAGCAAAACCACGACATGACGCAGGAAGCGGCGCTGAACATCAAGTGGGACCCATCGAACGTTCTGCATTTCAATTTGGATGGCCAGTATGTCAATTCGACGGCGAAGTTCTACGACGCCGGTGTCAGCTTCGGCTCCTATACCAATCCTGAGCTGAGCGGACTCGGCACGCAGCCGCGGATCGTCAGCCTGCAGTCGCCCACCAATATTTTCCTGTCGCCGGGCGGGCTTGCCAATCCCGACAATTATACGATCAGCAGCCTTGCCGACCAAAACCAGGACAACCGGGGGCATGAACTGGCTTTCCGTGCCGATGGCCAATGGGACGCACCAAACGGCAGCTGGATCGATACACTGAAATTCGGCGCCCGCTACTCCGACCGCGAAGAAGTGGTTCAGAGCAGCCAATACAACTGGAACAATATCGGCAACAACTGGAGCGGCGGCTGCCAGTATCTTTACTACAACTTGGATTCGAAGCCCGGCACGTGCGTAAACGGCGGCCAGACGACAACGTTCAACGGCTATCCAGCCGGCTATTATGACGTGCAATCGTTCGGCGAACCCTTCTTTGGAGGATCGGTCGGTACCTTCCCCTTCATGCCGTTCAACTTCCTGTTTGAGCATGGCCTCGACCAGTTCGCTCAGGAAAACCTCGGTTCAGTCACCGATGCATCCGGGAATATCGTCGGCCATATCGGCACCGGTTTCGACCCGATTTGCGATCGTCACGGCCAGCCAGGGATGAACCCGAACGAGCACATCACTCTTCCGGGCAGCTGTTACGCCCCCGACGAAATCGCGAATATCTCCGAAAAGACCAAGGCCGCCTATCTGATGATCAAGTTCGGCGGTCACGACGATATTCATATCGGCGGCGTCAAGGTTAGCGGCAACGTGGGCGTCCGTTATGTGGACACACAGGACAAGAGCAACGGCTTTATCGTCTATCCGTCGACCGCGACCACGTCGGATCCGGCGACGGACTGCCCGCCAACGCCGCTGGTACCCGGGGGTCTCACCGGCAACAAGGTGCTGGGCCCGACCGATCCGCCGGCTTACAAGGCAATCTGCTATCTCACAGCCGACGATGTGAAATTCGCCAGCGGGGCGGGCACGGCCACGCCCGTGTCGTCCAATGTGACGCATCGCAATCTTTTGCCGAGCTTCAATCTGCGCTTCGATTTCTCACCTGAATGGCTGCTTCGGCTGGCGGCCTCCAAGGCGATGTCGAGGCCAGACATCGGACTTCTGAAGAATTATGTGAATATCGGGCTGACCCTGCCTGACCCCAACAGTCCGAACGATCCCGCATGGGTCAAGAATGCCAGCGGCCAGATTATCGGGGTGACGCCGAGATATCTTGCAACCGCGACCAATCCGGCGCTGAAACCTGAAACTGCCTGGCAGTTCGACGCATCGCTCGAACATTATTTCGGCAATGCGGGCATGTTCAGCTTTGACCTGTTCTACAAGACTTTCCAAAATTACATCCAGTCGGGAATCTTCAACGCCCAGTTTACGAATAACGGCGTGACAAGAGTGGTCCAGGTCAGCGGCCCGGCCAACGGCAAGGGCGCGAAGATCGAAGGTCTCGAAGTGGCGTACAACCGCTTCTTCGATTTCCTGCCCAAGCCGCTTGACGGCTTCGGCATCCAGACGAACTTCACGTACCTGAAGAACAAGGGCGTTCCGAACTCGAACCTGGACACGTTCTTCCCGATCGCTGGCGGAGTCGTCACTCCAGCTCTCAACCCGGGCTCGCTGGAAGGGCTGTCCAAATATTCGTTCAACGTGGTCGGGCTTTATGAGAGGGCGAACTTCCCGCTTTCGTTGAGGCTGGCTTACAACTGGCGGTCGCGATACCTCATTACCGCGTCGGACTGCTGCGTCGGACTGCCGGTCTGGAATGCGGCGGCCGGGTATCTCGACGGCTCGATCAGGTACAGCATCAACAAACACTTTGAGTTGAGTTTCGACGTCAGCAACATTCTCAATACGAAAACCGAGACTCTGCAGCAGCTGACCGACAACACCAGCCCAGAAGGGAAGATCATCCTCGTGCCCAATTCCTGGTTCAGACAGGATCGCAACTTCATCCTCGGCTTCCGCGCCAAGATGTAACGAGGATTTCGTGTAAGAAAGGGGCGTCGCTCTTGCGGGCGGCGCCCTTTTTCTTAGGTGTGGCGCCGCAACGCGGAGCAATCAGGCCAGGGCGGCCGAGCAGACGGAGCTTGAGGGGTGGCCGAACCACTCGACATCGTGATCCTGGGCGGCGGCACCGCCGGATGGATGGCTGCGGCGGCACTTGTGTCGCTCCTTCCTCCAGCGCGCTACCGGGTGCGTTTGGTCGAATCGGAGGAGATTGGAATCGTCGGCGTGGGAGAGGCGACCTTTCCGGAAATCAGATATTTCAACGCTGCGATCGGCATCGACGAAGCCGAAATGCTGCGGGCCACGAACGGAGCGTTCAAGCTCGGCATCGAGTTCGTCGACTGGGGCTTCAAGGGATCGCGCTACATCCATCCCTTCGGGGTGCACGGACCCGCGCACATGGAGCATCTCTTCCATCACCAATGGCTGCGCGCGCGGCAGGCGGGATGGGAATCCGAAATCGGAGAATATTCGTTCGCGGCTCAGGCAGCCCGGAATTGCCGCTTTCAGTTCCCGCAGACGGGCGCGACGACGATCAATTCCGCATACACTTACGCCTATCACTTTGACGCCAGCCTCTATGGCACGTTTCTGCGCGATATCGCCGAGAAGCGCGGGGCCATGCGAACGGAAGGCAAGGTCCGGGACGCCATTCAGGACCCGCAAAGCGGCGACATTCAATCGCTGTTGCTCGAATCCGGCGAGACGATTGCAGGCGACTTCTTTATCGATTGTTCCGGTTTCCGCTCTCTCCTCCTGGGTAAGACGCTTGGTGTGGGATGGGAGGATTGGTCGAAGTGGCTGGTGTGCGACCGCGCCTTCGCTGTCCCGAGCGAGCGCGACGAACTCTCCCCTTACACGCGGTCCACGGCGATGGAGGCGGGGTGGCGTTGGCGAATCCCGCTGCAGCATCGGACCGGAAACGGCTATGTCTTTTCCAGCAGTTTCATCAGTGAGGATGAGGCCGCCGATTCCCTGATTGGTAGCTTGGAAACGAAGCCGCTGGCCGAGCCTCGCCTGTTGAAATTCCAGTCGGGGCGGCGCGTGGCGAGCTGGGCGAAGAACTGCGTCTCGATGGGGCTTGCCAGCGGATTCCTGGAGCCGCTGGAATCGACGAGCATCTACCTCGTTCAAATCGCGATCATGCAGCTTGTCCCACTGCTCCCGAACAAGCGCATCGATCCGAGGCTACGCGATGAGTTCAACCGGCTTATGGATTTGCAATATGAGCGAATCCGAGACTTCCTGATCCTGCATTACAAGCTCACGACCCGCGATGATGCGGAGATCTGGCGTTATTGTGCGGCGATGGATGTGCCCGACAGCCTGACCCGGAAGATCGAGCTATTCCGGCACAACGGCATCATCGAGAAATACAAGGACGGATTGTTCACTCCAACGAGCTGGCTCAGCGTGCTGGTCGGGCAGGGATTGATTCCCGAGAATTACAGTCCGGTTGCCGACGCCGTTCCAGAAGAGAGGTTGATTTCACAACTCGACGAGTTCCGCACCGAGGTTCGCGACAGGGTCGACGAAATGGTTCGGCATGATCGTTTCATCGATCACTATTGCGCCGCGGAAGTGTGCTCGTGAAGCGGCGAATCGAGCAGGTGGTGATCGTCGGTGCCGATGCGCCGGCCTGGATGACCGCCGCGGCGATCCACGGTTCGCTCGGCGGCACCGGAGTGCGGGTTCGCGTCATTGAACTTCCGAGCCTGCTTCGGCCGCCCGATATTTACTCCGCGCTCCCGGCACTGGCTGGATTGCACTACCGTTTGGGGTTCGAAGAAGATTTGCTCTTCCGGGTGTGCAAAGCAGTCCCGGCGGCGGGGCAGCGCTTTTCCAATTGGTCCGGATCCGCTCGTTCTTTCATTCACGGATACGACCGCCTGCTCCCGCGCGGAGGAGCGGAGCTTGCTTTCACCCAATCGTGGATCAAGGGCCGGCACCAGGGATTGCGCACGCAGTTCGAGAACTTCTCTTTTGGGGCGATGACTGCGCGGGCGGGCCGTATTCCGGTCCCGGTCGAAGCGAGCGAGCTCCAGGCCGGTTTTGGTTACCAGATTGACGCCGGATCCTATTCGGCCCTGCTCAAGCACCTGGCAATGCGAGCCGGCATTGAATCGAAATCGGCCGGCGTTTCCGAGGCAAAGATCGAGGGCGAGCGCATAGCCGCACTAATTCTCGACGATGGAGAACGGATCGAGGCGGACCTTTTCATCGACACTTCCGGACCTCGGGCTGTTCTGATCGGCCAGATGCCAGATGTCGAATTCGAATCCTGGCGTTCGCAGCTGCCTTGTGATCGATTGATGGTCGCATCGGCGAGGCCGCTCAAGCCTTGTCCCGCATTCAGCCAGATTTCCGCGTTTCGGCAAGGTTGGATCGGGCTCTTTCCACTTCAGGACAGAACCGCGGTGGTTGCGGCCTACGACAGCGGCGAAATCTCAGACCAACAGCTGCTCGATAATCTACCGGTTCTCGCGACCCTGCCCATCGCGGGTGAAGCGGTGGTCTCAAGCCTCGCTCAAGGCATTCGCAAGCGGAGGTGGATCGGCAATTGCGTCGCTGTCGGGGACTGCGCCTTTTCGCTGGAACCTCTCGACGGTGTGCAGCTTCACATCGCGCACAGCTGCATTTCCCACCTGATGTCGCTGTTTCCGGTCAACGCCGGCGAATTCAGCCAGAGCGAACTGTACGACGAGATCATTGGGCGAGTGGCGGTCAATCTCCGCGATTTCCAGGTGGCGCATTACAAGCTCAACCGCCGCTTTGACGAGCCGCTCTGGGATCAGAGTCGGGATGTTGCAGCCCCTGCTACCCTGCAACGCAAGCTGGACGTGTTTTCAGCGCGCGGGCGAATCCCGTTGTACGACGACGAAACTTTCCAGGAACATGATTGGGAGAGCCTGTTCGTCGGACACGAATTGATCCCGGAAAGCTATGATCCACGCGTGGACGGCGTACCCGAGCAGGAGCTGATTGGGCAGGTGCAGCGGCGGCTCCACGACGTTCTTGCTCTCGCTGAGGCTATGCCCACGGTCGAACAGTTCATGGCCGCGCGCGGTGATGCGCCGGCGGATGCTCCCGAAACCATTTCGTCAGCACATATTTGACGCCGCGCCGTACCTTCATCCCCTGATGCAGCGTGGCGGGATTGGGATTCCCATCCGGCAACAGGTTGTTCCAGGCGAGCAGCTTCCCCGACTCCGGCTGAATCGTCTTGTCGATGGTCTTGAAACGCGTCGCGCCACCCTCTTCAGGGTCATTGAGGTAGATCATCGCCGTCCATGTGCGCTGGCCGGTGTCCGCGGTGTGGACATAAAAATCATAGCCGCCGGGCTCGAACGTATCGGTGTGCGGCTTGAACTCCTGCCCCGCCGCATATCTCTGTCCCTGGAGAGGCTCGCTTGCGGCAAGTGGAAGTCCGAGCAGAGCAGCAATCTTCGCATCCACCTCAGCGACGAGTGGATCGCGCCAATCGAGATCGCACGTTTCGCTGGTTCGGTAATTCGCGATTCCGATGTCATCGGAGATTTCCGACGGGCGCCGCCGCTGGTCGATGCGCTCGATCAGCGCCGCGCAGGTCTCGGGGTCGAGAAAATCGCGCCGGATGAACAGATCCAGCGCCCGGGTTGGAACGCGCTGGATCCCAGGCGTTTGTGCAAGCCGTTCCGCCGGCCCCGCGGCCTCAGCGGCGGTCGGCAATGCCCCTGCCCATGTCGTGCTGCTGGATGATTGCACGTGTGACGTTGCTCATCAGGGTCATCCGCACGGGCAGCGGGGTTGCGGTTCTCTTGATCATCACGGCGACAGCGTAACTCTTTCCATCCGGGGCGGTCAGGATTCCAACGTCATTGTAGCCCGCCTCTTCGGGCCCGAGCTCCTGCCCCGTCCCCGTCTTGTGGTTGAGGCTCCACCCATCTGCGAGACCGCCCTTCAGCCGCTGCGGACCCGTCTTCGTCTGGCTCATCACGTCTAGCAGGTGCTCGGTCGATGCCCGGGACAGAAGCTCGCCCCTTTTCAACTTGGCGAGCGCATTGACGATCGCGCTCGGCGCGGCCCCATCGTAGGGATTGGCAATATAACGGTTGAAGGCCCTGCTTCGAACCGAGAGCGGCACCTTGTCGCGCGCCACCCAGAACGCGTTGCCGATCGAATATTCGGGCTTCCACGTTAGCCCCGCGACCCGGCTTTGCATGTCGCGCTCGCCGTTATCGAAGCGGATGGCGCCGAGATGCTTGCGCGCGATCATTGCCCGAACCGCCTTGGGACCGCCCACCGATCGCATCAGCTTGTCGTTGGCGGTGTTATCGCTGGTGACGATTTCCCGATACATGAGATCGCGATAGGTGGTGGTGAAGCTGCCTCCGTTGTTCAGGATGTCGTCCCTGATCGGCTGGTGAAACAAGGTCAGGTCTGAGCGAGTCAGCGTCACCTCGTCATCGAGGTTGAGCTTGCCGTGATCGACCGCATCCATCGCGGTGATCGCAACCCAAAGCTTCGAGATGCTTTGCTGTGGGTAGAGCTCGTCGTCTTTCCAGCCGGCCTCCCAACCGTCGTCGATCGACTTCACCGCAATCCCAACCTGCCCGTCGAAATTGCGGCCGAGCTCGGCGAGGCGATCACGGATGAACGCGGGAGCTTGCGGTGCACGCTTGGACGTCTGCGTCTTCGCCTTTGCGGCTGCCTTGGAAGGGTGTGATTTGACTGCAGCGGAGCTGACCTGGGTCATTCCGGCGAGCACAAGCAGGAGTCCCAGCGGCTTCCAAACTGACGTCATGAATTCAAACCTCACGATTTCTCATTGTTCTGAACGGCTTGCCTGGCGCTGAAGGTCTGGCCGTGCCCTAGATTCGCATGCCCAAACGGCGTTGCCAACCCGGCTCAGGATCAAATCAACTGTGACTCTGGTTTCCCACGAGGGCGGCGGTCTCGATTTCGTCGAGTGCACGGTGCGCGAGAACATATTGGCGAGCCTTATTGATCCAATCGCCCGCCTTTGCAGCTCCGGGAAGCCGCATGGTCTGGGCCATTGCGGCATCGACCTCGCCGGCGGTGAGATCGGTGAGTGCCGCCTGGTATCGTGCCTCAGGCTGGGTGGAGGGCTGGTCGGCACGGTGCACGCTGATCAGCGAGCCGAACCCGCGCTTGAGCCCCGACCACCAGCTCTGGTCGGGAGGCGGCCCGGTCAAGACGGGCTCAAGGCCCTGATATTGTGCAATGAGATCGGTCAGCCGCACCGGCGTTCGTGAAGCCGTCACGACCGTCGCTACCGCTTGCGGGTGATTTGCCCCGAACCGGTCGACGAGAAGGGGTTCGAGATAGCCGAGCGCGACTCCGCGTTCGAGCGCCCGGCGGGCGGCGAAAGCAACGAGCAGCGCATCGGCGCGACCGGCTGAGCCTTGTGCCTGCTGACTTTGGCTCTCGACCTGCTGGAGCCGGGACTGCAGGTTGAGGATCTGCGCCTCGAGCGCGCCGTTGGAGAAGCCTTGCGGTGTTGGCGCGGATGCTTGGGTGGTCTGCGGCTGCATCACGATTGGTTGCACTGGCCGCTGCGGCGTTTGGAGAGTGGCAGACGGTACAATCCCGAGGAAGCGCGCGGCTGGTTGGTAGTGTGCGAGCGCCCAGACTGCGGCGGCTGCGCCAATCAGGATCAGCAGCAATGCGACCAAAAGCCGCCCCGTCCAGCTCATCCCGCCCCGGTTTGCCCCATTCATTGGGTGGGGTTCTGGCACAGCCGCGCGGCGAGAGCCAGAAGCGCCTGCTCGTTGGGTTCTTCGGCGGCTTCGGCATGCTGCCAGTCCACTCCCACAGCATTCGCGGCTTCTGGGCTGATCGCAGCGACCGCGGTGGACTCCCAAGCCAGGTCCGATTCTCGCGCGAGTTCTGCCAATCGGGCCCCGGCGCGCGGCGAATGCACCGCGACGACGGCTCCTTCCACCGCTCGCAAATTTGCCGGAAGCGGCAGCGAAGCTGAACGGTAGATCGGAACTGCGACGATTGTCTGCGCAGCGTTCTTGGGTTCGCGCCGATGGGCTCCGCACAGGTGAAGCAGCTTCAAGTTCTGCGGGAGAGACCCAAGTAGGGTGTCGACTCCGGCGCTGCCGACCGTTTCGACCTTGAAGCCTGTCTCCCGAGCCGCCGCAGCCGTCGCTTCGCCGACTGCGTGGACCGGCAGATCGAGATATTTCCGGAGCTCCGGCCCACCGGCCCGCACGGCGTTCGCGCTGGTGAGGAGCAGACCGTCGAAATTGGACGGGTCGGGCGGCGTCCAGGCGATGGGCTCGATCCGGAACAGCGGGATCAGGAGGGGCTCAAGACCCAGACGGCGAGCAGCATCGGCAGTGGCACTTGCGCCGGGCTCCGGACGCAGGATGACGAGTGGCCTCATTCGCTCCGGAATAGTTTGCGGATCGAATCCGGCGCTTCGGCGAGCATGTCACGCGCCAGCTTCGCCGCGGACTTGCTGTCGCGCAGCGGGAAATGTGCCTCGTCGCGGACCCGCTCCTTGCCGTCTTCGGAAAGGATCTCGGCGCGCAGGTGGATCTGGCGGTGATCGACGCATGCCATCGCGGCAACTGGGGAATGACAACTTCCGCCGAGTTCCCGGGCAAACGCCCGCTCCGCTTCGACCTCGCACCGCGTCTGCGAGTCGTCGAGAAGCTTTAGCAAGGTCGATGTGTCGCGATCTTCTTCGCGGCACTCGATTCCGAGCGCACCCTGACCCGGCGCCGGAAGCATAATCTCGAACGGGATCAGCACGCCGACATCGTCGCGTCCGAGCCGGTGAAGTCCCGCGGAAGACAGGATTGTCGCATCCAAGTCACCGGCCTCGAGCTTCTTCAGCCGCGTATCGACGTTGCCGCGCAGCGGGACGATCTTCAGGTCAGGCCGGGCGGCAAGCAATTGCGCGGCCCTGCGCGGCGAAGATGTGCCGACCACCGCCCCCTTCTTCAGCGCCTCAACCGACTCCGCCCCGATCAGCTTGTCCTGGATGTGCGTGCGCGGGCGGATCGCAGCGAGGCGTATCTCCTCTGGCCGAACGACTTCGACATCCTTCATCGAATGCACCGCGAAATCGATGTCGCCGTTCAGAAGCGCCGCATCCAGCTCTTTCGTCCAAAGCCGCTTGCCGCCGACCTCCGTCAGCGGCCGGTCGGCAATGCGGTCTCCGCTGGTGGTGATCGGAACGATTTCGACGTGACCGGCAGGCCAGCGCTCCGCGACTTCCAGCGCGGCGGCGATCTTGCGCGCCTGGATCAGCGCCAGTGGCGAACCACGTGTGCCAAGTCTCGGATTGCGCATCTCCGCTCCACTAGTGCATCGGCCCTCGTTCAGGCAAAGACTAACGCATGGCAGTGATCCTTGGTCTCGAATCTTCGTGCGACGATACGGCGGCCGCGCTCGTGACGAGCGACCGGCAGATTTTGGCGCAGGCGGTGGTCTCGCAAAACGATGCGCACCGGCCGTTCGGCGGCGTGGTTCCGGAGATTGCCGCGCGAGCGCACGTGCAGATCCTGCCCGGTCTGATCTCGCAGGTACTGGGCGAAGCGAAGGTCGAGGTCGCTGATGTCGATGCGGTTGCAGCGACCGCCGGTCCCGGGCTGATCGGCGGGGTCATGGTCGCGCTCCTGACGGCGAAGGGGCTGGCGCTCTCGGCGGGCAAGCCGCTGATCGCAGTCAATCACCTCGAAGGCCATGCGCTGTCGCCCCGGTTGGCGGATCCGGACCTTCAATTTCCTTACCTTTTGCTTCTGGTATCAGGAGGGCATTGCCAGATTCTCGAAGTTCTCGGCGTGGGCGAGTACCGGCGGCTGGCCACCACGATCGACGATGCCGCCGGCGAAGCATTCGACAAGGCGGCAAAGCTGCTGGATCTGGGCTATCCCGGCGGCCCGGCGGTCGAGCAACTGGCGAAGGAGGGCAATCCGGAAACCGTGCCGCTGCCGCGCCCGCTGGTCGGATCGGGAGAGCCGCACTTCTCCTTCGCCGGGCTGAAGGCGGCCGTGCAGCGCGCTGTTGCCTCAGGGGAGTACCGCCCCGCAGATATCGCCGCGAGCTTCCAGCAGGCGGTGATCGATTGCCTTGTCGATCGAACGAGGCTCGCGCTTTCGCGGTCCGATGCGCCGTCTCTGGTGTTGGCGGGCGGTGTTGCCGCTAATCGCGCGATCCGGTCGGCGCTGGAGCAGCTGGCGAACGAGTCCGGCCGGCGTTTCAGCGTGCCGCCGGTCTGGCTGTGCACGGATAACGCCGCGATGATCGCCTGGGCCGGCTCCGAACGCTACACTGCCGGAATGACCGACGGACTCGATGCTCCGGCCCGCGCGCGGTGGCCGCTAGACCCTGATGCGGAGAAGGTTCGCGGAGCGGGGGTGAAGGCGTGAAGATTGCCGTTGTGGGAGGCGGCGCATGGGGCACTGCCCTGGCACAAATCGCGGCGAAGGGCGGCCGTGAGACTCTGCTGTGGGCGCGTGAGGCCGAAGTGGTCGAGGCGGTAAACTCCACCCACGAGAACAGGCTGTTCCTGCCCGGGATCGAGCTTGATCCGGCCATCCAGGCTACCAGTGATCTTGCCGATCTCGCCAATTGCGACGCCTGGTTGGTCGTCACTCCAGCGCAGCATATGCGAGCGGTGCTCGAGCAGGCGACCGAATGCGACAAGCCGATGGTGCTTTGTGCGAAGGGAATCGAGGAACGCAGCGGTGAGCTCCTTCACCAGGTCGCCGCGGAGACGTGCCCCGGCGCGCGCATCGCGGTGCTTTCGGGTCCGACATTCGCCCATGAAGTCGCTGGCGGCTTGCCAACCGCGGTGACACTGGCGGCGGAGGATCGAAGTCTTGCCGAGCAGCTTCGCGACCGCCTCGCCCAGCCCGCCTTCCGGATTTATCTCAGCGACGACATAGCCGGGGCCGAGATCGGCGGCGCAGTGAAAAATGTGCTGGCGATCGCCTGCGGGGTAGTCGAGGGGCGGGGCCTGGGCCAGAACGCGCGCGCGGCGCTGATCGCTCGCGGCTTTGCCGAGATGACCCGCTTCGGGCTCGCCTGCGGTGCTCGCGCCGAGACCCTGACCGGCCTCTCCGCACTCGGCGACCTGGTGCTCACCTGCTCTTCGACAAGCTCGCGCAATTACTCGCTGGGCAAGGGAATCGGCGAAGGCCGGCCGGTGGCCGAACTGATGGCCGATCGACGGACGGTGGCCGAGGGCGCTTTCACGGCCCCGGTGCTCGCCCGACTTGCCCGGGAGCGGAACATCGACATGCCGATCGTCGAGGCGGTCGCGCGGCTGCTCGAAGGCGCGTCGGTCGATTCTGTCCTCGAAGCTTTGCTCTCACGCCCGCCCCGCAGCGAAAGCGCCTAGAAATCGACCGCGATTCCCTTCCTCTCCCAATCGCCGTAGCGGGTCGGGTCCAGCTTTCCTTCCTCGCCGGCTGGCTCCTTGTGTCCGGAGATCGCCTCCGGCTCCGGGATCGGCGGCGACTTGGAGAGGTTCGGCGGCGGATCGAGATGTCTGGGTCGCTTCATTCGCCCAAGATGTGCGTTGGCTGAGCCGATGCCAAGGACTGAAGGCTTAGCGGCCCGGAGGGCTGCCCTGTCCATGCTGGATGCGGTGCTTCGGCGAGGACGCACGCTCGATTCTGCGGCCGCCGGAGCGAAGGGGCTTTCGGGGTCCGACCTTGGCCTCGCGGTGGCGATCGCGGGTGAGGTGCTTCGGCGGATTCCCGATCTCGATGCGCTGATCGGCAGCGCCACCAGGAAACCGCTTCCGGGGGATTCGAAGGCGCGGATGGTGCTTCGGATGGCGCTGGCGCAGAAGGTGGCCCTCGACACGCCGGATCACGCCATTGTCGCAACCGCCTTGCCTCTGGTCGACGGCGGACCCCGGAAGCTGGTGCACGGCGTTTTGGGAACCTTGCTTCGTCGAGGAGTGCCGAAAATCGACGCCCCGCATCTTCCCGCGGAGGTGGAGCAGCGATGGGGCGAGGCTTGGGGCGACGAAGCCGTTGCGGCGGCGCGTCGGCAGATCGCAACGCGACCAGCCCTGGACCTCACGTTCAATTCGGACGATGCGGCGCAAGCTTTTGTAACCGCGCAGGGCGGGCGGTCGCTGGCCCCCGCCAACGTGCGGCTCCGCGACGGGGGTTCAGTGACCGGACGATCCGGCTTCGAATCGGGCGATTGGTGGGTCCAGGATTTGGCCGCTTCGCTTCCAGCCCGGCTGATTCCCGCCAACGGGCACAAAGTTCTCGACCTCTGCTCCGCCCCTGGCGGCAAAGCCATGCAGCTCGCCGCAGCGGGGCACCAGGTCACTGCCGTCGACCAATCGGAGTCGCGCCTGAAGCGGCTCAAGCAGAATCTCGATCGTACCCACCTGACCGCTGATCTGATTTGCGCCGACGCGCTCACATGGGAGCCGAAGGAGTGTTTCGACGCAATTCTTCTCGATGCGCCCTGCTCCGCTACGGGCACCTTCCGGCGGCATCCTGAGGTGCTCTATCGCGCTCGGCCGCGAGTGATCCGGGAGTTGGCTGAGCTTCAGGCGAAGCTGCTCGCGCGCGCCACTCAGTGGCTGAAGCCGGCCGGGGCGCTGGTTTATTCCGTCTGCTCGCTCGAGCCTGGTGAGGGCGAGGGAATCATTTCGGATTTTCTGGCGAATAACCCGGACTACCGAATCGATGCTCCCAAGCCGGGCGAACTCCCGGATCTTATCCCGACCTCGCCCGAAGGTTGGGTCCGCATCCTCCCCGGTCTGCTCGAAAGCCAAGGCGGTCTCGACGGCTTCTTTATCGCGCGGCTTGTCCGCGCCGCCTAATCCCGTCTAATCGGGGCGATGGCCCGACCGCTGATCGCCTCTTCTATCCTGTCCGCCGACTTCTCGCGGCTCGGCGAAGAGGTGCGCGCCATCGATGCAGCCGGTGCGGACTGGATCCATGTCGACGTAATGGATGGGCATTTCGTTCCGAACATGACGTTCGGACCGGTGGTTCTGAAGGCCGTTCGCCAGCACAGCAGCAAGCCGTTCGACGTCCACCTGATGATCGCGCCGGTGGATCCGTTTCTCGACGATTTCGCCAATGCCGGTGCCGATATCATCACCGTTCATCCGGAAGCGGGTCCCAATCTCCACCGCACGCTGCAGCGGATCCGGGCGCTCGGGAAAAAGACAGGCGTTTCGCTCAACCCCGCCACTCCGTCCGATGCGGTCGATTATGTGCTCGAGGACATCGACCTCGTGCAGGTGATGTCCGTCAATCCGGGCTTTGCCGGTCAGAAATTCATCGCCAGCCAGCTTCGCAAAGTCGAAGCAATCGCATCGAAGATCGCGAAGGCCGGTGTCTCGGTCGAAATCGAGGTGGACGGCGGGATTGACCCAGAAACCGCGCGGCAGGCGGTGGATGCGGGCGCGACCGTGCTGGTCGCCGGAACGGCTGCCTTCCGTGGCGGGCCAGATCATTACGCCGCCAACATCCAGGCGCTCCGGGGCGAAGAATGAGCGGGCCGGACGCCGCCCAGAGCGACGTCGTCCGAAGGCTCGCCAGAGGCTCCCTGTTGTCCCGGCTGACCGGCTCGCGACGGCAGCCGCTCCGGCTCGTCGCGGTGCCCCGCGACCATGTGCAGGGAG
>Ga0207640_10000443_pt1 | contig 25174 bp, 18 predicted proteins | sample KBSCornC42_FD_184300 | JGI IMG/M metagenome (GOLD analysis project Ga0207640, IMG submission 184300) | Corn rhizosphere microbial communities from Kellogg Biological Station, Michigan, USA - KBS Corn C4-2 (SPAdes) (version 2) | ecosystem: Host-associated > Plants > Roots > Rhizosphere > Soil ... | reverse complement strand
TGGCCGACTTCGGTACACGCGCACACATCGCCCAGTTTCGCGAGACCGACTACCACTTCGTTACGCGCCTGCTGGCCGAAGCGGGGCTCGGTTTCACCACGGTGGAAGACGACCAGGCGCATGGCGGCCACACGCTGGTGATTTTTGCCGACAGCACGCAGCTGCCGGAAGATGCGGAGTCCGCATCGGCAGGCGGTATCCGTTTCCACCGCGCGCACAGCCTGGAAGAGCGCGACGCCATCCAGCAACTCGCCTGCCACAGCCGCACGACGGTGGGCGGCGTGGCTGTGGCCGCGTGGGACCCGGAAGGCAAGCAGAGCGCTCGCGCCCACGCGCCTGCCCGCTTCGCCACCAGCGCGGGGAGCCCGGATGCGTATCTGTCGATCAGTCCGTCGCTGGCCCCCGATTCCGCCAATGCCCAGCGCATTGCCGAACAGGTCATGGAAAGCCTGGAGGCGCGCGCGCTGTTGTTTTCGGGGCGTGGCACGGTGCGTACGCTACGCAGCGGCACGCGCCTGCAGGTGGTGGATTGCCCGCACCTGCCGCAAGACGTGGAAGGCGCCTATCCGCTGTTGATGGATCTGGTCGAACACTGCGGCATCAACAACCTGACCGTCGATACGCACAACGCGCTCAGCCAGCGTTTGGGGGGGCTCGACGCCGCGCTGGAATTCGATACGCCGCCCAGCGCACCGGAATCCGGCCCTGGCATCTTCGGTTTCCAGGAGGCAGAAGGCCCCGTCGAGCGCAACGCCCCAACTGGCGATCTGCTCAAGGCCGCACGCACGCACGGCTACGCGGGAATGTTCCGCGCAAGCGATGCACGTCGGCCGTGGCGCCCCGCTGTGACAGAACCCGATTGCGGCCGCCTGTACGCCGCACCTACCGCGCAAGGCGTGCACAGCGCTATCGTGGTCGGCCCGGACGGCCAGACGCAGGCAGGCGGAGAGGGCGAACACCACGCCACCCCCGCAGGCGAAATCCGCGTGCGCTTCCCTTGGCAACAAGGCGAGCGTGCGGATGACCGCAGCAGCCGCTGGGTGCGGGTCGCGCAGCGGCAGGCCGGTTCCGGCATGGGCTGGCAATGGCTGCCGCGTATCGGGCAAGAAGTGCTCGTCAAGTTCAGCGAAGACGACATCGATCAGCCCGTCGTGATCGGCTCGTTGTACAACGGCCAGGGCGAGGCCGGCATTGCGCCCACGCCGGGCGGGCAGGGCGCATCCGACCAAAACGACAGCACAGCCCTCTACAAGCAAGGCAGCGACAGCGCCGCCAGCGCGCAAGGCAACGTGGCCGGCGGCCACAGCCCGGCGTGGCACGGCATGGGCACGGAGGCCGACGGTCACCGCAACGCCGCCGCCCACACTGGCTTCAAGAGCGCGGAACACGGCGGCAGCGGCTACAACCACCTCGTCTTTGATGACAGCGACGGCCAGTTGCGCACGCAGCTCGCTACCACGCAGCAATTCAGCCAGCTCAACCTTGGGCATCTCGTCCATCAGCAAGACAATCGGCGCGGCAGCTTCCGCGGCCAAGGCTTCGAGTTGCGCACCGATGGCCACGCCGCCGTGCGCGGCCAGGCAGGCCTGCTGCTGACCACCTACCGCGACGCCAGCAGCGGCAAAGCCGTGCCCACCGGCGACAACGCTGCCGGCATTGCGCTGATCAAACAAGCCAAGGAATTGACGTCATCGCTGGGGCAAGGCGCGGTCACGCATCAGACCGCCGCGCTGGACACCGCCAAGAACGACGATGCCCCGTTGGCCAAGCAAGCCAAGGCGGTGGCCGGCATGGTCGACGGCAAGGCGCTCGACGCTGCCAAGCAGGACGCCAGCGCCGGCAACACCGCCACGCAAGGCAAGGTGCCGCATCAGGGCGAGGCCATTGCCCACCTGGCGGGCCGCGCGGGCCTCGTCATGGTGGCGGGGCAAGACCTGCAGCTCGCCAATGGCGAAAGCATCGCGCTGGGCAGCGGCCAAGACACCAACCTCGCCGTCGGCAAGCAGGCACGCATGCACGCCGGCCACGCGATCGGCGTGGCCGCAGGTTTGTCAAAAGCGGGCGACAACAACATCGGCCTGCAACTGACGGCCGGGCAAGACAACATCGACGTGCAAGCCCAGCACGACGTGCTCAAGCTGATGGCCAAGCAGGACCTGAAGCTGGTGTCGGCCAATATGAATGTGGATTTTGCAGCCGCCAAGCGGATTCGCATCGCCACGGCCGGCGGAGCGTCGATCACGCTCGAAGGTGGGAATATCACCGTGGAGTGTGCGGGGCCGATTACGTATAAGGCGGCGCAGCGGACGTTTGAGGGGCCGGTGAGCAAAACCGTCACTCCTGCAGGGTTCCCGACGACATCGTTCGGGCTCTATGATGAAACCTTCCGTCTGCTGTCCCCGAACGGCAAACCGATGCGGCCGACGCCGTACCAGATCACGGCTGCGCAGGGCGACGGGCACGAATCCAAGACGCAATCCAATACCGGTGGTACCCCTCGCATCGGTACCGAGGCTCCACAGCAGTTGCGTTTCTCGCTGCTGTGGCACGAGACCGAGGTGGATGAGCATGCTCACACCGGCGGGCCCGACCAAGACGTCAGCACGACATAAGCTACGAGGACATCAAGCGCGAGCCATGAGCGATGAAACGACCGTCACCGCTATCACCAACGACCGCCCAGACAGCTGCGTCGATGTGAACTGTCAATGCCCGACGATGTGGTCGCTGGCACAACAGTTTTGCTATCTGCGGCTGTCTAACCGCAAGGGCGAGAAAAACAACCGCCTCATCAACTTCTTTCCGGCCCGGGCTCGGCGTATCGCCGCCACCTATGCCCGCCTCTACCTTGAGCAGGAGGAGCATGGAGACCCGAGGAAAAAGGGACGCTACTACTGGATGGCGCTCGGTGCCTTTGCCAGCAAAACAGTGGCATGCTCGTTGGAGACCCTGCAGTTGTCGACCCGGGCGGTGGGCGATACCGTGCGTACGGGGTTAGGCAAGGGTAACTTCTGGCTGTTTAACGATATTGCTGCATGGCACTGGTATCACAACTTCGATGCTGACTCGTTCGACACGTGCTTGAAAATGCGCGACGTAGACACCTACGTGGACAAGGTCAAGGAGCAGGTGCACAAGATGCCGTGGGCTGGCGAGGCGCTGCCGAAGATCAAAAACCTGCGGTGGACGCCAGAAGTCAAAGAGGCGTTCGATAAAGTCAAAGAGTTTGACGGAGCCACGAGCGACGTGAAACGACGAGATTTCCAGTTCAAGAATCTCATGGCCCTGGCCCGCCATGAACAAGGGAACATCTTGCAACCGCTGATCTATAACGATTCGGATTTCGCTTGGTGGGTACAAGTACAGCGTGGTGGCGCCGATGTCGGCAAATGGACGTGGGGCCATGCAGTAGGGGTCGCCACCAGTTGGATGGCACCCAAGCTCAAGGTGGCTTTCGTGGCGGCGTGCGATACCGACTTGCCAGCGTTTGAGGACGTCGCTCCGGAGAACACGAAACTGGAAAACTACGATAGCCGCATGAAGTGGATTGGCCTGGTTGCAGATAAGTTTCACGGCCTGATGATCAAGGATCCGCGCGGAATGGAAGCGCAACTCTCGACCATGGCTGGCTGGGTCGGCACGCCGGACAGCGTGCGCTACCCCGACGAAACAGCCCCCGCACGATGATGGTTCGAACACGCCGCACGGTTTCGTGTCTTCTCGCAACGCTGGCCGCGCTCCTGGTCATGGGGTGCCAGCCTTCCTCCACCAGCAAGTCATCCAGCAAAATAGTGATGCCGCAAAGTATTGAGATTGAGATCGGCGAGTCGCCGCAGGCGCTCATTGGGCGCTATGGCAAGGCCGTGGATGTTGACAACAAGAATGAGCAGGCCTACGGCGTTACCTTCTATGCGGTGGATTGGCCCGACAGCTCGCAAGGTACGGTCGTCATCAAGAACCAAAAGAGCGAGGTGCGTCTGGACACAGCCCTGGGTGTCTCGGGTTCGTTCGACAAGGCCCACGCTGAAGAAGGCATCTACGACTACAGCATCAGCCTGGGCATCCCCCCGCGAAACAACGTTACGCACGATCAGGCACGCCTGCAGTTCTACGAAATGCTCAAGCGTATCCAGCAGGCCGGCTGGAAGCGGTGGATATATCCGGAAAATCCGCGGTTGGCAGGTGCCGAGGCCTTTCGCTATCGGCTCGTAAAAGACCAAGGGGTGGATTCACTGGACCCGGAGTATGTGCCGGGCCTGGAAGACTGGATGAAACTCCCCGACATGACCTCGTGGCGCTTTTATCTCAACGGGGTCTACATGGACGTTCAGATGTCCAGAGACTCGACGCGCATGAAGGTGGATGAGCCGGGCGCGTACTTCGTCAAAGTCAAGCTCGAGGGCTACGCCAACTTCTGGCGCAATGCGTTCAATGAGCAAGACCGCCCACACTGGCGTGACCTCTTTTCCGGCCTGCAACGCCAGATGCATGCCGAGCGTGCCAACGCCGAGCAAAAGCTGAAGGCTCAGGGCTACACCATTGACACCAGCTACCGCAACCCGGACGAGACGTCCGATGATCAGCCCATCTCGCCGCCCGCCAAGACCGGCGCGAAATGATGGTCGGGCGCGGATGCTTGCAGGTCACTCGCGTGCGGTGACACGGTATGCCTCATGCGCTCGCGTTTCCACTTCCTAAGTCAGTCAGCTCTCTCATATGAACCTGCAATACAAACTCGCCGTAGCCCTCCTCACCACCGCCTGGATGAGCGCAGGCATCTGCGCCCAGCACACCTCCACCGTGCCGGCCTCAGGCAATGCCTCGCAAAGCGGAATCAAGAAAGCCGTGCACGCAAAGAAGCACGGTAAGCGAGCCAAGGTCGCCCGTGCACGCAAGAACACGCCAGTCACCCGTGACGGCGACGCAGAAGTGCTCGCCCAGGTGCTGGGTTCGGATAACAAAAACCCGTTGTGGGGAAAGCCGCAGCAGTAACCAGGCAAATGGCCGCAGCGGTTGTGCACTCAAGGTGCAGTCAGCGCGGTCAGCCCCCCGCCCGCTGCTTCTGCAATAGCGCCAACTGCGTCGTCAGGTAGTTGCTGGTGTTCGTCATGCTGGCTACCACCTTCGACAGCGCATTGAACTGCGCGTAATACAGCGCCTGCTTGGCATCGAGCTGCTTCTGCATCCGGTCGATCTGGGTGCCGAGCGAAGTGATCGAATTGTTGATGGCGTCGGTGGCGTTCTGCACCATGCCGTTGCTCGACAACAAGTTGCCCGATACGGTGTGCAGTTGCGCCGCGTAGCCGCGCTGCACGGTGACGGTGCCGCGGTCGCCCAGCGCACCGCCAGTGACTTGCACCGTCAGGCCATCCACAGCCGAGCCGCTGGCGCCGTACAGGTTCTGGCCCGAACCCGTGGCGGCAGCGCCGTTGATGGTGCCTTGCACATCGCGCCCGGCCGTGGCCGTTGGGCTGCCGCCGAGCAGCGACGCGGCGCCATTCCCTGACACCGACACTGTCGATACCGATCCGTATTGCTTGTCGGTCAACGTCAGCACGCCGTTGGCATCGGCGCCGATGGCCACTTCGACCTTCGCCCTCTGCAGGTCAGGCGATGCGTTGATCTGACTCTGGATCTGCGCGGCCAGGCTCGACGGGGTGTAGCTGCCCGCGGGCACCTTGATGTTGGTCGTGATACCGCTGAGCGTGACCGACAGGCTATCGTTCACGCCGCTCTGGATGGTCGTGTTGGCAGCCGCCGAGCCTTTCAGCGAACCCTGCGTGGCCAGTTGCGTAACGTTGATGCCATAGCTGCCGGCCTGTGTGGCCGTCGAAAACGCCGAAACCTTCAGCAGTGAATCCGTCGCCGTGCCCGTGCCGGCAAACACGGCCGCCACCTGGCTGGGCGATTTCTTCAGGGCGGCGGTCAGCTTGGGGTCGTCAATCGACAGCGTCCCTTCCTTGTCCATCGTCACGCCGATGCTGCCCAGCGACTGGAACGCACCGTTGCCGATGCCCTGGCCCAGCACGTCGGTCAACTGGTTGATCATCATCTTGGTGCTGACGTCGCCGGCCAGCGCGCCGTTGTTGGCGGCGTTGGCGGTGTCGAACTTGGTCAGCGCGTTGAGCTGGATGCGCAGCGCGTTGTACGCCTTCACAAAATTGAGCACCGACTGGCTGGCCTGGCCAGCGTCGCTGCCGACCGTGACGGTCGTGCTACCCGTCTTCGCAAGCGTGAACGAGGTGCCATCCACCACGTCCGTCAGCGTGTTGGTGGCGCTTTGCACGCTGATGCCGTTGACGGTGGCCATGGCGTTGCGGCCCGTAGCCACCTCGGTCATGTTCTGCGTGCCGGCCGGATCGTGGCTCAGCAGGGATTGCAGTGCGGGGTCGCCCGACACGGAAATCTTCATCTCCGAGTTGGCACCGCCTGCGGTGGACGTCAGCACCAGCCGATAGGGCGAATTGCTGCCGTCGTTGACGATGCTGGCCGAGACGCCCACGTTGGCGCTGTTGATGGCGTCGCGGATGCCGGCGAGCGTGTTGTTCGACGGGTCGATGGTGATCGAGCCGCCGGCCTGGTTGCCGTTTTGCGTGAAAGTGGCGCCGGTGTATTTGCCGTCGGCAAAGCTGCCGCCCGAGACGCTACCGAATGAAAAGGTGAGGGTGGTGGGCGTGCCGCCGCCGATGGGCGTCTTGCTGGATGCCTGCCCGTTGGCCGACAGCACCTGCGCCTGAGCAAGCTGCGTCACGTTGACTTGGTACGTGCCTGGGGGCGCCGTGTTGGACAGCGAAGCAGTGAGGATTGACGTGTCGTGCCCGCTGGCCTTGTTACCCGTGAACGTGTCCGGGTTGTTCAGGGCCGCCATCGCGGTCTGGAAGGTCGACAGCGCGCTTTTGAGGGAGCCGACCGCCGACAACTGCGTCTGAAACGCCTTTTGCTGCGTCTGCCGCAGCGTCATGCCCTTGCTCTCCGCCTGCATCAGCTTCGTAACAAGGTTGTTGACGTCGATATTCGTGCCGATGCCCGGAATTGAAATCGGCGGAATGTAGGTGTTGCTCGTGGACGAAGTGGCCATGGTCGGACGCGCGCAAACGCTTTCTTCACAATCTCCACAATGTGACGGCAGCGCAGCCCGGTTCTTTAGGGCAAACCCTGCTTGGGCAGGCTCTTTGTCCGGGTTTGCTCAGGAAAGCGAAAGGATTGCCGACGCCACACGACGCGACGGGCAGGGCCGACGGTCTCCACCAGGGTGAAGACCGCCGCGCCACGTCAGACCGTCGCGCCTTCCTTGCTCGGATCGACCTGCTTGCCGCGCGCTAGCACCGGGACCAATGCTGCGCCAGTGTGGCTGGCCGCCACCCGCGTCAACGCCTCCGGCCCGCAAGCCGCGACGATCGTGCCGCCCTCATCGCCGCCTTCCGGGCCGAGATCGAGGACCCAGTCCGCCTCGGCAATCACGTCGAGGTCGTGCTCGATCACGATTACGCTGTGCCCGCCGTCTGCCAAGCGATGCAGCACCCGGATCAGCTTGGCCACATCGGCCATGTGCAGGCCGACGGTCGGCTCGTCCAGCACGTACAGCGTATGGGGCGCCTTCTGGCCGCGTCGGGTCAGGTCATCGCGCACCTTGGACAATTCGGTGACGAGCTTGATGCGCTGCGCCTCGCCGCCGGACAGCGTGGGCGAAGGCTGGCCGAGCGTCAGGTAGCCGAGGCCAACGTCCTTCATCAACTGCAGCGGGTGGGCGATGCTGTTCATCGCGCCAAAGAACTCGACCGCTTCGTCGATTTCCATGGTGAGCACATCGCCGATGTTCTTGCCGCGCCACGTGACGGCAAGCGTCTCGGCGTTGAAGCGTTGGCCGTGGCAGACGTCGCAGCCGACCTTCACATCAGGCAGGAAGCTCATGGCGATGGTGCGCACGCCCTGGCCTTCGCAGGCGGGGCAGCGGCCGTCTCCGGTGTTGAAGGAGAAGCGCGAGGCGGTGTAGCCCCGTGCGCGCGCCTCCAGCGTGTCGGCAAAGAGTTTGCGGATGGTGTCCCACACGCCGATGTACGTCGCCGGGCACGAACGGGGTGTCTTGCCGATCGGCGTCTGGTCGACTTCCAGCACGCGGTCGATGGTTTCCCAGCCGGTGACGCTGTCGCAGCCGTGCCAGTCGTGTTTGACGTCGAGCTTGCGCGGCATCTTCGCCTCAGGCGTCTCAGCCTGCGCGGCCTTGCGTGCGCGCCGCGTGGCCGGCGAAGACAGCACCGAACGGCCGACCGCATCGAGCAGGTTCGTCATCAACACATCGCGCGCCAGCGTCGATTTGCCCGAGCCCGATACGCCCGTAATGGCCACCAGGCGCGACAGCGGCATCGTTGCGGTGACGTTGCGCAGGTTGTGCAGCTTGGCGCCGTGCACCGTCAACCATTGCTCGGGCACTGCCTGAGCGCCGATGCGTGGTGCGACCACCTGACGGCGGCGGCTGCAGCGGATGCTGATCGGCTGCGACAGGAACCGACCAGTGAGCGAATCCGGCTGGGCTGCCAGGTCCGCTACGCCGCCTTGAGCCACCAACGTGCCGCCGCGCTTGCCGGCGCCCGGGCCGATATCGATGATGTGATCGGCGCGACGGATCGTGTCTTCATCGTGCTCAACCACCACCAGCGTGTTGCCCTTGTCGCCCAGCTTGCGCAGCGCGTCGAGCAGGATCCGGTTGTCGCGCGGATGCAGGCCGATGGTCGGCTCATCCAGCACGTAGCAGACGCCTTGCAGGTTGCTGCCGAGTTGCGCAGCCAGCCGAATACGCTGTGCTTCACCGCCCGACAGGCTTGGCGCGGCGCGATCCAGGCTCAGGTAGCCCAAGCCGACTTCCTCCAGGAATGACAGGCGGCTGTGAATCTCGGCCACCACGTCGCGGGCGATGTCGGCGTCGCGACCGGTGAGGTCCAGGCCTTCGACCCAGCGGCGGGTCTGGCTGACCGTCCACTGCGCAATGTCGACGATGGGCTTGTCGGCAAACGTCACCGCGCGCGCCGTCGGGTTCAGGCGCGTGCCGTGGCAATCCGGGCAGGGCAGGTCGGTCATGCCTTCCGGATCGACTTCCTCCGACGGCAGCGTCTGCTCGCGGCCGCGATCATCGCCGCCGAGCACGGTGTCGTCAAACGCGGCGCGCTGTTCGCGCGTGAGCGCCAATCCGGTACCGACGCAGCTCGCGCACCAGCCATGTTTGCTGTTGTACGAGAACATGCGCGGGTCCAGCTCGGGGTAGCTGGTGCCGCAGGTCGAGCACGCGCGCTTGGTCGAAAACACCTTCACGTTGCCGACGTGCGCCGTGCCGCCGTGGTGCATGGCGTGTTGCAGGCCATCCAGCGGCGCGAGCACGTGCATGATGCCCTTGCCGTACTCCAGCGCTTGTTCCAGAAGCGCACGCAGCGCCGCTTCGTTTTCCGGCGAGACAACGATGTCGCCCACGGGCAGTTCCAGCGTGTGCTCGCGGAATCGATCCAGGCGCGGCCACGGATCAACGCTCAGGAATTCGCCATCGACGCGCAGATGCGTATAGCCGCGCGCCTTGGCCCATTTGGCCAGGTCGGTATAGACGCCCTTGCGGTTCACGACCAGCGGCGCAAGCAGGCCGATGTGCTGGCCGCGATGGTCGCGCATGAGCTGGGCAAAGATCGCCTCCGGGCTTTGCGCTGATACCGGCGTGCCGTCATGGATGCAGTGCTGCACGCCCAGTTTCACATACAGCAGCCGCAGGAAGTGCCACACCTCGGACGTGGTCGCCACCGTGCTCTTGCGGCCGCCACGCGACAGGCGCTGCTCGATGGCCACAGTGGGCGGAATGCCGTACACGGCATCGACTTCCGGCCGCCCCGCGGGCTGCACGATCGAACGCGCATACGCATTGAGCGATTCAAGATAGCGGCGCTGCCCCTCGTGGAACAGGATGTCGAACGCCAGCGTCGACTTGCCCGAACCCGACACGCCCGTCACCACGTTGAACTTGCCGTGCGGAATATCGACGTTCAGGCCCTTGAGGTTGTGCTCGTGCGCGTGGACGATGCGCACGACGTTTTCGCCCTGGACTTCCGCAAGCGCAGCGCGCTTGGCGCGGCGCTCGGCCAGTGCCGTCTGCAGCGGTACGCCTTCGATGGCTTCCGGCTGGCCGACGCTGGCTTCGTATTGCTTGAGCGCGGCGCCGGTGTGCGATGCAGCACAGTCTTTGACCTGCGCAGGCGTGCCGGCGCAGACAAGCAGGCCGCCGGCATCGCCGCCTTCGGGGCCGAGATCGATTATCCAATCCGCCGCACGCACCACGTCGAGGTTGTGTTCGATCACGATCAGCGAATGCCCGGCGTCGAGCAGCTTGCCGAACGCGCGCATCAGCTTGGCGATGTCGTCAAAGTGCAACCCGGTGGTCGGCTCGTCGAACATGAACAGGCGGCCGGCGTTGGCGGGCACGTCCTGCTTCACGCGCTTGCGGGCGGCCGCCTGGGCGGCCTGTGCGGCTTCGGCCAGAAAGCCGGCCAGCTTCAGGCGTTGCGCCTCGCCGCCGGAGAGCGTCGGCACCGGCTGGCCAAGCTTCACATACTCCAGGCCCACGTCGACGATCGGTTGCAGCACGCGCAGTACTTCGGCGTCATCAGCGAACACGCTGGCGGCTTCGCTCACCGTCAGCTCCAGCACATCGGCCACCGACAATGCGCGGCCGGCACGCGGCAGCTTCACTTCCAGGATTTCGGCGCGATAACGGGTGCCGTCGCAATCCGGGCAGCGCAGGTAGATGTCGGATAGGAACTGCATCTCGACGTGCTCGAAGCCCGAGCCGCCGCAGGTCGGGCAACGGCCGTCGCCCGAGTTGAAGCTGAACGTGCCGGCCGTGTAGCCGCGCTGCAGCGCCATCGGTGCCTTGGCGAACAGCTTGCGGATTTCATCGAACGCGCCAACGTAGCTGGCGGGGTTAGAACGCGCGGTCTTGCCGATCGGGGATTGGTCAACGAACACCACGTCGCTGATCTCATCGGCGCCGCGCAACGCGCGGAATGCGCCGGGCGATTCCGTCGCCTTGCCGAAGTGCCGCGCCAGCGCGGGGTGCAGCACGTCCTGGATCAACGTCGATTTTCCCGAGCCGGACACGCCGGTCACGCACACCAGGCGCTGCAGCGGAATCTCGACCGTGACATCGCGCAGGTTGTGTTCCGCTGCGCCTTCGAGCACCAGACGCGGCGTGGCGTCGTTGACGGGACGCGCTTGCCAGTCGGTCGCATCGGCCACGCGGCGCTGGCCCGACAGATACGCGCCCGTGAGTGTGTCCGCGTGGCGGATGGCCGCCGGCGTTCCGTCGAAAACGATGTTGCCGCCGCGCTCGCCGGGGCCGGGGCCCATGTCGATCAGGCGGTCGGCGGCCAGCATCACCGAAGGGTCGTGCTCGACCACCACCAGCGTGTTGCCTGCGTCGCGCAGGCGCTGCATGGCTTGGACAATGCGATCCAGATCGCGCGGGTGCAGGCCGATGCTGGGTTCGTCCAGCACGAACAGCGTGTTGACGAGCGATGTGCCGAGCGCCGTCGTCAGGTTGATCCGCTGCACTTCACCGCCAGACAGCGTGCGGCTCTGGCGGTCGAGCGTCAGATAGCCGATGCCGACGTCGCACAGATACGCCAGGCGCGTGCGCACTTCGTCCAGCAGCAGCTTCAGTGCGTCGTCGAGCAGCGTGGTCGGCAGCGTCAGTTCATCGAAGAAACGACGGATGCGCTCAATGGGCAGCAGCATCAGGTCGTGCACCGTCAGGCCGGGCAGGGCTTCGAGCTGAGCGCGGCTCCAGGCCACGCCGCGCGGCATGAAGCGGTGTTCTGGCGCGAGCACGGCGTCGGCGTTTTCCTTGGTGCCGAGGCGCCATTGCATCGACTCGGTTTTCAATCGTGCACCGCCGCAGGTTTCGCAGGTCGTGTAGCTGCGGTACTTGGAGAGCAGCACGCGGATGTGCATCTTGTAGGCCTTCGACTCCAGGTAGTCGAAGAAGCGGCGCACGCCGTACCACTGCTTGTTCCAGCCGCCACGCTTGAAGGCCGGGTCGCCGTTGATGACCCAGTTGCGCTGGGCTTCGGTCATCTCTGCCCACGGCGTGCCGCGCGGGATGTCCGCTGCGGCGGCGTAGCGCATCAGGTCGTCCTGGCACTCCTTCCAGGCCGGCGTCTGCATCGGCTTGATGGCACCGTCGCGCAGCGTCTTGCGCTCGTCCGGAATCACCAGCCCCAGATCGACGCCGATGACGCGGCCGAAACCGCGGCAGGCATCGCACGCGCCGTAAGCGGAGTTGAACGAGAAGAGCGCGGGCTGCGGGTCGGCGTAGCGGAGGTCGCTTTCGGGGCAGTGCAGGCCGGTGGAAAAGCGCCAGATCGTGGGCTCCGCACCTTCATCGGCAGGAAGCACGTAGACGCTGACGCGCCCGCCGCCGCGCTTGAGCGACGACTCGATGGCCTCCAGGGCGCGGGCACGCTCGGTGCCCTGCAGGCGGAAGCGGTCGGCCACCACGTCGAGCAGCTTGCGCTTGCCCGTGGACGATTCGACCACGCGCTCGGCCTGCACGCGCGTATAGCCGCTGACCGACAGCCACTGCGTGACTTCTTCGGGGCTCGTATTGGCGGGCAGCTCGACGGGAAAGGTCACCACCAGGCGCGGATCGCCCTCGCGCGTGCGCGAAAGCAGCTCGTCGTAAATGGTTTCCGGCGTGTCGTGGCGCACCGGCAGCGCGGTGTCGCGGTCGAACAGCTGTGCGGCGCGCGCAAACAGCAGCTTCAGGTGATCGTTCAGCTCCGTCATCGTGCCGACTGTCGAGCGCGAGCTGCGCACCGGGTTGGTCTGGTCGATGGCGATGGCGGGGGGCACGCCTTCAACGTGCTCGACCTGCGGCCGGTCCATGCGGTCCAGGAACTGGCGCGCATAGGCGCTGAAGGTCTCGACGTAGCGGCGCTGCCCCTCAGCGTAGAGCGTGTCGAAAACGAGGCTGGACTTGCCGGACCCCGATGGGCCGGTCACGACGGTCATTTCACCCGTACGCAGGTCCAGATCGAGGTTTTTGAGATTGTGCTGACGGGCTCCGCGCAGGCGAATGACACCGGAGGACATGGAGGGCGTTCCTTGGAGCTTGGAGGTAAGGGGGAATGCTGGCGCGGGTGAACCATTGGCAGCTGCGCCGGCAATCAGAATTCGAGCCGTAAACTGTAGCGGATTATGAAGATCCGGTTCGGCTACGAAACATGTCGCGAGCGCGAGCGTAACGCAGGGCTCCTGACAACGTTTTGTCAGGAGGCTTCAGCGGAGGGGGCAAAAAGGAGTGGGGTGATGCCTATGTCACCCCAGCGGGAGCGCGATCAGCTTGCTTCGCGTCCGTAAGTGGCTTGGTTGGCGGGCAGGTCAAAACCCGTGGGGCCGGGCGTTCGTGGCACAAAACGGTGGTGCTCGACCATGCCGCCCTTGACGATCACGACAGTCTCTTCAGGGATCTCCGCCCAGGCGCCGGGCAGGTCGACAAGCGGCTCTGACAGCACAAGGAACGCCCCGTCCCCTGCGTCTTCAATTGCGGCGCTGTCAGGATAGAGCTGGTGCAGGTGCTTAAAAGATGTGCTGTGGAAGAGCGAGCGCGATTCGCCCTCGCTGGAATAGCGCGCTGCCACGATCTGGACGCCGTCCGTTGCACAGACCGTCATGTTCAGCGGGTATTCGACGCCGTGGCGGCGGCCGATGTCTTCGATCAGCCCGACCATCTGTTCGAGCGCGCCGCGCGGGTCGCGGTCAAGCCCGAACGAGAGCGCCAGGAAAAACATGATCTCGGAATCGGTCGAGCCTTCGATCCAGCGAAACAGCTCGGGCGCCACTTCCATCATCAGCGCGCGGCGGAGCAACGGATATTCGCGGATCAGCCCGTTGTGCGCAAAAAGCCACCGGCCGTAGCGGAACGGGTGGCAGTTCGTTTCCTGGGCGGGGGTGTCCGTTGCCGCGCGCACGTGGGCGATGAACATGGACGAGCGGATGGCGCGGGCGGCTTCACGCAGGTTGGTGTCGTTCCACGCGGGGTGCAGGCACCGGTATCGGAAAGGCACTTCAGAGTAGCGGCCGTACCAGCCGATGCCGAAACCGTCGCCGTTGGTGGTCGTCTCGCCGCCGAGGCGGGAGCGCAGGCTCTGGTCAATCAACGAGTGCCGCGGCCGGAACAGCACTGTCTCCATCTGAATGGGATTGCCTGAATACGCCAGCCAGCGACACATGATGCGTTTGCCTATAGGGATGCCTTGAAAGGTGAGTCTATGCAATGCGTTTGCGAATGCACAAGAAAATCCCGCCCCTCATCCGGCCAGGGTCTGGGCGGTTTTGCGGCCTTGACAGATGCGTCCGCCATCGTTTTTTTTGGGCGGCGGCTTGCACGATATTCAGCTCGCGAACGCGCATGAGCGCAGCGCACTGGGCATCTGCGAGGGTGGGGCGGACTGGCTGGGCGAGTGCCACCGGCATGTCGCAGAAGTGCTCGGTTGTGACCCAGACGTGCACGTTCAGCGCGGCAACACTGTCGTCAAAACGCATCACCATTGGCTCGCGTTCCGGGGCGGCAGCGTTTTGCACTGTCGCGGCTTGGTCCGGTGGGCGGAGGGCCGGTCCGGACGGGGAGGGGGTGCAGAGAATTGAGTGCGCTTGAATGCACTAGCCGCCGCGCGACAGGCCCGGTTTCCAAAAAGACGTCGCCGCCCCTCAGGGGTCTCCAGGCGGGCGGCGTTAGGGTGTGCCCCTCTCGCAGGAGAGGATCGGTAGACCGTGCTGCTCGCTGCCCCTTACTCGTCGACCTCGCTACGCACCATCAGTACCGGCTTGTTGGTCTTGCGCACCACGCCCTCGGCCACGCTGCCGAGCACCAGATGCTTGAGCCCGCGCCGGCCATGCGTGCCGAGCACGATCAGGTCGGCTCCGGTCTCGTTGGCTTCCCCGACAATCGTTGCGGAAATTTGCCCCGGCGCAATGGAGTTTTCGAGCAATTTGGTCGAATGCTTGACGCCAGCCGCGTCCAGCTTCTTCGATACCTCGGCAAGGGTGTCACGGCCGTAGCCGACCACATGGTTGGCGTAGGCAATCGAGTCAACTCCAACCATGTCGAAGGTGATGTCGCTGCTATCGGCTACAAACAGAGCTTCGACTTCCGCGCCCGTCGCCTTGCTGACCACAATGGCCTGGTGCAGCGCGAGATAGGAGGCGTGGCTGCCGTCGACGGCGAGCAGGATTCGCTGATACATGATGGTCTCCAAGGCGTTGCGCAGTCGGGCACCGCGTGTAATCAGCGTAGACAGCATGGCGCCGAGGCTGTTGACGCGTGTCAAAGGTCTTCCGAAGACATCTGCAGGACGGCAGCGCCGGCCACCCGCCCGGCGCGGAGGTCGTCCAAGGCAGTGTTGGCGTCTTGCAATCGATAGGGCGTGACGTGGACCCGCAAGGGAATATTTGCCGCGATGTGCATGAGCGCGAGCCCATCCGCACGCGTGAGATTCGCGACGGAGACCAGCTTGCGTTCTTCCCATAGCAACCGGTATGGAAACGCGGGGATGTCGCTCATGTGAATGCCACCGCAGACCACCGAGCCGCCCTTGACCACGGCCTGCAGCGCCTGCGGCACGAGCGTGCCGATGGGCGCGAAGATCAACGCGGCGTCGAGCGGCTCCGGTGCGGGGCCGTCGCTGGCGCCTGCCCACTTGGCGCCGGTGTCCAGCGCAAGTAGTCGTCGAACCTAAATCGCCTAGCCCTGAAAGCACGGCTCTTCGGGGCAGTTTGGCTACAACGCATTATTGCGTCCATGACGTCCCGGACGTAATCGTAGGGCGACAAATGCCTTTCGACAGAAAAATGCAGTGACAAATTCGCGGAAAAATGTGTTCGTCAACGCATTTTTCAAGTGTGGAACACGTGTGAGGCTCAGTACAGGGCAGGCAATTCCAAATGCACTAGGCCACTAGCCACGGGGGTTGCGTTAAATTCAAACTCATAAAATCGCGCCCAGTAAATAGAAAAAATCGTCCGTCACAGTGATGTTGTGCATGGATTTATCGAAGCCGAAACAAAAAAATATATGAGCTCTGTTTTTTTTGTAAAACTCGTGGCTCGAGCCTTTACTTTGCCGGCATTTATGCTTATGTGTAAGCAGAATTGGAACACGTCAGAACTTGACTGGCCAATGTAAGACAAGCGGTTGCATGGCAGTGCGACCGCTCGAGTGGCTGAATGAAGCGCTTCGGATGAGGGAAATTTATCGAAACGCAAGCCCAATGTATTCGCACCTTCACTTAGTGGGTGAGCGGTACGTTAGCCCTCGATATGCAAATTGCTTTTGGTTGAAGTCGCGGCCAAAGTCAAGGCGATTTCGCGCCTAGTATTGGCGATCGGGGCCTTCGTTAGAAAAATCTATCGAGGCGACGATGGTACGAGTGATTCAGCCTAACTTAGGTCGACGTGTTAAACCAAGGGGTGCAGCGAAATCCTCTTATAGAGGCCGGCGCACGTTGTATATCTTTGATTCGCCGCGCAATCGTCAACGCTTCCAGGTGTATGGTCAGCTTTGTTTTGCCCACTGCGTTCTCGCAGAGGGTGATCCAAATATTCGGCGCTATCTACCATCAAAACCGCCGGACGAGCCCAGCGAGGGCCTCTATCGACAGACGGTTATGGTGGAGCGTTGTGACGGTCATTGGGAGCGATGGCAGTTCGAAAAAAGGCACGCCGATGACTGTGTAGGCGACGCCAAGCTCGTCCTCAAAACAGAAGATCAGATCAGGCGATCCAAGTTTTTGCTAATGAATTGGATGGCCTTGTGCGCTGATCAAAATCGCGTGCGGGGCGAATCATTGGCGCGGGAGTTGGGAGCGCTCATGAGGGCGATGGATGGTTGCGAACGCCTGACAGTTCAGCAGGCTATCCGCATCGAGGGAATCGATCCTGCACTGATGCTGGGGGTTATCGCGATGCAGTTGGCAGATGGCCTTCTGTGCTGCGATCTGGAGCAGACGCCCTACTGTCTAACCAGCGAACTCTGGCAACCATGAATATCCGGTCGGGATCGCGCCGAGCCCTCATTCCCTTCGAATATCGCGACCTCGAGGCTTGGCCTAGCGTTGATGTTGCCTCGCTTGGCGAGAAGAAGCGCACCCGCTTCTATGCGATGAAATCTGCGATATCACTTTATCATGCCGGCGTAGATTTTACCGAGATAAAAAAGAGAACGAAGATCTCGGAAAACGAAGTGAGAAGAGAAATTCATCGTTGCTTGGCGCCGGATGGCCGCGGGTCAATTTTCGGCTTCAGAGCAATTGTCGAACGGTGTCGGGTGGCTGGATATGAGCGAAGGAAATCTACTTCTCGGCCAAAATCAACCCTGTCATGTGGGTTATCCGGTGCGCTCGGTAGACTTTTTGAAGAGCACCCTGATCTGCAGGAAAGAATCGAGTCCCAGTTCTTCGGGAGCTGTAAAAGCGAATACTATTTTGAGCCAAAAAAATCGATAGCAGATATCCACCATGATTTCATCAACGAATTGAAATCGATCGGATTGACTGATGTCGACTGGCCATTTAATACGGAAAACCTCGGGTACAAGAGCTTATCGAGATATCTCAGGAAGCTTCTGAAGGATCAGCCCGCGAGGTATGTCGAAGGTCGGCATGGTACAGAGTCGGCTCGGCGCCTTCGCGTTGGAACTGGTGTAGAGCCGCTCCTTCGGGCGAATATTCCATCAGCTATTCTTGAGTTGGATTACGTGATGATCGACGCGCCCGGCGGCATCGTCATCATCTCTGATCCACTTGGGGTAGAACATAGGATTCTTGCGGAACGATGGTATGTCGGCGTCCTGGCGGACGCATACGACGGCGCGATCCTAGGGGTGAGTCTTGCACTGGAAAGAAATCCGAGTGCCGACACGGCTCTGCAAACCATCTTGAGTTCCATGCAAGATGAATGCTACGACACCACTCCCATTTTGGAAGCGCTTCTTCCTTCGGGGAGATGCCTAATGCCTTCGTTACTTCCGCAATATCAACGACAGGGATGCAGCCTCCTGCGAGTGGACCACGGCTGGTGCAATCTCGCTGAAGATTTCGTCAATAACGTCATCGATGTAATGGGTTGTACGGTTGAATTCGGCGAACTTTTCGCATGGTGGATGCGGGCCGTGGTTGAGAGAATGATCGGCGTGTTCCATGCGCGTGGCCTTCATCGATTTGCTTTTACATGTGGGAGTGGCGCGGATGACACGCGACGCCGCAACCCTGAGCAAGCGGCCGAGTCGTTTGAGGTTCGTATCGAAGATATCGAAGCCATCATCCTGGCGACGATATACGACGTTAACGGCACGCTCGGGAAAGAGCGCTTCTTCGGAAGCACATTGTTGACGGTGAGGACGCGATTCTCGGCGGATCCGAGCCTCGGATGGCTGCCTCGGCCCCTACCTAAGTCAACCGAAGCAATCGCGAGACTTCTGGATCATCAAGTCGTTGTCCCCGTAAGCGGAAATGCGAAGAAGGGGATACGCCCCTATTTGCAATATGCGAAGCGAAAATATACCAATCCGCGCATCGCGTCAGATTTCTCCTTACTGCACAAGCAGGTGCGCCTGCACATCGATCGCCAGGATCCTCGCAAAGCCTCGGCATCCTTGGCTGACACCGGCGAGGATTTGGGGACGCTCATAGTAGAACGTAAATGGCGCGAGTGGCGCATGTCACTTCGGGAAAGCACTATGCTCACTCGGCACACCTGTGCACGGCCATTGGATCGTGGTCGCAGCACGCCAGAGGCGTTCCTTGCGGCCAAAGCGGACGAACTCATTGCAAAGAAGAGACCTTCAGGAAACAGGGGGATGGTCCGCGGGGCGGTGGACTATGCGCGGCACAAACGGTCCGTGCAAACGGATGTGGGGCGGTCTGAGGCCCAGGCTAACAAAACCTCGTTGGCCTGCGGGGCACGCAATCTCTTCGGCATCTTCCGACTGGCAGGTAACGTGGAGGACGATGATGACTAACAACACGACCGCTCCCCTGAGTCGAGGGCCCGAATGGTGGCGGCAGCAGGCCATCTGCCACCCCTTGCTTGCGAAGCACAATCGAATTCCACTATGGACGCCACCGGTTGAACGGTTCTATGCACGGGCCAAATGGCTCATTCTGCAAAGGCATAGCTTTTATGTGGACGAGCCCACAGGAGAGGGGAAGTCTGCTGTGGCGAACGCACTCGTTGATCGTATCCAACGGGATCTTGGTGACATCGTCACCATTGTCTACTGCACCCAGAACAAGCAAGGGCCATCAGTGCGTTCATTCTTCAAGGGGTTTCTAGACACTATCGGGAGTCCCAGCACAAGCGGCGAGACGTGGGATTTGCAAGCACGTGCACGTCGCCGCTTGGTCGCCTTGGCCAGCGAAACCACTTGGCGGACCATCCTGCTCGTTATCGACGAAGCGCAGGCGTTGTTAGTCGACGATTTGGAGTTTGCTAAGGACATACAAAACCAGCTTGAGAGAGAGCACATTGACCTTGTAGTTGCGCTGTTTGGTGAGTCTCCAATGCTTGAATTGGTCAGTGCGAGTGCGGGGCAGGCTAAACACTACGCCTGTTTTGACAGGTTCACGCACCACAGGATCCCGATCGACGGTTACGACCGTGAGTCACTCACTTGCTTGCTTAGGATGATGGACGTTTCGATTTGGCCGCCAGGGTCAGGACTGACATGGCCAGGCTTCTTCTATCCGCAGGCGACTGCCCACGGATTTCGTTTTGAGCACCAGGCGGGTCGTGTCTGGCACGCTTTGAAGGAAGCCAACCTAGTCAGGTCGTACGAGGACAAAACAGTGGTTGCGCGCAGAGTCTTTGAGCTAATGGGCTATGTAGCTGCGAACGCGGAACACTACGACGTGGACCGTTCCGACCTGGATGATCAACTGTGGACGGCCGCCGCGTTGTTTTGTGCGGGAGAACAGGACGTCTGAGCCAGGAGATACGCTGGACTAGCATGCGCGATAGCGAACGAGGGTGGACTGGGTCGTCTTGGTCCGTTTTGCCATTTGAGTCGTCTTTCTCCGTTTGTACACGGTTCGCTTGGCTCAATGCTCTAGATCGCGCGCAGCTCGATCGTCTGGGCGTGCTTAGCCGAGTCAAACGCGCGCGTACCTTCCTGGCCCATGAAACAAGCATGGCGAGCAACCTTCAGCGCGTGCTGCAACGCCCGCTCCCGCTGCCCATTGAGCACGCTTTGTTCGAAAGCAACGCCATAGGCCTGCTGGGAAGTTTGTTTTCTTGCTCATTGCGAATCTGTCCGTTGTGCCTGGAGGCGGGGTATCACGCTTTTTGGCATCAATGCCGGCCTCTGGTTTTGTGCCCCATCCACGGGGTGGTGCTGATGGAGCAATGCATGACTTGTGCCAAACCGCTGCCATCCTTTGGTGACGCTGCGTTGTATGTGCGCCCGTACGCCTGCAACGCCTGCGGCCATCCCTACTGTGGGGCGGACTTCACAATCGACGCCTACTTGGATTTCCGTCTGCACGCCGATCTTCTGGCCGAACGATTTGCCGAGATCGCGCGGTGGTTTGAGCAACTTGACGGAAGCTTGAACTGGGCATTCTTTAGGGATGAAGAAAGCGAACGCTATTGGGCAGCGCGATGGCGCCTCGCATACGATTTTTGTGGCTCCATCGTGCCGCCTCCCGCCGACTGTCCGCGGGTGGAGCATCGGGGGATCGTAATGCGGCATTGGGTGAACGCGCCGGCGCGGGGGGCTTACCATGCGCAGGGTTTCATCAATAGGCGCGAAAGCGATCGCGTTCAACAGATCTATCGCTCGACTTTGCGGCTCTTGAAAGCCTGGTTGCACAATCGAGTGCCAGCGTGCTGTGACGCGAGTGCCTCGCACAGGACGCTACGGATTGGCCACGACGGGATGATTGAGTTGCAGGGAGATAATTTTGAGCTCGCTTATTTGCTACTGCGATGTGTGTTGTCCGATGATGCTTTTGCCGGAAACGTCCGTAGAGTGACCGACGACATTGCGCGGGCCTCCCCAGGTCCGGCACTCGCCTGGTTTATGCCCTCGTTCGATATGCCGCGTATAGCGGTCCGTTTGGTCTTTTTGTGGCTTTACACAAAAATGATGGAGTTTGTGATCGCACATAGAGGCCGATGTGTCGTCTCCTTTTTTGAGATCCAGGATTTTCTCGGCAGGTGTGATTCGCCGGTGCTTTTTGGCAACACTCAGCAGGTGCGTCAGGGGATGATTATTTTTCGGTCGGCGCTGGACATCCCACTGTTATAGATTCGGCAGCCGGTAGCCAGTGCTGACGTACGAACTAGCTACATCCGCAGTGTCGGAAAGGGTCTGGTTTCGTACGCTTCAGTTATGCAGCGACCCCATCCTTTCGGGAGCTTGGGCGGGCCGCCTCAACGGCGGCGCAGGGGGATGCTGTTTTTTGGGGGACGACAGTGCTCCGGGAGGCGCCTTATGTTGATCCACCCGCGGTGGTCGTAGATTTCGATATGTCTGCACGAAAAACGTCTGCGCCTACATTCATGTCCGAATGGGCCACGTAGCAAATAGAAACTATGCGGGTTGCGCTGGCTCAAGAAGCGACGCAGGCGTGACGTTCAGTGCAACAGCTAAGCGCTCGATGTTGTAGATGGTAACGTTTTTCTCGGAGCGCTCGAGCATGCCTACGTAAGTGCGATGCACTCCGGCCCGTTCCGCGAGTTCCTCTTGGGACAATCCGAGCGCGAGACGCCGACGCCGTACATTCTCGGCGAATACAGTGACAAGGTGGCAGTTCTGTGGCGCAACGGACATATGCCAAATGTCCGTCGTTGCACACTATGGTTCTACATACTATGATTAGCATATCGCCGGCGACAAGCGAGATGTCGAGTGGCAATAGGTCCGTTCGGTAGGGGGTACATTGAAGTCTCGTAGTCGCAGTCAGTCAACCAACATGTCAGGTCATAGCACGCGCGAATTGCGGATCGGATTCGAGGGCGGCAAGGTCGTCTTCCAGGCTCTCCGGAGCGGATTCAACTTCGTGCTCGATCAAGGGGAGGTTAAAGGGCTGCTCTTTCACGAGGCCTCCAAGAAGCTTGAAGTCTCATTGCATCGTGGAAGCACGGTCAGCATCAGTTGCGATTTTGAGAATGCGAAGTTCTTCGCCGTGCGCCTGCTTCCCGAAGAGCGTGATAACGAATTCATGTATCAACCCATTGTTGGTGAGCAGTGCCACGCATGGGATGATCTTCGTTAGACGATCATCGTCGGTTCCCTGACCAGTCCCAGGGCATCATCTGCTGATAGCTTCAAACTGTGTGATGGTGTATGGTCTGCATGTAGTAGCACCACCTGATTGCACTCAAATATCTCCATGGCTGCCAACGACATCCGCCGTCACCAGCTGACCCCACAGGTCGGTTACGGCAGCCGTGCGCTCGCTCCAATCGAGCGCTCTCATACACGAATAGCAATCTGACCCTGGCCTTATTGATCCCGATATAGACGGGCTAGTCAGTTGCGGCAGTACGCTGCCCTTCGTGTATGGAGAAATACCATGTCCTCTCCGCAATTTATTCCGGAGCATTCACCCGGTTTTTTGCCCTTGGGCGAACTCTCGGTTCTGCGTAGCGCCGCCGCATGGCAGTTGCTGATTCCCGCGGATACGCACTCCGCCCTCGTGATGGCTCGACAAAACAGCGGAGACCGAGCGGAGCCCAAGGAGGAGATTCCCGATTGGACCACAGAGAGACGTTCCACTGCCGAACAGCAGGCTCAGACGCCTCAGCGGCCCAAGCCCAGGCATGTGCAGATCTTTGACCCTGAGGCCCTGGAGCAAGCACGCGAACGCCTACGTGCCGGAGAGCGGGAACAACAGCGGTATGGGTTGACCTTGTTGGATCAAGCCAAGAGTGGTGGTGGATACCGGGCCTTGCCACGTCTGCGGTCAGCGCTGAATCGGCTCGACGCGTCGCGGTACATGTTTGGCAATCTGCGTGAGCCGATCAAAAAACTGAAGATCGATCTCACGCTCGTAAGTGCAATGCGGTCGAAGGATTTTCGTATTCGCCCGATGTTGCTGACGGGGCAACCCGGTGTCGGCAAAACACAGTTCGCGCTGAAGCTGGCGGAGATTCTGGGTGTGCCGATGCAGAAGTGGTCGGCGGGAAGTGCGCAAGCCGGCTTCCAGTTGACCGGCGGTGATGGTGCCTGGCGGAGCGCGCGACCTGGGATGATCTTTGAGATGCTGGCAAAAGGCACCTCAGCGGCGCCTGTCTTCGTTCTCGATGAAGTTGACAAGATTGGCTCTGACAATCGCTACTCCGTCACAGCGGTGCTGCTTGATCTGCTTGAGGCGGGGACTGCCAAGACCTTTGAGGACTCATTTCTCCGCGCGACATTTGATGCGAGCCGGGTGGTCCATGTTCTTACGGCAAATGATCTGGATGCAGTGCCTCCCGCACTACTGAGTCGGGTAGAGGTATTCGATATCCCACCACCGGCTGCCGAGCAACGGCTCCAGATCATTCTGTCGGAAGCCCAGCGCTTGCGCCGCGCCACGGGCTACCGCATCGAATTGGACATTCACGCTGCAGAGGGTCTCGCTGAACGGTGTGATCTCGACCTGCGCAGGACGCAGCGGTTGGTAGCAGATGCATTTGCCACGGCGATGGCTTCAGGAAAGCTTATCGCTACGCCAAATGCCCCGAGGCACGCGAGCCGCAGAGCGATCGGCTTCGTCACAGACCATCAATCTGACAGGAAAGCTAGCGGCGGTACGCAATGAGAATCCTCATCCTCAGCGATCTTCACCTTGAATTCTCATCGTTCGACATTGACGCGGCTAACGCCGACGCCATCGTGCTCGCAGGCGATATTCACCTCGGAACAAGGGGCATCCCGTGGATCCAAGCGCAGTGTCGTGATCTGCCTGTCATCTACGTGCCCGGCAATCATGAGTTCTACAAAGGCGAGCACAGTCGAGTGCTTCGAGATCTGCGTGCGGCGTGCGCGGCGACGCCGAACATTCATCTACTCGACATGGACAAGATCACGATCGGGGATGTGGAGTTTCTCGGGACCACGCTCTGGACAGATTTTGCTCTGTATCGCAGGACAGGATATGGTGGCCTTGCGGCCGAGGGCTATGCAGCCCAAGGTATGAGTGACTTCACCGGTGCGATCCGTTTCGAGACGCATGGCGTGTTCAGAAAACTCCAGCCGCGGGACACCATCCGCATGCACATCGCCGCACGGCAATGGCTGGACACCGAGTTGCAGGTTCCGACGCAGCGCAAGCGCGTTGTTGTCACCCATCATGCTCCTTCGGAGCGAAGCGTGGCTCCGCAATATCGAGGTGACCGCCTCACGCCGGCGTATGCCAGCGACTTGGACGCTCTGGTTCACATGGCAGACCTATGGATCCATGGTCACATGCATGACAGCGTTGACTATGTCGTCGGGAAATGCCGAGTGATTTGCAATCCGAGAGGTTATGCGCCGAGGGGACGTAGCGCAGAGAACTCTGCGTTCGAGGCTGGCTTGATCATCCAAAGTGAGATTGCGGCCACGGCCGGCTGAAGGATTGGGTCGCATGGCAGTTCACGCCCGCCGGCAATACGTCCATGGAGCGATAAACATGAATCCGACTTCTAATGGAGGCGAGTGCTCAGCGGTAGCGCTTTCTATTGCGCTCTCTCCCTATCTCGCCAAGGTCCTGCGAAGAGGGTGCATCGATGGCGACGGTGCTCTTCTGCCGCGGCTGGAGCGTGCGGTAGCGCCGCTGTCTATAGACGATCAAGAAACCGCCCGACGGTTCCGTGACGGTCTGGAGCATGGGCGGCTCGAAGTCCATGGGGCTTCCATCTCGGTTGTAACCGCAACTCTGCTGGGAAAACTACGCGAGTTTCACGACCCTGCGGGACTGGGTTACCGAGTAGATAGCACATTCAGCGATTCGGACGAGGAATGGTGCCGGATGTCGGAGAGAGGGCAAGGACGGTTTATCGAGGAGGCTCGTGACTTGGCTTCTATGGCATCGCAAGCTTGGCGCAAGATGGAGGACTGTCGCGAACCCCGGTCCTGAGGATTGGCCTCACGGAGCCACGTGCAATTTCAGCGTACACAGGG
>Ga0207640_10000436_pt1 | contig 25464 bp, 21 predicted proteins | sample KBSCornC42_FD_184300 | JGI IMG/M metagenome (GOLD analysis project Ga0207640, IMG submission 184300) | Corn rhizosphere microbial communities from Kellogg Biological Station, Michigan, USA - KBS Corn C4-2 (SPAdes) (version 2) | ecosystem: Host-associated > Plants > Roots > Rhizosphere > Soil ... | reverse complement strand
CTCGCCGCCGGCCTGACGTTCGGCGGCGGCCAGATCCTGAACATGGACGGCGTAAACTGGGTCCAGGGCACCGATTTCGACGACACTTTCACGTTCGATCCCACCGCGGGATATAATGGCGGCGGCGGATATACGGTCGTCTATGCCGGCGGCGGCAACGACCATGTCACCGGCGGATATTATACCGGGTGGATGTACGGCGAGGCCGGCGACGACGTGCTCGACGGCCGCAACGACATGTACCTGAACCGGATCGACGGCGGCGACGGCAATGACACGATCTATGCCGGCACCGGACTTTCCGTGCTTGCCTATGGCGGCGACGGCGACGACACGATCTATTCGGGCGTGGAAACGCATGGCGGCAACGGCAACGACCATATCGTGCTGTTGGCCACTTATTACACCACGCCGATTTATGGCGACGACGGCAACGACACGATCGAGGCCGCGGCGGCCGGCAACCCCAACAATTACGGCAGCACGATATCGGGGGGCGCGGGCGCCGACCTGATCACCGGGGGCGCGAATGGTGACGTTCTGGCGTCCGCCGATTTCCTCAGCGCCCACCCCTATGCCGCGGACGGGAGGATTCCCGCCGACGATATGGGCCTGGAGCATGACGTGCTCAGCGGCGCGGCCGGCAATGACATATTGGCGATCGGCTATGGCGACGATGCCGACGGTGGGGACGGCACCGACCGGCTGAGCCTCTCGCTTGGCGGCGCGACCAGCGGGGTCACGATCGACCTGACGGGCATAACGGGTGCCGGCCCCTATCACTTCGCGGGCGGTACGATCCAGAATATCGAAGCGCTCGACCATGTGACGGGCAGCGCCTTTTCCGACAATTTCACGGTGGGCACGCAGCCGTCGCTGGTCACGATCGACGGTGGCAGCGGCAACGACACGGCGATCGCGTCGGGCAGCTCGGTCGATTTCCGGGGCGGGGCGGGCGGCGACACGTTCGTCAGCGGCGTTGCCGGCGACCGCTTCGACGGCGGCGCCGGATTCGACACCGCCGATTATAGCGGCTTCGCGAGCGGGATCAGCGTAACGCTGGGCGCCACCGCGGGCGCGGCGGGCAGCGGCCCGGGGGGCGACGTGCTGCTCAACGTGGAGCAGATCCTGGGATCGGCCTTCGCCGACACGATCACGGGCAGCAACCTGGACGATCAGCTGATCGGCGGGGCCGGCAACGACCAGCTCGACGGTGGTATCGGAAGTGACGTGCTGGCGGGCGGAAGCGGCGCGGACGTGCTGAACGGCGGCGACGGTAACGACCATCTGTACGGCCAATCCTCCAACGGCGGCCCCGACGGCGCGGATTCGATCAGCGCGGGCAGCGGGGCGGATTACCTCCAGGGCAATGCGGGCAACGACACGCTGAACGGCGGGGATGGATCGGACCGGATCAATGGCGGGGCCGACAATGACTCGATCGTGGCCGGCCAGGGCAACGATACGATCAACGGCAATCTCGGCGCCGACACGATCACCGGCGACGACGGCAACGACTATCTGCGCGGCGGCCAGGGCGACGATCTGATCTCGGGCGGCGATGGCAATGACGTGATTGCCGGCGACAAAGGTCTGGACAGCATGAGCGGCGGCGCGGGAATCGATACTTTCCGCTTCGACGCGGGATCGGCGGCGATCAGCGGCAGCTCCACCGACCACATCACCGATTACCTGCATGGCACGGATCATCTCGCGCTGGATTTCCTGCCGGCGATCGTGCTGGACGGGGGAGCCCAGGCCTCGTTCGCCGACGCGCAAAGCAAGGCACAGGCGCTGTTCGATGGCCATGCGGGCAACCACGAAGTCGCGGCTATCAAGGTTGCGAGCGACACCTATCTCTTTTGGGGAGACGGCGGCGGAGACACGGTCAACAGCGCCGTGCTGCTGCAAGGGGTGACGTCGTCCAGCATAACAACCGCCGACTTCATCTAGCGGGGACGGAGCGGAGCCATTCGCGCGCGGGCCGCGGGGCCCGGGCACGCGAATAGTCGCGCCCTACCAGGGCACGGTCGCGCCGAAGCGATCGAGATAGTGGATGCCGGGCGTGGCGCGTGCGGCGAGGAGCGTATCGGCGACCATGGGGATCGCCTCTTCCATCGTGAAGGGCGCCTGGTCGCCACCGAGCGCGGTGCGGATCCAGCCGGGCGCCATCGCGACGATGGCGCGGCCGTTTCCAGTGTCGCGCGCGGCGAAGCTGCGGAGCGCCATGTTGAGCGCGGCCTTGCTACTGCGATAGATTTCGCCGCGCCCATTCTCGTTATTGGCGATGCTGCCCTGGCCGGACGACATGGCGCCGATCAGCCCGCCCGCCGGCACCAGCGGCGCCAGCGCCTGGATCACGCGGATCGGGCCGAGCACGTTGGCGGCCATGACGCGCGCGAACTCGTCGTCGGCGACGTCGGCCATCAGGACCTGCGGATCGTAGGTGGTGGTGCCGGCATTGACGAACAACATGTCGAGCGAGCGGCTGGCGAGACGCGAGGCGAGCGCGGCGGTCTGGGCGGGATCGGTGATGTCGAGAGGTTCGATCTCGACGCGGCCGGGATGGCGATCGGCGAGGTCGTGGAGATCGGTGCGGGCCGTGCCACGCACGGTGCCGATGACGTACCAGTCGCGGGCGAGGAATTCGGCGGCGAGGGCAAGGCCGAGGCCGCGGGAGGCGCCGGCGATTAGAATCGTGGGCATAGGCATGGCCACCAACTAGCTCGAGAACCACTGGTCAGCGAAATGCGGAGTAATTACGCTTTCCCCCTTAACCCTGCCGCGGTGATCGTTGTCTAGCTGGGCTTGCTTATTAGAAAGCTGGCTAGGTTGACATATCCCTGATCAGCACCGGGTGTTACCTTGTAGGGCCTCAAAAAGTTAGAGCGCTCGACCTCATTCATCGCCTCCAGTTTCTCAGCAACAATATCCGAAAACCTATCGCGATTTTCACTTGTTATTGAAACTCCAAGTCGCTTGGCAATAGCTGCCAATCGTTTGGATTTTGGACTCTTATCATTTCTAATTGCATTCAAAAAAGCATTGGTTTGATCAATCAAGCTAACGCGGGTCTTACGTGTTCCCTTTGGCGATTCTGGCCTCTTATTGCCCGATAGCAGCAACTCCGCCACTTCACTTAGGAACGGATCGCGCGCCCTATCGCGCAGCATTCCCGCTGCAGCTACCAAATCTCGCGCGTCGTACCTCTCCCTCAAGAGGAGAATCTCGAGAACAAGCTGGTTCGCCTTATAGCTCATAGTCCGACGCTTTTCATAAATTCGGCCCCAAGGCTATTAAAGGAATCGACCACCCACCACCGTGCATAATCGGTGTGGAATATGGGCGAACCGTCTCGGGCGCCCCTCGGGTAGGAATCCGAATGCCGCAGCTCATTCGCGAATACCGGCCAACCTTCCTGATTTGCTACAGTTGTCACATCTTGCCTGCCAGCCAAGTGTTCCGGCTTAACGTGCTGAGGGTCTGCATCGGTGAACACAATCCCTGCTATATCCAGTTTATGTTGGCCGTACGATGAATGAAAATCATTGATAGACCTTACCAGCAACGGAAGTCCAATAGCAGCCAAAAACTCCGGCTTTACCGGTATTAAGATAAATCTGCTGGCTTTATAGGCGGCCACGGTGAGAATAGACTCTGTGGGCGCACAATCTATTATGATAAGATCATATTCCTTAGCATGATCTGCGAGAAACTTAGCTAGAAGGTGGTCCTTACCCGTAGGGTTTTTTAGAGTCCACGCGAGTTCAAGCCTAGATGGTATAAGATGGATCAAACTGCCATCGTTCCAAGCCCGCACTTTGTATATCACCTCATTCGGCGATAAGCTTGTAGGCGCACCGACTCCGTGAAATGCCGGCGTGAATTGCTCTAGAACATTGACAACAGTTGGCTTATTTGCCTTTATATGGGACAAATATTTTGCAGCCCCCATCAAATATTGGCTGGCATTTGCCTGCGGGTCAAGGTCAACCACAAGGACCTTCTTATTCTTTGTGTGCGCCGCGAACCATGCGAGATTGAAGGCAAGGGTCGTTTTACCCACTCCACCTTTCATATTGATAAGAGAAACCGATACGGTCATGCCCTTTACCCCCTTGTCCCCACTTGTACTTACGATGACCGCAGAGCGTCGGCAACGAGATGTGGGTCCACCTCCGTCACCAACGCTCAGCCGTTAACTAGCCTGTCAGCCGTCATTCCGAGCGCCACGAACCGTTGAAACTCCGATAATTCGCAGTGTGGCCCAAACCAGCCCGACCAGAGAAAGCAAAGCATACGCAGCCAAGGCCAGGACCACCCTCTCCGCGCCATTCACGCCGTTAGGACGCAGATGACCCGCTATCGCGCTTGCCGTCATGAGCATTGCCAATCGCCAGAGCGCGGACCCAAACAAGGCGATGAGCTCTGGATAAGATTTCGATCGGCGCAGGATGTCAAACTCAGGCTGGCGGACGTGCGATGCCAAGAAAGTCACGGATGCCAGAACAAAACCGAGAAGCGATGCCGCAGCCTGAAATAAATCGACGAAGGTCTTCCGCGCATCCTCAACGCTGGGCCACTGAAAAAGGGACAAGCCCCATTTCGGGCCGACCTGGCAGAGAGCAACGATTGCGAGGGAGAGCAGGAGATCGAAGGGCCTCCGCCACTTGAAGTACGCCCCTACCACGGATCGTTACTGGTTGCCGCAGAGGCTAGCTTGTCGCGCTTTAGCTTGTAGGCCTGTTCTAGTACATCATAAGCATTATCACGGTTCAAGCTGCGAGATTTTGGAGCGCTTCGCATGAATAGCTCGCCAGAAACCAGCTGCTGCTCTAAAATATCTACAAATCGGCGAATGCGAGATCCTTGACTATAGCCGCTAGCTTTCAGGGTATTGAATTTCTCGCGCTCCCTCGGGTGATTCATTATAATTCTTGCAAGCGCGCGGGATAGGTCGCGCAGCTTGTTTCCTGCGTTGGCATTACCAACAAGCTCCAAGCTCACTTTTTCGGTACTTCCTGCTCGCTCTGATGCCGCGATCGCATCGGCCAGGTTAGCATCTGCCTGGCGGATGAGGGCGGCAGTGTCAGGCGGTACATCAATTTCGAGAACTCGTATTTGATCTATATCTGCCAAGACACTGACTATATCCCGTTCAAATAAGGGTAAAAATCTTGGCGATCCGGTCAAGTTCCTACCTTTAAGATAAAGGTAATCCCCGAGTTTTCTTATCCTCGGGCCATCGTGGTTAAACTCAGACGCCACATGCCCGTCCGGGAAAATCATGATGTGGCACATGTCGATGAGACCCGCGTCTTCTTCCAGTTCGAGGGTTGAAAGGGTGCCCGCTCTTTCGACCTCTGGAAGCATATCTCGCCGTGTCCTGCCGAAGCGCAGCCTGAGCGGATACTCTACGCGATCTGGATAGACAGAAAGCAGCACATTTTCGGAGCTATCCTGTTGATATCGCCCCTGCAGGTGAAACGGGAGCTCAGAAATCTCTTCCAGACAAAGTGGAAGTGCATCCTTAAGCTCATGAAAGTGCTCCAAACGGAAAAAGTAGACTTTTCTCGATACAGTGACCTCTTCAGCCAATGCCCCCTCCCGTAGCAGATCAGTCGCCCATTTTTTCAGTTTTTCCGTGGCTGTCGATATGAGTTTAAGCCGAGTTGGTTCTTACTCCGCCGCCACCGCCTCGCGCTTCTGCTCCAGCAGCGGTTTGAGGTAGTGCCCGGTATAAGACCGCGCCACCTTCACCACCTCCTCGGGCGTGCCGGTCGCCACGATCTCGCCGCCCTTGTCGCCGCCCTCGGGCCCCAGGTCGATGATCCAGTCGGCGGTCTTGATGACCTCCAGATTATGTTCGATCACCACCACGGTGTTGCCCTGCTCGACCAAAGCCTGAAGCACGTCGAGCAATTTGCGGACGTCTTCGAAATGGAGGCCAGTGGTGGGCTCGTCGAGGATGTAGAGGGTGTTGCCGGTGGCGCGGCGGCTGAGTTCCTTGGCGAGCTTGACGCGTTGCGCCTCGCCGCCTGAGAGCGTCGTCGCCTGCTGGCCGACCTTGACGTAGCCCAAGCCGACCTCGGCCAGCATCGCCATCTTCTCGCGGATGCTGGGTACCGCCTTGAAGAATTCGACCGCATCCTCGACCGTCATGTCGAGCACGTCGGCGATGCTCTTGTCGCGGAACTTCACTTCCAAGGTCTCGCGATTGTAGCGCGCGCCGTGGCAGACGTCGCAGGTGACGTAGACGTCGGGCAGGAAGTGCATCTCGATCTTGAGCACGCCGTCGCCCTGGCACGCCTCGCAGCGGCCACCCTTGACGTTGAAGCTGAAGCGGCCGGGCTTGTAGCCGCGCGCCTGGCTTTCGGGCAGGCCGGCGAACCAGTCGCGGATCTGGGTGAAGGCGCCGGTGTAAGTGGCGGGGTTGGAGCGCGGGGTGCGGCCGATCGGCGACTGATCGATGTCGATCACCTTGTCGAGATGCTGCAGCCCCTCGATCTTCTCATGATGGCCGGCGAGCATGCGCGCGCCGTTCAATTGGCGCGCGGCGCTGGCGTAGAGCGTGTCGATGGTGAAGGTCGACTTGCCCGATCCGGAGACGCCGGTGATGCAGGTGAAGGTGCCGAGCGGGATCGAGGCCGAGACATCCTTGAGGTTGTTGGCGCGCGCGCCCTTCACGGTGAGCTTCTTGCCATTGCCCTTGCGGCGCTTGTCCGGGAGCGGGACCATGCGGCGGCCGGTGAGATAATCGGCGGTGAGGCTGTTTTCGTTCGCCAGCACTTCGTCGAGCGTGCCCGCGGCGATGACCTCGCCGCCATGGACGCCCGCGCCGGGGCCCATGTCGATCACATAATCGGCGGTGCGGATCGCATCCTCGTCATGTTCGACCACGATCACGGTGTTGCCGAGATCGCGCAGCCGGCGGAGCGTGACGATCAGCCGTTCATTGTCGCGCTGGTGGAGGCCGATCGAGGGCTCGTCGAGCACGTAGAGCACGCCGGACAGGCCCGAGCCGATCTGCGACGCCAAGCGGATGCGCTGGCTCTCGCCGCCGGAGAGCGTGCCGCTGGTGCGATCGAGGCTGAGGTAATCGAGGCCGACATTGTCGAGGAAGCCGAGGCGCTCGACGATCTCCTTGAGGATCGGGGTCGCGATCTGTTTCTGCTGGTCGTTCAATGTGTCCGGCATCGCGCGGAAGAAAGCCAATGCAGGCCCGACCGAGCGGCGGGTGGACATGCTTATATCCTCGCCCGCAATCTTGACCGCGAGCGCCTCAGGCTTGAGGCGCGCGCCGCCGCAGACTTCGCACGGGGCGGCGGACTGGTATTTGCTCAATTCCTCGCGCATCCACGCGCTCTCGGTCGAGAGCATGCGGCGTTCGAGATTGCCGAGCACACCTTCGAACGGCTTGTTGACGGTGTAGGTCTTGCGGCCGTCGATGAAGGTGAGCGCGACCGGTTTGCCCTGGGTGCCGGTGAGGATGACCTTCTGTTGTTCCTCGGTCAGCTCGTTCCAGGGGGTGTCGAGGCTGAAGCCATATTCCTTGGCGAGGCTGGCGAGGACCTGCATGTAATAAGGGCTGGGCGGCTGCGACTTGGCCCAGGGGACGATCGCACCCTTCTTGAGCGACAGATTCTCGTTAGGGACGACCAATTGCGGATCGAAATAGAGCTTCTCGCCGAGGCCGTCGCAGGCGGGGCAGGCGCCCTGGGGGGCGTTGAACGAGAAGAGGCGCGGCTCGATCTCGGGAATCGAGAAGCCGGAGACGGGGCAGGCGAATTTTTCACTGAAGACGATGCGGTTGGCGGGCAGGCCGGCGTTTTTCATGCCGGTGGTCGTGCGGGAGGATACCCCTCCACCAGCCTTCGGCTGGTCCCCCTCCCCCTCTGGGGGAGGATTTAGGTCGGCTCGATCCTCCCCTGCAAGGGGAGGGGGACCACCGGCGGAGCCGGTGGTGGAGGGGTGTTTCCCCATCGCTTCTTCGACGGTCCCATCCGCCAAGTCGATATAGACCAGGCCGTCGGTGAGCTTGAGCGCGGTTTCGAAGCTTTGGGCGAGGCGGGTTTCGATGCCTTCGCGGATGGCGAGGCGATCGACCACGACCTCGATGTCGTGCTTGTATTTCTTGTCGAGCGCGGGGGCGCTTTCGATCTCGTAAAATTCGCCGTCGATGCGGACGCGGGTGAAGCCCGCTTTCTGCCATTCGGCGAGCTCCTTCTTATATTCGCCCTTGCGGCCGACGACGGTGGGGGCGAGCAGGTAGAAGCGCGTGCCCTCCGGCAGCTGCATCACGCGATCGACCATCTGGCTGACGGTCTGCGCGCTGATGGGGAGGCCGGTGGCGGGCGAATAAGGCACACCGACGCGCGCCCACAGCAGGCGCATATAATCGTAGATTTCGGTGACGGTGGCGACGGTCGAGCGCGGATTGCGGCTGGTCGTCTTCTGCTCGATCGAGATTGCGGGCGAAAGGCCTTCGATATGCTCGACGTCGGGCTTCTGCATCATCTCCAGGAACTGACGCGCATAGGCCGAGAGCGACTCGACGTAGCGGCGCTGACCCTCGGCATAGATGGTGTCGAACGCCAAGCTGGACTTGCCCGAGCCCGACAGGCCGGTGATGACGGTGAGCGTCTCACGCGGGATATCGACATCCACGCCCTTGAGATTGTGCTCCCTGGCACCGCGCACACGAATATGGGTCAGGCTCATGGGTCGAGTTTGTTCCAGTTATGTTCGGATGGCAAGCGCGGTCCGCCGGCCCGTCCCAGATGGGAACGAGCGCGGCCTAGCACAAGTTGCTGACAGCGTGTTGGCAGCAGGCATGGCAGCAGAGTGGCGGGATTCTTCGAGGGGGGGAGTCCATTGAGCCTCGCGCCTTTCCTGTGTGACCCGGTGGACCCCGGAACAAGTCCGGGGTGACGAGGGGGGTTTCCGTCATGCCGGACTTGTTCCGGCATCCACCGGGCGGCAAGCTGTACGGCATGAGGGAGCGGCAGCCCTGCGTCTACATGCTCGCGAGCGGATTCAACGGCACGCTCTACGTCGGTGTCACGTCGAACCTGGCCGCCCGCCTCATGCAGCATCGCGAAGGCATGCACGACGGCTTCACCAAGACGCACAATGTGAAGCGGCTGGTCTGGTACGAACTGACGGACGACATGACCGCCGCGATCGCGTCCGAAAAGCGGATCAAGAAGTGGCCGCGCGACTGGAAGAAGAACCTGATCGAGCGCGAGAATCCTGGATGGGACGATCTCGCGGTCTCGCTTGGGTTCGAACCGCTGGCCTAGCTGACAGCCGCCACTTGCGGTCATAACGGCGGCGCACCATCTCCGCGGCGCGACGGGCATCCGGCCCGCGAAAAGGGGAGTCACCCATGTTCTCACTCTACGACGTCAGCGTTCCCGTGTTCCTCCGCGCGCTGCGCAACATGGATGCCTTCCTGCAGAAAGGCGCCGACTGGTTCGCGGAACAGGGGCGGCCGGAAAGCGAGCTGACGGGCGCGCGGCTGATCGGCGACATGCATCCGCTGACCGCGCAGATCCAGCGCGCGAGCGATTCGGCCAAGGGCGTGGTGGCACGCCTGACCGGCGCCGAGGTGCCGGCGATGCCCGACGAGGAGCAGACGATCGCCGATCTGCGCGCGCGCATCGCCAAGACGATCGCGGTGCTGGAAAGCGCGCGGCGCGAGGACTTCGACGGCACGGAAGACAAGCCGATCGAGATCTGGACGCCCAAGGCGGCTTTGCTGTTCAACGGCAAATCCTACATCTTCGAATTCGCCATCCCCAATTTCTTCTTCCACGTGACCGCCGCCTATGCGCTGCTGCGCAAGGAAGGCGTGCCGTTGGGCAAGGTAGACTATATCGGATCGATCGAAACGCGCCCGCACTGAGCGCGCCGACCGCGGCAAAGCGGGGACAATGGCGAAACGCGCCGTTATAGCCCCGCTGATGTCGCTCTATCCCCTGATCCGCCGCCTGCTGTTCGCGCTCGACGCGGAGCGCGCGCACGACCTTGCCATGACCGCGATGCAGCGGATGCCGGCCTTGTCGGCACGCCACGATCCGGCGCTTGGCGTGGAGGTGGCGGGGCTGCGCTTCCCGAGCCCAGTCGGCCTGGCGGCGGGGCTCGACAAGGATGCGCGCGCGCCCGACGCCTTCCTGGGGCTGGGTTTCGGCTTCGTCGAGGTGGGGACGATCACGCCCCTGCCCCAGCCCGGCAACCCCCGCCCGCGCCTGTTCCGGCTGGAGGAGGATGAGGCGATCATCAACCGGATGGGCTTCAACAGCGGCGGGCAGGCGGCGGCGCTCGAACGGCTGCGCGCGCGAACCGGGCGGCCGGGAATCGTCGGCGTGAATATCGGCGCGAACAAGGATGCGGCGGACCGGATCGCGGATTATGCGGCGGGCGTGGCGCTTATGGCGCCGGTCGCCTCCTACCTGACGATCAACATCTCCTCGCCCAACACGCCCGGCCTGCGCGCGCTGCAGGACGAAGGCGCGCTCGACGCCCTGCTGGAGGCGGCGATGGCGGCGCGGCCCACAGGCGGGCCACCGGTCTTCCTGAAGGTCGCACCGGACCTGGAGCCGGCGGACGTCGACGCGATCGCGCGAGTGGCGATCGCGCGCGGCGTGGATGCGCTGATCGTCAGCAACACCACCATCTCGCGGCCGATGCTGCGCAGTGCGCAGGCGGGTGAAAGCGGCGGGCTTTCGGGCGCGCCGCTCAAGGATCTGGCGCTGCGGCGGCTCAGGGATTTCCGTGCGGCGACGGGAGGGCAAATGCCGCTGATCGCGGCGGGCGGGATTGCCAGCGGCGCCGATGCTTATGCCCGGATCAGGGCCGGAGCGAGCTTGATCCAGATCTATAGCTCATTGATTTATAAGGGACCTTTCCTCGCGCGCCGGATCGAAAGCGAAATAGTTGCGTTAATGTTGTCCGAGGGCCACCCTGACATCAGTTCGGCCATCGCGTCGGATCAACCCTGACCTCCCGCGACGGGGAGGCGGTGTAGGAGAAGGAAATGGCCTCCAAGCAGTCCGAGGCGCCCGCCTTGTTCAGTCTGCTGGTGTTCCTCGCGGTCAATTATGCTGCGGGATTTGGGATCGGGTTCTGGCTGACCCATTCGACCGCGGGCGCGATCGCGCTGGCATTGGTGACTCCGTGCCTCAGCCTACTCGGCATCGCGCTGGTCAAGAAACCGGCCCGGCGGGACAATAAGCTCGACGAGGCGTGAGCCGAACGTCCTGCGAGACCGACCCCGAACAGGATCGGGTGACGTAAGTATTTGTGATGGGCGGCCCGCGCACTATCAGGAGGCATGATCCGCCACATCCTGGTCCTGTTGGCCGCCCTCGCCCTCCCGCTGAGCGCGGTTCCCGCCAAAGCCCCTGCCCAACCCCTCGCCACCGGGCTCGTTTCCGCGGCCGATCCGCGCGCGGCGGCGGCGGGGGTCGCGATCCTGAGACAGGGCGGCAGCGCGTCGGATGCGGCGATCGCGATGATGCTCGCTTTGAATGTGGTCGAGCCGCAAAGCTCGGGGATCGGCGGCGGCGGCTTCATGGTCCATCACGATGCCAAGAGCGGCCGGACGGCGACGTTCGACGGGCGCGAGACCGCGCCGGCGGCCGCGAACGTCCACTGGTTCTTTCGCGACGGACGGCCGATGCCGCACAACCAGGCGGTGCCGGGCGGGCTCAGCGTCGGCGTGCCGGGCAATCTGCGGATGATGGCGCTGGCGCATGCGCGCTATGGCAGGCTGCCCTGGCCGGCCTTGTTCCAGCCCGCGATCCGGCTGGCGCGCGACGGCTTCGCGGTCTCGCCCAGGCTGCACAATATCCTAGCGCAATGGGGCGGCACGATCCTGTCCGACTGGGCGCGCGGGCATTTCTTCAATGCGGATGGCAGCGCGCTCGCGGCCGGCACCCTGCTGCGTAATCCCGAGCAGGCTGCCCTGTTCGAGCAGATCGCGGCGAAGGGACCGGACTATTTCTACCATGGCGAGCCCGCTGAGAAATTGGTCGCCGCGGTCAACACTGCGCCGCGCAATCCGTCGCGGATGACGATGGCGGATCTGGCCGCCTACCGCGCGAAGGAGCGCGCGCCGGTGTGCGGCACCTACCGCCGCTACCGCATTTGCGGGATGGGCGGGCCGTCGTCGGGCGGACTCACCGTGCTGATGATCCTGAAGCAGCTCGAACGGTTCGACATGGCCAGGCTGGGCAAGGATTCGCCCGTTGCGTGGCACCTGATCGCAGAGAGCGAGCGGCTCGCTTATGCCGACCGCGACGCCTATATGGCCGACCCTGATTTCGAAGTGGTCCCCGCCAGCGCGCTGCTCGATCCGGTCAACCTCGCGCACCGATCGGCGCTGATCTCACCGACCACCACCATGCAATCGGTCGGCCCGAGTTCGTTCGGCCCGATCTGCGTGGCGTCGGCAGCGATCCCCGAGCATGGGACGAGCGACATGGCGGCGGTGGATGCGCAAGGCGACGTCGCGCAGGTCACCTCGACGATCGAGAGCATATTCGGATCGGGCCTGTCCATCGACGGCATCATGCTCAACAACGAGCTGACCGATTTCGACCTCGATCCAGTCGGCCGCACCGGCTGTGCCGCGGCCAACCGCGTGCTGCCGGGCAAGCGTCCGCGCAGTTCGATGTCGCCCACAATTGTCTATGGTCCCGACGGCAAGGTGCGGATTGCGATTGGCGCGGCGGGCGGATCGACGATCATCGCGCAGGTGGCGAAGGCGCTGATCGGCGTGATCGACTGGCATATGAGCGCGCAGGACGCGATCGCGATGGGGCTGATCTATACGCCCGGCCCGGGCGGCGCAGTCGAGCAGGGAACGCAGCTGGAGACAATGCTGCCCGCGCTGGCGCAATTGGGCGAACGGCTGCGGGTCGCGCCGATGGGGCTCAAGGCCAATGCGATCGAGCAGGTCGGCGGACGCTGGCGCGGCGCGGCCGACCCACGCAGCGAGGGTGTGGCGATGGATGTGCGCGGGGCGATATCCGGGCCGAGCCGGGTGGGGATGAAGGCGGGCGTGCACGAATAATCCTCTCGTCATGCCGGGCTTGTTCCGGCATCCACTGGGCCGCAGGAGCCGGCCGCCCGGTGGACCCCGGAACAAGTCCGGGGTGACGAAGAAAGAGAGGCGCGGGAGAGACGATGGCGCTCGAGCATTTTCCGAATCTGGTCACCATGTTCTTCACGCGCGCCCGCGAGCAGGGCGACGCGCCCTTCCTGTTCTGGAAGGAGGACGGGCAATGGCGCGCGCTGAGCTGGACCGAGACCGCCAGGAAGGTAGCCGCGCTGGCGGAGGCGTTGCGCGGGCTGGGGCTGGAGAAATGCGATCGGGTGATGCTGGTTTCGGAAAATCGGCCCGAATGGGCGATCGCCGACCTCGCGATCATGGCGGCGGGGTGCATCACCGTCCCGGCCTATACGAGCAACACGACGGGCGATCATGCGCATGTGTTGAACGACAGCGGTGCGCGCGCGACGATCGTCTCCACCGCGGCATTGGCCAAAACCCTGCTCCCCGCGGTCGCGCGCACGTCCGAATGCGAGATGGTGATCGCGCTCGAACATCTGCCCCGCGAGCGGGTCGGTAATGTCCGTCTCTACGAATGGGATAGCCTGGTTGCGGACTGCCCGGGCGACGTGGTTGCGGCCGAGCGCGCGGCGGAGGATCTCAAACGCGAAGATCTCGCCTGCCTGATCTATACCAGCGGCACCGGCGGTAGCCCACGCGGGGTGCGCCAGCATCATGGCGCGATCCTGCACAATTGCGCGGGCGCGGGCGACATCATCATCGGGGATTTCTACAAGAGCCAGGAGGTGTTCCTGAGCCTGCTGCCGCTCAGCCACAGCTATGAGCATACCGCAGGCCTGCACTTCCCGATCAGCCTGTCGGCGCAGATCTATTATGCCGAGAGCATCGAGAAGCTGGCCGCCAATCTGGAAGAAGCCGCGCCGACTATCATGGTGGTTGTGCCGCGCCTGTTCGAATTACTGCGCGCGCGGATCCTCAAGCAGTTCGAGAAACAGGGCAAGGCGGCGCAGTGGCTGCTCGCGCAGGCGCTCGCGCTCGACGCCAAGCCGAAGCGGAGCATGCTCGACAAGCCGCTCGATCTTTTGCTCGACGCGACGGTGCGCAAGAAGGTGCGGGCGCGCTTCGGCGGACGCAACAAGGCGCTGGTGTCGGGCGGGGCACCGCTCAATCCCGAGGTTGGCCGCTTCTTCCAGGCGCTCGGCCTGACCCTGCTGCAGGGTTATGGCCAGACCGAGGCGGGGCCGCTCATCTCGGTCAACCGCCCGCGCGCGGGGATCAAGCTCGACACGGTCGGACCGGCGGTGATGGGCTGCGAGGTGAAGATCGCCGAGGATGGCGAAATCCTCTGCCGCGGCGAGAATGTGATGCACGGCTACTGGCGCAACGATGCCGAGAGTGCGCGCGTGCTGGCGGACGGGTGGCTGCATACCGGCGATGTCGGCCATCTCGACGAAAAGGGCCGGATCGTCATCACCGACCGCAAGAAGGACCTGATCGTCAACGACAAGGGCGACAATGTCTCGCCCCAACGGGTCGAGGGGATGCTGACGCTGGAGCCCGAAATCGCGCAGGCGATGGTGGTGGGCGACCGGCGGCCCTACCTGGTCGGGCTGGTCGTACCCGACAAGGAATGGGAAGCCTCGCTGCCGCCCGGTACAGATATCGCCAAGGCGATGATGGCGGCGGTGGATCGCGTGAATGCCGGCCTGTCGGTGATCGAGAAGGTGCGGCGCGTGCTGGTGGCGGACGAAGCCTTCACGATCGAGAATGGCGCGCTGACGCCGTCACTGAAGGTGCGGCGCCATGTGCTGCGCGAGCGCTATGGCGATCGGCTGGACGCGCTGTACGGGGGGAAGGGGTAGCCGCCGTCACCCCGGACTTGTTCCGGGGTCCACTGTGCCGCAAGCGAGGGGCCCGTGGATGGGTGGATGCCGGAACAGGTCCGGCATGACGATTACTTCTTCCCGTACGGCACGAACTTGTCGAAGGTGCAGAAGCCAAAATCGGCGCCGGTGGTTTCCGAAACGTGGACCGGATCATTCTCGCACAATTGGCCGCCCGCGCCGCGGACCGTCACGCGGCGATCCTCGCGCAAGGCGAGGCAGCTGCCCTTAAGACGCGCGACGTAGGTGAAACGCGCGTCGCGATAGACGAGCGCGGTGCGATCGATGATCTCGGGCTGCACGCTGCGGTCGGGGAAGATGCAGCGCTGCGGCGCGCGCGCGATCTTCCCCTTGAGCAATTGGTCGAGATAGTCCGGTCCCGCCGCGACAGACGGTGCGGCCCCCAGCCCGGCGGCCGCGAGCACGACCAGCAGGCGCAGCGCGGCGCTCATTGTTTGATATAGGGCGTGAAGTCGCCGAAGATGCAGCTTCCGACCGGAATATTGGCACCCGACATCCGGAGGTCGGCAATATCGCCCCGGCAAAGCTGCGACGAATGAAGCTTGGTCACGATGATCGTATCTTCCCTGAGCTGAGGGCAGTCGCCCTGGAAGCGGCTGACATACCAGGTCGTGCCCTGGCGATATGCCATACCGACGCCGGGGAGCTTTTCACTTTCACGCCCGACGAAGGTTGTGTTGATGCAGTCGACGGTCTTGCCGGGAACACGTCCTGCGGTGAGCCTTGCCAGCTTCGCGTCCGCACTCTCGACCTTGGCGGAGACGGGCATGATCGGCATCGAGATGAGACCTGCGATCAGAGCGGCGTGAATCAGGGTGCGCATGGGGAAAATCCTCCTGGAGCGATAACGCTTTGATACGCCTGTCGGCGCCAAGGTTCACCCTTTGAAATCATCCTTTTCGGCGCGACGTTGCGCGAGTTGATCGACGCTGTTCGCGCGCATGAACGGGTTGGTCGCGCGCTCCAGCGCGATCGTGGTCGGCACGGTCGGCTCATTCCTTGCGCGCACCGCGTCGACCTCGCGCATCCGTTCGACGAGCGCCGGATTGTCCGGCTCGACATGGAGCGCATAACGGCCGTTCGACTGGGTATATTCGTGCGCACAATAGACGACCGTCTCGGGCGGGAGCGCGGCGAGCCGCTGCATATTGGCGAACATCTGCGCTGGCGTGCCCTCGAACAAGCGGCCGCACCCCATTGCGAACAAGGTGTCGCCGACGAAGGCGATCCCCGCTTCGGGCAGATGATAGGCGATATGGCCCGCGGTGTGCGCGGGAACCTCCAGCACCTGGGCTTCGAACGCGCCGAGACGGGCGCGGTCGCCCTCACGTACCTGGACATCGAGCGTCGGGATCTTCGCGGCTTCGGCGGCCGGGCCGGTGACGATACAGCCGGTGGCGGCCTTGATCTCCGCATTGCCGCCGATGTGATCGCCGTGCCAGTGCGTGTTCCAGATCTGGCCGACTTTCCAGCCGCGCTTGTCCGCTTCGGCCAGCACGGGCGCGGCATCGGCGGGGTCGATCACGACCGTTTCGCCGCTCGCCGGATCATGCGCCATCCAGATATAATTGTCCTGACGCGCGGGAATGCGGACGACCTCGATCATTTCAGCAGCTCCAATGCTTCGGCGGCGAGCCTGCGGGTGAGCGCTTCCGCACCTTCCGCGTGCACCAGCCGCGCCGCCTGTCCCGCCCACATATTGGCGAAGCTCGCGGGATCGGCCTTGCGCAATTCCGCAAGCGCGTCGCCGCCGCGCGGGAAAGGCGGGACGATCGTGCTGGCGGGGCCGAGTTCGCGCGTCAGCCGCGTTTCCAGTCCGCGTGCGAACCGGCCGGTGAAGAGGTTGGTCGAGACGGTGGCTTCGGCCCCGGCCTCGCCGAGTAGCCGACGGTGAAGATCGCTGATCCGGCTTTCGGGGCTCGACAGATAAAAGGTGCCGATCTGGACCGCGCTCGCGCCCAATATCAGGGCTGCGGCGATGCCACGCGCGTCCGCCACGCCGCCCGCCGCGATCACCGGAACGGACACGGCGTCCGCCACCTGCGGGACGAGCGCGAAAAGGCCCATGTGCGAGGAGGGGTCGGCGGGCAGGAAGCGCCCGGCATGGCCGCCCGCCTCCCAACCCTGCGCGACGATCGCATCGACGCCGCGTTCGGCCAGCCAGCGGGCCTCGGCCGGGCTGGTCGCGCAGCCAAGGATCAAAGCGCCGCTATCGTGGACGCGCGCCAACAGACCCGCTTCAGGCAGACCGAAATGGAAGCTGACAATTTCGGGCCGCACATCCTCGACCAAAGCACACATCGCCGCATCGAATGGCCTGCGCAGCGGTGGGCGCACATCGGGGTAGCCGACCTCATATTCGGCATAATAAGGCTGGAGTGCCGCGCGCCAGGCGCTTTCGTCATAGGCCTCGGCCGGCCGATGGCAGAAGAAATTGAGGTTAAGCGGACCGGACGTGGCGGCGCGAAATTGCGCGACCTGATCGCGCGCCGTCTCCACGCTGAGCAAGGCGCAAGGAAGCGATCCGAGCGCGCCGCCTTTGCTTGCCGCGATTGCCAGCGCGGCATCCTGCGCGCCCGCCATCGGCGCCTGCACGATCGGCGCGTCGATCCCGAACAGATCGAGCAGTCGCCGGTCGCGCCAGCCCATCACCAGCTTCCGCTGTTCGGCATCGACGCCCAGGGCTCCTGCGGCGGCAGATGGCCGTCCTGGAGCAATTCGATCGAAATATTGTCGGGGGTGCGGACGAACGCCATGTGACCGTCGCGCGGCGGGCGATTGATCGTCACGCCCGCGTCCATCAGCCGCTGGCAGGTCTCGTAGATATTGTCGACACGGTAGGCGAGATGGCCGAAATTGCGGCCGCCATCATAGCCGGCCTCCCCCCAATTATGCGTGAGCTCGACCTGCGCTTCCTCATCGCCCGGCGCGGCGAGAAAGATCAATGTGAAGCGGCCCTGTTCATTCTCCATCCGGCGGATTTCGCGCAAGCCGAGCAGTTCGAAGAAGCGGATGGTCGCGTCCGGATCGGACACGCGGATCATGGTGTGGAGATATTTGGTCACGATGCGCTCCTCTAAACTGTTCGCGCTGAGCTTGTCGAAGCGCTGTCCTCCCTTTCGAAATAGAAAAAGACAGGGCTTCGACAAGCTCAGCCCGAACGGAGGATCACTTCGGCGGCGCGGTGAGCGCGGCCTTCGCCGCCTGGCCTTCCGGCGTGTCCGGCCCGAGCTGGGCGGCGCGGGTCCAGGCGGCGTGGGCGGCGTCAGCCTGTCCCGCGGCGGCGAAGATATTGCCCGCTTCCAGCTGGACCGCGGGATCGTCCGCCGCCGATTTCAGCGCGGTCGCGATATCCTTCTGCGCGCGGGCGAGGTCATTCTGTTTTCGCGCGAGCGAGGCCGACAGATACCAGGCGAAGGGGTCCTGCGGCACGAGCGCAAGCCCCTTGTCCATGTCGGTCCGTGCCTGCGCGAGATCGCCCAGCGCGACATCGGCGCGCGCGCGATCGACCCAGGCCTCCCCGCCGAGCGTCGGCGGTACGGAGGCGGCGGAGACGACATGGTCGAGATCCTCGCGCGCCTTGGCCGGCTGATCGCCCGCGAGCGCGGCATTGGCCGCCTGGCTCCACAGGCTGAGGCTGCGCGCATCGCGGTCGGACTCAGCCTGTGCGGCGGCCTGCGCGAGCGCGGCCTCGGCAGGCACCCAGCGTTCTACCCCAACAAAGGCGAGGCCAAGGCATTGGCGCGCGGGCACGCTCTTGTCGCGATCCGCCCAGGCGGTGGCCTGATCGAGCGCCGCCTTGGGATCGGCCGCGATCAGGTTCTGGCAGGCGGCGACGCGCGCAGCATCGCCCGAAATGTCGGTGAGCGCGGCGGCGAGAAACAGGAATGGAATCATAAGGTCTCGATCAAAGCACCGACAATTGTCAGCAACAAAGCGAGATCGCCCGGCCGCGACAGACGATGCTCGCCGCCTTTGACGAGCATGGTCTGCACATCGGCTGAACGAAGCGCGCGGCCGAGGCGGAAGGCGATCGAAGGCGGGACATCGCGATCCTCCTGTCCGTGGAGCAGGCGTACCGGGCAATCGATCGGAATCTCGCCATCGAGGAGGAGGTTGGCCTGGCCGCTGTCCAGAAAGGCGCGCGTGGTGATTTCGGGCGCATCATGTTCGGGATGCTCGACCGCGATCAGCCCGTCACTTTCGATCGTGGCGCGCTGGGCATCGTCATAGCCCCAGTCGGTAAAATCGGGCGCGGCGGCGATGCCGACCAAAGCCGCGACACGCTCGGGTCGTTCGAGCGCCACCAACAGCATCAGCCAGCCGCCCATCGAGGAACCGACCAGGATGAGCGGGCCTTGCGTCAGCGTGTCGACGGCATCGAGCACATCGTCGCGCCAATCGTCGAGCGTCGCGTCGGCGAACACGCCCTCGCTCTGGCCGCAGCCGCGATAGTCGAGGCGCAGGAGCGCCTGGCCCTGCGCTTCCGCCCAGGCATCGAGCGCTATCGCTTTGCTGCCCTCCATGTCCGAGCCGTAGCCTGGGAGGAAGACGATGGTGGGCCCTTCGCCCTCGCGATGTGCGAAAGCGAGCGCGGGCAGGCCGGGGCGTTCGAGGAAATCGGGCATTTGACCGCCCTACCAGCCATGAACGAGTCCCGTCACCCCGGACCTTTCGACAAGCTCAAGACAGGCTTGTTCCGGGATCCACTATGCCTCACGCGCCATCCCCCGAGAATGGGTGGATGCCGGAACAAGTCCGGGATGACGATTTGGAGGGTTGGAGCGGGTTGAAACACCTGCCCGAAGCGGGTCTAACCTGAATCATGCACCTTTACCTTCCTATCGCCGGACTTTCGGTGAATGCGCTGGTGATCGTGTTGCTGGGCGGCGCGGTCGGCATCTTGTCGGGCATGTTCGGGGTCGGCGGCGGCTTCCTGACGACCCCTTTGCTGATCTTCTACGGCGTTCCGCCCGCGGTTGCGGTGGCGTCGTCGGCGACGCAGATCACGGGCACGAGCGTGTCGGGCGTGCTGGCGCACAGCCGTCGCCAGGGCGTCGATTTCCGGATGGGGATGGTGCTGGTCGCGGGCGGCGGCATCGGATCGTTCGCGGGCGGCTTCCTGTTCCGCCTGCTGCAGAAGACCGGCCAGATCGATACGATCATCAACCTGCTCTACGTCGCCCTGCTCGGCTGGATCGGGCTCGCAATGGCGCGCGAATCGGTGCGCGCGGTGCTGGCGGCGCGCGAAGGCAGAAAACCGCCGCCGATCACGACGAAGCGCCACCGCAAATGGATTGCGGCCTTGCCCTTTCGCTGGCGCTTCTATGGCGCGGGCCTCTACATTTCGCCGCTCGCGCCTTTGCTGCTCGGGTTCGTGACGGGCCTGCTGACGGTCCTGATGGGCGTCGGCGGCGGATTCATCCTCGTACCGGCGATGCTCTATCTGTTCGGCGTGTCGGCGCGGGTGGTGGTCGGCACCTCGCTTTTCCAGGGGCTGTTCGTCACCGCTACGACGACCCTGGTCCATGCGGTTACGACGCATGCGGTCGATCTGGTGCTCGCGGGGCTGCTGCTGATCGGATCGGTGATCGGCGCGCAGATCGGGTCGAGCATGGTGCAGCGCGTACGGCCCGAACGCGCGCGCATGATGCTGGCCGTGATCGTGATGGCGGTCGCGATCCGGATGGCGATCGGCCTCACCTGGCAGCCTGACGCAATCTACACGGTGCAGGCGTTGTGATTGCGCGCTTGATAAAGCGCGGCCGCACCGGCCCGTACCCCCACCCCGCCGCCCGGTTAGCCTATCCTATGGGCAGTCGGGTGGGGGTGCGGGCCGGTGCGGCGCCCAAGCAAGGGCCGAGACGCCTGTTTGCCCTGATCGCGGCGCTGCCGATCCTGCTCGGCGCGAGCGAGCCGCGGCTGGTGCCCGACGTGTCGAACACGCAGGTCGACATCGCCTACAGCTTCACCGGGGCCGACTTGCTGCTGTTCGGTGCGATCCTCTATCCTGGTGGACGCGCGCCCTCGCCCGACACCGACGTCGCGGTTGTGATCAAGGGCCCCGCCGAGCCTTTGCTGGTGCGCGAGAAGGCCAAGGTCGCGGGCATCTGGATCAACCGGACGAGCGAGCGGTTCCGGTCGGTGCCGAGCTTCTATGCGGTCGCGACCTCGCGTCCGCTCGACCAGCTCGTCTCGCCGCGCACCGCCGCCATCTACGAGATCGGGATCGGCAATCTGTTGCTGTCCCCCGCCAACGGCGCGAGCGCGAACGAACAGGCGCGATTCGAATCGGGGCTGATCGACCTCAAGCGTAGGAATGGGCTGTATGCGGAACATGTCGGCACGGTGTCGGTGCGCGAAGGCGTGCTCTATCGCGCGCTGGTGCCGATCCCGGCGCGCGTGCCGGTCGGCCAATATACCGCGGAAACCTACCTTATCCGGAACGGACATATCATTGCCGTCGCGACGCGTCCGATCCGGATCGGCAAATCGGGCTTCGAACGCTTCGTGGCGCAGGCCGCGGAGACCTATCCCCTGCTCTACGGCCTCGCCGCGATCCTGATCTCGCTGCTGATGGGACTGGCCGCAGCGCTGGGCTTCGGCCGGGTCCGCCGATAGCGCACGCCCAAGCAGGATACAGAGCCTGCGGGCTCCCTTGATTCGGTGAGGAACTCTTTAACCAACGGCCATTAAGGCGGCCTCCATGGGTATTCACGACCGGATCGTAGGCGCCATCACGGCGGGCGACGCGATGGAGCTCGGCCGCGTTCTCGAGATTTCCGGCGCGATCGCGCAGGTCTCGCTCGACGGCCAAATGATGACGCTCGTCCGCAAGGCGAACGGCGTCGGCGCGCCTCCGGGCTCGATCGGCAGTCATGTGAAGATCCGTGTCGGCAACCGCTGGGTTCTGGCCCAGATCCGCAGCCTGCGGCTGGCGCAGGCGGACGGCGACCTCGTGCTCGGCATGATCGATTTTGTCGGCGAGGGGGCGGACGTCAACGACCGGCTCGCCAATTTCCGGCGCGGCGTGACCTTGCTGCCGATGCCCGGCGCCCCCTTGCATGCGGTCGCCGAGGACGAATTGCTCACCATCTTCGCGCCCGACGAGCGACCGCATATTCAGGTCGGCGCGGTCCACCCGTCAGGCCAGGTGCCGGCATCGCTTTATATCGACAGCCTGCTCGGCCGCCATTTCGCGGTGCTGGGATCGACCGGTACCGGCAAATCCTCCGCGACCGCGCTGATCCTGCATCGCATCTGCGACGCCGCACCCGACGGGCATGTGGTGATGATCGATCCGCACGGCGAATATGCCGCATCGTTCGGCGCCAAGGCCGCAACTTTCGACGTCACCAGCCTGGCTTTGCCTTATTGGCTGATGAACCTGGAAGAGCATGCGGAAATCCTGCTCAACTCGCGCGGGGTAGATTACCAGACCGATCGCGACGTGCTCGCCAAATGCATTCTTGCCGCGCGTGCCAAGCACCGCGGCGCGGAGGGTATGAGCAGGCTCACGGTCGATAGCCCCACCCCCTATCTGCTGTCCGATCTGGCCGCGATCCTGAATGCCGAGATGGGCAAGCTCGACAAAGGCGGGATCGGCGCCGCGCCTTATATGCGCATCAAGGCGCGGATGGACGAGATCAAGGCCGATCCGCGCTATGGCTTCATGTTTTCGGGCATGATGGCGGGCGACACGATGGCCGACGCGCTGGGCAAGCTGCTGCGCCTGCCCGGCGGCGGCAAGCCGCTCAGCATCATCGACCTGTCGGGCGTGCCGTCCGAGGTGACCGCGGTGGTGGTCGCCTTGATCGCGCGTCTGTTGTTCGATCATGCGGTCTGGTCGCGCGGCGACGAGCAGCATCCGGTGCTGCTCGTGTGCGAGGAAGCGCATCGCTATATTCCCGCCATCGATCATGCGCCGGCGCGCGCGGTGCTTGAGCGGATCGCCAAGGAAGGCCGCAAATACGGCATTTCGCTGGGGCTGGTCACCCAACGGCCATGCGACCTGGCCGAAGGTGTGCTGTCGCAATGCGGCACGATCATCGCGATGCGGCTGAACAATGAGCGCGACCAGGCGCATGTCCGATCGGCCGTGCCCGAAGGCGCGCGCGGACTGATCGACGCGATCCCCGCCTTGCGCAACCGCGAGGCGATCCTGGTTGGCGAAGGCGTGCCGATCCCGATCCGCATCTCGTTCGACCCGCTCGATCAGAGCCAGCTGCCGGCGTCGCACGACCCGGTCTATAGCGAGGCTTGGAAGCGCACCGGCGGCGAGAAGGACCAGCTGGAGCGGACGATCAAAAGGTGGCGATCGCAGGGACGGTGAGCCCGATCGCCGTTGCGGCGGCAAACGAATCCCATTACTCCGACAAATAATCGGAGGCGCAAAGTTCCATGCTCGGATTTTCTGTATCGCGGCGTCGTTTCGCGCGCTGGCTCGCGGCTTCGCCGCTGCTGCTCGCCGGGACAGGCAGGAGCTTCGCGGCCTGGAACAATGTCGACACGCCCCCGGTCTTCGCCAAGATCGATCCCGCAACGATTCGCCCGATCGCGCAACGCGCACAGATTTTCGCATCGCGCGATGTCCGCCTGCTGGACGGGCCGTTCGCGGAGGCACGCAACGCGAACCTCAATTATCTGCGGCGACTCGACCCCGACCGGTTGCTCCACACGTTCCGGCTGAATGCCGGCCTGCCGAGCGACGCAAAACCGTTGGGCGGTTGGGAAGAACCAAAAGGCGAGTTGCGCGGCCATTTCATGGGCCATTATCTCTCCGGCTGCGCGCTCGCCTTCGCGGCTAATGGCGATGCGGAAATCCGAACGCGCGGGGATCATGTCGTCGGGGTTCTTGCCGAGTGCCAGCGCGCCTTGGGAACGGACGGCTATCTCAGCGCCTTCCCGCGATCCTTCTTCGACCGGCTGGCCGCGGGTACCGAGGTATGGGCGCCCTTCTATACGCTGCACAAGATCATGGCCGGATTGCTCGACATGCACGAGCATGCGGGCAACAGCCAGGCGCTTGCGGTCGTCACAGCGATGGCAGGCTGGACCGACACGTGGACCGGCGCGCGCGACGAAGCGGCGATGCAGAAGGTGCTGGAGGTCGAGTATGGCGGGATGAACGACCTGCTGTACCGGCTTGCCGCGGCGACGGGCGACGCGCGCTGGATCGCAGTCGGCGACCGTTTCACCAAGAAGCGCGTGTTCGAGCCGCTCGCGGGTCAGAAAGACATGCTGCACGGGCTGCACATGAACACGCATGTACCGCAGGTGATCGGCGCGGCGCGGCGCTACGAATTGACACGCGACGAACGCTTCCGCGACGTCTCGCAATTCTTTTGGCAGACGGTTACGCAGACGCGCACTTATGCCACGGGCGGCGCGAGCAACAACGAGCATTGGCTGACCGAGCCCAATCATCTCGCCGTGGAATGGGAGAGCGGGCACAACCATCAGGAATGCTGTTGCTCGTATAATATGATGAAGCTCGGCACGATGCTGTTCAGCCGCGATCCGCAGGCCGAGATCGTCGATTATTATGAGCGCAACCTGCTCAACCACCGGCTCGGCGCGATCCAGCCGGAGACGGGCCTGACGACCTATTTCGTGTCGCTGGCGCCGGGAGCGTGGCGGACCTGGGGGACGGACGCGACGAGCTTCTGGTGCTGCAATGGATCCGCGCTCGAGGATTTTTCGACACTCAACCGCATGATCTACGCGCATGACGACCACGGCCTGTGGGTCAATCTGTTCATCGCGTCGGACCTCGATTGGAAGGCGCGCGGCGTGCGGTTGCGGCAGGAGACCGCCTTCCCCGCCGCGCCGCGAACGACGCTCCGGATAGAGGCCAGCGACGGCAAGCCGTGGACGCTGCGGCTGCGCATCCCCGGCTGGGCGGGCACGGGCACTGCAGTGAAGATCAACGGCAGGCCGCTTGATGCCCTGGCTGCGCCGGGTGGCTATCTGCAGATCGCGCGGACGTGGCGCGCGGGCGATCGGATCGAGCTTGAGATGCCGATGGAAGCGCACTGGGAGGTTTTCCCGGATCGGCCGGGCGTCGGCGCGCTGGTATACGGGCCCGTCGTTCTGGCGCAGCAACATCCTTTGGGTGTCATCCCCGCGGATCTGATCCACGAGCAGGGACCTAAACTCGAGAAGGTGCCTGCGATGGCCGCACCCGCCGGGTTGCCGCACGACCTCCCCCGTCGCCTGACGCCGACGCCGGGCAAGCCGCTGCATTTCGCGGCCGATGCGGATGGGCACAAAATCGAGTTCCGCCCGGTCAGCGAAAGCCAGGAGCGTTATTCGGTGTATTCGACCATCCTATGATGTCGGAGCCCCCTTCGGCGGATGCAGACACAAGCTAAAGCTTAGCCGCATTCCGGCGTTCTTTCCCATGAGCTGGGGAGTGCGTCGTGAATATCGGTATCCTGACTTCGACCAATCCCCAGTTGCGGCAGCAAGCGGCACCGGACG
>Ga0207640_10000434_pt1 | contig 25494 bp, 21 predicted proteins | sample KBSCornC42_FD_184300 | JGI IMG/M metagenome (GOLD analysis project Ga0207640, IMG submission 184300) | Corn rhizosphere microbial communities from Kellogg Biological Station, Michigan, USA - KBS Corn C4-2 (SPAdes) (version 2) | ecosystem: Host-associated > Plants > Roots > Rhizosphere > Soil ... | reverse complement strand
CGCCGGCCGCGCGGGCGAGCGCTTCGCCGTGCGCAACTCCGGCGCGCTGGCGGTGGTGGAAGGCGCCGGCGACCACTGCTGCGAGTACATGACCGGCGGCGTGGTGGCGGTGCTGGGTAAGGTGGGCCTGAACTTCGGCGCGGGCATGACCGGCGGCTTCGCCTACGTGCTCGACCTGGAGCGCGACTTCGTGGATTGCTACAACCACGAGCTGGTGGACATCCTGCGTATCTCGCCGGAAGGCATGGAGCACTACATGCAGCATCTGCGCGGCCTGGTGTCGCGCCATGTCGAACTCACCGGCAGCGACTGGGGCCGGCAGATCCTGCGCGACTTCCGCGGCCTGCAGTACAAGTTCTGGCTGGTGAAGCCGAAGGCGGCGAGCCTGGATGCGCTGGCCGAAGAACTGAGGAGTGCGGCGTGATGACGACGACAGCGCCGCCGCCTGGAAGCGCAACAGGGAAACGACTTGTACGGGCAGCGCGAAAACGCGTAGTCCGCCTGACTGCTTCCCTCTGATCCCAGCCACGTTTCCAGCGACTTCCAGCCCATGCCAGATAAGTCCTTCCAATTCCTCCACGTCGAACGCCAGACGCCGCGCACGGTTCCCGTTGCCATCCGCGTGCTCGGCTACGGCGAGATCGCCGGCGACTTCGCGGCGCCGCAGGCCGCCACCCAGGCGGAGCGCTGCATCGATTGCGGCAATCCCTACTGCGAGCACGCCTGCCCGGTACACAACTACATTCCGAACTGGCTGAAGCTGGTGCAGGACGGGCGCATCCTCGAAGCCGCCACGCTCATGCACGAAACCAATCCCCTGCCGGAGATCTGCGGCCGCGTGTGTCCGCAGGATCGCCTGTGCGAGGGCTCGTGCACGCTGGAACAGACCGAGTTCGGTTCGGTCACCATCGGCAGCATCGAGCGCTGGGTCACCGACGAAGCGCTGCGCCAGGGCTGGCGCCCGGATCTGTCGCGCGTGCGCGAGACCGGCAAGCGCGTGGCCATCGTCGGCGCCGGCCCCGCCGGGCTGGCCTGCTCCGATCGCCTGCGCCGTGCCGGCATCGCCGCCGACGTCTACGACAGCCAGAACGAAATCGGCGGCCTGCTCACCTTCGGCATTCCGCCGTTCAAGCTGGACAAGGGCGTGGTGCGCACGCGCCGCGATGTGCTCGAAGGCATGGGCGTGCGTTTCCTGCTCGGCCGCGCGGTGGGCCGCGATGTGGAATTCGGCCAGCTGCTGGACGATTACGATGCGGTCTTCGTCGGCACCGGCGCCTATACCTATGTGGACGCCGAGCTGCCCGGCCGCGAACTGCACGGCGTGCACGACGCGCTGCCGTTCCTGATCGCCAACACCGAGCGCCTGCTGCGCGACGAGCCGGCGCCGCACGCGTTCGACTTCCGCGGCAAGCATGTGGTGGTGCTCGGCGGTGGCGATACCGGCATGGACTGCAACCGCACCGCGATCCGCCTCGGCGCCGCCTCGGTCAGCTGCGTCTATCGACGCGATGAAGCGAACATGCCCGGCTCCGCGCGCGAGGTGAAGTACAGCCGCGAGGAAGGCGTGGAATTCCTGTTCCAGCGCCAGCCGCTGCAGATCCTGGGCGATGCCGAGGGCAAGGTGCGCGCGGTGCGCGTGATCGACACCACCCTGGTCAAGGACGGTCATGGCCGCGCGCGTCCGCAGAACGTGCCCGGCACCGAGGCGGAGCTGCCCGCGGATGTGGTGATCCAATCCTTCGGCTTCCTGCCCAGCCCGCCGGACTGGCTGCGCTCGCATGGCGTGGCGCTGGACCGCTCCGGCCGCATCGTCACCGGCGCCGGCGGCAGCCTGCCGCACCAGACCAGCCATCCGCGCATCTTCGCCGGCGGCGACAACGTACGCGGCGCGGACCTGGTGGTGCGCGCGGTATACGACGGCCGCGAGGCGGGTGGATCGATCGCGCAGGCCTTGCTGGCCTGATCCGCCGGTAGAGACGAAAAGAAATGGCGCCGTCCGCAAGGGCGGCGCCTTTTTCTTGTTGATTGTTATTGCTGATATTCCGAATTAATGACAGAAATTTGGAACGTTCTAAATAAGTGATCTAATGAATGGAATATCGATAGCCCTAATGCGACCTGATTATGCCAAGCGCTCTCAGGCACGCCTTATGCAAACTACATTGCCGCGCAAATTCTTGCGACATCAATAACTTAGTTTGCTTCGTAATGGCCTTGTGAAGCGAACCTTAAAGTGGTTGACTCTCTTTCGGGCCCATTAAGCATGCGCCAATAGCGGCGCATTCCCCCACCCGGCTGATGGGCTCTCTGGCGCAATGCCTTATACACAAAGAGAGGCCATCCCCATGAAGCGCAACCAGCTTGCACTGACCCTGGCCGGTCTGTTGTTGACTCCGGTCGGGGCAGTCTTTGCCCAAGACGCCACTCCACCTCCACCGCCGCCACCGCAGGATCAGGCGAAACAGCTGCAGACCATCACCGTGACCGGTTCGGCCGTGCCGCGCATCGACGTGGAAACGCCATCCCCGGTCACCGTACTCACCGCGCAACAGATCCAGCGCAGCGGCATGACCACGGTTTCCGACGTGGTGCGCTCGATTTCCGCCGACAACAGCGGTTCGATCCCCAACGCCTTCGCCAACGGCTTCGCCGCAGGTTCTTCCGGCGTCGCGCTGCGCGGCCTGACGGTGAACTCCACCCTGGTCCTGGTCGATGGCCACCGCGCCGCCAACTATCCGGTGGCGGACGACGGCCAGCGTTCCTTCGTCGACCTCAACACCATTCCGCTGGCCGCGGTGGACCGCATCGAAGTGCTGAAGGACGGCGCGTCTTCGCTGTATGGCGCGGACGCCATCGCCGGCGTGGTCAACATCATCCTCAAGCCCAACTACAAGGGCGTGGAAGGCACGGTCGACATCGGCACCTCGCAGCACGGCGGCGGTTTCACCCGCAAGGCCACTTTCCTGGCCGGCGGCGGCGACCTGGAGAAGGACGGCCACAATGCCTACGTCGCGATCCAGTACCAGAAGGACAACGCGATCTGGCTGCGCGACCGCGGCTTCCCGTTCAACACGCAGGACCTGCGTTCGATCGGCGGGCCCGATCTCAATATCGGCCAGCCCGGACAGCGCACCGGTTCGGTGTACGGCTCGGTGACGCCCGGCTCGCTGACCCGGCCCGGCGATCTCACCAGCGGCACGCCCAACGCGGGCGCGCTGGCGCAGCCGCTGCGTCCCTGCGGCGCCAACTCGGTCGGCGTCACCGACGACACCGGCAGCTACTGCGAGCAGAACTTCCAGTCGCTGTACGGCCAGGTGCAGCCGGAGATGGAGCAGGGCGGCATCTATGGCCGCTTCACCGTCAAGCTCAACGACACCACCCGCGCGTATATCTCGGCCAGCTATTTCCAGGCCAAGACCTGGGCGCCGGGCCTGCCGCGGCAGATCCAGAACAGCACGCCGAACAACACCAACAACCTGGCCTTGCCGCCGGGCAATCCCAGCAATCCGTTCCCGAACGACTACGCGCTGATCAACTACGCGTTCGGCGACATGGGCAACGGCTTCAATTACGACAACCACAATGCGCGCCTGGTCGGCGGCATTTCCGGTGCGTTCGGCGAGTGGAACTACGACGTCACCGCGGTGATCAACCACGACTGGCTGGACACCAAGCAGTACGGCTTCATCAGCTATGCCGCGCTGCTGGACGCCATCAACAAGGGCTCGTACAACTTCGCCAACCCGGCGGCCACTCCTCCCGGCGTGCGTGCGGCGCTGGCGCCCGGCTACAGCAAGACCTCCACCTCGGACCTGGATGAACTGGATCTCGCCGCCAACCGTTCGCTGTGGGATCTCGCCGGCGGACCGCTCGGCTTCGCGGTCGGCGCGCAGTTCCGCCACGAGTCGACCGACGATCCCACGCTCAATCCGAACTTCGAGTTCCAGGGCCTGGGCAATGCGCAGACCAAGGGCAGCCGCAATGTGTCGGCGGCCTATGTGGAGTTCAACGCGCCATTGCTCGAATCGCTGGAGCTGGATGTGTCGGGCCGCGCGGATCATTACTCCGACGTGGGCACGCACTTCACGCCCAAGGTCGGCATCAAGTGGAAGCCGTTCGACTGGATCGCCCTGCGCGGCACGTACTCCAAGGGCTTCCGCGCGCCGAGCTTCTCCGAGAACGGTTCAAGCTCGTCGCAGGGCTTTATCAACCATACGCCGCCGCCGGACTTCGTCGCCGCGCACGGCGGCAGCGGCAACGGCTACGTCAACCAGTACGCGCTGTCGCTGTTCACCCTGGCCAACAAGAACATCAAGCCGGAGAAGGCGCGCAACTACACCCTGGGCGTGCTGGTGCAGCCGACCAGCTGGCTGAACGTGTCGGTCGACTACTTCAATATCAAGAAGGAGAACGTGATCGGGCCGGCCGATGCTTCCGCGGCGCTGGCCAATTACTACGCGGGCCTGCCGCAGGCGCCGGGTGTGGTGGTGATCCCGGATACGCCCGATCCGCTGCATCCGAATGCGCTGGCGCGTCCGGCCGAGATCGACAACCTGTATATCAACGCCAACTCGCTGAAGACCAGCGGTGTCGACGTGGACATCCAGGCTCACTTCGATTTCAGCCACGACATGCACTACATCAGCCAGTTCAGCGGCACGCAGATCTTCAACTGGGCGCTGACCCTGCCGGACGGCACGCGGCAGCAGTTCGTCGCCACGCACGGGCCGTACCAGCTGTCGTCCGGCGCCGGCACGCCGCGGCAGCGCATGTCCTGGTCGAACACCTTCGAATGGGGGCCGGCCACGGTGACCGGCACGCTGTACTACGTCAGCGGCATGGCCAACTACGCGCTGGATGCGGGTTCCGATCCGAGCAATTGCCAGACGCCGATCCCGATCAGCTGCCACGTCGGTTCGTTCACCTATATGGATCTGACCGGCAGCTATCAGATCAACGACCACATCGCGATCACCGCTTCGGTGATGAACCTGTTCGACCGCAAGCCGCCGTTCGATCCGGCCAACTACGCCGGTGGCGGCGCCAACTACAACCCCACCTATGCGCAGGCCGGCATGGTGGGCCGCTTCTACAACCTGGGTGTGAAGCTGAAGCTCTGAGTGAAGGGGAGTCCGGGGCGGCGCGCCGGTTGCCGGCGCGCCGCCTTTTTTTGTCCACCGCCATGTGCGTTTTGCCCCGCCATGCGGCCGTGCGCGGTACGCTCTGCGTTCGATCCGTCCACCCGCAGGGGAAGCCGCAATGCGTATCGGCCTGGCTGCCAATCAGCCCCATCACAGCCATGCGGAGTCCGCACTGTTCCGCTGGCTGCGCGCCAGCCAGCAGGGCATCCGCGAGCTGGATATCCGTCTGCATGCGGTAGGCCGCACTTACGAAGCGATCGTGCGCGACGGCGTGCTGGGCGATTACCACGGGCTGGTGCGCTATCCGTATGGCCGCGACGGCGGCCTGATGAAGCTGGTGGCGGAGATCGTCGGCCTGCCGGAATCCGGGCGCGTGCTGGATGGCGCGGTGTATCTGATGCATCCGGTCGATCCGTCCTCGATCTTTCCCGAGGCGGTGGCGCTGAAGCGCCAGTGCGTGATCCACCAGAAGCCGTTTATCTCCACCGTCGCCTCGGCGCGCGACTGGGTGGAGCAGGAACGCATCCTCGCCGGCTTCGCGCCGGATCCCGGCGCCGATGCGCTGCATGCGCTGGAGGGCCAGACGCTGGCGCTGATCGCGCACGATGCGATGAAGCCGCAGATGGTGGCTTACGCGGCGGAACACTTCGACGTGCTGTCGCGCTTCGCGCGCCGCATCGCCACCGGCACCACCGGCCAGCGGCTCAACGAGCTGGCCTGGAGCCGCGGCTGGCCGCAGGACCAGGACTGGGTGCAGCGCTATCAGAGCGGCCCGATGGGCGGCGATGCGCAGATCGCCGACCTGGTGCTGGAACGGCGCTGCCAGCGCGCGCTGTTCTTCGAGGACCCGCACGTGGCGCGCCAGCACGAGGCCGATATCCAGCTGCTGGAACGCGCGGTGACCACGGTGACCGACGATGCGGTGTGCATGACCTCACCCGCCGTGGCGCGCCGCTGGGTCGAAGCTGTGCGCCGCCGCGCCGCGTTGCGGCCGTGCTGACGCCATGTGCCTGATCGCCTTCGCCTGGCAGGCCCATCCGCGCTGGCGCCTGCTGCTGGCCGGCAATCGCGACGAGTTCCACGCGCGCCCGAGCGCACCACTGGCGCGCTGGGACGACGGCGTGATGATCGGCGGCCGCGACCTGGAAGCCGGCGGCACCTGGCTGGGCGTGACCGACGCGGGCCGCTGCTGCGTGGTCACCAATGTGCGCGACCCGCGCGATCCGCAGCGCGGTGCTTCGCGCGGCCTGCTGGCGACGGATTACCTCACCGGCGCAGCGGATGCCGCCGCGCATGCGCAGGCGCTGCAGGCCGGCGCGGCGGGCTATCGTCCATTCAACCTGCTCACCTTCGATGCGGCTGCCGCGTTCTATCTCGGCAACCGTCCCGTGCCGAAGGCGCAGGCGGTGGAGCCGGGCGTGCATGGTCTGTCGAATGCGGACTTCAATACGCCGTGGCCGAAGACGCGCGCGCTGATGCGGCACCTGGAAAGCTGGCTTGCCACGCATGGCGATGGCGACGATTTCGCACCGCTGTTCGCCGCGCTGGCCGACGAGCACCGCGCACCCGACGAGCAGCTGCCCGACACCGGCGTGGGCCTGGAGCGCGAACGCTGGCTGTCCTCGGCCTTTATCCGCGGCGAGCTGTACGGCACGCGTGCCAGCACGGTGGTGGCGCTGGGGCACGATGGGCGCGGGGTGATCGTGGAGCGGCGCTTCGGGCCGAATGGCCGGGAAGAGGGCGAGACGGCGATGAGTTTTGGCAAGGTTTGACCGCAACTTTGCAACTACAAATCCTTCTCCCTCCGGGAGCACGCGGGGAGGGCACAGGGATGTGCGCGGCTCTGAGGAGCGAGGAAGGTGGCGGCAGCCGGATGAGGGTACGGGCGAAGTGGAGCGCACCACTCCGCCCGAACCCTCACCCCAACCCCTCTCTCCCACGGGGACTACCTTCGGGTCGCCGGAGGGAGAGGGGCTAAAGCGAGTCATGCGTCGGGGAACGTGCCGTCGACGTAATACCAGCGCCCATCCTCGCGCACGAAACGGCTGATCTCATGCATGCGCTGCGCCTTGCCGCCGCCGTAGCGCAGCCGCGCGACGAATTCGACGACCGCGCTGTCGCCCTCGCTCTCGTGCCGTTTCACCGTCAGCCCCAGCCAGGTCGGTGCCGGCTGCTGCGCGCCCAGCTTGAGCGTGGCCGGCCGCGTGCCGGCATGCCAGGTGGCGAGCAGGTATTCCTCACGCTTCAGCACATAGGCGCTGTAGCGCGAGCGCATCAGAGCTTCCGCCGTAGCCGCCGCCGCGCCTTCGTGCAGCGGCCCGCAGCAACGCAGATAGCCGTCGGGATTGCCGCAGGGGCAGGGCGTGAGCGTGTCGATGGCTTGCACGGCGAGGCGGCGGCGCGGGCAGTGAACGATGGGACATCATGCCACCCGGGGCGGGGCTTGGCACGGCGAGCCGGCCGAATGGCCAGGGTGACCGCCTAGCCGCGGCGCCAGAGCAGGCAGCGATTATTGGCCGGCATCGCCACGTCGGCGACGGCATGGAAGCCGGCGCGCGCGGCCAGCGCGTGTACCGCTTCGGCGTCGCGGATGGCCATATGCGCGCCGCGGTCCTTCAGCCATTGATCGAATACGGCATTGCTGTCGCTGCTGTAGCGGCCGCCGTAGTTGAAGGGGCCGTAGATTGCGAGCATGGCGTCGCTGGTGGTGATGTCGGGCAGTCGCGCGAACAGCGTTTCGACTTCAGGCCAGCCCATGATGTGCAGGGTGTTGGCGCTGAATACCGCGTCGTAGCGATGGGCCGGCCAGGTGCCGCCGACGTCGAGTTCCAGCGGTGCGGGCGTGTTGGGCAGCGCTGCTTCGTCCAGCCAGAGCCGGATACCAGGGAGGTTCTCAGCGCGGTCCGTGCATTGCCAACTCAGCCACGGCATCGCCGCGGCGAAATGCACGGCATGCTGTCCGGTGCCGCTGCCGATTTCCAGCGCGTCGCGCCGGTCGGCGAAGTGTTCGCGCAGGACCGCGAGGATCGGCTCGCGGTTGCGTTCGCAGGAGGGAGCGTCCGGCTTCTGCAACGGCTCAGGCAGGACGGCCGCGCAGGATGCGCGCCGGCAGCATCAGCAGCGCGCCGAGGAAGGCGAACACCGCATTGACCGTAATGCCCACCAGGCGCAGCGGCAGCGTCAGCAGCCACACGATGGGATACAGCACCAGCGCCAGCAGGGCGATCGGCCAGCAGAACACCAGCAGCAGCAACCAGAGCAGGAAACCGGCCATGGAAGGATTCCTCGCGGAATGGGTTAAGAGGTGCGAGCACTTTAGCGCGTGACGGTGCGATGGGGGATGTGACTCCCTACACCCCAACCTGCGGTGACGCAAGAACGTGCGGGCTCTACGGCATCGGATTCACGCCGATCAGGCGCGTATGCAGCACAAAGGCAAACAGCGCCCACACCGCCACGCCGACCACGACCGTGACGATATCGCCGCGCAGCGTGCCGGCCGGATAAACCACGCCATTGGCGCGGTCGCGCCGCCGCGACACCACGAAGTCGAGCACGGCCCACAGCAGGAAGGCGCCGAACAGCACCACGTCGTGCAGCATGCCGGTGGCCAGCAGATGGCCGAAGGCCCAGATCTTCACGCCCGCCAGCATCGGATGGCCGAGCCTGGCCTTGAAATGATTGCGCGGCACGTAGGCGGCGATGATCAGCACGAAGGCGATCAGGGTGAACAGCGCATTGAGATGGCGCAGCCCCAGCGGCGGCACGTACAGCGGCACCGGCTGCAGGCGCGCCTGGCCGAAGCCGTAGATCAGCAGTACGAAGCCGGCGATGGAGACCAGCGAGTACAGGCCTTTCCAGCCTTTCTCGCCCAGCCGCGCGAGCTGCCGCGTGCGCCAGTCGTTGGCGACCATGTGCACGGAATGCACGCCCAGGAACAGCAGCAAGCCAAGGATCAGCAGTGTCATCGGGAACCCCTTCCGGATGGATCGGGCGAGTATAGAGCGCTAGCGGCGCGCCGGTTGCAGGCGCACGGCCAGGGCGATGGCATCACCGTGCAAGGCCAGCGTTTCCTGCGCGGCAGGCGCGACATGCCAGACGTCGCCAGGCCGCAGGTCGCCTTCCGGCGTGGCGATTTCACCGCGGACGGCGTACACCAGGGCGATGCCCGCCAACCCGTGCGTGCCTTCGCGCCAGGCCTCGATCCGGCCCTCGGCCGCACCGCGCCGCAGCATCAGATTGAAGTCGCGTGTGGCGCCGCCGAGCAGCGTGACGTCGACCGCTGCTTCGCCTGCAAAAGCGAACGGCGCGTACGGTTCGTCCAGCCGATGCTCGCGTCCATCCGCGAGGCGCATGACGAAGCCCGCGCCTTCCAGCAGCGCGATCTGCCGATCCACGCCGGGAAACGCGGAAAACGGCGCTGCGCTGTCCACCTCGGCCACGCTCACGCGCCAGCTGAAGCTGCTCAGATCCGCGCCTGCCGGATGGATGGCCAGCTCGCGCGTGCGCCCCATGCCGTTCTTCCATGGCGTCACCGCGATCTCGCCGGCGCGCACGATGCTCACGCCGCGCGCTCGATCGCCCGCGCGAACGGCGGCAGCGCATTGAGCATGCGTTCGCCGTAGCGCTTGGTCACCACGCGGCGGTCCAGCAGTACGATGCGGCCATGGTCGGTCTCGGTGCGGATCAGGCGGCCGCAGTACTGCGTCAGCAGGCGCGTGGCATCCGGCACGGTCACTTCGATAAACGGATTGCGGCCGCGCGATTCCAGCCATTCCGCATAGGTGGCGCCGACCGGATCGGTGGGCACCGCGAACGGCAGCTGGGTGATCACCACCGTCTCGCACAGCTTGCCGGGCAGGTCCAGGCCTTCGCCGAACGATGCCAGGCCGAACAGCGTGCTGCCCTTGCCGGCTTCGACATCGACGATATGTTCGGCCACCAGCTGCGCCTTGCCCAGCGAACCCTGTGCGCGCACCTTGCGCACGCATTCGATCGGCAGCTTCTGCAGCACGCGGTCGAGCTTGGCGCGCGAAGTGAACAGCACCAGGTTGCCGGCGCCCCAATCGAGATTTGCCGCCAGCCAGTCGCTGATTTCCTGCGCATGTTCCTCGCGCGCATCCGGCATCGCGCGCAGCGCCGGCACTTCCAGCCGCGCCTGCGCGGCGAGATTGAACGGCGAGGGCAGGCTGAGCGTGACGGCGCTGTCCGGCAGGCCGACCGCATCGGCGAAGGTGCGGAAATTGCCGCCGGCGCTGAGCGTGGCCGAGGTCATCACCACCGCGCTGGCGTTCTCCCACAGCACGCTGCGCAGCAGGCCGCCGGCGGAGACGGACGATGCATGGCAGACCAGCTGCTGCTCGCCGGACAGCGTGACCCAGCGCGCCAGCGGCGGGCCGCCTTCGCGGTCCTCGCTGGACCATGCGCGCCAGGTGCGCAGCTGGCGGTCGATGCGTTCCAGCGCCATGCCCAGCTCGCGCGACAGCGCCTCGTTGGTGGGGCCGCTCTCGGTCATCTCCAGCACGGCGCGGCGCACCGCGCCGACCCAGCGTTCGATCTCGCCGGTGAACACGTAGAGCACGCGCGCATGTTCCACCCAGGATTCCGGCAGCTGGCCGAGCGAGCCGCGGTACATCGGCTCGTCGTCCTTGGGCGAGGGCAGCCAGTGCAGGCGGATGTCTTTTTCCAGTTCTTCCAGCGCGTCGCTCAGCTCCTGCAGCTTTTCGTCGCCGGCATCGAGCGCGAGCTTGCCGATCACTTCCTTGTCGGTCAGCGAATAGGCCGCGTGGATCTGCCGGCCCAGGCGGCTGAGCTGGCGCACGGTGGCGCTCATATGCACTTCGGCGGCGCCGCGGTCGATCGCCTTCGACGGCACGTGATGGCCTTCGTCGAAGATGTACAGCACTTCGTCGGGCTTGGGCAGGATCACGCCACCGAAGCCGTCCTCTTCGCGCGGCATGGTGAGGTCGGCCAGCACCAGGTCCTGGTTGGCCACGATGATTTCCGCGTCGCCCACCGCGCGGCGCGCGGCGAAGAACGGGCAGGCCATGAACTGCGCGCATTTGCGGCTGGTGCAGCCGCCGGCGCTGGTGGTGATCATCGCGCGCAGCATGTCGCCGGGGATTTCCGGCGCATTGTCCATATCGCCGTCCCATTCATGGCGGTCGAACGCGCCGGCCAGCTTGGACAGCACCTGCTTGTCGCGTTCCGCCGGCGGCTTGGACCACAGCGCGAGATCGGCCTCGAAGCCCAGGCCCATCTGCGCGTTGTCCTGCACGCTGTTGCGCGCCATGGCCAGGTTGCGTGGGCACAGGTAACGGCCGCGGCCCTTGGCCAGCGCCACCTTGGCCTCGCGGCCGTTGAGCTTCAGGTACAGCGGGATATCGCGCTGCACCAGCTGCTCCTGCAGCGCGATGGTGGCGGTGGCGATCAGCAGCTTCTTCTTCTGCGCGCGCGCCACTTCGACGCCGGCGATCAGATAGGCCATCGACTTGCCGGTGCCGGTGGGCGCCTCGATCACCGCGGCGCCGCCTTCCACCGCCAGCGCCTTGGCCACCTCGGCGATCATCTTTCCCTGCGACGCGCGCGCGCGGAAGCCGGGCAGGCCTTCCTTCAGGCGCGTATAGGCGGCGCGGATGGATTCCTTGGTGTCGTCGGTGAGCATGGGAGGGCGGCGGGGCCGCGCCGCGGCGGCTTTTTGTGTGGGTGATGATTGTAGGGGGTGGGGAGGGGGTTGGGGCGCTTGCGCGCGTTTGCTCGTCGTTTCGGCGTGGGCCTTCCTGCTCGTCCTTCCGGCGTAGGCCTTCCTTACTCGTCATTCCAGCGGAAGCTGGAATCCAGTGACTGTATCGCCTGATTGTCGCGTTGACGCTACCTGGCCGCTTATGCAGCGGGCATTTCGTGCGCTTGCCTTTTGCTCGTCATTCCTGCGTAGGCAGGAATCCAGTGACTGTATCGCCTGATTGTCGCGATACCGCGACCTGGCCGCTTATGCAGCGGGCATTTCGAGCGCCTGCCTTTTGCTCGTCATTCCTGCGTAGGCAGGAATCCAGTGACTGTATCGCCTGATTGTCGCGATAACGCGACCTGGCCGCTTATGCAGCGGGCATTTCGGACGCCTGCCGGCGCCCGAGTCACTTTCTCTTTGCTGGCCCAAAGAGAAAGTAACCAAAGAGAAATGGCCTCAGAGCCAAGAGCCAACGGCTCGCGACGCGACTAGAACGAGCAGTGACGGCCGTGGAAACGGATTAACCAGAGTCGACACGAAGCGAGGGTGCGTTTACGTAGCGCGCCCTTCGAGGTGCCGTGGCCGAGAGGATGTTCAAGAACTGAGGTGGCACTGTGCGTTGCGCTCCGTCCGAACCCTCACCCCGGCCCTCTCCCGATGGGAGAGGGAGAAGTGCTGTGGTGTCGCATGCAGGAGCAAAGAGCCAAAGCTGGCCTCGGTTCTTGAACGTCCTCTTCGCGACGGCACCTCGAAGGGCGCGTCACGTAAACGCACCCTCGCTTCGTGTCGACTCTGGTTAATCCGTTTCCACAACCGCCCACTGCTCGTTCTAGTCGCGTCGCGAGCCGTTGCTCTTAGGCCATTTCTTTTGGGTTACTTTTTCTTTGGGCCAGCAAAGAAAAAGTGACTCGGGCGCCGGCAGGCGTCCGAAATGCCCGCTGCATAAGCGGCCAGGTCGCGGTATCGCGACAATCAGGCGATACAGTCACTGGATTCCTGCCTACGCAGGAATGACGAGTAGGGAGGCCTGCGCTGGAATGACGAGCAAAGGCGGATTCCGGCCTGCGCCGGAATGACGAGCCACCCCGGCCACGCCGGAATAACAAGCTATCGGGCAGCCGGCCCATGCGCCGGCTCAAACGCCACCGCCGGCCCCGGCTTCACATGCCCGCGCCAGCGCGCCAACTGATCAGCGATCCCGCTGCCGATATCGATCTGCGGCTCCGATGGCGTAAGGTGATCACGCGTCTCCCACTGCGCGATCTCACCCTTCGCCTGCTGAAACGCAGCAATGAAATCCGAAGTGCGATTCATCGCATCCACCAGCCACGCCCGGCCGAAATAAGTGATATCGGAATCGCTGCCGCAGCCGAACGAACTGCGATCGGCGCGCGCGGCGGTAAGCACCAGGGTGCCGGGGCCTTTCAGCGGCGGCACGAAGCCGCCGGAATAGCAGGCGTTCACCACCACCACTTTCCAGCGGAACGGATGCTTGGCCAGGATGCCGGCCAGGTCCGGTGCGCCGATCTGGTCCAGCGGCAGCGGGTCCATGTCGACCAGCAGGTTGTGGTCCGGATCGCCGTGCGAACTCATATAGAGGACGAGGATGTCCTCGTCCTTGTTCATCACGCCGGACAGCGCATCCAGCGCGCCTTCCAGATTGCTCCAGGTAGCCAGCGGCCGGCTGTCCAGCGTGTCCGGGCTGTTGGCCAGCAGCAGCGGGTGCACCGAGGCGCCGAAGCGGTCGGCGAACAGCTTGCCGGCGTATTCGACCTCGTTATGGAACACGTCCTCGCCGCCATCGCCGGCGAAGGCCACCAGATACAGATTCGGCGTGCCCTGCACACGCGGCCCGAGCTTGGCGACGGCTTCGCGCAACAGGCGGGGCTGGGCGTAGGCGACCTGTTCCGGCGTCGAGGCTTTCTCCGGCCAGCGGTCGGCTTCCTCATCCGTGGCTGGGGCGGCGACGTCGGCGGAGCTGCTGGCGACGGCGGGCGCATGGACGGTCGCCGCGACGACAGGCGCCGCGGGATGGTGCGCATCCGCCAGCGCGGGCGCGGCGCGATGCACCAGCAGGGTCAGCAGCACGCCGGCGGCGAAGGCGAGCAGGGCAGTCAGGGCGATGCGCATGGCGGTGGACGCGGCAGCTCAGGGATGGATGGCGTCGAAATCGGTATAGGCGGGATGGCGCGGCTCGGCCGGGATCGCCAGCGGCGGACGCAGCAGCCATGCTGTGTGGAAGCCGGCGGCTTTGGCCGCGTCCAGTTCCTCCACGATGTCGGAGAGGAACAGCAGATGCTCCGGCAGCTCGCCGATCGCCTCGGCGATCTTTGCGTAGGACGCCTGCTCGCGCTTGGGGCCGGTCTCGGTATCGAAGTAGCCGGCGAACAGCGGCGTGAGATCGCCTGCTTCGCTGTATTGGAAGAACAGCTTCTGCGCGGCCACCGAGCCGGAGGAATACACGTACAGGCGCAGGCCATCGCCGCGCCAGCCGCGCAGGCGGGCGGCGACTTCCGGGTACATGTGGGCGCGGTATTCGCCGCCGGCGTAGCCGTCCTTCCAGATCATGCCCTGCAGCGCCTTGAGCGCGGTGGACTTGCGGTCTTCGTCGATCCAGCGCAGCAGCAGCTCGATCACTTCCTGGCGGCTGGCTTCGACCAGGCCGGCTTCCTTGGCCGCCTCGTGCAGCCAGTGCTGCACCTCGGGCGTGTCGCCGTGGGTTTCCACATAGGCCGGCAGGCGCTTGCGCGCGTACGGGAACAGCACGTCCTTGACGAAGCTGATCGAGCTGGTGGTGCCTTCGATATCGGTGACGATGGCGCGGATGACGGTCATGCGGTTAGCCGTGGCAGCGAGGACGGAAACGCGGGCCCGCCCTGCCGGGCCCGGAGAGCAAGCTTAGCCGCGCCATCGATGGCGCGGAGCGGATCAGGCGGCTGCCTTCCCCGAATCGTGCGGCAGCATGCGCGGGAAGCGCTGGGCGATCTCTTCGCCGGTGAAGTTGGCGACCCAGCCTTCCTTGTTGGTGAACAGGCGGATCGCCACGAAGTAGGGCGCCTCGCTCATGTCGAACCAGTGGCGGGTGCCGTCCGGCACGCCGATCAGGTCGCCCTGTTCGCACAGCACGTCGTAGACCTTGCCGTCGATGTGCAAGGTGAACTGGCCGGCGCCGGCGACGAAGAAACGCACTTCGTCCTCGCTGTGGGTGTGCTCGCTGAGGAACTTCTGGCGCAGCGTGGCGCGGTCCGGGTGGTCGGGCGTCAAGCTGATCACGTCGACGGTCTGGTAGCCCTCGTCGTGCATCAGGCGGTCGATATCGGCGCGGTAGGCGGCGATCACCTCGTCCTGGCTGGCGCCGGGGGCGATAGCCTGGGCGGCTTCCCACTGCTCGAAGCGCACGCCGACGTTCTTGAGCTCGTGCGCGATGGCGGCGTGCCCGGTGTGGACGGCGAGCGGGGTGCCGGGGTGCTGGTCGTCGAAAATGCGCAGGCGGCTCATGCGGACAGTCTCCTCAGATCGAGTTCGCAGCCCAGCAGGAATTCCAGGGCTTCGAGGTGGCGGCGGGTTTCCGCCATATCCCGTCCCCAGGTGTAGATGCCGTGGCCATTGATCAAGTAGGCGTGCAGCGGCTTGCCGCTGTCGAGCCAGGCCTCGACCTGGGCCACCAGCTCGGGCATGTGCTGGGTGTTGGGGAACACCGGGATGGCCAGCGCGGCGTCGTGGGTGGTTTCGCCGGCGATGGCCTTCTGCAGTTCCCAGCCTTCCAGCAGCACCACGCCTTCCTTCGCGAACAGGCGCGAGGCCACGCTCTGCGTGCGCGAGTGAGTGTGCAGCACCGCGTTCATCTGCGGCATGCGGCGGTAGATCTGCGTGTGCAGTTCGGTTTCCGCGCTGGGGCGCGCGCTGGTGCCGACGGCCTTGCCGTGCATGTCGATCAGCATGATGTCGTCGCGGCCGAGCTTGCCCTTGTCGCGGCCGGAGATGGTGATCGCAGCGTGCTCGGCATCGATGCGCATGGAGAAATTGCTGCTGGTCGCCGGCGTCCAGCCGGCCAGCGCCAGTTCGCGCGCGGCGTCGGCGATCGCGTCGGCGCGCTCGGCGAACAGCTCCGGCGCGATGGAGGAGGGAAGGACCTGGCTCATGCGATATGGACGTCCAAATGGCAGGGGACTATAGCACGCCGCTCCGGTCGCCCTTTTGACAGCCCCGGCGCCGAATGCGAGCCATTCTCATGGTGTTGTGCGGGCCGGGCGTACCATGGCCGCCGATTCGCCGCCCGGCGCGGCGCCATGTCCCCATGACGGAGGTTGTCCCCAATGTCGAACGACAAAACACTCGAGTCCCGCCGCCAGTTTCTGAAGATCGCCAGTGGCACCGTCGCGGCCGCCGCGATGATCGGCAGCCTGCCGCGCGTGGCGCGCGCCGCCGACCTGCCGCACGTGAGCCCGGACGATCCCACCGCCAAGGCGCTGGGCTATGTCGAGGACGCGAACACCACCAAGGACGCCAAGCACAAGGCCGGCGATGCCTGCAGCAACTGCCAGTTCTATTCCGGCGGCGGCTCGGGCTACGGTCCGTGCCAGTTGTTCCCGGGCAAGTCGGTGAATGCGAAGGGCTGGTGCGTGTCGCACTCGAAGAAAGCCTGAGCGGTTTCGACATGCGCAAGAAAGGCCGGCCCTGGTGCCGGCCTTTTTTCGTCTGCGCGGACTGAAATGAAAAAACGCGCCGTAGCGCGTTCGAAAACCAGTGTCTGGAGGCTGCTTCGGCGATCGAAGTGATCGAGCCGGAGAAGATGCAGCCCAGACGCGTCAGGCCGAGGAGCTGACCCGCCTGACGCGCCGGGCGGCAATCCGGGGCCCACTGCCAAGTGATCTACCCACGGACGGCAGATGTTACTCCCCAAACCGCCGTTTGGGGCGTCCGGACAAAAAATTTTTCCCGAAAAAGTCTCGTTAAAACGAGTAAAAACAGTCACTTAAGGCACTATTCGTGACTATACATCAAAAATCGGGGCGGATTGCGCATTTCGCGGCAGTTCTGTTCAGTTGACCACCATACGCTGGCGTTTCCCGCCACAGCCCGCCATTGGCGGGCGTTCGCCGGAGATCGCCTCAGGAGGCGCGGCGCAGGCGGCTGTGGCGCAGGCCGTAGCCGAAGTAGATGCCCAGGCCGATCACGGTCCAGACGATCATCAGCAGCCAGTTGAACCAGGCCATGAAGGACAGCAGGGCCAGGCAGCTGAACACCCCGGCGGTGCAGACGAACTTGGCCGCCGGCACCCGGAACAGGCGCGGAAGCTCCGGCGAGGTGTAGCGCAGGATCAGCACGCCGGCACAGACCGCCACGAAGGCGATCAGGGTGCCCATCGAGGTGAGATCGGCCAGCAGGTCCAGCGGGAACACCGCCGCCAGCACGGCGATGCCGATGCCGGTGATCACCGTATTGAGGTGCGGCGTGCGGTACTTCGGATGGATGCGGTTGAACACTGGCGGCAGCAGGCCGTCGCGCGACATGATCATGAAGATGCGCGGCTGCGCGATGATCATCACCAGGATCACCGAGGACAGGCCGATCAGCGCGCCGATCTCCACCACCAGGCGCAGCCAGCCCAGCTCCGGATGATTGCGGATCGCGGTGACCACCGGCTCGCTGGTGCCAAGTTCCGTATAAGGAATGAGGCCGGTCAGCACCGCCGCCATCGCCAGGTACAGCACGGTGCAGATCACCAGCGAGACCAGGGTGCCGAACGGCAGATCCTTCTGCGGGTTCTTGCATTCCTGCGCCGCGGTCGAGGTCGCCTCGAAACCGATATAGGCGAAGAACACCATCGCCGCGCCGCGCATGATGCCGGACCAGCCGTACTTGCCCGGCGCCTGCTCCTGCGGGATGAAGGGATGCCAGTTGGCCGGATCCACATAGCGATAACCGGCGACCACCACCACCACGATCAGGCCGACCTTGAGCATCACCATCAGCACGTTCAGGCCCGACGATTCGCGGATGCCCACGTAGCACAGCCAGGTCAGCGCCAGCACGATCGCCACCGCCGGCAGGTTGAGCAGGTGCCCGGTGGAAACCAGGTGCCCGTCCTTGAACGCCAGCGGTGCTTCGGTCAGCGCCACTGGCAGATGGATGCCGACATGATCGAGCAGGCTGGTGAAGTAGCCGGTCCAGCTCGCCGCCACCGCGGAGGCGGAGATGCCGTACTCCAGCACCATGTTCCAGCCGATGAACCACGCCACCACTTCGCCGAGCGTGGCGTAGGCGTAGGAATAGGAGCTGCCGGAGATCGGGATCAGCGTCGCGAACTCCGCATAGCACAGCGCGGTGAAGCCGCTGCAGATCGCCGCCAGCATGAACGAGATCAGCACCGCCGGGCCTGCATGTTCCGCCGCCGCCTGGCCGGTCACCACGAAGATGCCGGTGCCGATCACCGCGCCGATGCCTAAGGCCGTGATGCCCCATTTGCCCAGCGTGCGGCGCAGCGAAGGGCCGCCATGGCAATCGTCGGCGTCGGAGAAATCGGTCTTGCGGGCGAGAAGCTGCTTGAGCATGCGTGGACCTGGGTGGTGCGGGGTGCCGGTGCGTGGCCGGCCAGAAAAGGAAAGGGCCGGCGCGGAGCCGGCCCTCGGAGGTGCTTGGATCAGGCGGCCGGCTTGCGCAGCTTGCTGTGCGAGTAGCCGTAGAGGAAGTAGATCGCCTGGCCGATCGCGATCCAGGTCAGCATCCAGCGCCAGTGCTCCAGGAAGGACTGCATGAACAGCGCCATGCAGGCCAGCGCGCCCAGCGGGCAGACGATCCACGGCACCGGCACCCGGAACGAGCGCGGCAGCTCGGGGCGGGTATAGCGCAGCACCAGCACGCCGACGCAGACGGTGGCGAAGGCGAGCAGGGTGCCCATCGCGACCATTTCGCCCAGCACGCCGATATTGAACAGGCCGCCCAGCGCGGCGGCGAGCACGCCCACCACCACGGTGCCGACGTGCGGCGTGCGGAACTTCGGATGGATGCGGCCGAACAGCGCCGGGATCAGGCCGTCGCGCGCCATCGAATAGAAGATGCGCGGCTGGCCCATCAGCATCACCAGGATCACCGAGCTCAGGCCCGTGACCGCGCCGATCACCACGATCACCTGCAGCCAGTGCAGGTTCGGGTAGTTGTCCAGCGCGGTGGACACCGGCTCCGGCGTGCCGAGCAGGCGGAAGTCGGCGATGCCGGTGAGGATGCCCGCCACGATGATGTACAGGATGGTGCACAGGATCAGCGAGCCGATGATGCCGATCGGCATGTCGCGCTGCGGATTCTTCGCCTCGCCCGCCGCGGTGGAGACCGCGTCGAAGCCGATATAGGAGAAGAACACGATCGCCGCCGCGCGGCCGACGCCGGCCCAGCCGTACTTGGAGCCGCCTTCGGAAGCCGGGATGAAGGGGTGCCAGTTGGCCGGATCCACGTACTTGGTGGCGAAGGCGATGAACAGCAGGATCACCGTCACCTTGATCGCCACGATGATCGAGTTGACGAAGGCCGACTGGGTGATGCCCACGTAGCACAGGCCGGTGATGGCGGCGATGATCGCCACGGCCGGCAGGTTGATGAACATGCCGGTGGCCTGGATATGGCCGTCGACCACCGTGAACGGCGCCGCGGCCAGGGTCTGCGGCAAGCTCACGTCATGGCCGATCCAACTGCTGATCAAGGCCAGCAGCTTGTTGAAATAGCCCGACCAGCCCGCCGCCACCGTGGCCACGGTGAACAGGTATTCCAGCACCAGGCTCCAGCCGACGAACCAGGCGACGTATTCGCCGAGCGTGGCGTAGGAGTAGGAGTAGGCGCTGCCCGACACCGGCAGCATCGCCGCGAATTCCGCGTAGCACAGCGCGGCGAGGGCGCAGGCGATGCCGGCGAAGACGAAGCTCAGCACGATCGCGGGGCCGGCGTGCTCGGCCGCCGCCTGTCCGGTGATGACGAAGATGCCCGCGCCGATGATCGCGCCGATGCCCAGCATGACCAGGTGCCGCGCGGTCAGTGCGCGCTTGAGGGTGACCTCGCCGTGCGCGCCGCCTTCCGGCAGATCGGCGGACGCAGGCGAAATCTGCGTCGTCGCAAACAGGTTTTTCAGCATGGGTTCCCCCCTCCGGGAATGGCTGCTTGTAATTTTGGGACTGCCACCGGACCGATCGCCCAGAAGGCTTGTCCGGCAAAGGATTTCGACGCCAAAACCTGGTTGCGCCCGGCGCGGAAGCACCGAACCTTAGCCGAGCGATGGGAGGGGTACAAGACGCGCCGCAGCTACAATGGCAGGTTCATCCCATTCCTATATGTCACAAGTCATGCGCGATCACCGCCAGCTTTTTTCCGCCCATCTGAGCGCCTATGCGCAGGCGCATCCGGACGAAGGCGAGGTCGCCGCCCGCTTTAGCGATTTCCTGCGCTCGGCGCCTGCGGTGTTCGAGCGTGCCCATGCGATCGGGCACTTCACCGGTTCCGCCTGGCTGATCAGCGCGGACGGCGCGCGCGTGCTGCTGACCCACCACCGCAAGCTCGGCCGCTGGCTGCAGCTGGGCGGGCACGCCGATGGCGACACTGATCTGGCCAGCGTGGCGCTGCGCGAGGCGGAGGAGGAATCCGGCCTGAGCGAACTGGCGGTGGAATCCGCACCGTTCGACCTGGACTGCCATTGGATTCCCGAGCGCGCCGGCGAGCCCGGACATTGGCATTACGACGTGCGCTATGTGGTGCGCGCCACCGGCAGCGAGGATTTCGCGGTCAGCGAGGAATCGCTGGCGCTGGCGTGGAAGCCGGTGGCGGAGATGGCGGCCGATGCCGCGGCGGACGAGTCGCTGCGGCGCATGGCCGCGAAGTGGCTGCGCCGCGGCGCCTGATCAGCTTTCGTACTTGGCCGGCGCCGGATGCACGGCACCGCATTGCGTGCAGGTGCGCGCCTCGAGCGAGCGGTAGAAGCGCTCGAACACCGGCGGGAAGTCGCGCTCGATGCTTTCCAGCGCGAAATATTCCTCGAACAGCTGGTGATTGCACTGCTGGCAGAACCACAGCAGGCCGTCCTGCTCGCCGGCAAGGCGGCGGCGTTCGATCACCAGCCCGATCGAATCGGGCATGCGCTGCGGCGAATGGGGTACGCGCGGCGGCAGGTAGAACATCTGGCCGGCGCGGATCGGGATATCGCGCGCGGCACCATCGTCCTGCACCTTCAGCACCATCTCGCCTTCGAGCTGGTAGAAGAATTCCGGCCCTTCGTCGTAGTGGTAATCGGTGCGCGCGTTCGGGCCGCCGACGATCATCACGATAAAGTCGCCGTCGACGATGCATTTGTTGCCGACCGGCGGCTTGAGCAGGTGGCGGTGCTCGTCGATCCAGCGTTGCAGGTCCAGCGGTGGCGTCAGGGCCATGGCGGAAGGCTCCGAAGAGGTCCAGCTAAATTAGCACCGTTTCTTGCAGCGTCATCCCGGCGCAGGCCGGGATCCAGTGGCGTCACCATTGGGTTGTCGCGAAAAGCTGAAAGGCCGCGGCTGGTGATTCTCACGCTTGCACGCAGCGTCCAGTCACTGGATCCCAGCCTGCGCCGGGATGACGGTATCGCCAGTGCCGTGCGTCGAGGGCGAGCCTTACACCTCAAGCGTTGCGAGGTCGCCTTTCTCTTCCAGCCACGCCTTGCGATCGCTGGAGCGCTTCTTCGCCAGCAGCATATCCATCAGCTTCGCCGTGCCTTCGCCGTCCTCGACGGTGAGCTGCACCAGGCGGCGCGTGTCCGGATGGATGGTCGACTCGCGCAGCTGCCCGGGATTCATCTCACCCAGGCCCTTGAAGCGGGTGGTGCTGACCTGGCCCTTCATCTTCTCGCGCTCGATGCGCGCCAGCAGGGCGGCCTTCTCGTTCTCGTCCAGGCAGTAGAACACCTGCTTGCCCACGTCCACGCGGAACAGCGGCGGCATCGCCACGAAAACGTGGCCGTCGCGCACCAGGGTGGGGAAGTGGCGCAGGAACAACGCGCTGAGCAGGGTGGCGATATGCAGGCCGTCGGAGTCGGCGTCGGCGAGGATGATCACCTTGCCGTAGCGCAGGCCGCTCAAGTCGTCCTTGCCCGGATCGCAGCCGATCGCCACGGCCAGGTTGTGCACTTCCTCCGAGCCCAGCACCGAGCCGGATTCCACTTCCCAGGTATTGAGGATCTTGCCGCGCAGCGGAAGGATCGCCTGGAATTCCTTGTCGCGCGCCTGTTTGGCGCTGCCGCCGGCGGAGTCGCCTTCGACCAGGAACAGTTCGGTGCGGTTGAGATCGGTGGCGGTGCAGTCGGCCAGCTTGCCGGGCAGGGCGGGGCCCTGGGTGATCTTCTTGCGGATGACTTGCTTGGAGGCCTTCAGGCGCGCACTGGCGCGCTCGATCGCCAAGGTGGCGATGCGCTCGCCCAGCTCCACGTTCTGGTTCAGCCACAGGCTGAAGGCGTCGTGCACCACGCCTTCCACCAGCGCGGCGGCATTGCGCGAGGAGAGGCGCTCCTTGGTCTGGCCGGCGAACTGCGGATCCTGCAGCTTGGCCGACAGCACGAAGGACAGCCGCTCCCACACGTCTTCCGGCGCCAGCTTCACGCCGCGCGGCAGCAGGTTGCGGATATCGCAGAACTCGCGCACGGCATTGGTCAGGCCGCTGCGCAGGCCGTTCACATGGGTGCCGCCCTGCGCGGTGGGAATCAGGTTGACGTAGCTTTCCTGCACCAGCTCGCCTTCCGGCAGCCAGGCGAGGGCGACGTCGAGGCCCTCGGTGTCGCGCGCCACGTGGTGCACGAACAGTTCGGCCGGCAGCGTTTCGGCGCCTTCGAGTTCGCCGCGCAGGTAGTCGCGCAGGCCGTCCTCGTAATGCCATTCGATGACTTCGCCGGTGGCTTCGTCGGTCAGCTTGACGTTGAGGCCGGCGCACAGCACGGCCTTGGCGCGCAGCAGGTGCTTGAGCTTGGACAGCGAAATCTTGGGCGAATCGAAATACTTCGGATCCGACCAGAAGCGCACGGTGGTGCCGGTCTTCTTCTTCGGCACGCTGCCGATCACTTCCAGCTCGCTGGCGCGGTTGCCATGCTCGAAGGCCATGCGGTATTCGCTGCCGTCGCGGCGGATGGTCACTTCCACCCGGCTGGACAGCGCGTTCACCACCGACACGCCCACGCCATGCAGGCCGCCGGAGAAGTTGTAGTTCTTGCCGGAGAACTTGCCGCCGGCGTGCAGCCTGGTAAGGATCAGCTCCACGCCGGGGATGCCTTCCTCCGGATGGATATCCACCGGCATGCCGCGGCCGTCGTCGCTGACCTGCACCGAGCCGTCGGTGTACACGATCACCTCGATGCCGCTGGCGTGGCCGGCCAGGGCCTCGTCCACCGAGTTGTCGACGACTTCCTGCACCAGATGGTTCGGGCGGCTGGTGTCGGTGTACATGCCCGGCCGGCGCTTGACCGGGTCAAGGCCGGAGAGGACTTCAATGTCGGCGGCGTTGTAGCGACTGCTCATGCTCAGGAGTTCTGCCGGAAGTGTTCGGGGGAAAGACAGCCGCGGGAGGATGGGGTGGCCGGCCAAGGAGGTCAAGCCGGCATCTGCCTCACAGCGGGGTGCAGTGCCGTTCCAGCCAGACCAGGTCGGCGTCTTCCAGCAGCGGGCTGAGCGCGGCGCGCACGCGGGCGTGGTAGTCGTCCAGCCAGGCGCGCTCCTCGGGGTTGAGCAGGCCCGGTTCCAGCGCGCGGCGGTCGAACGGGCACAGGGTCAGCGTCTCGAAGGCATGGAATTCGCCGAACTCGGTCTGGTCGGCCTCGGCCACCACCACCAGGTTCTCGTGGCGGATGCCGTGCCGGCCCGGCTTGTACAGGCCCGGCTCGATCGAACTGATCATGCCCGGCTCCAGCGCCACCAGCGGACCGCTGGTCGGCGGCCGGATGCCTTGCGGCCCCTCGTGCACATTGAGGAAGTAGCCGACGCCGTGGCCGGTGCCATGGCCATAGTCCATGCCCGAAGCCCACAGCGGCGCGCGGGCCAGCGCATCGAGCTGCGGGCCGCTGGCGCCCTTGGGAAAGCGGGCGCGCGACAGCGCGATCAGGCCTTTCAGCACCAGGGTGGCGTCGCGGCGCTGCTCGGCGCTGGTCTCGCCCAGGGCCAGCACGCGGGTGATGTCGGTGGTGCCGCCCAGGTACTGGCCGCCGGAATCGACCAGCAGCAGGCCCAGCGGCTTGAGCGCGCTGTGGTGCTCCGGCGTGGCGCGGTAATGCGGCAGGGCGCCGTTGGCCTGGTAGCCGGCGATGGTGGCGAAGCTTGCGCCGACGAAGTCGGGCTGGGCCGAGCGTTCCTCGCGCAGCAAGGTGTCCACGTCCAGCTCGGTCTGGCGCATGCCGGCGGCCAGGCGTTCCTCCAGGCGGCGGAACGAGCGCACCAGGGCGGCGCCGTCGCGGCGCATCACCTCGCGCACGTGATCCAGCTCGCCGGCGCTCTTGCGCGCCTTCATCGCGGTGGAGGGGTTGCCGGCGTCGAGCAGCAGCACCGAGGGTGGAATGGCGTCCGCCACGGCGCAGGCCACGCGGCTGGCGTCCAGCAGCAGGCGCTCGCCTTCGTTCAGATCGCCCAGCGCGTCGGTGATCGTGGCGTAGTCGGCGATGCGCACGCCGTCGGCGGCCAGCGCGCCGACCAGCGCGTCGGTGAGCTTGCCGCGGTCGACGAACAGCGTGGCCGGACCATCGGCGGCCACCAGCAGATGGGCGAGGAAGACCGGATTGCACTCGACGTCGCTGCCGCGCAGGTTGGTCAGCCAGGCGACGTCGTCCAGGCTGGAGACCAGATGATGCGTGGTGCCCAGCTTGCGCATCGCGGTGCGCAGGCGGGCGAGCTTGTCGGCGCGGGCGATGCAGGCGTAGCGGAGCGGATGTTCGATCACCGGCGCCGCCGGCAGCGGCGGCCGACCGGCCCAGACTTCGCCGGGCAGGTCCAGATCGGTGCGCAGGCGTGCGCCGGTGCTTTCGAACTGGCGTTCGATCCGCGCGCGGGTAGCCAGCGGCAGGCTGTCGCCGGCGACGGCCAGGGTCTGGCCTTCGTGCAATTGCTGGCGCAGCCAGTCCTGGTGTTCGGGCACGTTCGGCGTGCGCTGGCGCATCAGCTCGACGCTGCTGCCGGCCAGTTCGCGCTCGGCCTGGGCGAAGTAGCGCGAATCGGTCCATAGCCCGGCCCAGTCCAGCGTCACTACCAGGGTGCCGGCCGAACCGCTGAAGCCGGACAGCCAGGTCCGCGCCTGCCAGTGCTCGGGCAGGTATTCGGACAGGTGCGGATCGGCGCTGGGGACCAGGCAGGCATCGACGCCGCGGCGGCGCATGGCCTGGCGCAGCAGGGCGAGGCGGGACGGGGCTGCCTTAGAAAAGACGGAGTCGCTCATCCGTTCATGCTAGCAGCCGGGTCGAGGCTATCCTTGTGCGACTCGATGAATCGCCAGAGGAATTTTCGCCATACCGCTCGCGGCAGGGAGCGACCTCCGCTAAAATGCCGATTTCCAGCACGGCTGCATCCCATGACCCCCCTGATTTTCGTCACCGGCGGTGTGGTGTCCTCGCTTGGCAAGGGCATCGCCGCGGCGTCGCTGGCTTCCATT
>Ga0207640_10000427_pt1 | contig 25987 bp, 23 predicted proteins | sample KBSCornC42_FD_184300 | JGI IMG/M metagenome (GOLD analysis project Ga0207640, IMG submission 184300) | Corn rhizosphere microbial communities from Kellogg Biological Station, Michigan, USA - KBS Corn C4-2 (SPAdes) (version 2) | ecosystem: Host-associated > Plants > Roots > Rhizosphere > Soil ... | reverse complement strand
GACCAGGCCACCGCTCGGTTCATTGACCCCGGTGCTCAACGTCGGCTCGCTTCCCCGGGTCGGCGCGCTGTTGGCCGATGGCGGCAACCCGCGCCTCAAGCCGTATGTCGCGGACAATTTCGACGTTGCGGGCGAATGGTATTACCAGTCCAACTCTTACATCTCCGTGGACTTCTTCCTGAAGGACGTGACCAATTTTGTCGTCGCGGGAACGCAGCGGCAAACCATCAACAACGTCATCGATCCGACCACCGGCCAGCCGGCAATCTATACCGTCTCGCAGCAGATCAACGGGCCCAAGGCGACGGTGAAGGGTGTCGAACTGGCGTGGCAGCATGTATTTGGCAGCAGCGGTTTCGGCTTCAACGCCAACGCCACGTTCGTGGGCACCAACCGGCCTTACGATCCGAAGGATATTTCGCTGAGCGGCTTCGCGATTACCGGCCTCGCCAACTCGGCAAACTTCGTCGGCTTTTACGACAAGCACGGGTTGGAAGCGCGCGTTGCGCTGAACTGGCGTGACGAATATCTTCTCCAGTTCGGGCAAGGGCAGAATAATTCCGCCTTTGGCGCCGAGCCGACGTTCGTGAATTCCAGTCTGCAGATCGACTTCAGCGCCAGTTATCAGATCACGAAGAATATCAGCGTCTTTGCCGAGGCGCTGAATCTCACCAACGAGACCCAAAGCACGCACGGGCGCTTCGACAATCAATTGCTCGATGTGTTCGCTTATGGCCGACGGTTTACGGCCGGCGCGCGCTTCCGCTTTTGAGCTTGCTCCCAAGGGGATTGCGCCTTGGCGCAATCCCCTTTCAGCGTCTGGCTCGCGCGAGAGATTTCCACCCTTTTTCCTCGCCTCGCCGGCGGGCTTCCAATAGGCTCATTGTCATACGCCGGTAACAAAGGCCTGCTCGGCTGCGGTCATGGCGACGATAGCGATCTATTCTTCGAAAGGCGGTGTCGGAAAGACGACGCTGGCGGTCAATCTTGGCTGGGCGTCGGCAACCTTGTCCAGCCGACGGACCCTGCTGTGGGACCTGGATGCGCAAAGCGGGGCGAGCTTCATTCTTGCTCCCGATCGCAAGAAGGGCGACGAAGCGCGCGCGGTGATCGAGCGCGATCTCAGCCCGCGCAAGCTGATCGTGCCGACCGCGATCCCCAATCTCGACCTGTTGCCGGCGGACGCCTCGCTGCGCACGCTCGACGTGCTTTTCTCGGAGATCGACAGCAAGAAGCGTCTGTTGAAGATCAGCGAAGCGCTCGACAAAGAATATGATCGCATCCTGATCGATTGCCCACCGGGCCTGGGTGTGACCGCCGATCAGGTGATCCGCGGTGCCGACCTGATCCTGGTGCCGGTCATTCCCTCGACGCTTTCGGGCCGTGCGGCCGAAGAGCTGGCCGCGCATCTGGGGTACAAGAAGGATGCGCCGCCGGTGCTGTCGGTCTTCAATCTCGTCGACCGCCGCCGCCTCGCGCACAAAGCCGCGCTCGAAGCAGTGCCCAAGCAGCATGCGCTGCCGATGGCCAGCCTGGTCGAGCAGATGGCCGACCGCCATGCCCCGGTCGGCGTCTATGCGCCGCGCGCACCGGTCACTACAGCGATCGCGGCGCTGTGGCGAGATGTCGAACGACAGCTCTCAAAAAAACGCTGACGGAGCGGCGGCTTCGGGCGCCGGCGAATCTCCTGCAAAATGAATAGCTTTGGGTTTACCATCTAGCGATCGGGCGCGTGGCCCTTCGTACGAATACGGGGACGGCTCCTCACGGCCCTTTAATTTAAATATCCAATGTGGACCTAACTAGGTTCTCAACAGGGGCAGCGGGGGGTCCGCCAGGCTCCGTTGAGGTGAACTGGGGGTGCCCATGTTGAGTTGGTTTGAAAAGCGTGCGCCGATCAGGGCGAAATTCCGTTTTCTACTCTTGATCTATTCGCTTCTGGGGGCCGTCGCCGCCATCGCCGGCTCCTACGCCGCCGTCCATGCGACGGGAATAAGCCAGAGCCTCGTCATCGGTGTTCTGATCGGAACGGCTTTTCTTCTGGCTGGCGTGACGATGCTCGCGTCCAAGCTCGTCTGCACTCCCTACGTGAATACCGTGCTGCGCATGGAGGCACTTGCTGCCGGCGATCTCGACAGTCCGATCGCCTATACCGACAACAAGGATTGCGTGGGTCGAATGACCAAGGCGATGGCAGTGTTCCGCCAGAGCATGGAAAAGGTCTCCGTGGTCGCGCAGGAGCAATCCCTGGTGCAGAATGCGCTCGCGACCGGCCTCGATCGTCTTGCCGAGGGCGACCTTAGTCATCGGATCACGATCAGCTTTCCCACCGAATATGAGCCGCTGCGGCGCGACTTCAACAATGCGCTGGATCAGCTTTCGACGGTGCTGGGCGCCGTAACGCAGTCGTGCGGCGGGGTGCATACCGGCGCAAGCGAGATCAGCCAGGCCTCGAACGACTTGTCGCGCCGCACCGAGCAGCAGGCGGCGAGCCTGGAGGAAACCGCGGCGGCGATGGACCAGATCACCACCACCGTGCGCGAGGCAGCCGAGAATGCAGCGCGGGCCAATAAGGCAGTGGTCCAGGCGCGCCAGGAAGCCGAGCATAGCGGCGAGGTTGTCGGCCGCGCGATCCAGGCGATGAACGGCATCGAGCGCGCATCGGCCGAAATCTCCGAGATTATCAGCGTGATCGACGGCATCGCTTTCCAGACCAATTTGCTGGCCTTGAACGCGGGGGTCGAAGCGGCGCGCGCTGGCGATGCCGGCAAGGGCTTTGCGGTCGTGGCGTCTGAGGTCCGGGCGCTGGCGCAGCGTTCGGCAGATGCCGCGAAGGACGTCAAGGGACGTATCACCGCCAGTTCCGAACAGGTCGATGCTGGCGTTGCACTGGTCAGCGAGACGGGGGCTGCGCTTGGCCGCATCATCACCACGATCGGCGAGGTCGACGGCCTTGTCGGCGAGATCGCCGCCTCAGCCGAGCAGCAGGCCGCCGGCCTGCAGCAGGTCAACACCGCCGTCATCGAGATGGACAGCGTGACCCAGCAGAATGCCGCCATGGTCGAGGAAGCGACCGCAGCCGCGCGGAGCCTGGCCGCCGAAGCGGATGCGCTTGCAGGCCATATCGGCCGCTTCAGCCTGGGCGAGGCCGTCGCGCCGCCGCGGGCCGCCAACCCGGTCCATCAGCTGCAGACCCGCGCCAGCCGCGCGCAGCGCGCGCCCCGCAGCGTCGGCAACACCGCCGTCGCTGTCAGCGACGACTGGTCCGCATTTTGAAGGAGCGATCAATGTCGCATGAATTCATCACTGTCGAAATCGGCGATCGCCGGCTGGGCATCGACGTCATGGCGATCCGCGAGATCCGTGCCTGGTCGCCCGCCACGCCGCTGCCTAACACACCCCCTCACGTGCGCGGCGTGGTCAATCTGCGCGGCGTGATCCTTCCGGTGCTGGATTTGAGCCAGCGCCTCGGATGGGGAACGACCGAGCCGAGCGGACGGCACGTCATCATCGTGGTACGCTCGGGCGACCAGCTCCAGGGGATCATCGTGGACGCCGTGAGCGATATCGTCACGCTGAACCCGGCGGACGTTCAGCCCGTGCCGGATGTCGGACAAAGTGCGGCTGCCGCGTTCCTGGAGGGCATCGCGACGGTTGACGACAAGCTGATCATGATCCTCGGCCTCGATCGGATCATCGAGCCGCAAGCCCCGCTGGCAGAGGCTGCCTGAGGGGATCGGGGGCGGGGCGGCGCGGGATATCCCCGTGCTTGCCCCGGCTCCTCTGGATGACCTGGCCATGGGATGCGCCGCGCCCATAACGCATCGGCCCCACGGTTAAGACAGCTTGCCGAGCGCCGCGGAAAGGTCGCCGCGCCCGGCGATCGCCACCCCTTCGAGGTCTAGCCAGCCCGCCATCAAACGAAGCTCGGCCATGAGACGTTCGGGCGTTTCGTCAGGCGCGACGTCTTCGCGGTGCGCGCTCTGGACGACCAGACGACCCGCCTGACGATCCGCCTTCAGGTCGACGCGTGCGACGATCCGACCGTCCATCAGGAACGGCAGGACATAATAACCGTGGACGCGCTTCTCAGCGGGCACGTAGATCTCGATCCGATAGCGTGTGCCGAACATCCGTTCGGTGCGTGCGCGTTCCCAGATCAATGGATCGAACGGCGCGAGCAAGGCCTGGCCCGCGATACGGCGCGGGATTTTAGCCTGGCTATGGAGATAAGCGGGCTGGCTCCAGCCGCGTACCTCAATCGGGCGTAATGTGCCCTCTTCCACCAGTTCGGCGATGCGGGGGAGGGCGTCGGCCGGCTTCAGTCGGAAATAGTCGCGCAGATCGGTGGCAGTGGCGATGCCGAGCGCGCGCGCCGAGCGGGTGAGCAAGGCGCGCTGCGCATCCGCCTCATGCGGCGTGGGTGTGTCGAGGATGGCACGCGGCAGCACGCGTTCGGGCAGGTCGTAAACGCGTTCGAAGCTGCCGCGCCGCGTGCGCGTGGTGATGAGGCCGGACCAGAAGAGATATTCCAATGCCTGCTTGGTCTCGCTCCAGCCCCACCAGCCGCCCTTGCCGCGCGTTTCGGCGACATCGGAGGCAGCGAGCGGGCCCTCATCGCCGATGCGCTTGAGCAGGGCATCGGCCTCCGCGCGTTTCTCCCCGGCGAAGGGCTTCACATTGCCCCAGACGCCGATTCCCCGCTCGGCACGCGCCATCCGCCAGCGCAACAAGGGCTGCAGGTCGAGCGGCAGTAACGAGGCCTCATGCGCCCAATATTCAAACAGCCTGCGTTTCGATTTCGGGCCCCAGGCGGCGTGGTCGAGTGCCTCTCGCGGGTAGGCACCGATCCGCGAGAAGAGCGGCAGGTAATGCGCGCGGACGAGTACGTTGACGCTATCGATCTGATGCAGCGCCAGCCGCTCGACCACGCGCCTGAGATGCGCCTGGCCGATCGGCCCGGCCGGGCGGGGCTGGCCGAAGCCTTGCGCCGAGAGCGCGATCCGCCGCGCCTCGGCCGGGGAAAGGATCTCCTTCAGGCGTCGTCGTCCGCGTCTTGCTCGGCCAGCTCCATGAAGCTCCGCGCCGCATCGCGGTCGGCCTCATCCTTGAACGCGACGTCGAGGTCGGGCGCGGCGTCCAGCATGTGGAGCAAAGCCCACATCGCGAAGCGCCGCCCACGATCCTTTTGCAGCCCGAATTCGACCCGCAGCCGTTCGGTGCCGGCGGCGAGGGCGGCAGGCGGGATCGCCGCGATATCGTCCGTGCCGAAATAGTGGCGGAGCTGATCGTCGAGGAGCATGGCACTTCCTAGCGCGCCATGCCCCGCGCAAACAGCTCGTTTTCCGCTATTCGAATATCTCGCCCAGCTTGGTATCCAGGGGACCATCCTTCCATTCGCGCAGTTCAACGAACAGCGAGGTCTGCAGACTTGACCAGAAGGCCGCGGAAACCGTGGAAACGATCACGTTTATGAGGATGGCAGAAGCAGTCAGGGCCACGGTTGGGCTCTGATAGGAAATGCCGAGGACCATGGTCGAAACGAGGACGGCAATGATCCCGATGCCAATACCGATCAGCAGCAGCAGCAGGAACAGACCGAAAATCTTCCAGCGCGCACCCTTCGTGAGGGCCTGGGCACGATTGAATGCGCCTAAAACGCCGACCGGCTCCTCGACCGTGACCGGCACGACAACCGCCCACATCACCGCGAGAATGATGCCGGGGGCGATCAGGAAGATCATGCCAAAGACCACCATAATGCCGAATAGCAGCGATACGGCGATCACGGGTAGGAAGCGTTCGAGCGCGATGCGCAGGCATTCGCCCAGGCTCGCCCGCCGACCCTGACTATAGGCGACGGTCGCACGCGTGATACAGCCGCTCACCAGTGATCGCGCGATCATGCTGATGAGGAAGACCAGCAAGCTTGAGCCGATGGTTGCGGCCCCGAAGGGCACTCCTGTCCGGGCGGCCGTGAGCTTCGAACCGATCAGCAGGAAGTAAAGAATCTGCGGTCCCGCGCCGAGCACAAGCGCGACCCCGAACACCACCGCCGGGTTGCTTCCCATCACGCCGAACGCGCGGCTGAAAATTCTTCCGATGGAGACGGATCGATCGTTCAGTTCGGCCATGTTCGCTGCTCCCCCTGCCCGTCTTCCCCTGACGGATAAGTGCGAAACATGACCGGCGTACAAGCCGCTGTCCAGCCTGGATAATACCTCCATTACGGTGGGCAATATCCGCTGCTTTTGGCCATTGCGGGCGCCTCAGCTTGCGATACACAGAGACGCAGACAACGGGGGTCGTCATCGCGGGTCAGGCTGAGAATGCTGCCGAACGTTTCGCTGCGGCGCATCGCGCATTGCGGGCAAATCCTGACATTCAATTCGATCTGAGGCGCAGGGCGCCGCCGCTCCAGCCGCCCGCCTGGCTGCGTGCGTTCGGGGAGTGGGTACGTAGCGTCTTCCGCCCGATTGGCCGTTTCCTCGACTGGCTTGGCGGCTTCATTCCCGATGCGCCTTATGCGCGGATCCTGCTGTGGTCGGTGTTGGCCGTGGGGCTCGCTGCCCTGGTCTGGATGATCTGGACCCGTGCGCAGGAAGGCGCGTGGCGGATGCCGCGATTGCGCCGCCGGCGGGGCACGGAAGTGATCGAAGCAGAGGAAGAATGGCGTCCGGAGGCGGCGCCGGTCCGCGCCTGGCTGGAGGAGGCTGACGCGCTTGCCGAGGAAGGGCGCTTCGCCGAGGCGGCGCACCATCTGCTTCTGCGCAGCGTCGAGGATATCGGCCGGCGCCGACCGGGGTTGGTGCGGCCGGCGATCACCAGCCGCGACCTGGCGAGCGCGTCGGCATTGCCGCAGCGCGCGCGCCAGCTTTTCTCGGGCATTGCCGGCGTGGTCGAACGCAGCCTGTTCGGCGGCCGCGCCGTCGATGCGGGCGACTGGGCCGAATGTCGCGCCGCTTATGCCGATTTCGCGCGGACCGCCGCCTGGAAAGCCGCATGAGCGATCTCTCGATCAATCCACGCGCGACCTCGCCTGGTGACGTGTTCCGCATCCGCACGGTCGCGCTGATGCTGGCGATCGGCATATTGGGCTTCATCGGCACCCTGGTGATGGGGGCGTTCGCGCCCGATCTGCGCTCCGGCCACAATGGGGGTACGCACGCGCTGTCCAATGCGGCGGTCGGTTTCAGCGGTATCGTCCAACTGGCCGAGGCGACGGGTCGCAATCCGCAGATCATCCGCAACGAGCATCTTTTCGGATCCGATGGCCTGCTGGTCGTCACGCCGGATCAAGGCTTCGACGACATCACGGCGATCATGGAGGCACGGAGCGCCAAGCCGACCCTGTTCGTCCTGCCAAAATGGTCGACGGTAAACGACTCCGAGCATCAGGGCTGGGTACGGATCGCCGGGCTGACTTCCGAAGAGGATCCGGCCAGCTTGTTCGCGCCGGGTACGAGGTTCGTGATCCATCGCCGAATTAGCCATGGCGCGCCGCTCGCTGCCCGGAATGGCTTCAATCCGGACATCCGGTTCGCTGCCCCGCGCGTCTTGCAGGTAATCACGGCCCAGAAGCCGAACAAGAAGAAGACCTTCACCCGGCTGACGCCGCTGCTGACCGATGGAAAGGGCGGCGCGGTATTGCTGCGCGTTGGCACGGGCCCGACCTATGTGCTGGCCGATCCCGACCTCCTGTCAAATGCGGGGATCAAGGAGCCGCACCAGGCCGCCGCCGCGCTCGCTATGCTTGACTGGATGAACGGCAACGGTGCGCGATCGATTGCATTCGACGTGACGATGAACGGGCTCGGCCATTCGCAGAGCCCGCTCAAGCTCGCCTTCACACCGCCTTTCCTGGCGATGACGCTGGCTTTGGCAGCGGTCTTGTTCCTGGTCGGCTGGCATGCGCTGGGGCGGTTCGGGCCGATCCGCCCGCGCGCCCGGGCGATCGCATTCGGCAAGGCGGCTCTGGTCGAGAACAGCGCCAAGCTGATCCGCCGCGCAGGGCGTGAAACCTCGCTCGGCGGGCGTTACGCGCAGGTGATCCGTGAGCGCGCGGTCGCCACCTTCGGCGTTCCGGCGCGGCTGAAGGATGCCGCGCTCGACGCCTATCTCGACAAATTGGGCGCCTGGCGCGGGCATCGCTTCAGCGAGCTCGCGCGCGCAGCGGAAACGACCCAGGACCAGGACGCGCTGGTGGTGGCCGCACAGGCGCTCCACCAATGGCAAAAGGAGAAAAAGGCGTGAAGGTGGAAGAGGTTCAGGCGCTGGCGCAAGCGATCCGGGAGGAGGTGGCCAAGGCCGTGGTCGGCCAGGACGAGACGCTGGATTTCATGCTGGTGGCGCTGTTTGCGGGCGGGCATGTCCTGCTCGAAGGACCGCCGGGTACCGCCAAGACCTTGCTCGCGCACAGCTTCGCCCGCGCGGTCGGGCTCGATTTCGGGAGGATCCAGTTCACGCCGGATCTGATGCCGGGCGACATTATCGGCGCCAATCTGTTCAACTTCCATACCTCGACCTTCACGCTCACGCGCGGGCCGATCTTCACCGACCTTTTGCTGGCGGACGAGATCAACCGCACCCCGCCCAAGACGCAGGCCGCGCTGCTGGAGGCGATGCAGGAGCGGACCGTCACGATCGACGGCCAGAGCCTGCCGCTTGGCGATCATTTCATGGTGATTGCAACGCAGAATCCAATCGAACAGCAGGGCGTCTATCCGCTGCCGGAGGCGCAGCTCGACCGTTTCCTGTTCAAGCAGCGCGTCGATTATCCGAACGAGGACGAAGAACGCCGCATCATCGCCACGCACGGCGCGCGACAGGATGCGATGTCGCCCGAGGATTGGGGCGTCGCGCGCAAGGCTGACGCCAAGATCATCGCCAAGGCGATCGCGGCGGTGCACGAGGTCAAACTGGTCGACGAGGTGGTCGTCTATATTGCGGCTTTGATCCGCGGCACGCGCGTGGTCGCGGACCTCGAAAGTGGCGCGTCTCCTCGCGCGGGCGCGATGCTCGCGGCGGCGGCGCGTGCGCGGGCGGCACTGGACGGGCGCGACTTCGTCATTCCCGACGACGTGAAGGCGCTAAGCCGCGCGCTGCTGCGCCACCGGCTGATCCTTTCCCCCGCCGCCGAGATTGACGGGCGCTCGGTCGAGGAGGTGGTGACCGGCATCATCGAGAGTATCGAGGCGCCACGTTGATATCGCCGACACGCCTGGCAATCTGGACCGCGGCGGCAGGTGTGCCCGTCTGCCTGGCTGTCGGCGTGCTGCTGCCGCGTCTGTGGTTTGCGGGACTGGCGTGGCCCGTCGCAATATTGATTCTGACCTTCGCGGATGTGCTGATCGGCGCGAACCCGCACCATGCGACGCTCACCGTGACGATGCCGAAGAGCGCACCGGTCGGTGGCGATGCGGACGCGACGGTCGCGGTAACGATCAAAGGGGCGCTGGTGCCGCGCTGGTGCGAAGTCGCGCTCGATGGCAGCCCGTTGCTGTCGATGAGCGACGAAGGGCGGCTTTGGCTGGAACTCCAAGGGAGGGAGGGCGAGAGCGTCCTGCCGATCATCGCGATCCGCCGCGGCACTGCGCGCGTCGAGAAGCTCTGGCTGCGCTGGACCGGCCCGCTCGGCCTTGCCTGGAAACAGGCGCAACGCCCGGCGTCGCTGCGCACGATCATCCTGCCCGACGTACGCCCGGTGCGGGAAAGCGGCGCGCGCATCTTCGAACGACATGCGCTGCAAGGCTTATTGTCGCAGATCGACCGGGGCGACGGCGTCGATTTCGACGCGATGGTCGAATATCGATCGGGCATGGATCGCCGCGCGATCGACTGGAAACAGTCGGCCCGGCACCTCAAGCTACATGCGAAGGAGTATCGCTCCGAGCGCAACAGTCAGATCGTGTTCGCGCTCGATTGCGGGCGGCAGATGAGCGAGCCGGTCGCAGGCTTGCCACGCGTCGACCGCGCGGTTTCGGCGATGCTGCTGTCCGCATGGATCGCGCTCAAACTGGGGGATCGCGTCGCGCTCCACGCGTTCGACAGCCGGCCGCGCATCGCATCCGGCCTGATCAGCGGGAGTGCCGCCTTTCCCGAATTGCAGAGCCTCGCCGCTGATGTGGATTATGGCAGCGACGAGACTAATTACACCTTCGCGCTGACCAATCTCGCGACCATATTGAAGCGGCGGTCGATGATCGTGCTGTTCACCGAATTCACCGACCTGACCTCGGCTGAATTCATGGTGCGCGCCGCCGCGCGGCTGGTCGAGACGCATTTGTTGCTTGTGGTGATATTCCGCGACGACGAGCTCGAAGGACTGGTCGATGCCGAGCCGCAAAGCGCGGACGACGTGACGCGCGCGGTGACCGCAGCGGCTTTGCTGCGCGACCGCCATCTGGTGCTGCTGCGGCTGCGTCACCTCGGGGCGCACGTGATCGAGAGTCCGTATGGCCAGGTCGCTGAGAAACTGGTCGCGGCCTATGTCGACCTCAAGCGGAGGGATCTGCTGTGAACGCGCCCGCCCAACCTCTGCTGGTCAATGCGAGCCGCTTCCGCGCCGCGCATGAGGTGAATTGGAAAAGGCTCGACGGGATCGTGACGCGGATCGAGCGGCGCGGGATCGGCGCGCTTACCGAAGACGATCTGTTGCTGCTGCCGCTGCTCTATCGATCGGCCTTGTCGTCACTGTCGGTCGCGCGCGAGACCTCGCTCGATCGCGCTTTGGTCACCTATCTCGAGGCGCTGTGCACGCGCGCTTATTTCCAGATTTACGGCGTGCCGACCTCATTCTGGACGCAGCTCAAGGACTTCTTCGCACGTGGCTGGCCGCAGGCGGTGCACGGGCTTTGGCGCGAGACTTTGGCGTCGTTCGTGCTGACGTTGATCGCGGCGCTCGCCGGCTTCCTGACCGTGATGCACGACCCGACTTTTTTCTACGCGATCATGCCCGACAGCATGGCGCAGGGACGCGATCCGTCCGCCAGCGCGCAAGCGCTGCGCGACACGCTGTACAACAGCAAGTATCACGAAGACGGGCTCGCGGTGTTCGCGACCGCCTTGTTCACGCACAATGCGCAGATCGCGATCTTCTCGTTCGCATTGGGCTTCGCGTTCGCCATCCCGACCGTGTTGCTGATCGCCTATAACGGGTTGATGCTGGGCGCCTTTCTGGCGGTGTTCGCTGCCAAGGGCCTGGGTATGCAGGCGGCAGGCTGGCTCACCATCCACGGAACGACCGAGATATTCGCGATCATCCTGTCGGGAGCCGCGGGCTTCCGCATCGGCACCGCCATCGCCTTTCCCGGACGGGCAGGTCGCACCGATTTCGCGTTCACTGTCGGGCGCCAGGCCTCGGTCGCGATGGCCGGCGCGGTGGTAATGCTGATCGTCGCGGGGTTGCTCGAAGGAATTGGCCGCCAGACGATCCAGGTCGATTGGGAGCGTTATGCGATCGGCCTGTCCGCGCTGACCGGCTGGCTCCTTTATTTCTATACGCCGCGGAGGCGCCATGTGGCCGTTTCGTAAGCGCGGCGAGCCCAAACCCCCGCGCACGCTGCGGCGCAGCTTCGTCACGCCCGAGGGGGTCGATCTTCGGCTCGAGCTGGGCGGCGCGGGCGCGCGCGCCGCGGCGTTCATGCTCGATGCCTTCGCGATGCTGGTGACCCTGATCCTGGTCACGATCGCGGTTTCCTACCTGATCGAGGACGGCAAATCGCAAATACTGGAGATACTTTGGCTGATCGGCTTCTTCGTGCTGCGCAACGGCTGGTTCGTGCTGTTCGAGATAAGTGGGCGCGGCGCCACGCCCGGCAAGATGGCGCTCGGCCTGCGCGTGGTGGCGCGCGACGGCGCGCCGCTGACGGGCGGCGCAGTGATCGCGCGTAACGCCATGCGCGAGATCGAGGTTTTCCTGCCTTTGTCGTTCCTAGGCTACCAGGCGAGCCAGAATGCGGCAGATGCCTTCCTTGTCATCTTCGCTTTGTTGTGGACGGGCATTTTCCTGTTCTTCCCGCTGATGAATCGCGACCGGTTGCGGATCGGTGACCTCGTCGGCGGGACGTGGGTGGTACGAACCGCGCGCACCGCGCTCGGCGCCGATATCGGCGCGGACGAGACGATCGCGCGTCCGCGCCGCGCCTTCACCGATGCCACGCTCGACCTTTACGGTGTCTATGAATTGCAGACGTTGGAGGAGGTGCTGCGCGTCGGTCGGCCCGAGGCGATCGCGACGGTCGCGGCGGCGGTGCGGCACAAAGCCGGCCTCGACGACGATGGCGACGACCTTGGCTTCCTCACCGATTATTATCGCGCTTTGTGCGTGCGGCTGGAGCGCGGCATGATGCTTGGCCGCCGCCGCGACGACAAATTCGCGCCCGCGGTTGGCCGCCGCGCCTGAAAATCCGCAAGCGCGCGCAATCGGGTTGGCCTATTCTGATAGGATGACGCCAAACGTGCGTAGCGCACGGATCACCAAGGGGGTTCGATCATGCTGCCTTTCCTGTTGCTGGCGCAGGCCGCCCAGCCGGTTGTCGAGGTGGAGCGCGCCTATGCCGCCGCGGCGCAGACCCGAGGGCAATGGACCGCCTTCCGCGCGTTTGCCGCACCCGATGCGGTTATGATGCTCGACGGGCCGCAGCCGGCCGCGCCTTTCCTCAAAGACAAGAAGGATCCGCCAGTCGCGGTGATGTGGTGGCCGGCGCATGTCGTCACGTCCTGCGACGGCAGCCTGGCTTTCTCGACCGGGCCGTGGCGGCGCAAGGGCGGCACCGCGATGGGTCGTTACTTCACGATCTGGCGCCACGACGCCGACGGCTGGCGCTGGATCTATGACGGCGGGACACAGGATGCGACCGGCATGCCCGCCGGGGACGTGCCGACGCAACCGCGCCATCAGGTGTGCCATACGCCGCCGGCCTTGCCCGATGAGGGCATTCCTGCGGCGGGCGGGCGTTCGCGCGACGGCTCGCTCATCTGGCGGATCGACAAGAGCGCGAAGGGCTATCGCCTGCGCGTATTGTTCAGCACCGGTGGGGCGTGGGTGACCGAGGGCGACGTAGAGGTCGGCTAGATATAGGCCGGCGGCTAATGGGCGGTAGCCGCATTCGCCTTCTTCACGCGTTCGGCAAGGGATTCGGGAAAGGTCATCGTCCGCACGGGCGGGCGGGCCAGGCAATCGCGGATCCAGGCGATAATCTGACGCTCGACTTCGGGATTGTGGGGGCCGGGAACGACTTGTCCACCGGCGGCGACATTGCGTTCGCGGAATGCGTCGCGGTCGCCGACCAGATCCATGAAGTGCATCGTGTCCGGCACCTCGACGAAGCGTGCGCTGCCGGGCCGATAATAATTGACGATGTCGACGATGCGGCGCTGATCCTCGCTGGTCAGCGCGATTTCGTCGACCGCGCCGTAGAGTGACAAAATGTTGGTCGGGACGCGCGCCCAGGCTTCGGGAAAGTCGACGCCCGCCAGATCCTGCAACAGACGCCAGCTGCGGCCGTAGGCATGGTCGCCGCCGTCCCAGAGGAACAGTGCCTTCAGGCGCTCGCCGGCGGCGGGATTTGCGGCGACGATCTGCTGAAAAGACTGATGGCCGAAGAAGAATGCTTGCAGGATCGGCCGGTCGCGCTCGCCCTGCTTATAGGCTTCGACAGGATCTGTACCGATCGTGGCGAAATCCTGGAAGGTGGTGATGTCCTGGATATAGTCGCCCCAATTCTTCAGCATCACGCCATAGGGCACGATTCCGCGCGGAGGCGGCAGGTCGGCCGCCACCAATGGCGCCTCGATCCCGCCGAGCGAATGACCGAGAATGAAGATGCGGTCGGCGGGAAAGCCCAGCCCGATCAGGTGCCGGTAGGAAGCGCGCAGCACTTCGATCTCGTCGGCGAGCGTCTGGTCGCGGCAATGCGTGCCGCCGCGGCTGTCGCCCACTCCCGGTTTCTCGACGCGGTAAAAAGCGATGCCGGCATCGCTGAAGGACCGGGCGAGCGTACCGTAGAGGCTCTGCGGCCCGGTGGCCTCGACCGAGCCGCAACTATAGCCCGAAATGTAAAAGAGGACGGGCGGGTCGGTTACATCCCTGGGCGTGACCAATATATCGCGCAGCCGGGTTGGGCCGATATCGACCTCGCCGTAACGGACGACGCCCTTGGGATAGGCTTCGTCGGGACGCGCTGCCTGACGCGCGGAGAGGGAAAGGTTCTTACCGCCGCGCAGCGCCGTGACGCGCAGCGTCTTGCCGATCGGCGTGGCGGTGAAGGCATCGAGGATGTTTTGCGGTGTGCTGACCTTGCTTCCATTCACGGCGACAAGGATGTCGCCTTGCTTGAGGCCCAAGGCGGCGGCCATTCCGGCAGGGAGCATCCCGTCGACGCGCAAGCCCTGAGACACGGGGGTGGTTGTCATTCCCATGAGGGGCTGCCGCACCAGCATGGGCGTTGCGGGCGCGGTAGCGGCAAGGCCGAACGCGGCGAGCGCGGCAAGCCCGATTTTGTGCAGCGTCCGTCCCCTCATCATGCGCTCCGTTTAAGATCGGCAGCGGTCAAATGCTTGCGCGCGGTTGCGCAATGATTGTCAGGAGCCGCCGCCGATCGCGCTGGGCGGGCAGCCGAATTCGCGGGTGAAGGCGTGCGTGAAGGCGCTCAATTCGCCATAGCCCGCGCCAAACGCGATCTCCGTGATCGAGGCGTCGCGCCGCCGCAGCCGCTCGGCCGCATCGTGTAGCCGGACGCGGCGATGATAGCGCGACGGCGGATCACCGAAAGCGAGCGAGAAATAGCGCGTGAGCTGGAAGCTCGACATTGCCGCGACGCTCGCCAGTTCGTTCAGTGGTACGGCGCGGTCCTTATGGTCGTGCAGATAGGCGCGCGCGGACTCCAGTCGATTGAACAATTCGCGCCGGGTCGAAGCCTTGACCGCGCCCAGCCGCTCCATCGCATCCGCTGCCTGCCCCAGAATGAGAGGCAAAGCGGAGCGGACGTTGCCCATCAGCCCATCCACGTCGAAATCAGCATATTGCTGGCGGTGAACCAGCCGGGCGCTTTCATTGAGATATCGGCCAAGGTGGTTGGTCTCGGCGGCCTGGACCATCGCGCGTCCCAGGAAGGGCGCTTCGCCGACCGGTTGCGCGATGCAGACCCCAGGGAGATAGATGCAGAGCCCCGCGGCGCTGCTGCCACGGCGCACGACGACGCGATAAGGCTGGCCGCGATCAACCAGGAGCATGCGGCCGGGACGCAGCGCATAAGAGCGGCCGTCGATTTCGTGTATCTCTTCGCCGTCGAGCACCATCTTGACCGCAGGCGCCTCGCTCAGGACCAGGCTCTCACCGGCGTCGAGCCGCGACACGACCACCTTGCCGCTGACGGGCGGCGGCTGCGCAATGCCATGGCCTGACAGGTTCACCAACTCGGGCACGCGGCGCCTCCGAACCTGGGCCCTATGTGCATGAAGGCCCGCTTCACCTGAAGTGACTGGTGTATGTAACACACATTGCAGCCACATGAACGAACAAGGCGGTTCAGGCGGGGTGTCAAATGTCCGCCGTGTCCATGGCTGGACATATGGCAGAACAATGCAGAAGTTTTTCCTTAAGAATCAGCGGCTTAGGTATGTCCAGAAGCAGACAATAAACAATATCTTTGATACTATATAAACGGTGTTTTTCCGCCGTTGCATAAGAGCAACACTCTTCAACTTTAGTATTCAAGATACTATTGAACGATTGCTCAGTCTCAGTGGTGCAGCGCATGGAGCCGAAATCAGCGGCGGCATGCGCGCGAAAGCCTGCGCTGCCCGCCAACAGGGAGATTGAAATGATCAAGACCCGCTTTCTGGCCGGAACGGTTTTAGGCTCGGCGATGCTCGGCGCGGCCATGGTCGGCATGGCAGCGCCGGCGACCGCACAGACGGCCGCGGCGCCCGCGGCCGCACCGGCGGCTCCCGACGATTCCGCCGACGCGACTAAAGAGATTGTGGTCACCGGCACGCTGTTCCGGTCGAGCGCGGACAATATCGCCTCACCGGTGACGGTCCTGACCTCCGACGATATCGCCAAGCGCGGCATCCAGACTGTGCAGGGCGCAATCCAGACATTGGCCTCGAACAACGGCCCGGCGCTGACCAACAGCTTCACCGCTAATGGTGCTTTCGCCGGCGGTGCGTCAGCGGTCTCGCTGCGCGGCCTTTCGACCAATTCGACACTCGTTTTGTTCGACGGGTTGCGCGCGGCTTATTATCCCCTGGCAGACGACGGCAGCCGCAACTTCGTCGACCTGAATACCATCCCGGATGAGATCGTCGACCGGGTCGATGTGCTCAAGGACGGCGCCTCCTCCACCTACGGCGCGGACGCGGTTGCGGGCGTGGTCAACATCATCACCAAGAAGCAGATCCAGGGCATCAGCGGCATGGCCGAGGGCGGCGTCGCCCAGCGCGGCTATGGTGGCAACCAGCGCGTCAGCCTCACTGCCGGCTTCGGCGACCTCGCCTCCCAAGGCTTCAACGTCTATGTCAGCGGGCATTATATTAACCAGGATCCGATCTACAGCCGCGACCTGCCCGCGCCGTTCAATTCGGATGTTCAGACCGGCCTATGCTACAATGGCACCTGCGGGATCGATAATCGTCAGAATGCGCCGCTCAATTTCGCGGGGATTTCGACGATCGCGCCGGTGTTCGTCGTTCGCCCGGCCAACCCGGCGACCTCGGCCGCGCTCCCCGGAAGCCGCTATCAGCTGCTCAATCAGGCGGCGGGTTGCGGCAATCTCCACCCCTACACGCTGACCGCCGCCGAATTTGCGGGCTTTGCCAATTCGCCGCCGGTCGTCTGCACGCAGGACACGACCAATGACGGGGGCCAGGTCGAGCCACACACGCAGCGGTGGGGCGTATCCGCACGCGCCAGCGTGAATCTGGGCGAGAGCGCGCACGCTTATCTCGAGTTCAATTTCGAGCAGAGCAGCTCGGCCTATGTCGGCTACGGGTTGCCCGGGCCCGGCATTCCCACCAATTCGCTGATCCGCGCCAACGGCCCGACCGGCATTTATTATCCGCGCTTCAGCACGGCGGCGCTTGCCGGCGGCGCCAACGCGCCGGGCTCGGCGCCGCTTGCCCTTCCGGTCTATATCTGCCCGCGCACCACGGTCGGTGCGTGCAATGCGACCAACGGCCAACTTAATCCGCAAAATCCGTTTGCCGCGGCAGGGAATTCCGCGCTCATTCTCGGCACCTTGCCCGACCTGAAGCAATATACGTCGCAGCGCAGCCGCGTCTATCGTCTGGCAGGCGGCATCAACGGCACGTTCGGCGACAATTGGGATTATTCGGTCAACGCGCTCGGCATGGTCAACGACCTGCGCCGCAGCTACGATGGCTATGTCTACATCCAGCACCTGCTGGATGTGATCAAGGACGGCTCGTATAATTTCGTCAATCCGATGTCGAACAGCAAAGCAGTGCTCGACTATCTCGCGCCGCACCTCGACAATAATGACAATTCGCAAATGTACGAGCTCGATGCGAACCTGAGCCACGGCTTCTTCCAGTTGCCGGGCGGCGAGTTGCAAATCGCGGTCGGCGGCTCGATCCGTCGGGAGTCGGTCAATTCGCCGAGCGGCAATTCGGACATTAACGGGCCCACCGAACGCTATTTCGTGCTCAACGCGTTCGGGGCTATCGGCAAGCGCTGGGTGGAATCGCCGTATTTCGAGATCAAGGCGCCGATCCTGACAAGCCTCAACCTGGATCTGTCGGGACGCTACGACAATTATTCGAGCGGCCAACATTCCTTCTCGCCCAAGGCGGGCGTCGTATTCACGCCGATCCGCCAGATTACCGTGCGCGGCGCGATCTCAAAAGGCTTCCGGATCCCGTCGTTCGGTGAATCCTCGGCATTGCCGACGACCGGCTATGTGCCAATCGCGCTCAGCACCTTGCCCGCGGCCTTCCTCGCCTCGCACAGCAATCCGGGCGTCACCTGCACCGCGGCGGTGCCGGCGAACTGCTCGGCCTATCTGACCGCGACATTCGGCCAGCAGTCCAACGCCAACCCCAACCTGAAGCCGGAAAAGTCGCGCAACATCAGCCTGGGGACGGATATCAAGCCGATCCGCGGACTGAAATTCTCGGTCGATTATTACAATATCCGCAAGACCGGCGCGATTACCTCCGCGCCCTTCTCGGCGGCGCTCAACGCTTATTATAACGGCCAGCCGATCCCGCCGGGCTACACCGTCACGCCCGCTGCACCCGACGTGATCAACCCGGCATCGCTGCCGATCGTGTCGGTGGTCAGCGCATCCTACATCAACGCCAACACGATCAAGACCGACGGTTTCGATTTCGGCGTGAGCGGCACGCTGCATTTCGGCAACGGCTGGTCGTTCGACAGCGTCGCGGACGTCGAATATATTCGCCGGCTGGAGACGGTCTTCGCCGACGGTCATATCGAGCGCTACGACGGCACGCTCGGCAATTACAACCTGACCGCCGGCACCGGCACGCCCAAATGGAAAGGCAGCTGGCAGAACACGCTCAACTTCGGCGGGAAGGGCTCGCTCACGGCGACCGCCTACTACACGTCGGGTTACGATTTGTCCGCGATGGACCAGGGAACCGGCTATAAGGATTGCGGCCTCGATCCGGGCTTCGCGCCCTGCGGCGTGCGGCGGTTCATCGACGTCGACCTGACCGGCAGCATCAATGTCGGCAAGCAGTTCACTTTCTATGCGAACGTGCTGAACCTCTTCAACGCGAAGCCCTCGATCGATGTCGTCACTTATGGCGGCTATCTGTACAACCCGGTCATCTCGGAGGCCGGCATCATCGGCCGCGCCTTCCGCGTCGGCGGGCGGTTCAAGTTCTGACGACAGCCTGAAACGGACGCTGGGCTGACACCGCCCGGCGTCCGTTTCGCCCTTTGTAGCGTTTCGGCGGCGAGGCATCGCTGCTGGTTGCGGCGGGCTTGTTCGCCTTTGCGAATTTTCGGACGCTGGCGGGATCGATCGCATTTCCGCAAAACAGCGCAAATCGCCGTGCGCGCCGTCGGCTATTCTGGTCTGCCGACCAGCGAGAGCCTTCGTCATGCCCCAGCCCGACCCGATCGATGCCGCCGCCTCGCCGCGTTCGCGCGGCCTGCCGCAGGCAATCGAGAATACGGTAAGCCGGATCGCGCGAGGCTTTGACGATAAAGCGGCGCCGCCCAGCCTGGCCGACCTGCTCGAACTGACGGGCGATCTGGAAGAGAGCCTGCTCGGGCGGCGGCGCCCGTCGCGGGCGATCGCGCATCAGATCTCGCTTTGGTACGCACAGCTGCCGCGCGATGTGGCCACCGCACTCACGGCGCGGGCGCTTGCGGAGCGGACCCGCTACCTGCTCCACGAGGTTTAGTCGCGGTCGAGCGGGGCGAAATCGGAACTAGGACGCGAGCAGCAAGGCAATCGCCTCGTTGGTCCAGGCGAGCCGGGCCATGGTCGACAAGCGCGCATGTTCCAGTTCGAGCTGACTCGGCAGATCGATCACCGCGTCGCGCATCTGCTCCAGGCGTTCCAATTCCTCGCTCATCCGCGCGCGTAGCGCGTAGAGCCAGTCGCGCGCGTCCTCCCGCGGCAACATCGTGACGAACGGCGCACGCGTCCGCCACGGATCGCTCGGCAAGAGCTGGGTCGCGTCGATCGTGGTGATCCATATGCGGACCGCCTCCGCGCCCGCCTCGGTGCAAGTCAGATATTCGGATTTGCGCCCGGTGCCGCTGGATTCGCTCTTCACGAGGCCGGCTTTCTTGAGCCGCTCGATCGCCGGGTAGACACTGCCTGGGCTGTCGCTCGCGTCAGAGGCGAGCCGCTGGGTGAGCGCCTTGCGTAGGAAGTAAGCGGTGGTCGGCTGCCACTTTTGCACCAGCGCCAGGACATGGCTTTCGTGGTGGCTCAGCCCCTTCATCGTGCGGGCTATCGCATGCACGTGCCACGGCCGCAATTGCCGGGAAGTTCACTGCACGGAGCCGTCTTTTCGCAACAGCTAACAAGGCTGAACGAGCGCGCTAGGGTTATCAGGGCCGCAGCCAACAAGGATGGTGTGCGTGCGATGGTAGGATTCAATCTGTTGGAATCGGGCGTGCCGGATCAGCGAGCGCGGGATCGCTTTTCGGGCGAGCCCGAACGGGTCAGCCTGAGCTGTGGGGTGCTGACGGTGTTATACGACCCGCTGGAATTCTTCGTGGGGGAACAGCAGATATTTCTCTCGCCGCTCGAAGGGGCGATCCTTGAACTGTTGATGCGGCACGGCCGCGCCTCGTCCAAGGCGCTGATCGAGACATTCGAACGCGAAGGCGCCAGCGCGAACACGCTCGACGTGCATGTCTACCGCATCCGCCGCAAATTTACCGGCGCGGGACATTTCGATCCGATCGAGACGGTACGCGGTTGGGGTCTGAAGCTGCGTGTCCCCGGCAATGATATGCAGCGCTTTACGGCTGCGGCCAGCCTACCCACGCGGATGTGATCGGTTCGCTAAGCGCTCTTAGTGGTTGCCTCCCACCGGCTAGAGGCCGTGGTCTGCGACAAGCAGATAGGGCTGAATATTGATCACCCGGTTACGCGGGAGCGCGAGCTGAATCAGCATTCCGCCGTTCGGGTAGTCCTTCGCCCAACACGTCGCCATGCCATATTCGTCGCGCGATAGCGTGACGGTGACCGCCTGTGGGCGCATCGAACTCGATGCGGCGAGGTTATCGCGCAACCCCCAGCGGCGGCCTTCGAAGGTCGGTTCGGAAACATGATAGCCGCGGCCGGTATCGGGTTCCGGCAATGACAGGCCCAGCATCTTTTCGGGAATCGTGAAGTCGACCCCGATCACCTGACTCGTCTCCTTGTCGCGGACGAACGCGAGCGGGTTGTTGCCGAGAAAGACGATCCGGCCACCGTGGTCGAGATAGCGGCGGATCATTGCATGATCGTCCCCGCTGTCGGCAACCGAGGCAGGCACCTGGTTGTCCGCGAACGCAATTACGGAGCGCCCGCCCTTGTCGATTTGCTCCTCCATCGCACGTCGGAGCGCACCGGCATCGACCCGGTCATAACCGGCAGCGCTGAATTGGCTCAGGATCGCCTGGTCAACGCCGGGATTGAACCAGTGAAAACCGTCCTTGGCCCCGCCCTCGAAATAGACGAGGCGTCGGGGCTTGGGTTGGGTGGGCGCGCTGGTGGCGGTGGACAAAGCGTAGAGCAGCCCGTCATCGCCCCCGATATAGACCCGGTCGTTCGCAGGAAGCGGCGTCGAGAAGCTACGGTCTGCCAGCGGCATTCGCCACAGCAAATGGCCGTCCCGACGGTCAAGCGCGTAGAGATTGCCTTCGATATCGGCAAACAGCAGGACGTCCCCAGCGATGCTCGGCGATCCGAAGATCGCGCCCTGGGTCTTGAAGCGCCACTGCTCCTTGCCGGTGCGCAGCTCGGCTGCCTGCAGGATCAGCGCACTGCCGCTGCCGACATAGACATGACCGTCGGCCGCCGCCGTCGACAATATCCAGGAGCTTCCGTCGTGCGTCTGCTTCCACAAGAGCCGGCCGCTGCGCAGGTCGAGACCGTAGAGGTAGGAATCGCGCGCGCCCACCGTGACCACTCCGTCCGCAATCGAAGGCGAGGTATAGATCGAGGTTGTGTCATTCTGCTTGAGCGTGAAATCATGCGACGCGCCTTCGGTCGCGTAGGTCCAGCGCAGGCGGCCGGTAGCGACATCCACGCCGCGTACCTTGCCGTCCTGTCCGCCGAACACCGCGATGCCGTCGGCGACCGCAGGTGTGGATCGGATGCGGCTGTGCGCGTCGAACGTCCACAGAATGCGGCCGGTGCGCGGTGCCAGCGCGTAAAGACGGCCGTCGCCGCCGCCAACGAGTAGCCGCGCTCCGGCAAGGATCGGCGAGGACATGTAGAAATCCCAATAATCCTTGTCGCCGAGATCGGGCCCGAACCGCATCGTCCAAACCGGCTTGCCGGTAGCGGCTTCGACCGCGTGGAGGCGACGGTCGCGCGCGGTGAAATAGACCAGCCCGTTTGCCACCGCGGGCGATGAAGGGATGGGTGCGCCCACATCCAGCCGCCAGCGCTCATGCCCATCGCGCGCGTCGATCGCATAAAGATGATGATCGGCACTGCCAAAATAGAGCGTGCCGCCCGCCAGCGTCGGCGTGCCGCGGATCGGCCCACCGGTACGAAAAGTGAAGGCGATCCCCGTCAGGCTTCGCGATGGCGTAGCGGGATAGACGCCGGTCAGGGCCGGACCGCCCTTGAACATCGCGGGAACCGCGCCCGTCGCCGCCGCCGCAGGCAGCGCGACCGCGATCCAAGCGGCATAGCCTATCTTATTCGCAAACAAGGCGAATTCTCCCGGTAAAAACCCCGGGTCGAGGGTTCGCTATTCCAGTCGGGAGCGCCACTAAAGAAAGGATAAAGAAGAAGCAGGATTGTGGGGTCACGCAAGAATTTCCGCAGTGCACAACAAGGTTGACCCGGCTAGATTCATGTTTCCATCCTACGCGCGTGAGAGGGGCGCTGGTTTGCGGATTGTAATTGTCGACGACAGCGGATTGCGCGCGACAGTGCTGGAGGACGGCCTGCGCGAGGCCGGCTATGAGGATATCCACCTTGTGCCGCCGCAGGGGCCGTTCGTCGCGCGGATCGAGCGGATCGCGCCCGACGTCGTGCTGATGGACCTGGGCAGCCCGAGCCGCGACACACTCGAGGAAATGCTCGCGGTCAGCCGCGCACTGGCCAAGCCGATCGCCATGTTCGTCGACCAGTCGGACGAGGACATGATCGGCGCCGCGATCGACGCGGGCGTGTCGGCCTATGTCGTCGACGGGCTGCGCAAGGATCGGGTGAAGCCGATCCTCGACCTCGCCATCCGTCGTTTCAACGCCTTCGCCCGGATGCAGACCGAGTTGGATGAAGCCAAGACCGCGCTCGCCGAGCGCCGGACGATCGATCGCGCCAAGGCGATCCTGATGGAGAGCCGCCAGTTGAGCGAGGCCGACGCCTACGCCTTGCTCCGTACCACCGCAATGAACCAGGGTCGCCGTATCGCCGAGGTGGCCGAGGCGCTGATTACCGCTAGCAGCCTGTTGGGAGGCAAGATGTGACCCCGATCTCGATTGCCTTCGTCCCGCTGACCGACAGTGCGGTGCTCGTCGCTGCGCGAGAAAAGGGCTTTGCCGCCGAACAGGGGATCGAGCTCAACCTGGTGCGCTCAACCAGCTGGGCGACGTTGCGCGATCGGCTGGTCTATGGCCAGGTCCAGGCGGCGCATATGCTTGCGCCGCTCGCGATCGGCGTGACGTTAGGGCTGAGCCAGCATCGCACTGCGCTTGCCGCGCCGTTCAAGCTTAGCGTCAACGGCAACGCACTGACGATGTCGACCACCTTCGCCGCCGCGCTCGACCCGGATCTGCCCCGCCGTATCGACGATCCGGTTGCAGCGGCGCACGATTTTGCGGGCGCGATCGGGCTGCATTTCCGCAAGCCGATTATCGGCGTGGTCCACCGTTTTTCCAGCCACGCGCTGATGCTGCGTTACTGGCTGGCTTATGCCGGCGTCGATCCCGACCGCGACCTGACGCTGCGCGTGCTGCCGCCGTCGCTGATGGTGGAGGCGTTGAGGAACGGTGAGATTGACGGTTTCATCGCGGGGGCGCCCTGGGCTAGCGTCGCGACCGCCGAAGGGATCGGAGAGATGGTCGCCGGGGGGGCGCGCATCTGGCAGCGCGGAGTGGAGAAGGTGCTCGCCTTCCGCACGGAATGGATGGAGGGCGAACCCGATCTGGTCGATCCGCTGCTGCGTGCCTTATCGCGCGCGGCGGCCTGGTGCGACGAACCAGGCAATCGTCCCGAACTGGCCGGCCTGCTGTCGGATCCGCGCTATGTTGCGCAGCCGGCGGAGCGGATCATGCCGGCTCTTGCGGGCAAGATCATTCCACGGCTGGGCGAACCTGCCATAACTGTCCCCGATTGGCTGCTATTCCATCGTGAGGCGGCTGGCTTTCCGTGGCGCAGTCAGGCTTTGTGGATATATTCGCAATTTGTGCGCTGGAAGATGATCGAGCCATCGGCCAAGGCCGAGCGCCTCGCCGCCGATGTATTTCGTTCGGATATCTACCGGCGCGCGCTGGGCAATGCCGGCGTACCGATGCCGGGCGCGAGCATGAAACTGGAAGGTGCGCTTGACGCGCCCCGGGGCGTGGGTGCGCATCAGGGCGCGCTTACGCTCGGACCCGACCGCTTCTTCGATGGGCGCGTGTTCGATCCGCATCACGTCGCGGCCTATCTTGCCGAGTTGGGCGGACGCTAAACGTCGCCCGGCGGGCCCGCGCCGAGTTTTCAAGGTGATGTACCTTGCGCAAGCGTCGAAACGCTTCGCACGTGCACACTCAACATGCGACTAAATACCTCGTAGAGCGAGACATTTGTTTTTTTGCACTTGCGAAATGAATCGGAATCGGAAACAATCACCACCAACGCGCGACGATGTGCGTCCATCGGAAGCTAGCCTCAGCGTCGGGGTCCAAGCGTCCACCAAAGACAGCAAAGCCGCTGTCCGGTTGCCCGACAGGGTCGAACCGGAGGCGGCTTTTTCTTTGGCTCAACGCATCGATCAACGGGACATGAGAGCATGGCGACGACCTACTGGCAGGGCAAACAGGCTGCCAAAACCAATAGTTTCTGGGATGCGGGCCATCGGCCGACGCTGATCGCGGCCTTCCTCTATTTCGACCTCGCCTTCATGGTGTGGGTCCTGCTCGGGCCGCTCGCACCCGAAATCGCCAAGACACTCGCTCTCAGCCCGGCACAAAAGGGATTGATGGTGGCGACACCGACGCTCGCCGGGGCGATCCTGCGCGTCGTCAACGGCCTGCTGGTCGACCGAATCGGGCCCAAGAGGTCGGGCGCGATCAGCCAGGTGATCGTGATGGTGGGGCTGTTTTCGGCCTGGCTGCTGGGGGTCAACAGCTTTGGCGGCACGCTCGCTCTGGGCGTGATCCTGGGTTTCGCCGGTGCAAGTTTCGCGATCGCGCTGCCGTTGGCGAGCCGCTGGTACCCGGCCGAGCATCAAGGGAAGGCGATGGGCATTGCCGGCATGGGCAATTCGGGCACCGTGCTCGCCAGCCTGTTCGCGCCGATGCTCGCCAAATTGTTCGGCTGGAATGCGGTGCTCGGTCTGGCCTGCATCCCGCTCGCGATCGTGTTCGTCGTCTATCTGGCCCTCGCCAAGGATGCGCCCAATGCGCCAGCCCCCAAATCGGTGTTCGCTTATCTGGAGCCGCTCAAGACGGCCGACGCCTGGTGGTTGATGGCCTTCTACGCGGTCACGTTCGGCGGCTTCGTCGGCCTGGCGGCGTCGCTTCCCATCTATTTCACCGATCAATTCGGGCTGACCACGATCACCGCGGGCTATTGCACTGCCGCGTGCGTGTTCTCGGGCTCGCTCATTCGGCCGTTGGGCGGCGCACTCGCCGACCGGATCGGTGGGGTGAAGACTTTGTCGGTGGTCTATGTCGCCGCGGCCGCCGCGCTTGCCGGCGTGAGTGTTGCGCCCAGCGTGCAGAGCGCGCTCGGTTTTTTCGTGGTGGCGATGCTGGCGTTGGGCGCCGGCAATGGCGCTGTGTTCCAGTTGGTGCCGCAGCGCTTCCGGGCGGAGATCGGCGTGATGACCGGCCTCGTCGGCATGGCCGGGGGCTTCGGTGGCTTCTACCTCGCCTCCAGCCTCGGCTTCGCCAAGCAGCTGACGGGCAGCTACCAGCCGGGCTTCCTGATCTTTGCGGGTCTTGCTTTGGTTGCGCTGGCCGGGATCACCATCGCCAAGGGCAAGTGGCGCCGTACCTGGGAAGCCGCCGCCGCGGGCGTGCGCATCTGATTGAATGAACCGCGATGCCGGCGCGGGGCCGGCATCGCGCAAGCGGCCGACAGGGTCGCGTACAGGCTGCAGCCCC